>Ga0208564_1001873_pt1 | contig 17233 bp, 11 predicted proteins | sample AD_UKC073_MetaG_FD_184439 | JGI IMG/M metagenome (GOLD analysis project Ga0208564, IMG submission 184439) | Active sludge microbial communities of municipal wastewater-treating anaerobic digesters from USA - AD_UKC073_MetaG (SPAdes) (version 2) | ecosystem: Engineered > Bioreactor > Anaerobic >... | reverse complement strand
TGTGAAGCACGCCGCCAGCGTTCGTCCTGAGCCAGGATCAAACTCTCCGAAAAAGAAAGAGTCGATTCTGTTAAGACTCTAAAGAATCTTGATGGTTGGTTGTCAAAAGACAACTGACCCGCTCTTCAGATCACTGTTCAGTTTTCAAAGAACCCTTTGTTTTCCCCTGAAGGGGACTGTCACGTTTTTGACGGTGACTAGAGTATAATATCACACCTGGGCACAAAGGTCAAATATTTTTTTTGCCCCTGAAAGTGACAGCTTGTATACCATAACGCATTTATAAACGGATGTCAACAACATTTTTTAAAATCCCAGCATTAAATTTTACCCAAAATCCCTTTATTATATGTTGACTTTTTTTATTCTGTGTCGGAGGGAAATTGAAAATCATAGGGCATGGGCAGATTAATAACGGTTTCGGGAACGCGGCCGAAAAATGTCGCAGTAACAATAGGAGTATAAGTGTTAACTTTGACTTCCGTGCTCATGAAAGGAATTACGATATGGACTGTAGCTGTTATATCAATCCCCACTTGGTGGGAGACAATGTTGATCCCGCTGGACTGGAATGACTGCTCCATCTTTGCGCTTACAGTGCCGACCGGCACTAAAGTAACAGGTATTTTCGGTCCGAGATTGGCGAAGATTTCGCTGCCGAGAACCTGGCCTAGAGGAACTTTTATTTTTTGCTTTTTCAATCCCTTAAGAGTCGACTGGACATGCATAGTTGTGAGAGATTGAATTCTCGCCAGTTCCATATTATTGACCTCGGCCAGGATGACATTGCCTTCATTATCCTTTTGAATAAAAATCAAGTGCTCGTATCTGCTGTCCCTGGCTATATTTTGATTAATTGCAGTATTTATTGCTTCTGTGGCAAGAACCTTGGCTCTGGCTTGCGCCAAAGCGATAATGGTGGGCCGCAAGTTATTCTGGATGATCAGGAAGGCCTGAACCAGGATAAAGATGCTGAATATGAAAAAGAAAAATCTTAAAACCCGTCGGGGCACACGATTTTTAACCGCCGCATACAGCGGCCTCCGCCTCAATCTGAACATTCCCTTCAGCTCCCTAATTATATTTGACAAAACTCTTCAGATTACATACAATAGCTTGTGCGGGATGTGGCTCAGTTTGGTAGAGCGCTGCGTTCGGGACGCAGAGGCCGCAGGTTCAAATCCTGTCATCCCGACCATCTTTTTTTTATAACCCGCAAGGGTTTTTTTAGGTTTTTTTTGGGTATGCTATTACGTTAACAAGTAAAATCATCTGTGTTATAATTGAATAAATTTCTATCCTTTTTTTAAAAGGGAGGAACTCACTATGAGCACTTCAAAAAAATCACTTGGCAATGTGTTTTCCCAAAAAATCAAGCCGGTCCTGAAAGTATATGGTTCAACTACATGGAAACTGACTAAAGTCGGGATTGTCTTTCTCTTTGCTATGATTTTTGGCGGCATCGGCATGGGCACCGGTATGGTTGTGGGTGCCCTGGAAGACGTACCGCCCTTCGATGAATCTTTGCTAGAGCATCCCTACCTTCCGTCTTATATTTACGACATAAACGGTGATTTAATCACTGAAGTTCATGACGCCCAAAACCGTATTCCCGTTGAGATGGAGGATGTCCCCGATAATTTAAAGAACGCGATTTTAGCTGCCGAAGACAAGAGCTTTTTCGACCACCCGGGCTTTGACCTTCGCGGCATTGCCAGAGCAGTATATACCAACCTTATCGGCGGCGGCGGCCAGGGCGGCAGCACCATCACTCAACAGGTGGCCAAACAGGTCTACCTCACCAGCCAGAAGAAGCTTTCCCGAAAGATTCAAGAGCTGTACTTGGCAGTGGAGATGGAACGCAAATATAACAAAGACGATATTTTCGAGTTTTACATTAATAACGTGACTTTCTTCGGGAATTTCGCCTATGGTGTTGAAGCGGCTTCCCAGACATACTTCAGCAAGCCGATTCAAGAACTGACTCTGTCTGAAGCGGCCTTGCTTGCCGGAATACCCAACTCCCCGTCGTACTATGCTCCCAGCCCTGACAACATGGAACCAGCCTTGGCCCGGAGGAACAATGTGCTCTCCATGATGCTCAATTTCGGCTTCATTACTCAGGAAGAGTATGATCAGGCTATTAATGAAGAAATTGTCTTAAACATGTCTGAAAGCAAAGGCTGGCCTTATCCCCATTATACCGATGCCATTGTGCACACCTTCGCCCCTGCAGCTCTGATGTCGACGGGACTGTACGAAAACGCTGACGAAGCCGCAGTAGCCATCCGCAGGGGAGGACTGCACATATATACCGCCCTGGATCCGCGGATCCAGAACATCATGCAGGACGTAATGTCCAACGATAAATACTACCCTAAAAACACCTTCGTCTACCCCGAGGGGCACAGCCGTGCAGGCCGCCGTTATCCCCAGGTAGCCGGTGTCTTTATGGACGCCAAAACCGGTTATGTCTATGGCATGGTTGGCGGCAGAGAGTTCAATTCCACGAATAAATTAAACCGCTACAACAGCATGTTTCAGCCTGGCTCTTCCATCAAGCCCATTGTCGCTTACGGCCCGGCCTTTGAACACGGCGTCCTCTCTCCTGCCAGCACAATAGATGATTCTCCCACAGCCTGGCCCAGCGGGTCGAAGTACTATACCCCCGAAAATGTCAGCAGGACTTTCAAAGGATTAGTCACAGCAAGAACTGCCCTTGTTCACTCCTATAATATTCCTGCCATCAAAGCCTATGAAAAGCTCATGCAGGAAGTCGGCGCAAAAGCAGGAGTGGAATTTGCCCGGAAACTTGGCCTTACTAATTACGGAGAGCGCAACCCCCGTAACCCTAAGGCCTATGCACAGCTTGGCACCGCCATTGGCTCCCAGGAAGTTACCCCTCTGGAAATGGCTCAGGCTTTCTCTGGTTTCGCCAATAGGGGAGTAACCTCCAAGCCCATTTTTGTCACCAAGATTCTCAACCGCGATGGCGAGGAGATCTACTCCGCCCCCATCACCCATGAAGTTGCCATGTCCGAACAAACTGCATTCCTGGTCACCGATGTCCTTCGGGATGTCGTCCGCCACGGCACCATGAGCGGAACCGGATTGGCAAAGTATAATGTGGCCGGAAAAACCGGCACCACCAACGATAATCACGACCGCTGGCGGGTAGGATATACCTCCAAATACGTCTTTTCCCTGTGGATGGGCAATGACAATAAAGAAGCGGTAGTAAACGGCAAGAAAGTGTATATCCCCGGACTCAGCACCGGCAAAGAAATGACCAATATGTTTGGGACGATATTCAAACAAGTAATTGGCAATGACATTGTTCCCTTGCCCCCCAGACCCTCGGGGCTGGTCCAGGTTACAGTCTGCGCCAAGTCCGGTTTGCTCCCAACAGAACTCTGCACCGATACCGTTACCGACTGGTTTAAAACCGGCAATGTCCCCACCGAGGTCTGCGATATGCACGTACTCGTTCCAATTTGCACCGTCAGCGGCTTGCGGGCCACCGAACATTGCCCCGAACACGTAATTGAAAACAGAGTATTCCTCAACCGGCCGGAAGTGGAACCCACCGATGAGCGTTGGAAAGGCAAAAAGGGAAGATTGCCGGCAGACTATAACTTGCGGCCCCCCGATGATTATTGCTACCACCATGGCCCATCCTATGGCTTTTTCCTGGAGGGCAACACCCTGAAGTGGGAATGGACCCAGCCCCAGCCTCCGGGAGAAGATGAAGAGAACCCGCCACCGGAATTCACCGGTTTTAACATCTACTGCACCCGGTTTGGGGAAACAGTAAAGTTAAATCCCCAACCACTTCCGATTACTGCCCGAAGCTTCAATGTCTCTGCCCATGTGCCCGGAATGCCCTATGTATACAAATTGGTGCTGGTCAACAGTGCCAATCAGGAGCTGCAACGGCATCAGCCCATCTCCCACACAAGGGCTCTTGATGTCACCCTGGTGGCAGAGCCACAAGAAAGCTATATCCATCTTGATTGGAATGCTCCATCGATGACGGCCATTGAAGGTGTGGTTTTAGCCGGGTACAATATTTATAAAGACGGTACCCTCGTCAGCTACATCGACAATCCCCATGACACCGAATTTGACGACATCGGGGCTGCAATTCCCGGCACTTATGAGTATCGGGTCAAAGTTGTCTACTTATTTAAAGACAAACCTTTTGAAACCCCCGAGGGCGCCGCCTTTACGATTGAAATCGCCTCCCAGGACCCGGGAGATCCCGGCGATCCCAGCGGGGGGGACCCTGGAGATCCTGGAGATCCTGGAGAAACAGGGGATGCAGGAAAAGGAATAAGCAATTTGGGCTTTAAGCCCTGGGGCTTTCATTTTCTCGTAATTTAGGTTCAATCCCTCAAGGCTGTTACTGGTAATATAAAGACGGCAACTGGTTACCCAGAAGCCGCCTTTTTTTTCGCGGACAGCCAGGGAAGAGTCAGACGCTGTCTGCACCTAACCACAGGCTACCCATAGTGCATTCGGTGACCCGGAGATGTTATTTTTCCTGTCTGCGGCGTGCTGAACACATCAGCAACAGGCCACTCAAGAACATAATCAAACCTAAAGGCAACAAGAAGTTTACGTCCGTCCCCGTCACCGGCAACTCAGGGTGCTCTCCGGGTTCGAAGGGATTCTCTGGATCTCCCAACTGTGTAATCCGAAACCGGACAGTAACTTCCTTGCCCTGACATTCATTGCCCGTCCCCTGGGGTAAAGAAATTTCCAGGGGAACTCGCTCAGTACAACCGGCGGCGAAGACACCAAGTATATTTCCCTGACAACCGCCAAGGGGTCCGGTATAGCAATCTTTGATATCAATACAAAGATTTTCGAAAAGTGCCTTACTGCTGTCGTCTCCTATAAACTCGGTGCTTATGGCCAGGGTAAAGGATTGACTGCTCTTGTTCTCTACTTCAAGGGATGCACTGGCACTGTCTCCGGGAGCCAGATTCTCAAGGCAAAATTCCGGGTCACCACTCACTACCCAAGCGCCAGATTCATCAGCATAGACCTTGAAATCGGCAGCAGCATTAACCGGAACCCATGGCAATACGCTAACCGAGATTAGCAGGAAGGCGCACAGCATAACGATAAAACCTGTCACCTTCCTAAACATGGGTACCCCCGCTCAATCGCTAAATAAACTCTGTTCAGCCTTCTCAGCTTGGGTTGACTCTCCCTGTTCTGCCTGAGCGGCTCTTTTCTTATCTTCTTCTGCTGCAAACCGCCACAGGCTGCGCGCCTCGAGAACCAGGATTAGCAACGACGGGATGGCAATCATTAACAGTATGCCCTTCTTGGTCTGGCTGAAGACCAGAATTCGCCCCAGCCAGGGTATGGCCAGGGCCATCATCCCGACAACCCGGTGGGCAGGCACTGGTTCTGAGTCCGCCACCTCGTTGGCATCGCCCTTGGTTATAAAGCTCAGGTCGCCATCATTCTCGATGCCTATGATTCTGTGGGTGACTAGCTGTCCGTCAGCGTTGCCAAAGGTAATTATGTCACCCGCCTGCAATTCAGCTGGATCAACAGGTTTAACAGCCACCAAGCTGCCGGTCTCAAACTCGGGACTCATACTGCCGCTGAGGACAGCAAAAAATCTGTACCCGCCCACAGTGGGAGGACCGCCACTGATGCGGCTCTGAACCAGGAGAAAAACTAAAGCACATAAAAGAACTAAGAGGAAAATGAAAATTAGATTGCCAATCAGCTTTGCTATTGTTTGAACAGGTTTAATTGCATTCCTGTTTGCCGATGCCATTACAGATAATCCATGGGATTAATTATTGCCCCAGTTAATAGAATCTGCTTGCTGATTCTTGGCCTGGGTAGCTTCTACAGTCAAATAACCGTCAAATGTGCTGTTTTGGTAATCATTGCCTGTTTCCGCCGGCAGATGGAAGGCGATAGCTAAGGTATGGCTATCTTCGCCAGCGTTAATGCGCATGGTAGCCTCATCAAAAATATAGCCATCGGTGATAATTTCCTGTAAAGTTCCCTTATCTTCGCCAGCAATATTGACATGCAACACTTCCGCCAAATCGCCATTGCCGCTAAAGCACAGACGATAGTACAGGTCAAGGGTTCCTTCATTTGCAATGGTGATCTCCCATTCAGTTGTATCGTTGGGAGCCATATCGGAGATGCTAAGTGGATTGGGGATATCCTCCCCCAGAATAATGGTCCCTGTAGTAAAGGTGGCCGGGACTTGTTTACTGTCGGTAAACCACGCGAAGGTTGCCCCCCCAAGCAACGCTGCTGCCAAAGCAATAATCAACATACTCACGACAACATTCTTTTTCATCCTTACATTTCCCCCCAGAGTGTTTTTGGCAGCTGAATTATATTCAGCTTGGCCATGACTGTTATTTTACAAGCGAATTCTAACAAAATCCTTACAAAAAATACGCCTTTCGGCTCCTTTAGCTTTTTTCCCTTACCCGTATTTTTCCTCATACAGTTCCTGGTACAACTTCCGCGTAGATATTGCCGGTTCCATGTCATATTCCTCCCGCAGCACTTTAACCAACCAGCGGTAGTGCTCTATCAACCCGGCCCCGTTGTTCAACCTGGCATAGTACTCCAAAAGCAGATTATTCCCCTCCTCATCGTAAGGCACCAGGTTCAAAAACAGCTTTAGCGGTTGGACCATTCCCTCCATGTTCCTTTTTGCAAGGCACTTCTCCACATGGCTTTGGAGAATAACGCACAACCCGGCGCGCATTTCCTCTTCTTTTTCCATAGCCCAGAGATAACCCCGGTCTTTAAGGAATCCCCTGCTGATCAACTGGGCTGCCTTTTCAACCGCCCCATAATTAATGACATCGGCTGCAGCACACTTGCTCAGGACATCTTCTACGAAGAAATAGTCACATTTGCTTTCAGCGATGGTCAGACAATATCTGCTGGCTGCGTATTCAAGCCTTATATTCCCCTCCAGAGGCGCGAAGATGTTGCGCAGCTTGCTTGCCGCGGTGTGCAGTATGGGCAACGCCCTGTGAGGATCATATCCCGGCCACAGGTTCTCGAGAATAGTCTCTTTGTGCACCCCGCTCCCTTGGTTCACCAGCAGGTAGCAAAACAATTCCTCAGCCTTGGCCCGCCCCCACTTAACCGGCTTGCCACCTATCCTGACCGCCAAGCCACCGAAGCATTCAATCTCCAGGGTTTCCTTAGCATTAATTCCCTGGCCAAGGTCAATATTGGCAATGCGCTCAATCATCACCTGAAAACGCCTGGGGTTAACGGGCCTGAGCAAGTAATCCACAGCATTGAGGTCGAAGGCTCGTACTGCATACTCACTATAGGCCGTGATGAAAACCACCAGAAGATCCGGGAATTGCTGGCGCAAATTCTCTGCCAGAGCCAATCCATCCATCCCCGGCAGCTCAATAGCGATAAAGGCCAGCTGCGGCAGTAATTCCCTTGCCTGCTCCAGGGCAACTGCGCCGTCAGTGAATGCCCCTGCCACAGAAATAAAGCCGGTTTGCTTCAGCATTTCCTTAATAGCCGACAGAATCTGCTCCTCTTCCATGACAATAATGGCGCGGATCATCCTTTTCACCCTTCTCTGATTAGATTGGCGAGGCGCCCCCACAGAAATATACACCAATCTCCAGATGCGGGGACCCCCCAAAAGGGGGGTACGGGATTAGTTCCAGGCTCTTATGCGGAAAAAACCCTCTGACACAGTCAGAGGGTTGAGCGGATTACAAGTCAACACCACGTGCAATAATACTCGTTTACTGCCATACGAGAAAGACACTGATGTCCGAAGATATTTCCTTTTGAATTTGTTCACCCGGGGGGTAAAATATAACTGTGAACAAGATTGAACCTCCATACTCCCCTCCACCTTTAGGTTGATCGGGAGTACGATTATTAATTTTCCGGTCAAAAGTGATATTGAACAGGGTACTCTCATTACCGGCCAAGCTAAGTGTATAAGCCCTGGGTGTATTTTGGCTGGCACCCTGGCTTGGCCATTTCCCCTCAAATACCACCTCAACATCCATTGGCCAATTGCTTTTATTGGTTATTGTCCCCAGGTTGAATGCAAGGGGCTGTCCATGAGCTGCGGGCCTGTATAATATAATTGTACTTTCAAAAAGTTCGTTGATGCCAGTACTTTCAACAGAAGCATAGTCAGATTCACTGGCCCCTTCCGGAGAAATAAGCAGAAGGAAATACGCACTGTCGGGGTCGGCAGCAATATTTACAGGAGTGCTTGTGGCATCAGAGAAGTAGGCATCACTGCCACTGATAGTCAATGGAAAAAGCAGAAGCACAGCGAGAGCAGCTAAAACTAACTTTCTCATTATTAGACCCCCCTGCTCATGATAAGCACTGCCCTGTTGCTAGTTGCAGTTTACCACTTCGAAAATAGATGTCAAGAAAATTGTCACTGCCGGGAAGAGATTTTTTTCAACAGTTTATCCCGCATCCTTGTCCATAAGCCCAACGGAATTCCAATCCAGGTTACAACATCCCGCCAATAGAAAAACCCCCCGATTGGGGGGGTACTTATATTATTTTCAGCTCCCTGGCTTTATCCACTGCCTGCACTCGGCGGTGCACCCCCAGCTTGTCATATATAATCTTGATATATCCTTTGACTGTGTTGATAGTTATTCCTAATTCAGCTGCGATCTCCTTATTGGACATGCCCTGGGCTATGAGGTTCAGGACCTCCGTCTCCCTGGAAGTAAGGGGATCCGCCATGTAAAGGCTTGCATCCGCTGGGACTTTTCCCTCAGTCGCCATAGACCCCCGCAGTGCGGTAGTACACGCGATCTGCGTGGTCAGCATTTTCAGGATCTCCTGGGGCCCAGTCGAAAAAACCCCGGCCATCTGGCTGTTCTCCAGGTAGAGCACGCCCACAGGAATCCCCTTAATAATTAGGGGAGTAGCAGCAATTGAGCAGGGGCCGGATACAGCAATATACGGGTCGTTGGCGAATATCTCAGCGGGGCTGTCGCTGTTTACCACCACGGTTTCTAAAGTCCGGGCAACATAGCGCACCACTGCCCTGGCTATATCCTTCACTTGATCCAAGGCCACTGATTTCAAAACAACATCGTTTCTGCCCGGGGCCAAAGCCGCCTCAATATTAAGACCGTCGTCTCTCAAAAACAGGATATATCCCCGGTCAGCATTGATTCCTTTAGCTACAAGGCTTAACAGGTTAATGAGCTTCTTTTTGCCATCAGTTTCCCTGGCCACATGCTCCACCACCTGACTCACAAAGTCAGGACCAGGGTCTTGGGGGGCCAGGGCGCTAAACTGGCTTCCCTCGAATATTTCCTTTAAAATCTCTGCCAAACCCCAATCCACATCTGCCCCCAGGATATGGGAGTACTGCTGATAGATCCGCTGGACAATAACCGGCGATCCCCAACGGGTAAAGCCTTGACATGCATCCAGGAGGTGAGTTCTGGCCAATTGCCCCAGGCCCTGCCGGGCATAGAATTTTCCCGCCACTAAGTTTGCCAGGGCCTCATTTTGCATGTAGCCAGATTGCCGGGCTGAATCTACAGCCTGCTGGAAAAGAGCCATGGCCTTAACCTTGCGCTTTTTCAAGCGGGCGGTCTCTGCAGCCAGCAGCAGGTACTTGTGCTGAAAATTCTCCGGGCAAGACTTTGCCCATTTTTTCATCTGGGCTAAGTTCTTCTGCAATTGCCTCTGATAACGCCCTTTGAGCGAAGCTGGACAGTCCTGAAGGGCTTCGGCAATAGCTAAAGAATAGTAGAGATTGTATTCGGCACTATTCAAAAAACCCATTATGGCGTCCTCCAAGGATTCGACCTTGCGGGCAACAGCCAATGCTTCCTTGTACCTGCCAACCAAGTATAATAGTTGCGTTTCCAAAATGTACAATGTGGCCAAGGCGCATTTGTCTTTTGTCACCAGCTCCCTGTGTTCATCCCGATGCATCTTTTCAATTGCCTCAACCACAGTAATCTGCCCGCGGAGGGCCGCCAGGAGGTAAGAGTAAATACCGATGTTGATGTCCAGGTTATCGTGTTTGAGGCCCTTGGCTGCATCCTTCTTTTCCTCCAAAATGGAGGCGACCTCCGACAGGGGTCTTCCAAGCAAGTAGTTGACTTCCAGAACCATGCAATGGGCATAGCCCATTACCATGATATTCCCGGCCGCCATGGAGTAAGTAATAGCCCTCTCGAAATACTCCAGGGCCAAAGCCGCATAATTTGTCCAATGGACGATGAAGCAACCGTAGACAAAGTTTATCAGGCACTGGTAGGAGCTGTGGGGGTACCTTGACAACAGGTCCAGGCACATCCTGCCATATCTTTCCCCCGCAGCATAATTGCCCAGTACACTCCCGGCTGTGATAGCATAGCCCAAGTAACCCATTGAGCACATTTCGGTATTGCCGTGCCGAACGGAATGGTTGCCCGCCTTGATGATAATAAAGCTGTACAATTCCGGATGCCAGGCCAAAGTCACCGTGCACAAACGGGAAAAAAGCTCTGCAACCTTAGCATAAACAGGTTTTCTTGGCTCGGGCAAATCCCTGAGATCTTCAATTTTCTTATTGAGCATATACCATCTTGAAAGTAAGAACTCCCTGGCATAGTCCAGTCTGGAGGGCTGCAACGGGACCCTCACGCCCAGTTTTGCCAGGGCATTTATCCCTGTCTGCACTGCTTCTGCATATTTGCCCGCGCCAGCATATAATATCACCTTGATGGCGTATATATCCGCCCGTTCCAGCAGATCAGGAGTATGATCCAGAACAGTTGCAAACAATTCCTCAGCCTCTTCCATATTACCCACCAGGTGTTGTGCCTGAGCAAGTTCCAGATATAGATCATGAGTCAGCCGATAGTCTGTATCCCAGGCGGCGGGGGGGAGCAGGGATTGACCCATACGAAAGTACTCCAGGGCAGCAGCAAATGCCGCCGTTGCCTTGGCCCTGCGCCCGGCCAGCAGGTTATACCGGGCCAGTTGCCCTCTTTCATCTGCGCCGTCAACCATATCCAAACAGCGGTTGTAATGGTCCATAACCGCAATAATTGCCCCCGGGATGTCCCCTGCCCCGTGCAGCAAGGTACGGCCAATGGCTAAATGCTTCCTCTTCTTCTCAGCCTCAGAAAGCGAAGTGTAGACAGCCTGCTGCACCCGGTCATGCAGGAAGACATATACTTGCGTTTCGGTACCCTTCTCCTCCAGGATCAGACCCTCCAGAACCGCCGGCATAAGCGAGGAAATTGTTTCCTCAATTCCCCTCCCCCAGACGGCAGTTAATAACTCCAGGGTAAATGTGTTGCCGATACAGGCTGCCCACTCAAGTACTGCCCGGGTCTCCCCAGGGAGCAATTCCAATTTATCCAGGAAAAGCTCCAGAACATCCTCGCCGGGTTTGAGAGCACCGATGGCACTGAGATCCCATTTCCAGGCTCCGGCCTCAGCATCGAAGTACAGGCTCCCTTGTTGGTAAACCATCTTTAAGAGCTGGTGCAGGAAGAATGGATTCCCTCCCGATTTATGATGTAAAATGCGGGCCAGGTCCGCCGAGGAGATGTCGGTGCCAACCACGTCTTCTACCAGCATGGCTGTATGCTCCAGACCTAAAGGCATCAGGGAGATGCGAACCGAGGGAACATATTTCTGCAAGGGATGGTCTGGGGATATTTCATTATCCCTGTATGCGCCGATGACTAACAAATTGCTGAGGCTGGCATCACCCACCAGGTACTGGAGCAGATTAAAGGTTGCCGGATCAGCCCACTGGAGGTCATCCACAAAGATCACCAAGGGATGAAGTGGTCGGGCAAAGACACGGATAAAGTCCCGGAACACCATAAACAAACGATTATCTGCCTCCTTGGGCTGCAATACGTCTCCAGGTGGCTGCCGCCCGATGACGCTTTCCAGTTCCGGGACAATCCCGGCGATTACTGCTCCGTTGCGCCCAAGGGCTTTGATTATTTTTTTTTGCCAGCTCTCCAGCTCATCAGGACTCCTCGTCAACAACATTTTCAGCAAGCTTCCCACAGCCGTTGCCAAGGGGGCATAGGGAATATTTCTCTTTAACTGGTCGCATTTGCCGGCAATGAAGAATGCCTCGTTCCCAATCAAGGGACAAAAGCCCTTGGTAACCAAAGCTGTCTTGCCAACCCCGGCGAAACCGCCAATGAGAACAGTTTGCGTGGCTCCCGCCAACGCCTTTTCGTAAGCTGCCCGCAACAAGGCGATTTCATCCTCCCGCCCATATAGCCGCCGGGGCAAATGAAAGCAGGCATACTTATCCGCTACCCCGATGGAGAACTCCGCTTTGCCCAACTGAGCCAGGTCCCGACTGCACCTTGCCAGATCCGCCTCCAAGCCCCAGGCACTCTGATATCTCTCCTCCACTGGCTTGGCCAGCAGCTTCATAACTATATCTGAAATCAGCTGGGGCATATCGGGGTTCAGCTCCCGAGGCGGGCTGGGAATCTGAGTCATCTGGGCATAAATCCATTGGTCAGGACTTTCTGCCTGCAAGGGCAGCTGTCCGGTCAGCAACTGGTACAAAACGACCCCCAGAGAATACAGATCACTCCTGTGGTCTGCTGCAATGCCCCCACATTGCTCTGGAGACAAATATCCCCAGACCCCAGAGGGAACAGGTGGCTGGGTACTTGCCCCGGTGTCAGATACAGCATCGCCAATATTAAAGAGGTACACTGATTCCGTCCCGGGATGGATGAGAATCTTGTCCCAGGTCAATGTCCTGAGAATTATCCCCTTCTGGTGCAGGCCGCAGAGGATTTTTGTCAGTTTGCTGGCCAGCTCGAGAAAAGTATATATTTCCAGCCGGCCTTTCTTCTCCACCCACTCCTGCAGGGGCACAGCATCAACGCCTTCCATAATCAGGGCAAAATTTCCGGAATGCTCTAAGGCCAGTGGCGGAACAATCCCAGGGAGCTTCAACTCCCGAGTCAGCTCATACTCGTGGATAAGCCGCGCAATCCCAAATACATTCATTCCTTGATTCTTGAGAATCTTTACCAAAACAGGCTTCTGATCCAGAATCGAATTGCCCTTGTATATCTGAACAGTCTCATCCTCATAGATCTTTCGCCCTAAAGAGTAGCTCCACATAATAATACCCCCCTATTGTAATCAATTCTACCATTAGGACGAGTTTTCCTGTATGTACTCCCAGGCTCACACTGCCAATATTTGCAGGCATTTAAAACCTGCTGAAGACTAGTTATTTCTCCTTAACATTGTATTGGCGGCTGACCCAAAATGAGTAGCCTGAAACAATAATGGCTGTCGCAAGTATTGCGACAGCCTTAGCATCATTTTAAATCTACGACAGTCACTCCGCTGCCGCCTTCGCCGGCAGCACCATACCTGTATCCAGAGACTGCGGGATGGGTCTTGAGATACTCCTGAAGTCCACGGCCCAAGGCCCCGGTCCCCTTGCCGTGAATAACAGTGACCTGGGCCAATCCCGCCAGCACTGCAGAGTCCAGATACTTCTCCAGATTTATACAAGCTTCTTCCACCATCTGCCCTCGGAGATCTATTTCCGGGGAAATCGTCGCCGCCGAAGTCCTGACGATGTTCCGCCCTTTGCCCTCAACAGACTCTTCTGCGGCCAGGCGCAAATCCGCCAGCTTGACATTGACCTTCATTATCCCAACCTGGACGACGGCCTCTTCTTCAGAGAGTAAGGAGACAATAGTCCCGGATTTATTCAAGGACAGCACTCGCACCGGTTGCCCGGGCGAGAGCTGAGATGGTTGCGGCGGCGTCCCCTCTGGGGGCGGGGTTGAGCCTGGTATGGGCTTCAGCTTCTCTCTGACCTTCCTGGATAACTCGCTTAAGTCTCCTGCCCGGGACTGAGCCTGGCGGAGCTCTGCCAGCAAGGCCTCAGCCTCAAAGCGGGCACTCCTCAGCAGCTCATTGCTTTTTTGCCTGGCCTGTTCCAAAATCTTCCCTTGCTGTTCCTCCAGTTTCTGCAGGCGCTGCTCGCTGAGGAGGCGCAATTTCTCCGCCTGGTCCCGCTCTGCTTTAGCCTGGGCCAGGGCCTTTTCCGCCTCAATGCGCTTTTCCTCCAGGGAGGCAATGAGGTCCTCGGTGCGGCGGGTGTCTGTCTTCAGCAGTTGTCGGGCGTTATTAACCACGTCAGGATTAAGCCCCAGGCGCAAGGCGATTTCGAAGGCATTGCTCTTCCCCGGGGACCCGATAATGAGGCGATAGGTGGGGCGCAATGTCTCGACATCGAATTCCACACTGGCGTTTTGCACGCCGGGCTCAGTAGAGGCATAAGCCTTGAGTTCACTGTAATGGGTGGTAGCCACCACCGAGATGCCAGCGGACTTCAGTTTGCCCAATATAGCTGTGGCCAGGGCAGCCCCTTCGGCGGGATCCGTTCCTGCTCCCAATTCGTCCAGCAGCACAAGGGAGTTGCTGTCGGCCAGCTCCAGTATCTCAACGATATTGGTCATATGGGAGGAAAAAGTACTCAGAGATTGCTCAATACTTTGTTCATCGCCGATGTCGGCGAAAATATTCGTAAATACCGGCACACAGCTCCCGGAAGACACCGGCAGCCACATCCCGCATTGGGCCATGAGGCAAAAAAGGCCTGCCGTCTTTAGGGTTACTGTCTTGCCGCCGGTGTTAGGGCCGGTAATCACCAATACTGAATAGTCATCACCCAGCACAATGGTCACAGGAACCACTTCCAGGACTGAAAGAAGGGGATGGCGGGCATTTTTGAGAACCAGGCGGCCATCCCGGCGAATTTCCGGCGCCGTCCCGTCCAGAGCCAAACCCAGTTTAGCCTTGGCAAAGGCAAAATCTATTTCTCCGGCAGCATCCAGGGCCATGGCAAGATCCTCATGGTGGGCGCCAATTCGGCCCGAGAGATCCCGAAGGATCCGCTTAATCTCGTCCTCTTCCTGGCGCCGGAGGCCGGTGATTTCGTTGCTGGTCTCGACAACAGCGAGGGGCTCAATAAACAGCGTGGCACCGCTGGCAGACTGGTCGTGAACGACACCGGGCACCTGTCCCCGGCATTCCGATTTCACCGGCAGGCAAAAGCGCCCCTCCCGTTGCGTGACAAGGGGCTCCTGAAGGTACTTCTGCATGGCCGGGGATTTTATCATGGCGTCCAGCCGGGCCCGCAACTTGGCTTCAGCGGTTTCGATTTTCCTGCGCAGAGATCTGAGCTCAGGGCTGGCACTGTCCAGCACATTCCCGTCCCAGTCCACCGCCTGGCGCAAATCCTTCAACAACTGCGGCAAGTCCACCAATCCGTAAGCCGTAAGATATAACCAGCTGTCCTCTGCCGCATGTTTTTTCATAAATCGCTGCAGGGATGCCGACCCTTCCAAAAAAGAAGCAACCTTAAACAGGCTGCGGGGATCTAAAATTGCCCCCTTGCCTGCACGACTAATCTCATCGCTGATATCTTCCAATCCGGAAAGAGGCGGACTTTCTTTGCTCAGCACATCTGCAGCCTGGCAGGTTTGCCCTTGCAGGTCGAGGACCTGGCGGTAATCTGTTGCGGGTATGATTTCCGCAGCCAAATCCTCCCCCATGGGAGTTGCGCATCTTTCCCGGAGCATGTCGATTATTTTCTCAAATTCCAGCAGGCGCAAACTGCGCTGATGCATTGCCATCACTCCTTTGATGGCCTAATTATATCACAAGAAAAAGCCCGCTGACGGGCTGGTTTATCAATCTGAAAAAGAAGCAATAATTTCTGCTAAAGTATCTACTGCCTGCTGGGCATCTTCTCCCTCGGCCTTGATTAAGATTTCGCTCCCCGGGCCAGCTCCCAGGGACATAACCCCCATTATGCTCTTGGCGTTAACCTCTTTGTCCCCCAGGGTTATGCTTACATCACTGGAAAATTGGCCGGCCTTTTGCACAAATAGAGCCGCAGGACGGGCATGAAGGCCTGTCTTATTTTTTATAACAACCTTCTTTTCTGCCATTGCTCTTCCTCCTTCTTCCCTTATAATATATCCTTTAGTTCTGCTTCCAGAAGAATCCTGATTTCTTTGCCGTCAGTGCACTTCTGGGCCCGCTCCCACAGCTCCCTGCAGCGGGAGATGTCCAGTGAACGGATAACGGCCTTGACTTTAGGAATGCTGGAGGCACTCATGCTAAATTCATCCAGGCCCATAGCCATCAACAGGGGAGCCGCCAGGGGCTCACCAGCCATTTCGCCGCACATGCCCACGAACTTTCCGTATTTGTGACCGCAGCTGATTACATGGGCAATGAGGCGCAGTACAGCTGGATTAAAGGGGTCATACAAATAGGACACATTCTGATTCATGCGGTCGACAGCGCAGGTATACTGAATCAGGTCATTTGTGCCAATGCTGAAGAAGTCCACTTCTTGAGCAAAATGATCGGCCTGAACAGCTGCGGAGGGAATTTCAATCATGATCCCCAGTTTATAATCCCGGGTATACTCTGCCCCTTCTGCTTCCAGTTCGGCCTCCACTTGCCTGAGCAGCTCCTTGGCCTGCCGCACTTCAGCCGGGATTGCAACCATGGGCAGCATAATCCAGGGATTGCCTGCCACTCCGGCCCGGAGAATTGCCCGCAGCTGGATCCTAAACATCTCCGGGTTGGCCAAGCAAAGGCGGATGGCCCTCTTGCCCAGGAAGGGGTTGAGTTCCTTGTCCATCTTCAGGTAAGTCAGCTCTTTGTCGCCGCCGATGTCCAGGGTCCGGATAATCACAGGCTCATCGCCAAAGGCCTCGAGAACCGTACGATAGGCAAGATACTGTTCCTGTTCTGAAGGCATGTCTGTACGATCCATATACAGAAACTCAGTGCGGTACAGGCCGACACCGTCGGCGCCGTAGGCCAAAGCTGCCTCCACATCCTTAGGAGTGCCGATGTTGGCGGCCAGCTCAAAGGTGGTGCCATCGGTGGCCGCGGCCGGCAAGTCCTTGAGTTCCTGAAGTTGCGCTTTGCGCTGGTCGTACTTCTCCTTTTTCTCCCGGTATTCCGCCAGCACCGCCGACGAGGGATTGACAAACACCTCGCCGCTACAGCCATCTACGATGACGGTATCCCCGGAAGCAACAGCACCTAACTCCCCCGCTCCCACTACGGCGGGGATCTCCAGGGATCTGGCCATGATGGCGCTGTGAGAGGTTCTGCCCCCGATTTCGGTGACAAAGGCCAGGACCTTGTTTTTATCCATTTG
>Ga0208564_1001868_pt1 | contig 17255 bp, 17 predicted proteins | sample AD_UKC073_MetaG_FD_184439 | JGI IMG/M metagenome (GOLD analysis project Ga0208564, IMG submission 184439) | Active sludge microbial communities of municipal wastewater-treating anaerobic digesters from USA - AD_UKC073_MetaG (SPAdes) (version 2) | ecosystem: Engineered > Bioreactor > Anaerobic >... | reverse complement strand
TTGCGCAGCGCGCGTTCCTTGCGCTTGCGGTGCTTGAGGACCCCGGCGGCCTCCTCGATGAAGCCGCGGCGCTCCTCAGGGGTCGCCCGCAGCACCGCGTCGAGCTGGCCCTGGCCGACGATGACGTGCATCTCCCGGCCGATGCCGCTGTCGGACAGCAACTCCTGGATGTCGAGCAATCGGCACGAGGTGCCGTTGATGGCGTAGTCGGACCCGCCGTTGCGGAACATCGTCCGGCTGATCGTCACCTCGGAGTAGTCGATCGGCAGCGCGCCGTCGGTGTTGTCGATGGTGAGGGCGACCTCGGCGCGACCCAGCGGTGCGCGACCGGCGGTGCCGGCAAAGATGACGTCCTCCATCTTGCCGCCGCGCAGGCTCTTGGCGCCTTGCTCCCCCATGACCCACGCGAGAGCGTCGACGACGTTGGACTTGCCCGACCCGTTTGGCCCAACGATGCAGGTGATGCCCGGTTCGAGGCGCAAGGTGGTCGCCGAAGCGAACGACTTGAACCCCTTGAGGGTCACGCTCTTGACGTACAAGGTGACGGCGGCTTCCTGATTCGGGTCTGGCGAGGTCGGGTCTGCAGCGGTGGGGACAGGCGAATGATCCCGCTCAGGCTACCGGCGTGAGCGCGTGTCGCCCGACAGGTGAGCCTCCTGGCCCGCTGCGTCGTCTCACAAGCGCCCGGAGTCGCTCGGGTCCCCCATCGGAACGACCGGATCTGCATCGTGAGCGTGGCGCGTGCGGTGTTCGAACAGCATGGCCCGACACAGCCCGACAAGGGCAAGGGACACGAAGGCCGTGAGGTAGCCCTGGAACGAGGCCGCCAGGAGCCGGAAGAACTGGACGACGAGCACCTGTGCCAACAGGGCGATCTCGAACAGGTGCAGGGCCCGATCGCGCGGCCCTCGCAACCATCCCACGAGGGCCACCACCGCCGTGAGCGCCGACCCTGCGGCGACGCCGACATAGATGCGGTTGTGCAGCGACGGGTCGTGTCCGGCGGCCCAGAGTGCATCGGCGAGGGCCAGTCCGCAGAAGGCCGTGAACCCCCAGACCGAGGTGCGCTTGACCACTTCGATGCGCGGCGCCGACATGACGAAGTGCCGGGCGGCGGCATACGTCCGGGCGATCCAGGACCGCGAAGGCGGCTGCGGGGGCAGTCCATCAACCAGGGCCAGCAGCGGGCGGACGAGCAGGTCGGCCGAGTCCGAGGCTCGCAGCAACGCGATCAACCGGACCCGCTCCGCGTCGTCCAGGTCGTGTGCCGCCGAGTCCTTGAGCAGTTCCACGGCGTTGACGAGGCGCTCGCGGGGGGTGAGCGGCGTCCGGCCGATCACCAGACGGACGACGAGGAAGATGACGACGAACGTCGCATAGATGATCGCCGCGACCGGTTGGAAGAAGTAGTTGTTGTCGCCCGTGACGAACTTGCCGACCTCGTCGATGAACAGGCCGAACCCGACCCCTCCGACGACCGCAGCGACGGTCCGCGCCGTTCGGCTGATGAACAGCATCGTCACGAGGATGGCGATGACCATGCCCAGGCCGCCCCACAACAGATGGGCCAGATGCAGCCCGCCATCGATCGACCCGCCGCCGAGCTGGGGGTAGCCGGTGAGGACGAGGAAGGTCCGCGTGACCGCGATCGAGGCGACCGCGCTGACGAGGAACGCCTGGAACCGGTCCGCCCCCTCGGCATCGCGCAGCGGGAGATGGGGCTTGATGCCGGGCACGAGCGGGCTACTCGTCGGGCCAGCCGGCCCGCTCCGCGATCGTGCCGTGGTTACGGATGACCTCGGCGATGATGAAGCCCAGGACCTTCTCGGCGAAGACCGGGTCCAGGCCGGCCTCCGCGGCGAGCTCACGCAGCCGGGCCATCTGCTGCTCTTCACGGGCCGGGTCGGACGGTGGCAGCCCCACAGTCGCCTTGAGGACGCCCACCTGCTGCGTGCACCGGAAGCGCTCGGCGAGCAGGTGCACCAAGGCCGCATCGAGGTTGTCGATGCTCGCGCGCAGCCGGATCAGCTCGGCCGGGATCTGAGGGGTGGTGCTCACAGACGCGAGGGTATGCCGTGTGGTCGCCTCCACGGGATCCGGTGCCCACGTGCTGGGCGCGGCGGCATACCCGATCAGCGTTCCCGGAACCCCTCGAGGCCCGCGACGGGCTGGGCGTACTGGGTGACCGCAGCGGTGACCCGGCCCGGGCGGCGGGCGGTCGAGGGCTGCTCGGACAGCAGCCGCACCATCGTGTCGATAGCCTCGGTGGGCCCTTGGGCGAGCACCTCGACGCGACCGTCGTCGAGGTTGCGGGCGTAACCCACCAGGCCCAGTTCCAGGGCGCGGGAACGGGCCCACCACCGGAACCCGACCCCCTGGACGTGGCCCCGGACGAATACCGTCACCCGCTCGTCAGGCATGTGACGAGATTCTAGGACAGCGAGAAGACTCACGTCCTGTCCCTATAGCGGCTTTCGCCCATATTCGGTTAGGTATTAGCACACCCTTGGTCCTTGACCACTCATCCTTTGCCTGCTTTCTCTCTCCCGCCTGAGGTACGCCATGATTCGGTCCACCCTGAAAGTCGCATTCGTCGCCACGGTGATCGGTGTGGCCGGTTGCTCGACCAACTCGTCTCCGCCGGCCGCGCCGGTGACGGTTACCCAGACCGCGACCGCGTCGGCGAGCCCGACGACGCCGGCACACGTCGAGACGGTTCCGGAGATGTTCGAGCGGGTTCGTTCCGGAGTGGTCCGAATCCAAACGGTGGGGTGCGAGTCGACGTCGGTCGGAACGGGGTTTCTCATCGGTGACCGGCTAGTCGCGACCGTCGCGCATGTCGTCGACGGCGCTATGGCCATCTCGGTGCGCGGGGACAACGGGGTGGTCAGAGGCACGGTGGTCGGCATGGACACAAAACGCGACGTGGCCATCATCCGCCTTGAGCCGACGAGAGAAGGCAACCTCCTGACCGGGTATCACTTCGCCCAGTCCTCGGCCTTGCCGAAGATCGGTCAGGACGTCTACGTCCTGGGCTATCCGATGGGGGAGCCGCTGACGTTCAAACACGGATCCGTCACCTCCGTCAACCGCGAGCTGGAACTCGAGGACAAGACGATCCGCGGGACGTTCCAGCACGACGCCCTGGTGTCGGGCGGGAACAGCGGCGGACCCGTCGTGGACGCCGCCGGCACGGTGGTCGGGCTCCACGAAGCAGGACGGGTGATCAGGCTTCCGCTGGCAGGTGGCGAGGTTGCCGAGGTCCCCGCCCAAGGGACGCACTACGCGATACCCGCCGCGACGGCCGCGCCGCTGTTGGCCGGCTGGGCCGCCGGACCTGTGCCGGTGCCGTCCGCCACGTGCGGATGGACGACGGAACCACTGCTCAAGGTTCAGTCGACCCATCCCGAGGCGCCGGTCATCTCACTGACCCTGAGGGCTTACTACGCGTTGCTCAATGATCAGGACTATGTCGGGGCCTGGCCCTACTTGTCGCCCTCAACCCAGGAGAAGACGGGCGGGTTCAACGCCTACGTCACCGGGATGAAAGACAGCGAGATCTCGAACGCCGTTCTCGTGTCGATCGCTCGCGAATCGCTCCTCGCGGACAAGGTGACCGTGACGTTCACCTCGCACCAGGATGCCGCCGCGGGGCCGTCCGGGCAGACCTGCACGAACTGGCACCTTCAATACAGCATGAACATCGAGAGCGGGTATTGGCGCATCGGTTCCGCCACCAACATTGACCCGCCGAAGGCCTGCGCTTAGATCCCTCGGTCGAGGCGTCCCGGCGCGTACCTACTCGGCGAGCCAGGCGGCATACGCGTCGAAGGTGTAGGGGCGACCGAGGAAGTCGGCGACGAGGTCGGCGGCGTCCTTGCTGCCTCCGCGGGCGAGCACGCGGTCGCGATAGCGCCCGGCGACCTGGGCGTCGAACATGTTCGACCGGTCGAACGCCGAGAAGAGGTCCTTGGCGATGACCAAGCTCCACATGTAGGTGTAGTAGGCGCTGGAGTAGCCCTCGAGGTGTCCGAACGAGCAGGGCATGTGGGTGCCCTCGATGTACGGGAACAGGGAGTATTGCGCCTGCAACTCACGGGTCCGGGCGGTGATGTCGGCCGGGCGCTCGGTGTGGAACCAGTAGGACATCGCGGCGTAGAACATCTGGGTGCGCGCGAGGTAGCCCTTGCCGAAGTCGTCGGCCTTGCGCATCCGCCCGACCAGGTCGGCCGGGATCGGCTCGCCCGCCGCGTTGGTGGCGAAGGTCTGCAAGATCTCGGCGTCCCAGGCCCATTCCTCGAGCATCTGGCTGGGGGCCTCGACGAAGTCCCACTCGGTGGCGACGCCCGAGAACCGGAACCACTCCTGGTGCCCGGCGAGCACATGGTGGACGAGGTGACCGAACTCGTGGAAGAGCGTGACGACGTGGTCGTGCTCCATGAGCCCGCGGGAGAAGTTGCAGACGAGCACGCCCTCGGGCAACTGGCGGCCCGCGACCCCGGTGACGAGATCGAACTGGGCGGCGTGCTTGTACTTGCCCTCGCGCGGGTGCAGGTCGAGGTAGATCCGCCCGAGCGGCTCGTCGCCGTCGGCCCGGAAGACGTCGTATGCCGCGACCGCCTCGTCCCACACGACAGCGTCGGTCGCGGGCTCGTAGCGCAGACCGAACAACCGCCCCGTGACCTCCAACAGGCCGGCCCGGACCTTGGTGAAGTCCAAGTAGGTCCGCACGAGTTGGGCGTCGACCTCGAGCTGTTCCTTGCTCACCACGTTGGCGTAGTAGGCCAGGTCGGCCGAGTCGATCGTCGTCGCGTCCGGCACGTCGGTGCGCTTCCGGGCCAGGACGATGTCGCGGTCGCGCTGCCCGGATGCCAGGGCCGCATCGGCGATCTTCTCGATGAAGACGGGGATCGCCGAGCCCTCCTTGATCATCTTGACCTCGGCGTCGTAGTCGGCCCAGGTCGCGTAACCGAGCAACTGGGCCAGCTCGTGGCGCAGCTCGAAGAGCTCGTGCAACAGCGCGTCGTTGGCCGGCCACCCCACGGTGAGGAAGGCCATCGTCAGCTCACGTCGAGCCTCCGCGTCGGCGCAGAAGGTGCGCAGCGGCACCGCGTCGGGGTAGTCGGTGGTAACCGTCACCAGGCCAGCCGCGTCGGCGGGGTGCGCGTCGAGCCAGTCCTGCGGCATACCGGCCAGGCGTTCGGGTGCGACCTGGATCGACTTGACCCCGTTGCGGATGTTCTTGGAGAACTCCTGGGCCAGCAGGGTGAGCCGCTCGTTGATGGCGCGGATCCGCTCGCGGGTCGGCTCGTCGCGGTCGACGCCGGAGCGGCGGAAGTCGCGCAGGGTTTTGTCGAGGAAGCGGGCGGCGTCGGCGTCGAGACCGGCCGGGTCGAGTGCGGCGAAGACCTCGAACAACTCGCGGTCCAGGCCGAGCTCCGTGGACAGCTTCTGGACCTCCTGGCCGGCCAGGTCGGCCCGCTCGCGGACCGCCTCGTCCGGGTGCACCTCGGCGAACAGCGACGCGGGCGAGGACACCGACCCGAGCGCGATGTCGACGTCGTTCCACGCCTTGAGGGTCGCCAGCGCGTCCCCGGGAGGGGCTTCTTTGAGCTCGGCGACGAGGCGGCGGGCCCGGTCGAGGCCGGTCGTCGCTCGCGCAGCGAGCCAGTCCTGCGCAACATCGGCGGTGGGCAGGGCAACGGGCGCGGGCGCCGAAGGAGCGGTCACCCGCGCGACTCTAGTTCACGACGCGGGGGCGCCGCTGGCAGTGTGGACAGATGAAGGACGAGCGGTTCATGAAGGCCTCGCGCCTGATCGGGGTGCCGCAGCGGGGGCACGGCGCCGACGTCATGCCCCCGCGCGCGTCGAGCGCGGTCGTCGGGGTTGGGCTGGGCCTGGTGGGAGTCCTCGCAACGCGATCCACGGCATACGCCCCGCCTTTGACCACTCACGTGCGGCGCGGCGCCGGGTTGGCCATGCTGGCGAGGGCGCTCGCGCCAACAGGGTTTGTTGCTCAAGGGTTTGGGCCTCCCAGAGCCAGCGCAAGAATTCGTGCGCCTCAACCGGATCGCCTACCGCCCGTACTGCCTGGCCCTCGCCGCAGGTCTGCTGAGCGAAGGGCCCAGAGCATTTCGCGGTCGCGGCTGACAGCGAGGACAACTGAACGACGAGCGGTTCTGAAGTGCTCCCGCACGATCAACGTGCCGCACCGAGCGCACGGCCGCCCTTCCTGCCCGTATGCCGCCAACGACCGGTCGAAGTAGCCCGACTCCTTCAGAATCGTACGTTCAGGTGTCACATGTTTTCCGGGCGCATCAGCCCAGCGGCTCCCACAGAGATGCCACCGACATGGCCGCCAGACGGTCGCCCGCCCGCTGCCCAGAACCCGTCGTAAGGACGACTCCGCCAAGAAACTCGCCGCCGAGCCGATCCCGTAGCGCGATCAAGTGCTTGAAGTGCACCGGTCGAGCCGTGGTGCTCGCCTTAACCTCGACCCCCAGGACCCCGTGTGGGGTCTCGACGATCAGATCCACCTCTGCGCCGTGTCGATCCCGGTAATGGGACAAGGTGAAGTCGGTGGCAGACCAGCCCTGCTGCCTCTGGAGCTCGCTGACGACGAAGTTCTCCAGAAGGGGCCCGAAATGGTCCGATCCCTGCGGGGAGTTCAGATGCTCCGCGCTCATCCCGGAGAGTGCCACCGCCAGTGCTGAATCAGTGAGGAATGCCTTCCGCCGCTGGACCTGCCGTTTCGTGAGGTTGCGTGACCAACTGGGGAGTCGTTCCACCAGAAAGAGCGCCTCCAAGATTTCCAGGTGTCGCTGAACAGTGGCCCGTGCGAGCCCTAGTTCCTGTGCCAGGCGCTCGAAGACCAGTTCAGCCATCGGGGCTGCAGACATCATCGCCAGCAGATGACGCAGTGCCGGGACCTGGGCGGGCGCGATGTCGGCCGCATCCCGCTCCACAAGGCGGTTGGCGTAGTCGCGCAACCAAGCGACGCGCAGTCTTGGGCTAAGTCCCTGGACAGCGGGGTAGCCGCCCTTCGCGACTCGCTCCACGATGTCGACGCGCTCGCTGGCGACCGCCGAAGGGTCCGCACCAGCAAGCACAGAAGTCACCCAGTCGCTGGGCCGCCGGGAAAGCTCTGCCTGAGCGAACGGATGCAGGCGGATCGTCATGGCCCTGCCTGCCAAGGAGTCCTCGGCGTTCGGCAGCCTCAGCAGGTTTGCCGACCCCGTCAAGATGAACCGGCCGGCTCGGCGATCTCTGTCCACCTCGGCCTTGAGTGGCAGGATGAGTTCCGGACAGCGCTGAATCTCATCCACCACGAGGCGGCGCTCACCCGCTGATCGAAGAAATCCGACGGGATCATCTCGGGCGAACGCTCTTGTCAGGTCGTCGTCCATGGTGGTGAGAACATCGCGCCCGTCCGCCAGCACTCTCACAAGGGTCGACTTGCCCACTTGCCGGGCGCCCTCGACGACCAGAATCGGCGACGCAGCCAAGACTTCGCGGGCCCACGCGTCCACAGCTCTGGGGAGGAAGTCCATACCGGCAGAGTAGCAGTTCGCCGGACAGTGACTGACGTTTCGCCGACATATAACTGACGATTCGCCACCCTTGGATGCCTCAGACGAGCACTTCGGCCCGCGTCCGCGCCCTCGACTGGCAACGGGGGCAGAAGAAGGACGACCGGTTCATGAAGTGCTCGCGGACGATGAGCGTCCCGCAGCGCTCACACGGGCGCCCTTCCTGCCCGTATGCCGCCAACGACCGGTCGAAGTAGCCAGAGGCTCCGTTGACGTTGACATAGAGCGCGTCGAAGCTCGTGCCCCCGTGGATCAGCGCCTCCCCCATGACATCGCGGGCGTGGTCGAGGATGCGGCCCAGGGTCGGCCGGGTCAGGGAGTCCGACGCCCGGCCGCCGTGGACCTGGGCCCGCCAGAGGGCCTCGTCGGCATAGATGTTTCCAATCCCGGACACGACGCCTTGGTCGAGCAACCCCCGTTTGACGGCGCTGTGCCGGGCCTTGAGCCGAGCAATGACGGCGCCGCGGTCGTAGCCGGGGTCGAACGGGTCGGGAGCGATGTGGGCGATCGAGTGAGGGATCCCATCGGCGTCGAGTTCCGCCAGCGCCATCCCGCCAAAGGTCCGCTGGTCGACGAACCGCAACTGCGGGCCGTCGTCGGCGAAGTCGAATCTCGCATGCAGGTGGCGCTCGTCGGGGGCCTCCGGCGGTTGGACGAGCAACTGGCCGCTCATCCCGAGGTGCAGCAGCAGCGCGCCGCGGTCACCGTCGGGACCGGCGAGCACGAGCCAGAGGTACTTCCCACGGCGGCAGGCATCGACGACCTGGGTATGCCGCACCCGCGCGACGAGGTCGTCGGGGCCGGCAGCGTGGCGGCGGGCGACCCGAGCGCCGGTCAACTGGATGTCAGCGACCGTGCGGCCGACCACGTAGGCGGCCAAGCCTTGGCGAACCACCTCGACCTCGGGCAGCTCCGGCATGTGCTCTAATCCGCGGAATCGGCGGAGGCCGCGGCGTCGACCTCGACCTGGGGGTGCGCCTGAGCCTCGGCATCGGCGCGTTCCCGACGGGCGGCGAGCTCGACCCAGGCCTGCTCGGCCGCGGCCTGCTCGGCTTCCTTCTTGCTGCGGCCGGCACCCTCGCCGAGGACCTCGCCCGCCACGACGACCGCAGCGACGAAGCTCTTCTCGTGATCGGGCCCCGACTCGACCAACCGATAGTCCGGTGAGCCCAGCGAGCCCGCCGAGCAGAGTTCCTGCAGGCTGGTCTTCCAGTCCAAGCCGGCGCCGAGGCCGGCCGCCGTCGCCAGCAGCGAGTCGAAAAGGTGATGCACGAAAGCACCCGCTGCGGTCAACCCGCCGGACAGGTAGATCGTGCCGATGATCGCTTCCATCGTGTCGGCGAGGATCGAGGCCTTGTCGCGGCCGCCCGTGGTGTCTTCACCGCGCCCCAGGCGCACGTAGGAACCGATGTCGATGGTGCGACCCACGTCGGCCAAGGCCCGCATGTTGACGACCGAGGCGCGCAGCTTCGCCAACTGCCCCTCGGGGAGATCGGGGTGCGCGGCATACAGGGTGTCGGTGATGACCAACCCGAGAACAGCGTCGCCGAGGAACTCCAGGCGCTCGTTGTTGGGCAGGCCCCCGTTCTCGTATGCGTACGAACGGTGCGTAAGGGCTCGTTCGAGCACCTCGTCGTCGACCGATGTCCCGATGACCCCATTGAGGTAGTCGCGCAGGGTCGTCAGGGACGGTGCCGGTCCTCCCCCGGTCTGTCCCATGACGGCGGGGGGATCAGCCCTGGTGCTCTGAGCGCTCGGCCGCCGCGACATGCCGACCCTTGTAGGTGCCGCAGGACGGGCAGGCCTGGTGCGGCACGGCGGGCTGCGAGCAGCGCGGGCAGGTCGTCAGGACGGCCGCAGTGGCCTTCCAGTTGGCCCGCCGCGAGCGGGTGTTGGAGCGCGAGGTCTTCCGCTTGGGGACGGCCACGTCAGGTCCTGTTCTCTTCGGGGTCGTCGCTCAGCATGCCGCTGAGCGCCGCCCATCTCGGGTCGAGCACGTCGTGATGGTGGTCCGGGTCCTGCGCCAGGGCCACTCCGCATTCGGAGCACAACCCAGGGCAATCGACTCGGCACACCGGCTGGAACGGCAGTGCAGGCACCACCGCATCCCGGAGTACGGGCTGAAGATCGACCAGGTCGTCCACCAACTCGTACACCTCGGCCTCGTCCGAGTCGGCGTCCACCTCATGGTGGTGCGCCGCCCGATCGGCGTACACGAACAGCTCCTGGAAGCTCACCTCGACGGGGAGGCTCACGGGATCCAGGCACCGCACGCATGCGCCGGTTGCCGTGGCTTGGACCGAACCACTCACGAGGACCCCCTCGGTGACCGACTCCAACCGCAACTCGATGTCGACCGGTGAACCGGCCGGCACGGCGACGATGTCGGTGCCCATCTCTTCAGGGATCTCCACCTGACGGGTGTACTCCTGCATCGACCCCGGCTGGCGACGAAGCTCCCTCGTGTCGAACACGAGGGGCGCGCGAGGATCGAGGCGAGGCATGACTTCCGACTGGTTGAGGGTTCGACCCACGCCCGGACGGACGTAGACCGAAGAACTAGGTTACCGGAACCGCGCCGGGCCGCGCTAATCGCGCTGTGGAAGCGCTTCGTGCAGAGCGGCCAGCACGACGTCGGGGACCAGCCCGGAGATGTCCCCGCCGAGGGCGTGGACCTCCTTGATGAGGGAGGAGGACACGTGTTCGTATGCCGGGTTGCCCGGCAGGAACACCGTCTCGACCCCGGTGAGATGCCGGTTCATGAGCGCCATCGGCAGCTCGAACGCGAAGTCGGTGCCGCCGCGCAGGCCCTTGACGATCGCCCCGGCACCGAGGTCCAGGCAGACGTCGACGAGCAGCCGACCGGCGAACGACTCGACCCGAACCCCGGGGCGCGGGCCCAGGGCCGCTTGGATGAGCTCGATCCGCCGGGCGACCGGGAAGGTGCCGGTCTTGGCCGGGTTGTACAGGACGGCCACCACGACGTCGTCGAACAGCGTCGTCGCACGCTCGATGACGTCGAGGTGACCGTTGGTCACGGGGTCGTAGGACCCGGGGCACACACAGATCGTCGCCACGCTCGGGAGGCTAGCAGCCGCTCACGCCACGTCGTCGGGACCGGGGGCACCGGCGAACCAGACCTTGGTCTCGCCGTAGCGCCGTTCGCCCGCCTCGGACAACCCCGCGGGCCAGCGCGGCTGCGCTGAACGCGCCGAGCGCTCGATCACGACGAGGGCGTCCGGGGCCAACCATCGGTGGTGGACCAATAGGGAAAGGACATCGGCGAGGCGGTCGTCGTCCAGGTCATACGGCGGGTCGAGGAAGACCAGGTCGGCGCGGCCGTCCGGAACGCCTGGACCCGCGAGGAGGGCGCGCTCAACGGGTTCGGCGCGCACCGTCACCAGGTCGCCGAAACCCAGGGCCCGGGCGTTCGACTGGGCGACCTTGGCGGCGCCCCGGTCGGAATCGACGAGGGTCGCCCGGGTGGCGCCCCGACTCAGGGCCTCCAGCCCGAGGGCGCCGGAACCGGCATACAGGTCAAGCACGCGCGCCCCAACGAGGACCTCCTGATGCTCCAGCCGCGAGAACAGCGCCTCGCGAACCCGGTCAGACGTGGGCCGCGTGGATACCCCTGCGGGAGTAGCCAACCGGCGGCCCCCGACGATCCCACTGATGATGCGGGTCATCACCCACGCTCCAGGTAGGCGGCTTGTTCGTCGTCCAGTCGCGCCGCCACCCGGGCCCTCAGGACCGGGTGGTCGTCCAGGTCAGGGTCGTTCGCCAGCACCTCGAAAGCATCCTCGCGCGCGGCGGAGATGAGTTCCTCGTCGTCCCGGTTCCCCATCCGCAGGAACCGCACCGACGAGCCTCGCCCACTCTGGCGGGAGCCCAGGACGTCACCCTCCCGGCGCGAGGCCAGGTCGAGGCGAGAGAGTTCGAAACCGTCCGTGGTCGCCGCGACGGCGTCCAACCGGGCCGCCGCACTCGGGGTCGGAGTGTTCGTCATCAGGAGACACAACCCGGGAGCACTCCCCCGGCCGATCCGCCCACGCAACTGGTGCAACTGCGAGATCCCGAACTGCTGGGCGTCCATGACGACCATGACCGTGGCGTTGGGGACGTCGACCCCGACCTCGATGACGGTTGTGGCGATGAGCACGTCGATCTCGCCCCGGGCGAACGCCGTCATCACCGCGTCCTTGGCATCGGCGTCCAGTCGCCCGTGCAGGACGGCGGTCCGGCGCCCTGCCAGCGCCGGCTCGGCGCGCAACCGGTCGTGAACGGCATACACCCCGGCCAGGGGGCGCACCGAGGGACCCGAGGGTATGCCGCCCTCCCCCAGGTCCGGCCCCGTCTCCTCCCAGCCGTCGTCCTCGTCGGACGTGTCGGCCGTGAGCGTCGTGCCGTCAGTCGGGTCCCCGATCTTCGGACAGACGACGTAGGCCTGATGCCCACGGCCGACCTCTTCGGCGACCCGCGCCCAGGTGCGCTCCACCCAGCCGGGCCGGGCCTCGTCGACGACGTGCGTCGTAATCGGCTGACGGCCGGCCGGCAACTCGGTGAGCGTCGCGGTCTCCATGTCGCCGAAGACCGTCATCGCGACCGTGCGCGGGATGGGCGTAGCCGTCATGACGAGTAGGTGCGGAGGGGTCTTGCCCTTCTCGCGCAGCGCATCTCGCTGCTCGACGCCGAACCGGTGCTGCTCATCGACGACGACGAGGGCCAGGTCGAAGAACGTCACATGCTTCTGGATGAGGGCGTGGGTGCCGACCACGATCCCGGCGTCTCCCGTGACCGCGTCGTTGAGCGCCGCACGTCGAGTCGCCGTCGACTGGCTCCCGGTGAGGAGGGCGACCTTGGTGCCGAGCTCGGACCCGCCCAGCATCCCGCCCATCGCAAGGTCCCCGAGCAAGGCGGTGATGGAACGGTGGTGCTGCGCAGCGAGCACCTCGGTCGGCGCGAGCAGAGCAGCCTGACCACCGGCGTCGACCACGGCGAGCATGGCTCGCAGGGCGACGATGGTCTTGCCCGACCCGACCTCACCCTGGAGCAGCCGGTGCATGGGCCGATCGGCGGCAAGCTCCGCAGCGATCGTGTCGCCGACCGCGCGCTGACCCGCGGTGAGGCTGAACGGCAGGCGGGAGTCGAAGGCCGCGAGCAGGCCGTCAGCACGCGGCATACGGGCGCTGGTGTGCAGCGCCTGCGCGGCGCGGCGGCGCTGGCCGAGGATGGTCTGCAGGACGAAGGCCTCGTCGTAGCGCAGCCGCCGCATCCCGGGGCGGACATCGTCCTCGAGCCGGGGTCGGTGGATGAGTTCGAGCGCGGCACCCCGGTCCAACAGGCCGCGGCGCTCGCGCACGGCCGCCGGGAGCGGCTCACGGACCTGCTCCACGCAGTCCAGGACCAGCGCGGTCGTCTGGCGTAGCACGAACGAGGTGACCTTGCCGGTCGCCGAGTAGACCGGCACCTGATGGGTGCGCAAGTAGTCGGCGCGCTCGGCAGACATGCTCTCGTCGAGCAACTCCATCTCGGGGTGGGTGAGCTGTCGGCGGATGCCATAGCGGGTCACCGTGCCCGCGAACACGCCCCACACGCCGGCGCGCAGCCCGAAGTCGTAACGATGCCTGCTGAAGAACGTGAGGTCGAGCTCGTGCCGCCCGTCGGTGACGACCGCCGTACACCGGAAACCGCGGCGTTGACGCATCGGGACCACGGAGACCTGGGCGACCTCGGCGACCACCATCACGTCCTCGCCGTCGCGCAGCTCGCCGAGGTCGGTCAGCTGATTGGGCGGGAGGTAGCCGCGCGGGACGAATTCCAACAGGTCGCCGACCGTCTGCAGGCCCTTGTTCTTGGCCAACGCGTCGGCCTGGGCCGGTTTGACAACCCTGCGCAGCGGGGTGTCCTCGGTGTATGCCGCGAGCATCGTCTCACTCGACGCCGAGCAGCAGCGGGTAGAGCGGCTGCATACCGTGGATGTGCGTCACCTCAAGGTCGCGCCGACGGATTCGCGCGGCGGCGACGACCGCGGAGGCCAGGTCGGGCGGGGCATCGTCACCGGAGATGACCGTGAGCAGTTCGCCGTCATCGCCGACGAGGGCCTCGACCACCTGCCCGGCGACGTCGTAGAGGTCCGACCCGATGATCGCGAAGTCGCCCTGGATCACGCCGAGCACATCGCCGACGTGGCACACGCCAGCCGAGGTGAGGGCCTCCTTGCGCGAGATCGTGACGGCTCCGTGCCGGGTCGCGGCCGCGGCATCGGTCATCGCCTCGGCGTTGGCATCGAGGTCGGCCCCCGGGTCGAACACGGCGAGCGCCGCGATCCCTTGCACCGCGGTGCGGGACCGGACGACCTGCACGTGCTGGCCCTCCTCGACGGCCGCGCGGGCAGCGGCCTGGGCTGCCAGCTCGGTGTCACCGTCGTTGGGCAGCACGAGGACCTGTCCGGCACCGCACGTGCGGATCACCTCAAGGATCTGGCCGGCCGAGGCCCGCCGCCCCGGGCCGCTCATGACCACCGAGGCGCCGGCGGCCCGGAAGACCTCAGCGATCCCCTCGCCCGCCGCGCAGGCGACGACCGCGAGGGCTGCCGGGTCGGGGGCGTGGCGGATCTGGTCGCCGAAGTGGGTGACGACGATCCGGTGTGGTCGGCCGGCCTCGATGCCGGCCTCGATGGCGGCACCGGGGTCATCGACGTGGACGTGGACGTTCCAGGTGCCTTCGGCCCCGACGACCAGCAGCGAGTCACCCAACTGCGCCAGGCGGTTCCGCAGCGCGCCCACGCGCTCCTCGTCGCTGTCGGTGAGCAGATACATGACCTCGTATGCCGGCCCCTCACCGTCGTCGCCACCACTCGCCTCGGCGTGGGCCCGAGGTGGGAGCACCGGCCGGGCCCAGCCCAGGTGCCGACGGAGCGGGTCGTCGTCCGCCTGCGGTGGCTGGCCGTGGATGACCCGGGCGAGGGCCTCGATGAGCAACAGATAACCGGCCCCGCCGGCGTCCACCACTCCGGCGCGAGCCAAGGCGGGGAGCTGGGAGGGGGTCCGTTCGAGCGCGTCGGTGGCGGTGGCCACCGCCAGGGTGATGACCGCGGCGAGTGGAACCGTCGGCTCGGTGTCGACTCGCTCGCCGAGCCGGTCGGCCACCGACCGGGACACCGAGAGGATGGTGCCCTCCTTGGGCTCGGTGACGGCCCGCCAGGCCAGCGCATCGGCGCGGGCCAATGCCCCGGCCAGGCCGGCCCCGTCCAAGGCTGCGCTCCCCGTCTCGATGACGTGCTCGGCGAAACCCCGGAAGAGTTGGCTGAGGATGACGCCCGAGTTGCCACGGGCCGTGAGCAACATGGCGCGGGACATCTCCCGGCACATCACTTGGAGGGCCGGGATCGTCACCGATCCGACCGGGATGTCCCGCGAGATCGCGGTCCGGGACGCATCCAGGGCTGAGTCGAGGGTGAGGTAGAGGTTGGTGCCAGTGTCACCGTCGGGCACCGGGAAGACGTTGAGGGCGTCGATCTCGGCGCGCGCCGAGGCAAAGGACGATCGGGCGACCGCGGCCCAGCGCAGGAATCCGCCCGCGTCGAGCGCGTTCAGGACCCGTCGTGGACGGTCGGCCGGAGGCGGAACGTGGTCGGGCATCGGACCTCCTTGACGCGAACCGTGGCCACAAACACGGTCAGCCTAGTCAGGCGGCGGTCGCCGTTTTGGCCTCGGCGCGCCCGCTCGGCTATTCTTGGCAAGTTGCCCTGTCCGATGGGGCGTGCCCGCTGGGTGCGCGACGTGTCGGTCCGGGGCCCCCGACATTTTCCAGACTGCGGGCTCGACCCGCATCAGAGCATCAGGAGAGACCCGTGGCAGCCACTTGCGACGTTTGCGGCAAGGGACCGGGCTTCGGTCACAACATCTCGCACTCGCACCGGCGGACCAAGCGTCGCTGGAACCCCAACATCCAGCGGGTCAAGGCCATCGTCAACGGGGTGACCCCCAAGCGCCTCAACGTCTGCACCTCGTGCCTCAAGGCCGGCAAGGTCGCGCGCTGAGCGCCTGACCCGCACGGTTGTCGAAGGCCGGTTCCCCATCGGGGAGCCGGCCTTCGCCGTTGGTCAGGCCCGGAAATGGTCCCAGCCACGCGGCGCCTGCGGTATGCCGTCCAGCAGCACCCCGGCGCCGGTCCGAACGGTGCCGACGACTGTCCAGTCCGCCGGCACCGGACCCGGGAAGCAGGCCAGCAACGCGTGCTCCTCTCCCCCGCCCAGGACACAGTCCCAAGCAGCGTCGGCGCCGACCGCGGTGGCCAGCCGGGCGGCATACGGGGCAAGGGCTTCGCGGGAGAAGTCGAGAGCGACCCCGCTGGCGGATGCGATCCGGGACCCGTCCCGCATGAGCCCGTCGGAGATGTCGAGCATGCCCCGCGCGCCTGCGGCCGCGGCTCGAGGCCCTTCGGCGAGCGGGGGTCGGGGTCGTCGATGGGTCGCCACCAACTCCTCGTCAAGATCGGGCCGACCCTGCTGGAGCAGCAGCAGACCGGCAGCCGACAGACCCAGAGTGCCCGCCACGGCGATCTGATCACCCGCGCACGCGCCCGAACGCAGCACCGGCTCTCGGCCATCGAGGGTCCCCAATGCCGTGACCGAGACCGCAAGCATCCCGGGCGCAGCCGAAGACAGATCCCCACCGAGAACGGCTGCCCCGGCGGTGCGAGCCGCCTCGCCCAGCCCGTCGGCGAATCCTTCGACCCAGGCGACCGTGGTCGCCGGGTCGGCCAACAGCGTGACGACCAGGCCGATCGGCCGACCACCCATGGCGGCCACGTCAGCGAGGTTCTGGGCGACGATCTTGGCGCCGACATCAGCCGGGCTGGACCAGTCGTCGCGCCAGTCCCGACCGCGCACCGCGGCGTCGGTGGTGACGATCGTCGCGGCGTCGCAGCGGACCACGGCCGTGTCGTCCCCGGGCCCGACGAGCACCCCCGGCCCGGTGGGCAGTCGAGGGGTGATCCGGGCGAGGAGTTGCTCCTCGGTCAGCTCAGCGAGGGTCATCGCCGACGACTTCCCCCGTGAACGCCTACCTGACACGACCTTCTCCTCCTGCTGAGACGACGAAACCCCGCCCAGCACGGTAGCGTCTGGGGGACGGGTCGAGGACGACCCGCGTGCGGGCACCGCCCGCCAGACCCTCGACAAGTGAGGTTGCTCCGTGGTCCAGGCATACATCCTGATCCAGACCGAGGTCGGCAAGTCGGCGTCGGTCGCCGAGGCGATCCGTGGGGTGGCAGGCGTCGCAACCGCCGAAGACGTCACCGGCCCCTACGACGTCATCGCCCGGGTTGAGGCCAACACGGTCGATGAACTCGGCAAGCTCGTGATCGCCCGCATCCAGGACGTCCCGGGCATCACCCGGACGCTCACCTGCACGGTGGTCCACATCTGAACGATCGCCCGCTGCGATCACCAGGGCGGCGCACCGGCATCGGCCGGTATGCCGCCCTGCTCGCTGTCCCCATCGCTGTTGTGGGCGGCGGGGTCGGCTGTTCCGACCCGGCACCGGCACCGGTAGCCGTCGCGCTGCCCTCGGGTGCCTCGGGCGCGCCGTGCCAGGCTCTCGCGGACGTCTGGCCGCGCCAGGTCGGGTCACTGACCGCACGGGCCGTCGGCGTGCAGTCGCC
>Ga0208564_1001864_pt1 | contig 17268 bp, 14 predicted proteins | sample AD_UKC073_MetaG_FD_184439 | JGI IMG/M metagenome (GOLD analysis project Ga0208564, IMG submission 184439) | Active sludge microbial communities of municipal wastewater-treating anaerobic digesters from USA - AD_UKC073_MetaG (SPAdes) (version 2) | ecosystem: Engineered > Bioreactor > Anaerobic >... | reverse complement strand
TGTCGTGGAGGCCGTGACGTGAGCAACCCGTCCATGCTGGATGTGCTTGAGCAGCTACGCCGTAGCCCAAACGAATCGGCAACGGTCGAGTTCAAGTCCAACCTGAGCGATCCGAAGGCCAGCCGCAAGGAGCTGGACGACCTGTTGTTGCCCAAGCTGCCGGAGGTGCTGGATGCCGAACAGAGGGCGCACAAGGTCCGGAACCTTCTGCAGGCCATGCGTCGGGCGGATTTGATCGAGCGCCGCGGGAGCAAAAATGCACCCGAATGGCGGCTGAAGGGCCCCGAATAGCTTTGCTAGCAGCTTCCTTCGCCTAGCAAACAGCTAGACGAAAAATGAATGTAAGTCATTGATTCACATGTTTGCTAGATCCGTAAACAGGCCCGAATTAGCTAACGGCTAATGGTGGCAGGACCTGAGATCCACTATGAAGCTCCACTTTGAAGACAACCTCCCTCACCAGCTGGCCGCCATCGAGGCGGTCTGCGACCTGTTCCGCGGCCAGGAGGTCTGCCGGACCGAGTTCACCGTCACCCAGCGGGCCGCAACGCCGCAGATGGGGTTGGCGCTGGAGCAGGGTATGGAAGAATCCGCGCTCGGCATCGGCAACCGCCTGACTCTGCTGGACGACGAACTGCGCGCCAACCTGAACGCGATCCAACTGCGCAACGGATTGCCACCGTCGGAAACATTGGTGAACGGCAACTTCACCGTGGAGATGGAGACCGGCACCGGCAAGACCTACGTCTATCTGCGCACCGCGTTCGAGCTGCACAAGCGCTACGGCTTTTCCAAGTTCGTGATCGTGGTGCCGTCGGTGGCGATCAAGGAGGGCGTGTACAAGTCCCTGCAGATCACCGCCGACCACTTCCGCGGGTTGTATGGCAATAAGCCCTTCGACTACTTCATCTACAACTCGGCCAAACTGGGCCAGGTGCGCAGCTTCGCCACCAGCCCGAACATCCAGATCATGGTGACCACGGTGGGTGCCATCAACAAGTTCGGCGACGAAGACGCGGCGGCGGCGGAAGAATCGGACGAGGCCAAACGCCGCGAGAAGTCGAAGAACGTGATGTATCGCGCCAGCGAGAAGACCGGCGACGAAAAACCCATCGACCTGATCCGCGCCACTCGCCCGATTCTGATCGTGGACGAACCGCAAAGCGTGGACGGCGGGCTGGACGGCAAGGGCAAGCAGGCGCTGCAACGCATGCATCCACTGTGCACGCTGCGCTACTCGGCCACACATGTCGACAAGCACCACATGCTGTATCGGCTGGATGCCATCGACGCCTACGAGCAGCGGCTGGTGAAGCAGATCGAGGTGGCCTCCGGCACCGTGGAGGGGGCGAACAACAAGCCCTACGTGCGCTTGCTATCAACCAAGGCCACGCGCGGCACGGTGACGGCCAAGGTGGAGCTGGATGTGGACGCAGGTGGCAGCGTGCGGCGCAAGGAGGTCCCTGTGATGGACGGGGATGACCTTGAACAAACCACCGGACGGGCGATCTACCGCGACTGTCGCGTCGGCGAGATCCGTGCCGGGCGCGGCGCGCAATCGCTGGAGCTGCGGGTGCCGGGCGGCGAGGTGTACCTGACGCCGGGCGAGGCCTGGGGCGACGTGGATCCGCTGGCCATCCAGCGCCAGATGATCAAGCGCACCATCAAGGAACATCTGGACAAGGAAAAGCGCCTGCGGCCGAAAGGCATCAAGGTGCTGTCCTTGTTCTTCATCGACGAGGTGGCGAAGTACCGCACATACGATGCGGACGGTAATGTGCAGAAAGGCGTTTATGCGCAGATGTTCGAAGAGGAGTACAGCCGCTGGGCCCGCCACCCGGACTACCAGAGCCTGTTCAAGGAACTGGACATGGAGCACGCCGCCGAAGACGTGCATAACGGCTATTTTTCCATCGACAAGAAAAAAGTGGGCGGCAAAACGGTCGAGGTGCTGAAGGACACCAACGGCAGCACCAAGGCCGATGACGACACCTACAGCCTGATTATGCGCGACAAGGAACGCCTGCTCGATCTGGCCACGCCGCTCAAGTTCATCTTTTCCCACTCCGCGCTGCGCGAAGGTTGGGACAACCCCAACGTGTTCCAGATTTGCAGCCTGCGCGACATCCGCAGCGAACGCGAGCGCCGGCAGTCGATCGGCCGTGGCCTGCGGCTGTGCGTGGACAGGAACGGCCAGCGCGTGCAGGGCTTCGACACCAATACCCTGACGGTGATCGCAGGTGAAAGCTACGAGGCATTTGCCGAAGGCCTGCAGCAGGAGCTGGAAGACCCGGCAACGGGCATCGGCATCCGCTTCGGTGTGGTCGCCCCGGGCCAGTTCGCGGCAATTGCAGTCACCGCCGAGGATGGCAGCGTGGCGCCCTTGGGCGTGGCGCAATCCAAGGAACTGCGTGCAGCGCTGCAGGAGCAGGGTTATCTCAATGCTGCGGGCAAGGTGCAGGACAGCTTGCGCACGGCCATCAAGGAGGGGGCCGTACAGTTGCCCGAGACCTTCGCACCACAGCGGGACGCGGTGCTGGCGATCCTGCGCAAGCTGGCCGGGCGGCTGGAGGTCAAGAATGCGGATGACAAAACGCTGATTCCGGTGCGCCGCGCCGTGCTGGACAGCCCGGAGTTCAAGGCGCTGTGGGATCGGATCAAGCACAAGACGACCTATCGGGTGCAGTTCGACAACGAGAAGCTGATCGAAGACTGCATCGAAGCCGTCAAGGAATCCCCGCCTATCGCCAAGGCGCGGCTGCAATGGCGCAAGGCCGGTTTGGCAATCGGCCAGGCCGGCGTTGCCGCCGTCGAGCAGAAGGGCGCATCGATCGTTTCCCTGGACGAAACCGACATCGCGCTGCCGGACATCCTGACCGACCTGCAGGACCGCACCCAGCTGACCCGCCGCTCGATCCAGCGCATCTTGACCGAAAGCCGCCGGCTGGAGGATTTCAAGCGCAACCCGCAGCAGTTCATCGAGCAGACCGCCGAGGCGATCAACCGCTGCAAGCGGCTGGCGCTGGTGGACGGCATCAAATACCAGCGCATCGGTGATGGGGAGTACTACGCGCAGGAATTGTTCCAAGAGAAGGAGCTGCGGGGTTACATCGACAACATGCTGATGAACACCGAAAAAGCCGTGTACGAACACGTGGTCTACGACTCGGATGTAGAGCGCAATTTCGCCAGCGAGCTGGAGCGGAACGAAGCGATCAAGGTCTATGCCAAGCTGCCGGGCTGGTTCAAAATCCCGACCCCTCTGGATAACTACAACCCGGACTGGGCGGTGCTGCTGGTTGGTAACGATGGACAGGAGCGCTTGTATTTTGTGGTTGAAACCAAGGGCAGTCTGTTCAGCGATGCACTACGGCCAATCGAGGAAGGCAAGATCAAGTGCGGCAAGGCGCACTTCCTGTCGCTGGCTGTTGGCGAATCGCGTGCGGAGTACGTCGTCGAGCGGTCGGTGGAGGGATTGCTGTCGCGGCTTTAGGTAATCAGTTCGAGTTCTGAGCCCCGGTTCGGGGTAGAACCCTCCAATTAAATCAACTGGATATCGCGATCATGAAAATCGCCAGCTGGAACGTCAACTCCCTTAACGTGCGGCTGCCGCAATTGCAGCAGTGGTTGGCCGACTTCGCACCGGATGTGGTGGGCTTGCAGGAAACCAAGCTGGAGGATCATCGGTTTCCGGAAGATGCGCTGCTGGAGGCGGGCTATCGCAGCGTGTTTCATGGCCAGAAGACCTATAACGGTGTGGCCCTGCTGGCGCGGCACCCCATCGCCGCGGTGCAATCGGGCATCCCGGATTTCGCAGACCCGCAGGCACGCGCGATTGCGGCCACCGTGAACGGTGTGCGCATCGTCAATCTGTATGTGGTCAACGGGCAAGACCTTGGCACCGACAAATACGATTACAAACTGCGCTGGCTGGATGCGGTGCATGGCTGGCTGGCGGAGGAACTCAAGGCGCATCCCCATCTGGTGGTGCTGGGCGATTTCAATATTGCGCCGGATGACCGCGACGTGCCCGATGCCGCGGTATGGAATGACGACCACATCCTCACGTCCAGCGCCGAGCGCAGCGCCTATCAACGGCTGCTGGCGCTGGGCCTGCACGATGGCTTGCGGCTCAAGCACGACGACGCGGCACTGTTCAGCTGGTGGGATTACCGGCAAGCGGCATTCCGCCGCAATCTGGGGCTGCGGATTGATTTGACCCTGGTCTCGGATGCACTCAAGGCACAGGTGCAGGCAGTGGGCATCGATAAAACACCGCGCAGCTGGGAGCGCCCCAGTGACCACGCCCCGGCGTGGGTAGAGCTGCGCGGCCAGGCGCAGCTTCTACAATAGGCCGATGCACGACACCCTGCGCCCCGCATTAGAGACAGGCCTGACCCAACTGGGGTTGCCGACCGCACTGGCCACGCCGTTGCTGGACTATCTGGCGCTGCTGGCGCGCTGGAATGCCACTTACAACCTCACCGCGATCCGCGACCCGCACGAGATGCTGGTCAAGCATGTGCTGGACTCGTTGGCGATGCAGCCGTTTGTGGGTGCGCTGCACAGCTTGGCCGATCTGGGTACCGGCCCCGGCCTGCCCGGCATCCCGCTGGCGATTGCCACCCCCGGCCTGCACGTCACCTTGGTGGAGAGCAACGGCAAGAAAGCGCGCTTTTTGCGCGAAGCGGTACGCCAACTCAAGCTGGGCAATGTCAGCGTGGCCGAATCCCGCATCGAGGCGTTCCAGCCTGGCACCCCCTTTGATGCCATCACCGCACGTGCGCTGGCCACCTTGCCGCTGATCTTGCAGCTGGGCGGGCACCTGCCGGGGCCGGCCGGGCATCTATTGGCGATGAAGGGTGCGCTGCCACAGGACGAGATCGACGCCCTGCCGGCGGGCTGGCAGGTGGCCGGCATCCATACGTTGCAAGTCCCCGGCTTGGCGGCAGAACGGCATCTTGTGGACATCGTGCGGACGCAGGCATAGGGCATAATCCCCTGTCCTGCCTGCGCGCCGCGCAGGCCCAGCCGCAGGAAACACACGCCGCATGGCCCGCATCATTGCTATTGCCAACCAGAAAGGCGGGGTTGGCAAGACCACCACCGCCGTCAATCTGGCCGCCGCCTTAGCGCGTACCCCCAAGCGCGTGCTGCTGGTGGATCTGGATCCGCAGGGCAATGCCACCATGGGCAGCGGCATCAACAAACGCGAGCTGGACACTGCAATTACCGATGTCTTGCTGGGCGATAACAGCGCGCAGGACGCACTGCTGCGCTGCGAAGACGGCTACGACCTGCTGCCCGGCAATATTGATTTGACCGCCGCCGAAATCCAGTTGATGGATGCCGAGAATCGCAATGGCCGGCTCAAACAGGCGCTGGCTCCTTTGCGCGATGGCTATGACTTCATCCTGATCGATTGCCCGCCGTCGCTGTCGCTGCTCACGCTGAATGCGCTGAACGCCGCCGATTCGGTCTTGGTGCCGATGCAGTGCGAGTACTACGCGCTGGAAGGATTGTCGGCATTGATCGACACCATCGACGCGCTCAAGGACAGGCTCAACCCCCAGCTTGAAATCGAAGGCGTGCTGCGCACCATGTTCGACGTGCGCAACAATCTGGCCAATGGCGTGTCTGCGGAGCTGATCCAGCATTTTGGTGACCGCGTGTTCCGCACGATCATTCCGCGCAATGTGCGTTTGGCCGAAGCACCCAGCCACGGCCAGAGCATCATCGGCTACGACAAAGCCAGCCGCGGCGGCGTGGCCTATCTGGGCTTGGCAGGAGAAGTCTTGCGTCGCCAGCGCGAACGCAATCAGGCGCAGGCAAAGGAGAACACAGCGTGAGCGAGGCAAGCAAAAGCAGCGGCAAGAAGCGGGGACTGGGGCGCGGCCTGGAAGCGTTGCTGGGACCCAAGGCTGCGGCCTCGGCACCGGTGTTGGAAGCGCAACCTGGCGAAGCGCTGCGCAGCTTGCCGGTGGACGCCATGGTGCCCGGCAAATATCAGCCGCGCCGCACCATGGACGACGCCAAGCTGGATGATTTGGCGGCCTCCATCAAAGCACAGGGTGTGATCCAGCCGATCGTGGTGCGTGAACGCCTAGGCGCCGATGGCAAGGGTGGCCGCACCTACGAAATCATCGCCGGCGAGCGCCGCTGGCGCGCCTCGCAGCGCGCCGGGCTGTCCAACGTGCCGGTGGTCATTCGCGCAGTCGATGACCGCACCGTGGTGGCGATGGCGCTGATCGAAAACATTCAGCGCGAAGACCTGAACCCGCTGGAAGAAGCGCAAGCGCTGCAACGCCTGATCGACGAATTTGACCTCACCCACGCCGCTGCCGCCGAGGCGGTGGGGCGCTCGCGGGCGGCGGTGTCCAACTTGCTGCGCCTGCTGGAATTGCCGGAACCGGTGCGCGCCTTGGTACAAAGCAGCGCGATTGAAATGGGCCATGCCCGCGCCTTGTTGCCGCTGGCCGAGCCGATGGCGATTGCCTTGGCCAAACAGGCCGCCGAGGAGGGCTGGTCGGTGCGCGAAGTCGAGCGCCGCGTGCAACTGATCGCAGCCGGCAAAGTGGTCACCGAAGCCAAGAAACCGGCCCCCAAGGCCAAGCCCAAACAAGCCGACATCGCCAGTTTGGAACGCGAACTATCCGACACCTTGGGCAGCAAGGTCAGCGTACTCAACGGGCGCGGCAACAAAGGCAAGCTGATCATCCATTACGCCAATCTGGATGCGCTGGACGGCGTGCTGGAACGGCTGCGCAACCGTACGTGAGTCACCCCGCATGAGCGCACATCCACAACTGTCGGTGGTTGTCCCCGTGCATAACGAGGAAGACAACGTCGCGCCGTTGGTCGCGGAAATTCTCGCTGCACTCCGCGGCCGTATCGATTTTGAAATCGTGTATGTCGATGACACCTCGCGCGATGCCACCTTGCAACGCCTGCGCCAATTGCAGGCCAGTACGCCCGAGCTGCGCGTCATTCGCCACCTCGCCAATGCCGGGCAAAGCACCGCCGTACGCAATGGTGTCAAGGCGGCGCGCGCGCCGTGGATTGCGACCCTGGATGGCGATGGCCAAAACGATCCCGCCGATATTCCACACCTTCTGGACAAGCGCGCCAGCGCCGTTGCCGATGTGAAATTGTTTGCCGGCTGGCGGGTCAACCGGCAGGATTCCGGCAGCAAGCGCTGGGCCAGCAAATGGGCGAATGCGATTCGCAGCCGCATGCTGCACGATGCCACCCCGGACACCGGCTGCGGGATCAAATTGTTCGAACGTGAGGCATTCCTGGATTTGCCGTATTTCGACCACATGCACCGCTACCTGCCGGCCCTGATGCAGCGCGCCGGTTGGCAAACCGTCAGCGTGCCGGTCAATCATCGCCATCGCACCGCTGGGGTGTCCAAGTACAACAATCTGGGCCGTGCACTGGCAGGTATCCGTGACCTGCGCGGGGTGGCGTGGTTGATTGTGCGCAGCCGGCGCACCGCCGTTGAGGAAGTGACGCCGTGATGTTGCCGCCGGTGGGCTTCATGGATACGCCGGTGGCCGCGCTGGCGTGGACCGGCATTCACATGAGCCCGTGGAAATTGATCGGGTTGATCGGCGCACTGATGTTTGGTGGCCGCTGGTTGGTGCAGTTCATCGCCAGCCGCCGGCACGGCAAGCCGGTGATCCCGCGTTTGTTCTGGTACATGAGCATTGTCGGCAGCCTGATGACGCTGAGCTATTTCATCTTCGGCAAGAATGACGCCGTGGGTATTTTGCAAAACCTGTTCCCCAGCTTCACCGCCTGCTACAGCCTGTATCTGGATATTCGCCACCGCGGCTGGAAGCGCGACCGCGCCGGGCATTGAGCAGGGCAAGAGGGGTATCGCCACACGCAACCCATCTTGCATTGTTGTCCCCTCCTGACTGGATTGCATCCGTGAAACGACTGCTGCTTGCCCTCTGTCTGCTGCCTGCGTTTGCCGTTGCCCAAACTGCCGCGCCAGCTGTGCAGCCCACCGTCGCAGACAAAGCCTTCCAGTCGATCTACCAAACCGAATGGACATGGCGCACGCAGCAGTCCTCTGGTGGTGATGAGGATGGCGATCCCAACGCCGCCGCACGCAACCGCAGCCTGCCCGATGTCAGTCCGCAAGCACAGGCCAACAAGCTGGCTTATCTGGAGGGTGTGCTCAAGCAACTGGATGGCGTGAATGTACGGGCGCTTTCGGCGGGCGAGCAATTGAACTACGCGATCTATCGCCCGCAGATCGAGCACACGGCGGCGGCGCTGCGCTTTCGTGATTATGAAATGCCGTTCAATTCGGATAGCTCGTTCTGGTCGAATCTGGATTTCATGGCCCGCGCCGAGCTGCGCGATGCCGCCGCCTACCACGCCTATGCCGCACGCCTGCGTGATGTGCCGCGCTACTTCGACCAGCAGATCGCCAACATGCGCGCCGGCCTTGCCCGTGGGTTTTCGGTGCCGCGCGCGGTGCTGGACGGACGCGACGATTCCATCGCGATGACGGCGCACCTGAAAGACCCCGAAGCGGCTTCGCTGTGGGCACCCTACACACGAATGCCCTCCACCATTCCGGCCGAGCAACAAGCGGCACTACGCGCAGAAGGCCGCGCCGCCATCGCGGATGCGGTGATTCCCGCATTTTCCAAACTGCTCACCTTCTTCCGCCAGGACTACATGCCCAAGGCGCGCATCACGCTGGCCGCCGAAGCCATGCCCAATGGCAAGGCGTGGTATCGCGAGCAGATTCGCAACTACACTACCTTGGACTTAACGCCCGATGAAATTCATGCCATCGGCCTGCAAGAAGTTGCATCCATCCATGCCGAGATGGACGCGATCATCGACCAGGTGGGGTTCAAAGGCCGCTCGCCGCAAACGCGCTTTGCCGACTTCCTGAGCTTCCTGCGCAGCGACCCGCAGTTCTACGCCAAGACCCCGCAAGAGCTGCTCAACGATGCCGCCTGGATCAGCAAACGCGTGGATGGCGAAGTGGGGAAAATCATCGGCACCCTGCCGCGCGGGCGCTTCACCATCGTGCCGGTACCGGCGTCCATTGCGCCGTTCTGGACCGCAGGCCGGGGCGGTGCGGGTACCTATTGGCTGAACACCCATGACCTGCCCAGCCGCCCGCTGTACAACCTGCCGGCGCTGACCCTGCACGAGTCTTCCCCCGGGCATTCCTTGCAGCAATCCTTGGTGTTGGAACAAGGCGAGCTGCCCGGCTTTCGCAAGGAATACATCAGTGCCTACGGCGAGGGTTGGGGCCTGTACAGCGAATGGCTGGGCAAGGAAATGGGCATCTACCAGACCCCGTATGAAGACTTCGGCCGGCTGACCTATGCGATGTGGCGCGCCTGCCGGCTGGTGATCGACACCGGCGTGCACCACATGGGCTGGACGCGTGCACAGGCGCTGGCCTACCTGCGCGACAACACCGCGCTGTCCGAGCACGAGATCACCACTGAAGTGGATCGCTACATCAGCTGGCCGGGACAGGCGCTGTCCTACAAATTGGGCGAGCTGACCATCCGCCGCCTGCGCGGCGAAGCGGAAACCGCACTGGGCAGCAAATTCGACGAGCGAGCCTTCCACGACGTGATTCTGTCGCAAGGCTCGGTGCCGCTGCCGGTACTGGAAACCCAAGTGCGTGCGTGGGTGGCGACACAGCAGACGAAGTGAACACAAGGCAACGCCCATGAACAAGCGCGTCTTACTCGGATTCTTGTTGCTGCTGGTGGTCTATCAGGCCTCGGAAGGCCTGCAAACCGTGGTTGCACGCGGCAATCCGCTGGGGCCGGCATTGATGCTGTTGGCGCTGGCCCTGGCATGGCCGGTGGGGCGCTGGATCGACGGCAGCGGTTGGCGCGCGTTCGGGCTGCTGCGCCCGCGCTGGCTGGGGCTGCTGGGTGGTGGGTTGCTGCTGGCGATCCTGGCGAAATTTGCCGCCGAAGCATTGGCGCTGGGGCTGGGCATCGAGACGTTCGCACCGATGCTCGCGTTGCCGGTTTCGGCCTTGGGCCTGCTGGCGCTGACCACCTTTATCCCGTCACTGGCCGAAGACATCCTCACCCGCGGCTTTCTGCTGCGCTTCACGCCCAAGCCGCTGGGCTTCTGGGCCTATGTGCTGGCTTCGGCGCTGCTCTACACCGGCAATCATCTGTGGCGCTTCGACTGGGGCCTGACCGAACAACTGCGCCTGTTCTGCCTCGGCCTGGCCTACGCCGCGGCAGCCTATCGCTTCCGCTCGCTGTGGGCCGCCGTGGGTCTGCATTGGGGCTGGAATTTTGCCGGTGCCGCGCTTTCGCAAGCGTGGCCCACCACGCTGGCGGACGCCGCCAGTGGCCGGCTGGTCTCGGCGGCCGTGCATTTGCTGCTGTTTGCCGTCATTGCCGGCTGGGTGCACGCAGCGCAGCCCGCCGATAACCCCAGCAAGGTTTGATCGAAGGTCGAGCAATCTGCGGTGGCCGCAGAGCTGCTCGGCCCGCAACCCGGCCGCGCGCTGCGCAAGTTGCTTACGCCTCGCGCCGGTTTTGCACCAGCGACTCCACCACCGAGGGATCGGCCAGGGTCGTGGTGTCGCCGAGTTGGTCGGGGGCGTTTTCGGCGATCTTGCGCAGGATGCGGCGCATGATCTTGCCGCTGCGGGTTTTGGGCAGGCCGGGCGCCCACTGGATGAAGTCGGGGGTGGCGGTGGGGCCAATCTCGTTGCGTACCTGTTGCACCAATTCGCGGCGCAGGGCTTCGCTGGGCTCGATGCCCTGCTTCAACGTCACGTAGGCATAAATGCCTTGGCCCTTGAGGTCATGCGGGAAGCCCACTACCGCCGCTTCGGCCACATCCTTGTGCAGCACCAGGGCGCTTTCCACTTCGGCGGTACCAATCCGGTGGCCGCTGACATTGATCACATCATCCACGCGGCCGGTGATCCAGTAATAGCCATCGGCATCGCGGCGGCAACCATCGCCACTGAAATACATCCCGGGATAGGTTTTGAAATAGGTGTCGATGAACCGCTGGTGGTCGCCATACACGCTGCGCATCTGCCCGGGCCACGAATCCAGCAGTACCAGATTGCCTTCGGTAGCGCCATGCAACACATGGCCCTCGGCATCCACCAGGGCCGGCACCACGCCCGGCAACGGCTGGGTGGCTGAACCGGGTTTGAGATCCGTCACCCCGGGAATGGGGGTGATCAAAATGCCGCCGGTTTCGGTTTGCCACCAGGTATCCACGATCGGGCAACGCGCCTCGCCCACCACATCGAAATACCAACGCCACGCTTCCGGATTGATCGGCTCGCCCACGCTGCCCAGCAGGCGCAGACTCTTGCGCGACGTTGCCCGCACCGGCGCTTCGCCTTCCCGCATCAAGGCGCGAATGGCGGTGGGTGCGGTATAGAAAATCGTCACCTGATGCTTGTCGATCACCTCCCAGAACCGGGAGAAATTGGGATAGTTGGGCACGCCTTCAAACATCACCTCGGTACAGCCATTGGCCAGCGGGCCATACACGATATAGCTGTGGCCCGTCACCCAGCCCACATCGGCGGTGCACCAGAACACATCATCGGGTTTGAGGTCGAAGGTGACATCGTGGGTGTACGCACTCCACAGCAGATAGCCGGCAGTGGTGTGCAACACGCCTTTGGGTTTGCCGGTGCTGCCGGATGTGTAGAGGATGAACAACGGGTCTTCCGCGTGCATGCGTTCGGGTTCGCAGGTCGCCGGCTGGCCATCCATCACCGCATCCAACCAACGGTCGCGCGGCATCTGCATGTCCACCGCGCCGCCGGTATGCCGCACCACCAGCACGGTCTCCACCGAGTGGGTGCCGGGCAGCTTGAGCGCCGCGTCCACGTTCGCCTTCAGCGGCACCTTCTTGCCGCCGCGCAGGCCTTCGTCGGCGGTGATGATCAGCTTGCTGGTGCAGTCGGCCACACGGTCGGCGATGGAGTTGGGCGCGAAGCCGCCGAACACCACCATGTGGATCGCACCGATGCGCGCACAGGCCAGCATCGCAATGGCCGCCTCCGGGATCATCGGCAAATAGATTGTCACGCGATCGCCCTTGCCAATACCCAAATTGCGCAGTGCGTTGGCCAATTGGCAGACGCGCGCATGCAGCTGGCGGTAGGTGAGTTTTTGCGCCACCGCATCGGGGCTGTCGGGCTCGAAAATCAGTGCGGTTTTATCGCCGTTTGTTGCCAGATGCCGATCCAGGCAATTCACGCTGGCGTTGAGCTGGCCATCGGCAAACCAACGGATGCGGAAGTCTTTCAGATCAAAGCTGACATCCTTGATGACGGTGGGTGCGGTGTACCAATCCAGGCGCGTGGCCATCTGACCCCAGAAGGCATCCGGGTCTTGCCGGGCCTGGGCGTAATCGCGTTGGTAATCTGCAGCTGAAAGATTGGCCTGTGCCGCAAATGCCGGATCCACCGGGTATAAGTCGCTCATGTGATGCTCCAAGGATGCGGTGCGCGCACGACACCGTGCGTAGTTCTTGAGTGTGCCGCAAGCGCGCCGGGCCAGACGTTGATTTCCTGTTAAATCCGGTGCAATTTCGCCATCTTGTCCACAAGACAATCTGACTTCCTGCACATGTTTGCAACTGCAAACGGTGCAGGATAGGCGCACCGTGGTCCTGTTTCACGCATCCCCATCACGCATTCCTTTCACTCAAGAAGAGCCTTCTCATGTTGCCAGCCTCCTTTCGCCGCACCCCGTTGGCGCTTGCCATGCTCTGCACTCTTGCCGGCCTGTCACTGACCGCCTGCAAACCCAAGACCGAATCCGCCAGCACCGCGCCGGTCGCCGCCGCACCCGCTGCCGCGCCCACCGTGGGCATTGATCTGGCCGGCATCGACAAAGCCGTGCAGCCGGGTGACGACTTCTACGCCTATGCCAACGGCATCTGGCAGCAGAAGACCGAAATTCCCGCCGACCGCGCCAGCACGGGGGTGTTCTACAGCGTGTTCGAAAAGGCGGAAAAGCGCCTGTCCGATTTGGTGCAGGGCCTGCAAAAGCAAAACCCGGCCGTCGGCAGCAACGAGCGCAAGATCGCCGATTATTACGCTGCCTACATGGATGAAGCCGGCATCGAAGCGCATGGCATGGCACCGCTGCAAGCCAAGTTGGCGGAAGTGGATGCAATTGCCGATGGCGCGTCCCTGTCGCGCTATCTGGGCGGCACGTTGCGCGCCGACGTGGACCCGGTGAACGCCACCAATTACTACACCGAACACCTGCTGGGGCTGTTTGTGGCCGCAGGTTTGAATGACCCCAGCAAGAACACCGGCTACCTGCTGCAAGGTGGCCTCGGCATGCCCGACCGCGAGTACTACCTGTCTGCCGACAAGGACATGGCGAAAAACCGCGAGGCCTACAAAACCTACATCGCCGCCCTGCTCAAACAGGCCGGCCAGGCCGATGCCACCCAGCAGGCGCAGGCCATCTTTGATCTGGAAATGAAGATCGCCAAGGCGCAGGCCAGCGTGGTGGATACCCAGGACATCCACAAGGCCAACAATCCGTGGCCGGTGGCCGACTTCGTCAAGCAAGCGCCGGGCATGGATTGGACGGCATTCTTCGATGCCGCCGGGCTGGCCAAGCAGTCCACCCTGATTGCATGGCAGCCCAACGCCATCAAGCAACTGTCGGCGCTGGTGGCCAGCCAACCGCTGCCGGTGTGGAAGGACTACCTGCGCTTCCACCTGATCAACCAAAGTGCAGGCCTGTTGCCCAAGGCCTATGCCGATCTGCGCTTTGGCTTCTATGGCACCCAGTTGTCGGGTGCCACCCAGCAGCGTGATCGCTGGAAGCGCGCACTGGCCGCCACCGACAGCGCGCTGGGCGATGCCATCGGTCAGCTGTATGTGAAACAGTACTTCCCGGCCAGCTCCAAGGCGCAGGTGGAAGATCTGGTGCACAACATCCTGGCCGCGTTCCGCGATGGCGTGGACAAGCTGGCATGGATGACCCCGGAGACCAAAAAGCAGGCCAAGCAGAAAGCCGAAACCATGCTGGTGGGCGTGGGCTATCCGGACACGTGGCGCGATTATTCCAAGCTCGACATCAAGCCCGATGACGCTTTGGGCAATGCGCAACGCGCGGGCCTGGCCGAATACCAGCACCAGCTGGCCAAGCTGGGCACTCCGCCCGACCGCAAGGAATGGTGGATGACCCCGCAAACCGTGAACGCAGTGAACCTGCCCCTGCAAAATGCGATGAATTTCCCGGCCGCGATTCTGGAAGCGCCGTTCTTCGATCCCAAGGCCGATGCGGCCGCCAACTACGGCGCGATCGGTGCGGTGATTGGCCACGAAATCAGCCACGGGTTCGATAATCTGGGAGCCGAATTCGACGACCAGGGCCGCCTGCACAATTGGTGGACCCCCGATGATGCCGCCCACTTCAAAGCCGCCGCCGACAAACTGGCCGCGCAGTACGACAGTTACGAAGCGCTGCCGGGTCTGCACATCAACGGCAAGCAAACCTTGGGCGAAAACATCGCCGATGTGTCCGGCCTGCAAGCGGCGTATGTGGCCTATCACAAGTCACTCAATGGCAAAGACGCCCCGGTGATCGACGGCCTGACCGGCGATCAGCGCTTCTTCCTTGCGTTTGCACAAGCCTGGCGCACCAAGATGCGCGATGCCGCACTGCGCTCGCAGGTGGTGGGCAACGAACACGCCCCCGGCCAGTGGCGCGCACTCACCGTGCGCAACATCGATGCGTGGTACGCCACCTTCAATGTGAAGGATGGGCAGAAACTCTACCTGGCACCGGATGCGCGCGTGAAGATCTGGTAAGCCACTCGCAAAAAGCAGCCAACAAAACGCCGGCCTTGGGTCGGCGTTTTGTTGTGCCTCACCACATCAAATCATCCGGTACCGTGAACTGTGCGTAGTAGGCATCGTCTTCTGAGGTGCTGCTTGCGGCGGTATCGCTGGCGGCTTGGCCGTGATCCAGCACAATGAGCTCGGGCGCACGGTCGCGCACTTTGCTGGCGGCATTGCGCGGCAGCAGGGCGTAGCGCTCGCCCGATTGCGCAATCACCAATGCGCCGCTGGCCAGTTGCTTGCGCAGCGCATCGTCCACCCGCACGCTGCGGATCGCGCCACCGGCATCGAAGCGGTAGTCCTGCTCGCCGGCCTGCGCCACGTGCTTGTCTGCGATGATTTGCCGCGCCTGCGCATGCAGTTCGCGGCTGCGGGCCTGCGCCTTGCGCTGCGCTTCCAGTGCGCGGTCGTGCTCGGCCTTGCCGGCACGCGCACGTTCGGCTTCGCGTTGTGCATCGGTTTGGGTTTGCGCGGACTTGGCGTGGTGCGCCAAGTGCTGTTCACGCGCCACTTCCGCAGCCTTGGATTTTTTGACCAAGCCGGCCTTGAGGAGTTGTTGTTGCAGGGGGTTGAGCTTGGCCATGCGGCAGAGACGGGTTGAAAATTTGCGCCATCATACGGCCACCCGCTGCGGGCTGGCTTATTGCGGCGGCGCTGCCAATTCCTTGGCGCCCAAGAACCCGTCGTGATTCATGTCCTGCTTGCGAAAGCGCTCGGCCAGTTGCGCGCGGTAGGCCTCACGCGTGATGGGCTTGCGCTTGCCGCCGGGCTGCTCGTCGGCATTCAGTACGCCATCGTGGTTGCGGTCCATCCGATCAAAGGCATAACTCAACCAGTCTTGATATTCGAGCAAGGACACCCGGCCATCGCCATCGCTATCCATCTTCGCCAGGTAATCGCTGCTGCGCTGGACTTGTGCCGGTGCTGCGAGTGGCAGTACACATGTCAATAGCGCAACAGCGATGGCCCGCCTCATGCCGGCAAGCTCATGCCGGCAAAAGCGCATAGCCGCGCAAACGGGCGGCGTAATCTTGCAGCGCACGCACGCCACTGGCTTCGGCCTCGGCACACCATGCCTGCAAGCGCTTGAGTTTTTCAGTCGCATCGTGGCCGCGGCTTTCCAACACTTCGGCCAAGCGATTGCGATGCTCGACCAAGGTCTGGATGCGCGGCTTGGATGCCACCCATACCCGCAATTGCTCGCGTGCGTCCGGCTTCAGCCAGCGGCCATCGTCTGCGATACCACGCCGCAGTTTGCGTGGCAGCAAGGCGCGCAACTTGGCACCGGCGGCCGCGGCTTCATCGCACAGGGCCGGCTTCAACACATTGCGCTGGTAGTCGGTCATGGCTTGGAAACGATGCGCGACCAAGGCTTTCAAGGTTTCCGTATCCGGGGTCTGGATGTTGGGGCGCAGATTCAGACGTGGTGCCACCCTGAGCACCTTGGCCAGGCGCAGCGCAGCTAGCACGCGGATGGCGGCCCAACCGATATCGAACTCGAACCGGCGCATCGCAAACCGCGCCGAAGACGGAAATGCGTGATGGTTGTTATGCAATTCTTCGCCACCAATCCACACCGCCCACGGGGTCAAGTTGGTGGCGGTGTCGGTGGTTTCGAAATTACGGTAGCCCCACCAGTGTCCCAGGCCATTGATCACACCGGCTGCCCAAAACGGAATCCACGCCATCTGGATGGCCCACACCGCGACACCCTTGGCCCCGAACAACACGAAACTGATCAGCAAGAGCAACTGCACGCCCAAATCGGGGAAACGGCTATACAGGTGGCGCTCCACCGCATCGTCCGGGCAGCCCTTGCCGTATTGCTCGATGCAGGCACGATCCAGCCGCGCTTCGCGATACAAATCACCGCCGCGCCAGAACACCATGCCGATGCCTTTGATCATCGGGCTATGTGGGTCATCCTCGGTTTCGCATTTGGCGTGGTGCTTGCGATGGATTGCCGTCCACTCGCGGGTCAGCATCGAGGTGGTCAACCAACTCCAGAACCGGAAGAAGTGCGCCAGCAGCGGGTGAAAATCCACACCGCGATGGGCTTGGCTACGGTGCAGATACAACGTCACCGTGAAGATGGTGATCTGGGTGACCACCAGCAGATACAACAACATCTCCAGCCAGCCAAGTTGCAGCAGGCCACCGGCAATGAAATCCAGAATCGACACAGACATTACGGGACTCGGAAAGGGTGGAAATAGCCAATCAGCCGCCATGATGCCATGCCCTAGCTGAGTGGTGCCCAGGCACGGCATGATGGCCGCATGCCCGAGCTCCCCGAAGTTGAAACCACCCGCCGTGGCCTGGCCCCGCATGTGGAAGGCCGGCGCATAACCGGCATTGTGCTGCGGCGTGCGGATCTGCGCTGGCCGATCCCGCCGGAAGTATCG
>Ga0208564_1001860_pt1 | contig 17284 bp, 17 predicted proteins | sample AD_UKC073_MetaG_FD_184439 | JGI IMG/M metagenome (GOLD analysis project Ga0208564, IMG submission 184439) | Active sludge microbial communities of municipal wastewater-treating anaerobic digesters from USA - AD_UKC073_MetaG (SPAdes) (version 2) | ecosystem: Engineered > Bioreactor > Anaerobic >... | reverse complement strand
AGCGCCGGTGGATCGGGCGCCAGATCGGGCCCCAGGTGGGTTCGGTGCGCACGTGCAGTTCCCGGGCGCGGTCGGACAGCAGCCTCGGTATGCCGGTGAGTCGGTTCAGCGGGGACGGTTTGGACGATGAGGTCGGCCTGGACGGCTTGGTCAGGCGGGCGGCCCGACCGGCACGACCGGCCCGGCGGGACGGCATACCTGCCTGGCCGGACGGCATACCTGCCTGACCGGACGGCATACCGGCTTGGCCCGAGGGCAGGCCCGACTGGCCGGACGGCATACCCGCCTGGCCTGCGACCCGCTCCCCTGGGTTACTCATCGCCCCTGCGCCCTGCTCGGTCAGGCCGAGCGGCGGTGCTCGGGCGGCGCGACCGCGGCGAGAATCTCGTCGATGACCCCGTCGACCGTGCTGCCGGAGAACTGCGCCTCCGCCTCGAGCAGCAGCCGGTGGCAGAGCACCGGGTGGGCGAGGATCTTGATGTCCTCGGGCACCACGGCGACCCGGCCCTGCGACGCGGCCCAGGTCTTGGCGCAGCGCACGTAGGCCAGCGCGCCGCGCATCGACAGGCCCAGGCGCAGGGCGGGGTGCGCGCGGGTGGCTTCGGCGAGGTGGATGACATAGCCGAGCAGTGCCTCGTCGACGTGGATCTGGTCGGCGAGCTCGGCCATGCCGGTGACGACCTGCGAGGTGACGACGGGTTCGACGGCGGAGGATCGGTCGCGGGTGGCGGCGTCGGCGATGACCCGCACGGCGGCCGCGAAGTCGGGGTAGCCCAGGCTCGTCTTCATCAGGAAGCGGTCGAGCTGCGCCTCGGGCAGCCGGTAGGTGCCGGCCTGCTCGATGGGGTTCTGGGTGGCGATGACCATGAACGGTTTGCCCGTGGAATGCGGTATGCCGTCGACTGTCACCCGGCCTTCTTCCATGACCTCCAGGAGCGCGGCCTGGGTCTTGGGGCTGGCCCGGTTGATCTCGTCGGCCAGGACGATCGTCGCGAAGATCGGCCCGGGGTGGAACTCGAAGCGCCGGCTCTCCGGGTCGAAGATCGTCACGCCGGTGACATCCGAGGGCAGCAGGTCGGGGGTGAACTGGATCCGCCCATGGGTGCCCTGGACGCTCGCGGCGAGCGCCCGGGCCAGCTGGGTCTTGCCGGTGCCCGGCACGTCCTCGAGCAGCATGTGCCCCTCGGACAGCAGGCAGGTGAGCACCAGCCGGGTGACGTGCTCCTTGCCGAGGATGGCCTTTTCGATGTTGCCGACGAGTGAGTCGAAGGTCTGTTTGAACCAGTCGACCTGTTCCTGAGCGACGCTCATCCCTGCCCCCTGTGCCGCACGTGACGTCTCCGCGAGCTCCCGCGTTGTCCGGGGGACAGCGTAACGGCCACATCGAGCGTGGGCACCGCCCGGTTCAGCGGGTGAGCGGTGCTCGTGCCGGTGCTGTGGTCACCGCAGCAGTGGCGCGGCGGCGAGGGTGAGCAGTGCGCCCGCGATGAGCGAGGGTCCGTAGGCGAACTCGGTCGTGCGCGCGGCTCGTCGGGTGACCAGGAGTGCCGCGCCCACGAGGCCGCCGATGACGATCCCCGCGGCGAGACCATAGAGGGCCAGCGGCCAGGCCACCCAGCCGAGCAACGGCCCGAGCAGGCCGGCCAGTTTGACGTCGCCGTAGCCCATCCCGGAGCCGATCAGCGCCAGGGCGAGGAAGCTCCCGAACGCCAGCACGGCCGCAATCGCGGCGGGTACCAACGAATCCCACCGTCCGAGGCCGATCTGGCCAGCCAAGTGCGCCAGACCCTCGCGCAGGTCATCGACTCGGAACAGACCCCGATGTCGCAGTCCGACCGTGCTCGGATCGCGCAGGAAGTGGCCGACGACATCCTCGGCCACGGTCCGCTGGAGCCACTGCTGCGCGACCCCGAGGTCACCGAGATCATGGTCAACGGGTGCGACGAGGTCTTCGTCGAACGCAGCGGCAAGATCCTGCCGACGCGGGTGCGGTTCACCGACGAGGCCCATCTGCGCCGCACCATCGCCAAGATCGTGTCCCGCGTGGGACGCCGCGTCGACGAGTCCAGTCCGATGGTCGACGCCCGCCTCCCCGACGGTTCACGGGTCAACGCCGTGCTCCCGCCGATCGCCCTGGACGGGTCGCTGCTCACCATCCGCAAGTTCGCCGTCGACCCGTTCACCGATGCCGACCTCATCGCCTTCGGGACGCTGACCCCGGCCACCCGGGACTTCCTGCAGGCCTATGTGCGAGGGCGGCGCAACATCGTCATCTCCGGCGGCACCGGGTCGGGCAAGACGACCAGCCTCAACGTGCTCAGCTCGTTCCTGCCCGACGACGAACGCATCGTCACCATCGAGGACTCCGCCGAGCTGCAGCTGCACCAGCAGCACGTGTTGCGGCTGGAGTCGCGCCCGCCCAACATCGAAGGCCGCGGTGAGGTGACAATCCGCGACCTGGTGCGCAACGCCCTGCGCATGCGTCCCGACCGGATCATCGTCGGCGAGGTGCGCGACGGGGCAGCCCTGGACATGTTGCAGGCGATGAACACCGGCCACGACGGCTCGCTGACGACGGTGCACGCCAACAGCCCGCGGGACAGCCTCTCGCGCCTGGAGACGATGGTGCTCATGGCCGGGGTCGACCTGCCGGTGCGCGCGGTCCGCGAGCAGGTGGCCAGCGCGATCGACCTCATCATCCAGCAGACCCGGCTCAAGGACGGCACCCGCCGGATCGTCCAGATCACCAAGGTGGTCGGGATGGAGTCGGACGTCGTCTCGCTGCAGGACCTCTACACCTTCGATTACGCCGCCGGACGCGACGCCGACGGCCGGTTCCGCGGCTGGCTCAAGCCGACCGGCATCCGCCCGCGGTTCAGCAACGACCTCGCCGACGTGGGCGTCGACCTGCCCAGCGCCCTCTTCGCCCGGGTGCTCGGATGACTCATCTGCCCCGCAGGACCGGTATGCCGTCCGGTCGCCGCCGCTGGTCCCGCGCGGTCGTCGCCCTCTGGGCCTGGGCGGCCTGGCTCTGCGCAGCGGCGGTGACCGGGCAGCTGGGAACCGCGCACGCTGCCCCCGATGGTGGCGTGACCCTCGGCAGCCTGCGCGTCGTCGGCTCGCAGATCACCGGCACCCTCACCGTGCGTGGCGTGCCGATGACCGACACCGAGCGGGCCGCGGTGACGGCAACCGTCGACGGTCAGCCGCGGGCGGTCACCCTCGATCAGGCCCCGGTGGCCAAGCGACAGGCGATGCTCGTCATCGACACCAGCGGGTCGATGGGCGCCACCGGCATGGCGACCGTGCGCGCCGCGACCAAGCGCTATCTGGAGACCGTGCCCGCCGATGTGGGCGTCGGCGTGGTGTCCTTCGCGTCGACGGCCGGCGTCGAACTCGAACCCACCCTCGATCGCGCTGCGATCCAGAAGGTCGCCGACGGCCTCACCTCCCGCGGCGACACCAGCCTGTATGCCGGTCTCGACCTCGCCGCCGGCGCGCTCGGTTCGGCCGGTGACGCGACCATCGTGCTGCTCAGTGACGGTGCTGACACGGTCACCCTGGACAAGCCTCGCGCGCAGGCGGCGACCCTCGCGGGTCTGGCCGCACACGGCATACGGATCACGGTCGTGCAGTTCCGCAGCACCGACCCGACGGCTACCGTCGCGTTGACCGCGCTCGGAGCCACTCCCGGCGGGGTGGTCGTCAAGGCCGACGACGGAGCCCAAGTAGGAGCCGCATTCGCGGCGGCGGCGCACGAGCTGGAGACCCAGAGCTCGGTGGCGATCCCGCTGCCTGGCGCCCTGACCCCGGGATCGCATCAAGTGGTGCTGAGCGGCACCGTCAACGGAAAGCCGTTCACGACCCAGGCCGCCATCGAGGTCGGTGCCGTCGTCGCCAGCCCGTCGCCGTCGCCTTCGGCGGGGATCGACCCGGGCGCGGCCGGAGCGGCGGGCGCGGCGGGCTCTGGTGGGGCGGGCCCAAGCCTGGGGATTTCGCGCATCGCCTCGTCCGGTCTGAGCCCGCTGGCCTGGGCAGCGGCCGTGCTCGCAGCTCTCGCGCTGAGCGTCCTGGCCTTTGTCATCCTCACCCCGACCCTGCAGTCCCGGCGCGAGTCGCGCGTCGAGGCCATCCGGACGCTCGTGGCCGACCCGGCATACGCGAGTGGCGCGCCCAGCTCGGCGTTCGCGCCGATCTCGGAAGGGCTGAGCAACTGGGGCGACCGGGCGATGGCGGGGCGCGCACAGACTCCGCGGTTGCTGCGTCGCCTCGAGCGTGCCGGATGGGCCCTGCGACCGGGCGAGTGGCTGGTCCTGGTGATCCTCGGGGCGTTCGTCGGCGGCCTGCTCGGGGCCCTGCTGCTGGGCGCCAATCCGGTGCTCGGCGTCATTCTCGGGGCGCTGCCTGGGGTGCTGCTGCCCAACCTCGTGCTGTCCCTGGCGGCCGACCGGCGGGCCGCGAAGTTCGACGCTCAGTTGCCCGACCTGTTGAGCCTGGTGGCGACCAGCCTGGCCTCCGGCTTCGCGCTGCCGCAGGCCCTCGACGGCATCGTCAGGGAGGCGGCCGAACCGGTCCGCAGCGAGTTCTCCCGCGCGCTGGCCGAGACACGCATCGGCATCGACATCGCCGACGCCCTCGACCGGCTGAGCCGACGCATGGGGAGCAAGTCGCTCGAGTGGGCCGTCATGGCGATCCGGATCCAGCGCGAGGTCGGCGGCACCCTCGCGGACACCTTGCGGACCACGGCCCCTCGCGGACACCTTGCGGACCACGGCCGCGACCTTGCGTGAACGTGAAGTGCTCCAGCGCCAGGTGCGCACGCTGTCTGCCGAAGGACGGCTCTCGGCGGTCATCCTCGTCGTGCTGCCGATCTTCATGCTCCTGTATCAGCTGCTGGTCAACTACAGCTACGTCCGACTGTTGTGGACGACCCCTATCGGGTTGGCGATGACCGCGGTGACCCTGGTCCTGATGACCATCGGGATCATCTGGATGCGAGCCATCGTGCGGATCGAGGTCTGACATGGGTCTGCTCATCGCCGCCGTCGTCACCATCGGGCTGGCCTTGCTGCTGTTGCTCCTGGTGGTCGCGATCCCGCGTGAGCCGACCGGAGTCGCCCGGTCGCTCATGCTGCTGGAACACCGGATCGACCCGTCGAGCGTCCCTCGGCACGAGTTGCCGGCAAGCGAGCGCTTCCTGGCCCCGCTGCTGCGACGCACCCAGCGTCTCGGCGCCGGGCTGTCCCCGAACGGCACCCAGGAGAGCCTCGCTCGTCAGCTCGACCGGGCCGGCAACCCCGGATCGTGGACCGCCGATCGTATCTTCGGGGCCAAGGGTGCCGGTCTCGTCCTCGGCCTGGTCCTCGGGTTGCTCCTCGTCGGCCCCTCGGTCGGCGGCGTCCTGATCGCCCTCGGCCTGGCGGTCCTGTTGTTCTTCGCCCCCGACCTGGCCCTCTACAACCTCGCCTTGCGCCGCAGGGAGTCCGCGTCCAAGAGCCTGGCCGAGGCCCTCGACATGCTCACCATCAGCGTCGAGGCGGGTCAGGCCTTCGACGCGGCCATCGGGCACGTGGCGCGCACGATCACCGGCCCGGTCGCCGGCGAGTTCGCCCGGGTGCTCAGTGAGATCCAGCTGGGTCGGTCCCGCTCGGACGCCCTGCACGACATCGGCAACCGGCTGGCCGTCCCTGAGCTGAAGAACTTCGTCACAGCCATCGCGCAGGCCGACCGGTTCGGTTTGCCCATCGCCCAGGTGCTGCGAGAGCAGACCGCCGCGATGCGCATTGCCCGCCGCCAGAAGGCCGAGGAGAAGGCGCAGAAGGTGACGGTGAAGATCATCTTCCCGCTCATCTTGTGCATCTTCCCGGCGATCTTCGTCGTCATCATCGGGCCCGGAGTCATCCGCATCCTCGGAGCCCTCAAGTTCTTCTAGGCATTTGCTGATCGCGTGGGCGCGCCGGCCGAACCGCCGAAACGGTGGGATCAGGGGACCCGGACCTCCAACAGCGGGTCGTGCCGTGCTGCGGCGAGGGCGGGGACCATCGCCCCCAGGCAGCCGGCACTCAGCAGGATCAGGCCCATTCCCGCGGCCAGCGACAGCGGCGGGAACGGACCGCTGGTCCACCATGCGTAGATCGACTCAGTCGCCAAGGCGGTGAGGTAGGCCATGAGGCTGACCAGCGCGGCTTGTGCGACGACCAACCCGGCGATGAACTGCGGCGTAGCCCCCATGACCCGGCGCCGACCGCAGTCGCGGCGCCGTTGCACGACGACCATCCCGAAAAGCATGCCGACCAGAGCGCCGGACAAGCCCGCGGCCGCCAGGACGATGCGGGTGCTGGCCATAGCGCTGAGCGACATGGCCTCGCGAGCCGTGGCGATCGAACTCGCTTGTGGTCGGATCTGCAACGCACTGCGCTCCGACACCGGAAACATGTCAACGACGGCAGCAGTGACGTTCTGGACATCCCCCGCTGACCGCGCGAGGGATCGTGAACTCAGTGACCACAACGTCGCGGTCGCACCGCCGGACGAGTAGGGCGTCCTCGACATGACCGAGCCCGGTGGGTAGAGCCTTGGCGGCGAAGACGTCCTGGGTGCCGACCGGCAGGTTCACGGCGCCGGAGCCGGCCGAGAATCCGAGCATTTCTGCGGCGCGCTCGGTGACCTGGCCATGGTCGCACGGCACTGCCCACATGGTGGGCTGGGTGTCGCCGTGCACGTCCCCCCACACTGACCGCACCACGACCTGGCGGCCGAACGGGCCGTACCCGACCCCCGGTTCCCCCAGACCCAAGACCCCGTTGACTTGGTCCAGGGCCGACATCGTGGCTAGTGCTTGAGGGGACGTCGTCGTGGCGCCAGGCAGGGTGACCCGAATCGTCGACGCGCCTGGTGAGGCCAACGCAGCGTGCATCGCGGCCTGGTCGAGCAAAGCCTGGCGGTTGGCACCCAAGGTGGCCCAGGAAACCCCCGTGAGCACCACGAGGAGGACCACGGCCCGTGTGGCCTGTGAACGCAGGTCGTCGAAGACCTCGCGGGCCCGATCGAGCATGGTCACAGCCGGATCTCCTGGTCACATCCAGCGGCGACCGTGGGACTATGGGTCGCCACCACGAGAACCGCGTCGTGGTCGCGCACGTGGCCGAACATGTGCCCCAAGACGACTGCGGCGTTGTGCTCGTCCAGGTTGGCTGTCGGCTCATCCGCGAACAGGTACATCGGGCGCAGCGCCAGGGCCCGGGCCATGGCCACCCGCTGCGCTTGGCCCCCGGACAGTTGACCGGGTCGACGCGTCGCCAGCTCGCCGACGCCCAGACCGTCCAGCAGGGTGCGGGCCCATGTTTCGACACTGCGCCGCGCGATCCCGGCATACAGGGCACCTTCGGTGACCAAATCCAGGGTCGATCGCGTGGGGTCCAACAATGCGTCCTGGAACACGAAACCGACTCGGGTCGCACGGAACTTCGCCCGAGCCGCCTCGCCCAGCATGGAGACATCGCACCCGTCCATCGACACCGTGCCCGACAAGGGCGACAACAGGCCCGAGAGCGCGAACAGCAGCGTGGACTTGCCCGAGCCAGACGGGCCTGTGATCGCCACCGTCGACCCGGGGGCCGCGGAACAGTTGAAGCCCCTGACCACGGCACGTCCGCGATAACCCACCGTCAGCGCGCTCGCAACCAAGGCGTGTCGACGGGTCACCGGGGTGGGATCCGGACGACGAGACCGTCTGCGACACCCTCGATGACCGCGACACCGTCGGCCTGCGCGGTCACGGTCACCCGATGCGAGACACCGTCGGCGTCCACCACCGATGTGATGTCGCCCGGTTCCGAACGCAAGGCACTCGTCGGGACCGTCAGACCCGACACGGTCGGCTGGATCACGACCGTCGCGCTCAACGAGGTCGCCCGGTCGACTCGGTTGGGCACGCCTGGACTTCACACCGGAAGTCGGCGGCCTGCAGGGGCACGGTCACAGATCCATCCGACTGGGCGCTCGGTGGGCCCGACACACTGGTGCGCACCGTCCGGTCCCCCACCTCGACCGACACCGACGTCCCGGGTCTGACCGCAGCTGCCAACACCGAAGGTAGGTGCACGACGACAGTCGGGAGTGCTGGGAGGACCCGGACCGCAGGCGTGGGAATCACCGCACCCAACCGCAAACCCGGACCTGCCACGAACCGGGCCGGCAGGGCGGGCACGTACACCACCCGGCCCAAGGGCACCTATCCCCTAGTGGAGGACCCGTGAGCCCGCCACAGCCGGTCGACTGCAGCCGTTGTGTCCTTGCCGAAGGTTCCGTCGACAGTCAACCCTGGCGCCACAGTCCGGCGCAGCATGTCTTGGAGCTGACGAACATCCGGACCGCGGGATCCCGGCACGAGATCGCGGAAGGCCGGGACGGCGCCGACAGCCAGGAGGACCGACTCGCCGTCGACGGCCAGCAGCACGTCGCCCGCGGCCACGCTGCCGCTGGCAACGGCGGCCGTCACCCGACCAGACAGGGGGATATCCAGGTCGGCCGCGGATGTCCACGTCAACGTCGCCACCGACGACACCTGCTTGGCGACAGTGCCGCTCTGCACGCGATACGTCGCAAATGTCGCTTGAGGGATCGGCTGTGGCGCCGCGTCCGATACCCACCGCGCGCCGAACCAGCATCCGGCCAGCAACAGCGCCACGGCGGCAGGCACAGCAGCGGATCGGGCTTTCACAGGTGACACGCTTGTTTCAACTGAGCCAGTTTGTCGGGGTCCTTGGGCAGGACCGACAGACGATCCGAAACAACTCCGCGCTTGAATTCCTCCAGCGAGGGCGACACGACCGGGACCCCATGCGCACGGAGGCAATCGTCGGCTGCGGTTTGCTGTCGGTAATCCTCTTCGGGATCCACCCTCGGCGCCCGGTCGTAACCCGTCTCGTGCAGACACGCCGCGATGGTCTTGTCATAGGCTGCCCGGAGTTCGGCAACTGACGCGTCAGGGGCTCCCTCGAGGGCATAGCGCACGGAGATTCCACCATCGTCGGCGGTCGTGACGATGTAACCGCTGCGCTCCAAGCAACCCTTCATCGCCACCGCGAAAAGCTCCGGATCCGGGCCCGTTGGACTAGGCACGGACGCCTTCGACGTCGCTGACGAAGGCAGGGTCGCATCTAGCGGTGCCCCCGCTCGAGGTACATCCTGCGAGGAGTGCCGACCCTGCCAACGCCGCGGCAGCGAAGACCTGCCCCTGACGGGTCCGTGCGAGTACCACGAATAGGAGACCCCACCACGGGCGCGGCTCATTCCGCCAGCATCTGGGTCCGTCGTCACATCTAACGTCCCGAAGTGCAGCAGCCGACGGAACCACCTCCCTGCGCGGCTTGGGCTTGGGGTGCCCCACTCAATTCCAGAGCGATCACGATCCCGGCGACTCTGATCACTCGCCCTCGGGTAGCTTCTCATGCACATCACTCTGGTGATCGAGTAGCGAATGATCTCCTCGCAGGATCAGTGTGAGACTGCTGGACTCGACTCGCAACCGCTCGCTTCCGGTGTCCAGTGGTCCTAGCCGAGGTATGCCGTTGCGGCCGGGATATCGGCCGAGATGCCATCGCCGAAGCCTGCTGCCGCTGCCCTTGGCCCCCACGGACCCGCCGACAACGAGGTCTGGTTCAACCGGTGGCTGCGATCCCCAGAGCGCCCTCGTTCATTGACGAGTGAAGTTGTCGGTAGCAGCACTTGAAGATCGGCTCAGACACCTGTATGATGTACGTATGTCCGAGACCCCCGCGAAAGCACCCCTGATCGAGGTGCTCGATGCTGCGCGGGCGGCCGTGGCCGGCATACCGGGTGGGTTGTGGCAGGCGTCCGGTGCCGAGCTGGCGGAGGTGACGCGGGCCTTGGATGCGCTGGGTGCGGCTGTGCGTGGGGCCACCGTGGCGGTGGCTGCGGAAGCCGTCGTTCGGGGGGAGACGCAGTCGTCCCAGAGCGGCAGTCTCGTGGCCTGGCTGTGGGACAACGCTCCTTCGCTGCGTCAGGGCGGGGCCAAGGCGGTGGCGGAGTGTGTCCAACTGGTGGCTGGCGAATGCCGTGGACTCGGCGCCCTCGAGGTGCTCGCGTCCGGTGTCGTCGCCTCTGACCCCGCGGACGCTGCCGCAGGCGAGCTCGGCGCCACCGACGCCTCGAGGGGCGACGGTGCCGAGCAGCTCGGGGAAGGTGCGGGGTCCACACCGGGGCAGGTGGTGAGCCGGTCGGTCTTGCGGGGCGAGTTGCTGCCATCCGTGGCCGTGAGCGTGCTGTCCGAGATGGCCCGGCTCGAGCGGCGACTGCGCCCGGAGACCCACCTGACCGTCGTGTCGGCGTTGGTGTCGCTGGGGCGGGATTGGGGCAGCGCACAGGTGCGCCGCCTGCGCCCACGTCTGTTGGCCGAATACGGGATGCCGGGAGAGTTGCAGTCCGATCACGACACCCTCGCCCGGTGCGTGACGCTGAGCGGCCCCATCGTCGAGGACGGGCTCACCGCCTATCGGCTCGTCCTCGACCCACAATCGGCTGCGACCCTGGAAGCTGCCATCGGGCCACTGGCCGCGCCGGCACCCAATCCGCAGACGGGTGAACGTGACCTCCGCTCCGCCGGGCAACGCCGCGCCTGCGCGCTGATCGAGGTATGCCGTCGCGCCACCGCCGCGGGTCACCAGCTGCCCGGGGGCGCCAAGACGACGCTGTTCGTCACGATGGCCTTGAGCGACCTGCGCGACCGGCTCACCGGGGCCGGCACTGTCGTGGGCACGCCAGCAGCCGGGGTGCTCCTGGCGCCGGAAACCGTGCGGCAACTCGCCTGCCAGGCCGAGATCGTGCCGGTCGTCCTCGGATCACGTGGTGAGGTCCTCGACCTCGGCACCCGGGTGAGGTTGTTCACCCCGGCCCAATCCAGGGCGCTCTGGCTTCGCGACGGCGGATGCAGCTTCCCCGGCTGCACCGTCCCGGCGCACTGGTGCGACGCCCACCACATCGTCCACTGGGTTGACGGCGGAACGACCGACCTCGCCAACGCCGCCCTGCTCTGCGCCCGACATCATCAGATCGTTCACCGAGATCGGCTCACCGCCCGGGTGCTCGCCCCGCCCGGCGATCCCACCCAACCCGCCGTCCACTGGGATCGCACCCCAGGGTCATACGACCGCGCCCACCGACGACCCCACGCGGCCTGACAGTGGCGGCCTGACAGTGCCAGCCAGAGCGCCTCAGCCTGCGATGGCGCAGCTGGGCACCGAGGTCGGGCTGATCTGACCGCTGCGCACCACCGAGACCACCACACACACCTGGGTGCCGGCCGGGGCTACGACCTCCTTGGCCCGGGCGCCGGTGACCGTCGTCGGCGCGGCCGCGAGGGCCTCGGCGGCGGTGGCGCCCACGCCGACCCGGTAGGTGTCCTTCGAACTCGGCCCGTCATAGTTCCACGTGAAACGTACGACTCCCGCGGCCCCCATGGCCTGCACCGACGGCGCAACGAACACCCCGTCACCAATGGCCGACCCATCGGTCGTCGGCTTGAGGGTCTGCACGGCCGTCGGAGTCGGCCCGGCGTCAGCAGTGCGCCCACCACCGAGCGCAAACGTCGACACCAACCACCAGCTCGCGGCAACCGTCGCCACGCCTGCGGCCAGCATGCCGATCCGGCGCCCGACCGACCCACGGCCCGGCTGGGAGTCGGCGGACGGCATACCGGGGTCGACCTCGACCGGCTCCCAGCGGGTGAGCGGCGTGGAGTCGGCTGCAGCATCGGGGATCGCGGTCGGCGCCCCCGCCGGCGACGATGGCGCCGCTGATGCGGCCGAGGAGGTTGAGGCGGCGGCCGTGGGAGCCGGCGGCGGTGGCACGGTCGGCCATCCGGAATCTGCCGTGGGCGGTTGCAGCCGGGGCGGGGGCGGCACGGGTGGGTAACCCCGCGCGGCTGGGGTGGCGGGCGCGGACGGCATACCCGTCGCTTGTGCCGTTGTCGCTGGCACTGGCGGGGCCGACGCGGCGGGGCGCTGCGCCTCGACCCGTTGCGGGCCCTTGACGTGCGTGCTCTGGTCGGTGTCGGGGAGCGCATCCGCCCCGGCGCCCGGCGCACCCGGCCCGAAAAGGCGAGCGCGCCCCCGGTCGTCGAGCACGAGCACTTGAGTGCGCGGCAGCCGGCATTCTTGCTCGATGGCCTGCAATCCGTGCGCGAACTCGAGAGCACTCTGCGGCCGCAGCGCCGGGTCCTTGGCCATCGCCTGGGTGAGCAGGCGTTCCAGTGACGCGGGCACGTCGGGGCGCTTGGTGGGCGGCACCGGCTGGGTGCGGATCCGCGGCATGAGCGCGTATGCCGTGTTGTCACCACCGGGCACCTCGAACGGCGAGCGCCCGACGAGCAACTGCCACAGAGTGGCGCCGAGGGAGTAGATGTCGGAGCGCTCGTCGCCGTCGCTCTCGCCGTAGACGACCTCCGGCGCCGACCACGGCACGGAGACCCCGATGTCCTCGCGGGCGCTGACCCCCTGGACGACCGCGTCGGCCCTCGTGCGCAGCCCGCGACCGGCGATGCCGAAGTCGGTCAGCCCGGGGGCGCCATAGGCGCTGACCAGGACATTGGCTGGTTTGATGTCGCGGTGGATGACTTGCGCCTGGTGGGCGGTCTGCACGGCGCTGGCCAGTTGGATCCCGATCCGCAACACGTCGCCCAAGGCGAACCGCTCGGCCCGCGAGCGCTGGGCGAGGTTGGGCGGCGGGTAGTACTTCATCACGAGGAAGGGTCGGCCGTCGGCGGCCGTGCCCGCCCGGAAGACCTGGACGATGTAGGGGTGGTCGCCCAGCGCCGCCATCGTGTCGGCCTCGGCGATGAACTCGGCCCGGACCTTGTCGCTCAGCGTGCCGGCCTTGAGCACCTTGACGGCGACCGGCATACGAGGGCTCTGTTGCTCGTAGAGGTAGACGTCGGCGTACCCCCCCGACCCGAGCGGCTGGACGTAGACCAGCCCCGGCAAGCTCGGCGCGGCGTGGGCGTTGCCGGCAGGGGCGGGCGACATCAGCCGATCTCGAAGGAGAAGGTGACCTCGTCGGCGAGTTCGACGAGGGTGCCCGGTTCGAGGACCTGCTGATCGTGCGCGACCAGGCGCACCGGGCCGCGGCCGGGCAGGGTGACCGTCGTGCCGTTGGTCGTGCCGAGGTCGCGGACCAGGACGTGCCACCCCTCCAGGAGGACCTCGAGGTGGTTGCGCGAGACATCTCGCAGCGGGCTGGCGACCTTGACGACGTGTGGGCGCGACGCCACCGGGATGCTCGCGTCGACGGTCGGTGCGCGGCCCATGAGCACCCCTCGGTCGAGGGTCACGACGTCGCCGGTCGACAGGCGCAGCACCCCGAGCGGCGGTCGCGACGCAGCACCCCAAGCGGCGGTCGCAGCGTCGAGAACGGCTCCTGCGGCGGCACCTCGCGCCCACAGGTGCGGCAGGTGCTGGCATGCGGCGGGCTCACGTGCCCCGCCGGACAGAGCACGGCGAGCACCGAGACCGCGCTGACGATCGGGGCAGCCCCGGCTTCGGCGAGCAGGGCCGAGCGGTCGACGGTCGCATCGAAAGCATCCGGGTCGTCGACAACGGCACTCGGGTATGCCGTGCCCGTCGCCACCGCGGGTGGCTGGCTTGGCTGGCCGGTCAGGCTCGGCTGGCTGGGTTGGCCGGTGGAGTCGGGCGGGGGGGTCATCGGCTGCGGCGGCGGCGGGTGGGGCGTCGGATAGGACTCTGGCAGCGGCGCTGGGTCCGCGCCCATGTCCGAGGCCGACTCTGGCAGCGGAACTGGGACACGGTCTGAGCCCATGTCCAGGGCCGACCCTGGGATCGGCGCCGGGTCCCGCTCCAGACGCGGCCGTGCCTCAGCCGCCAGGATCGGTGATACGCCGAGATCCACGGCGGGTCCAAGATCGACCGCCGGCCCGAGATCGACTGGGCGGTCCACGTCGAAGTCGGGCGCCGCGATGACGGGCAGTTCATCGTCCGGCCGGATCAGTTCGTCCAGCTCGGTCAGTTCGTCCGGGCTGACGGGCACGCCGCCCTCGCGTGAATCTTCTTGTTCGACAACAACATCCGCCCATTCGGCGGCTGCAGGTGTTGCTCGTACAGGCGAATCCGGTTGTGCGGCAACCTCTTCCGGCTCGATCTGGTGCGAAGCGGGCGGCGGTGCGAACTGGGCAGCTTCCGACCCGGATTCGGGCGGGCCCGGTGGAACGAGGGGCGCCACCGGGGCCAACGGCGCCGCTGGCTCGGGAGCCGTCGGGGTGAGCAGGGCGACCGACTCGGGAACCGCGGCAGCGAGCGGCGCAGCCGGCTCGGCAGCCGTCGGGGGGAGCGGGGCAGCAATCGGCACAGCCGGCTCGGGAGCCACCGTTGGAGCGAGCGGCGGGAGCGGGGCGGCATACGGGGTGAACTGCCGGCCGGCCGGCCGCGGTGGCGCGGTGGGGACCCAGCCTCCGACCCAACCCGCAGGCGCCGCCGGCGGCACCGTCGGAACCGTTGACCCGGGTGACGTCGCCGGCGACGGTGGGCTGATCGGACGGCTGGTAGCCCACGGCACGTGATCGATCGGTGCGCGATGACCGGGCTCAGCCGGCGTCCGCGGCGTTGGCTGGGCAGCGGCAGGCGTCCGGGGTGCGGGGGTGGCGAGCGGTGGCACCGGTCCCGGGAGCACAGGATCAGCGACCGCGGCCGCCGTCACCGGGGGGTTTGCGACCGGCCTGCCCGTCACTGGCGAACCCGGCTGAGATACGACGAGCGCGGGAGAGACGGGCGGCACCGATGCATCGGGTGCGACCGGCCCAGCGTACGTGGGGGCGGCGGTCGCAGCGGCGGAAGGTGCGGCGGACGGCATACCGAGTCCTGGCACGAGCAGCACCGACTCGACGTCGTGGACGACGACCTGAGCCCAGTCGCCGGGCGGCACCGGCCGGACCTCGCGAACCTGACCGGCGACCGTGAGCACCGCGTGGGCCTGTTTGGCCACGACAACCCGCGTTGCGGTGGGGCCTTCACCGGAGCCTTCGCCGACGACGGCGGCGGCGCAGGAGGGCGGACCGCCCAGGCGCCCGAGCACCGTGAGGGCGTCGGCGAACCGGCCGCTGCCGACGGCTGCCTGCAGGTGGGGAAGGCGGGGATCGCCGGCTCCGAGTTCGGCGGCGATGGCGATGCCGGGGCCGGTCACCATCTCCCACCCGGCGGGCAGCGCGGCCGTGCGCAGCTCGGGAAGGCCCGACGCGGGCGTGGTCACGGCATACCTCGCGGTGTGGTGTCCTCGTCGACCTCCGCCGCCGGGTAATCGGCCAACTCGACGACGATCACGGTGACGTTGTCGCGCCCGCCGTTGTCGACGGCGCGCTCGACCAGCGTGTCGGCACAGGCCTGCGGGTCGAGGCCGGCGCCGAGGATCGCCTGGATCTCGTCGTCCCCGACCTCGTTGGTCAGGCCGTCCGAGCAGACCACGAACCGCTCGCCCGGGCACGGCGGAAAGACCCAGGTGTCCACCGGCGGGAGCGGCTCGCGGCCCAGCGAGCGGGTGACCGTGTGCCGCAGCGGGTGCACGCGCGCCTCGGCATCGGTGAGGAAGCCGGCGTCGACGAGCTCCTGGACCTCGGAGTGATCGACGGTGACTTGCGCGAGGGCGGCGTCGAGGTAGCGATAGACCCGCGAGTCCCCGAGGTTGAGCACCGCCCAGTGCGGCGACCCGCCGACAGTGACGAGCGCGACGCCGGTGACCGTGGTGGCCATGCCGTTCTTCGCGGGGTCCTGCCCGGCGGCAGCGAGGATGCGCCAGTTGGCGGTCTCGATCTGACCCACAAAATCGGCGACTTTGAGCCCGTCGCGCCCGGCCAGCTCACCGAGCGTGTCGGCGGTGATCCGGCTCGCGACCTCGCCCGCCGCATGCCCGCCCATGCCGTCGGCGACGACATAGACCCCCGCCTGCGCGAAGGCGGAGTCCTCGTTGTGCTCACGCACCCGCCCGACGTGCGTGGCCACGCCGACGTTGAGGGTCAAGCCAGCCGCCATCGCGCGTCCTCTCGGTCACTCCCGCTTCAACAGCAGAGGGTATGCCGTCCGGCTGGGTCCGCGCGCTCCTGCGTCCCCTCACTGCCTGCCGATGTCGTCGTCGCGGCGGTCGCTGGTGCGCCGGCCCGGTGATGGCCGGGTCGCAGCTGCCAGCAAACCTTCCGACTCGCCGACTTTCGCATCCGATCCTGACCTCTCGGGCCGGCGCGAGGTCAGAGGAGTCGGTAGCGGACGCCCACGGCGTCATAGCTGACCCGGGCGCGCCGGTCGCGCGTGAGCAACAGCGCCCCGTGCTGCCGAGCTGTGGCGCCGACGAGTGCGTCGTAGGCCGCGCCACCCCGGATGTCGTGCTCGGCGAGCTGCGAGACGAGCTGCCTGAGCCGCGGACCGGTCAGGGTGTAGATCGGCCAGGTCAACGCCGCGAGGACGGCGGCGGCGTCGGCCGGACGGATGCGGTGTGGGGCGGGAAGGCGGGTCAGGACGCTGTAGGCCTCGACCACCACGTGGGCCGGAAGACCGTCGACGGCGGCCAGCTCGCTGCGCACGGCGTCGTGAGCGGGGTGCCAGGCCAGCAGTCCCGGGACGAGCACGCTGGTGTCGCACGTCACCCGATCAGCCGCACCCCCAGCCGCACTCCCTGCCGGGCCCTCAGCCAGACCCTCAGCTGGAGTCACCGGCGAGTCGCCTCGATGGTGTCGCGCACGAGCTCGTCGGTCAGCGGAGGAACAGGCGTCGCAGCAGTGAGACGCGGCAACCCATCAGCGGCGTCGACAGTCACCTCGGCAGGGGCGAGCTCGATTTCGATGCGACCCCCGGCGAAAACCAGGTCGATCTCGCGTCCGGCGGTCAGCCCCATCGCGTCTCGCACCGCCTTGGGCACGACGATCCGACCCGCAGCGTCGATGGTCGTGCGCATGGCAGAAAAATACCATCGAGTGCCGCGATGCCGTCACGTAGCGGTGTACTCCAAGGCGGGCTGTCGATTTTGCAGCCATCCTGCGGCCACAGTGGGCGAACTCGCTGTGCCGGTATCAGGTCGGCATGACCAGCAACTCAAGCCCGATCTCTTCACCCTTCGCCCACCACGACAAGCGTTGCCCCCGATGCGACGTCGAGACCGTCAACGACGGCGACTCTCGCGTTTGCCCGAACTGTGGAGACCGTTCCCACGCACGCCCGGCTCACTGGACCCGTCGGTGACGACAGTGAGGGCCAACAGCATCGACGTGGGA
>Ga0208564_1001859_pt1 | contig 17284 bp, 11 predicted proteins | sample AD_UKC073_MetaG_FD_184439 | JGI IMG/M metagenome (GOLD analysis project Ga0208564, IMG submission 184439) | Active sludge microbial communities of municipal wastewater-treating anaerobic digesters from USA - AD_UKC073_MetaG (SPAdes) (version 2) | ecosystem: Engineered > Bioreactor > Anaerobic >... | reverse complement strand
GCCTCGGCCAGCGCCCACAGCAGCTTGCCGCGCAGGCGCTCGCCCAGTTCGGCGGCGGCGGCATTGGTGAAGGTGCTGACCACGATCTGGCGCGGCGAGAGCTGCCGCTCCAGCAGCAGCCGCAGGTAGAGCACGGCAATCGTCCAGGTCTTGCCGGTGCCGGCACTGGCCTCCACCAAGCTGCGGCCGCCGTCCTGCAAGGGCAAGGTGGTCCAATCCATGGGCTGGCTCATGCGGCTTCCTCGCTGGCGTTTGCAGGGCTGGCGTCACCGTCACCCAACAGGATCAGGCCGTGGATGGCCTGCGCGTCCTGCAGCAGCGCGTGCAGGGCGCGACTGTCCGGGTCGGTGTCGGGATCGCCGAAGATCAGGTCGCCTTCCAGCAACTGCGCATAGCCAGGGGCGTAGTCGCGCTCGCCGACGCCTTGGCCGGACTCACTCACCCACTTGCCGCGCACCGCCTTGGCGATCGCGGCCTCACGCGACTGCTGCGCCGCTGCTTCCGCTGAAGGCTCGTCTGCGCAGTCGGCGTCCTTCTCCGCCTCGGCCTCGCCCTGTTTGCCCTTGGCTTTTTTCGGCACGCCTTGCTGTGCCTGCAAGGCGGCCCACCCGGACTTCGGATGGAACCAGGAGGTGCCCTCGCGGCCCATCCGCATCAGCTCGATCAAGGCGCGCAGGCGCCGGCGCAGGTCGGCTTCCATGGCCGCACGCTTCGCAGTGTCGGCGCCGCAGTATCTCGCATCCCAGTCATTCGCCTGCATGGCAAGATCCGGCTCGCCGGCCGCCAGCATGGTCAGGCGCACCGGCGCAGGCGTGTCGGTGCTTGCGTGCTGCAGGCGCAGCAGCGCCCACTGCAGAAAAGCGGGGACGCGCTCCTTGAAGCCGAGATCCTGCGGGGCCTTGAGGTGCTTCTTGTCATCCTTTTTCGGATTGGGGAACGCAAACACCACCTGCAGCCCGTCCGCCGCTCCTGCAAGCGGGAACACATTGCGCAGCAACCCGGTCATGCGCCGCGGCACACCGTCTCCGGCACCGTCGTCGCCGGGCAGCAACAAGGCCACGTCCACCCGCACCGCCTGCCCGCAGTGCTGGCCACGCGGATCGAAACGGCCGCAGGCATCCGCCTGGCTCCACAAGGCGTCCACCGCGTCGGCCTCCTTCGCCCAGGCCGCATCGCCGGCCGCGCCCAGCGGAAGCAACCCGCCCAACCCCACCCACGCCGGCGGCTGGCGGTCCCAGGCCCATGCGGGATCACCGCATTTGCGCGGCAGCACCTGCTGCAGGAACACCGTGCGCGCCACCGCGTGGATCCTTGAAATCGCATCCATCGGCTCGTCTTCCGCCAGCCGCACGTCGTCGTCCAGCGCATCCAGCGACAGCTGCAGATGCTCCTTCAACAGCGCCTTGGCCGGGTCCTTGAAGAAGCCTTCCAGCGTGGCCAGCGGCAGCGGCTCCGGCAGCGGTTCCGGCGCGGGGAGATTGCCGTCGCGCAGGCGCGGCAGCGTTCCCCTGCCCGCCCCGCGCATGCCCGCGAATGCCGGCGAGAACGAAAACAGCGCCGGATGCGTGCCGTCGAAGTAGCGGCCGTCGAACGGTTGCAGCGGATGTCGCACCAGCCACGGCCGCGGCGCCTTGTCGTCATCGGGCGCGTTGCCACAGGCACGGTCGAGTTCGGCCAGCAGCTCGGCCAGCGGCGCGGCCGGGTTGCGGTGCTTGCCGTCGCGCGCGCCCTGGCCGATGTACGACAGGTGCAGCCGCTTGCGCGCGGACATCACGGTTTCCAGGAACAGGTAGCGGTCGTCGCCGGGCACGTCGCGGTCGCCGAGGCGGCGCAGGCGCGCCATCAGGTCGATGCCGCCATCGGATGGCCGGCGCGGAAACGCGCCTTCGTCCAGCCCCAACACGCAGACCATGGCGAACGGGATCGCGCGCTGCGGCACCATGCCGCAGAAGGTGATGCCGCCCATCAGGAAGCGTTGGCGCTCCGGCGCGGCGGCCAGCGCGTCCTGCAGCAGCTCACACACCACCGGCATGCGCAGCGCGGGGTCCTCGCCGTTGCGCGCCGGTTCCGCGGCGAGCTGGGCGATCGCGCGATGCACCACCGACAGCGCGGCGCGGGCGTCGGCATCGGTGCGGTCGATGCGCAGCAGCGCGTCCACGCGCTCGCGCAGCACCGTCGCCCACCGGCTTGCCGGCTGTTCGATCGGGGCCAGGTCGCGCCACGCCTGCAGCTCGCACAGCAGCCGGTCCAGACTGCCCAGCGCCGCCGCGGACGGGCCTTCGATGCCGGCCAGTGGCAGCAGTGCGGTGCCATCGGGCAGCGTGACCGGCTGCGGATCGATCCCGCCCGGCACGTCGGCCATCAGGTAGCCGGCCAGCAGCCGGTCCATCGCCCAGGCGAAGCTGTGCTCGGCGCGCGCCGGCAGCGACAGTGCCTGCTTGTGCGCAGCGTCCAGCGCCCAGGCCACGCGGCTGTTGCGCAGCCATTCGACCAGGATATCGGCATCGCCCGCATCCAGTCCCAAGGCGGCGCGCACCTCCGCCACGCCCAGCAGGTCCACCACCTCGGGCGCGGTGATGCGCGATGCGCCCAGCCCCAGCAGGGTGTCGAACACGGCAAACAGCGGATGACTGCGGGCGACGGGCACGTCGGCGAGGTGGTAGGGCAACAGCCGCTCGCGCGCGGAGCCCGGCTCACCGAACACCGCCGGGATCAACGGCAGGTAGGCCTGGATGTCGGGCGCCATCACCGCGATATCGCCGGGACGCACCCCCGCTTTATCGATGGCATCCAGCAGCGCATCGCGCAGCACTTCGAGCTCGCGCTGGCGGGTGTGGCAGGCGTGGATGCGCAGGCTGGGATCGGCCGTGGCATTGGCGGCGACCGCATCCTCCTGCAGCAACTCCGGCTGCAAGCGGCGGATGCTGTCCTGCAGGCGCGCCAGTCGATCGGGCGGCGTGCCGGCGCCGTCGTCCTGCCAGTGGCGGATATCTTCGCGCAGCTCGCCGTCCACCAGCGCGGCGAAGAAGTGCTGGCCCAGGCGTCCCCAGCGCGCCAGCAGCGGGTGGCCCTGCTCGCGCCAGTCGAGCGCATCGGGATCGTCGAAGCGTGCCTGTTCGTCATCGCGGAAGGCTTGCCAACCGGACGCATCGGGCTTGCGCCAGCCGCCCTGCCCCGTCGCCCTGTGCAGGCCGCCCCAGTACTCGCGGCAGGGATCGGGCACGTACAGGAATACCGGCGCACGGCGCGCATAGGCCCGCAGCACCGACAGTTCCGCCGGCGGCAGGTGCGACAGACCCACCACGTGCAGCGGCGCGCGCGGCGCGGGATCCGCCTGCAGTGCCGAGACCAGCGCATCGACCAAGCGGCCGCGATGCTCACCCAGCGCTGTGACGACCGCCTGCCAGAGCGGCGCGAGGCAGGCCGATTCCAGTGCCCTCAACGCCGCATCGCCATGCTTGGCGGTGGCGAAGGCGTGCTTGCCCGCCTCCCAGGCCTGCAGCCAGTCGCTGCGATACACCAGGTACTGCGAGAACACCCGCGCCAGCCGGTCGGCCAGTTGGAAGCGGCGCAGAGCGCGCTCATCGGCGCTGGCCGAAGCGTCCAGGTAGGACAGCACGCGTGGGTCGGTGACGCCATGCGCGGACGGATCGCCCAGCATCGCGTGCAGGGTCCAGCGCAGATGCCCACGGCGGTAATTCGGCAGGGCCACCGCGCGTGCGTCCAGTAGATCGGCCGAAAGCCGGTCCAGCCAAGTGCTGGGCAATTGCACATCCAGATTGGCAACGATGCGGCCTGCGCCCACCTGCCGTGCCAGTGCGCCGGCCAGCCATTGCTTCATGCCGGGATGCGCGGCGATCACCGTCTGCGGGGCCAGCGGGTGCACCGGCCGCGTTTGCGCCAATAGGGATTCCAGTGGTTCCAGCAACGCCTCCAGCCGGCTGGCGCGCAGCAGGATCAGGCCCGCATCGTGTTCAGCAGTATTCAACCGTCGGCCCTCGGATCTGAAACGCCATTTGAGCACAGCGGCATCTCATCGGCTGCGACGCAACATGAGTTGAGAGCGATTCCTCGAATCCATAGAGGGAGGCGGCGTGAATCAGCGGCATTACCGTCGCACTGGATTGGCCAATCTGCGCAGCCAAGGCAGCAAATCACTGGGCAACAAGCCGCGCTCGCCATCGTCCAATGCGGCCGCATCGCCGGCGGCGGCATGCAGCAGTGCGCCGATGGTGGCCGCCGCTGGTGCTGCAAAACCTTGCCCGCGCAAGGCTGCAATCACGCCGGTCAACACATCGCCCATGCCGCCCACGCCCATGCCGGGATTACCGGCGCCAATCACCGCCGGCACGCTGCCCGCCGCTTGCACCAGGCTGCCCGCACCTTTCAGTACCACGCTGCTGCCGAACTTGTCCTGCAAGGCAGTGGCTGCCGCAAAGCGATCGGCTTGAATATCCGTCGTGGTGGTTGCCAACAAGCGTGCGGCTTCGCCTGGATGCGGGGTGATGATGTCGTCCTCGCCCAGTGTCGTGGCAGATGCGGCCAGCAGATTGAGCGCATCGGCATCCAGCACCCGCGGCGTGAGCGCGTGCAGCACAGCGGCCAGCATCGCCCGGCCCCACTCGCCCTGGCCCAAACCGGGGCCAATGGCAATCACATCGGCACGTGCCAACAATGGCAGCAACTCGGCACTGCTTTCCACCGCATGCGCCATCACTTCCGGGCAGCGCGCCAATAGCGCTGGCACATGCATGGCACGCGTCGCCACACTGACCAAACCGGCCCCCGTGCGCAACGCGGCTTGCGCGGCCAAGACAATCGCACCACCACTGCCATGTTCGCCGCCGATGCACAGCACATGGCCATTGCGTCCTTTGTGGCCATTGCGCGGCCGCAGCGGCAAACACTCGTGCAAGGCATCGGCACGAAACGCCAGCGCCGACGGTGCAATGCCCGTCCACAATGCCTCGGGCAAGTCCAATCCCGCCAACTCCAATTTCCCGCAATGATCCAAGGCCATGCCGGTGCGCAAGCCACGGTGCCGGGCGAGGAATTGCACCGTCACATCGGCCAGGATGGCCATGCCAACCGCATGCCCGTTGCGCGCATCGATGCCACTGGGCACATCCAGTGACAACACCTTGGCGGGATACGCATTGATCGCGTCGATATGTGCCGCAGTGACCGCATCCAACGGACGCGACAGGCCAATGCCGAACAGTGCATCGACAATCACATCGCAATCACCCAATGCAGGGCCAAACGCGCCACCCGCTTCGACATACTCCGCGCATGCCCGCTGTGCCAATGGGGTTGCAGGTGGCGCGAGCTGCACCACACGTACCGTACGCCCCGCAGTGTGCGCATGCCGCGCCAGCACATAGCCATCGCCACCGTTATTGCCCGGCCCGCACACCACCACAATCCGCAGTGCCTGCGGCCAATGCTTGAGCAGGCAGCGCCAACCGGCCTGCCCGGCACGCGCCATCAATGCAAAGGCATCGCCATCAAAATAATGCGCGCCGCGTGCTTCCATTTCGCGCAGTGCCGCAGGATCAAACAGTGGATACGGGCTATGCATCGAAGGACTCCGGGGTGGCAACGCGGCGCAGACCTATAATTTGCGCCATGTCCACACCCGACTACAACGCACTGGCGCAGCGTATCCGCAAACTTGCCGATGCGGCTGGCTTCCAGCGTGTGGGAATTTCCGGCATCGAACTGGGTGAAGACGAAGCCCATCTGCTGGATTGGTTGCAGCAAGGCTTGTACGGCTCGATGGAATGGATGGCCCGCCACGGCACGCTGCGTGCGCGGCCTGCCGAATTGCTGCCCGGCACCTTGCGGGTGATTTCGGTGGGCCTGGATTACGGCAAGGACCCCGACGCCGCATGGGCCAACCTGCGCGCGCACGAACGCGCCTACGTGGCGCGCTACGCGCTGGGCCGCGACTACCACAAGCTGATGCGCAACCGCCTGCAAAAATTGGCGGAGGTCGTGCAGGCGGAAATCGGCCCATTCGGCCACCGTGCCTTCACCGATTCTGCGCCCGTATTGGAGCGCGCGTTGGCGCGCAATGCCGGGCTGGGCTGGATTGGCAAACACACCTGCTTGATCGACAAACACGGTGGCAGCTGGTTTTTTCTGGGTGAATTGTTTGTCGATATTCCTCTGCCCATCGACCCGCCCGCCAGCGCGCATTGCGGCAGCTGCACGCGCTGTATCGATGTTTGCCCCACCGGCGCGATCACCGCGCCTTATCGGCTGGATGCGCGCCGCTGCATTTCTTATCTCACCATCGAACATGAAGGCAGCATCGACGAAGCGTTGCGCCCACTGATAGGCAACCGTATCTACGGCTGCGATGACTGTCAGTTGGTCTGTCCGTGGAACAAATTCGCCAAACGCAGCGACGAGCCGGACTTTCGCGTACGCAATAATCTCGACAATGCTTCGCTGACGGAGTTGTTTGCGTGGGAAGAAGACGAATTCCTGCGCCGCAGCGAAGGCAGCGCCATCCGCCGCAGCGGGCATGAACGCTGGCTGCGCAATATCGCCATCGCGCTGGGCAACGCCCCCACCACGCCCGCAGTGCTGGCGGCACTTCACTCCCGCCGCGACCACCCCTCGCCCATCGTGCGCGAGCACGTGGAATGGGCGCTGGCGCAGCATTCTGCGCAAAACCCCACACCGCAGGCCGCAGCCCCGTAAAATGGGCAGATGACCGACGACCTCCTGCGCACCACGTTTCACGGCTTTGAACAAATCCCCCTGCGCGAATACGCCGAGCGCGCGTATCTTGACTACTCGATGTATGTGGTGCTCGACCGCGCCCTGCCGTTCATCGGCGATGGCCTGAAGCCGGTACAGCGCCGCATCATCTATGCGATGAGCGAGCTGGGGCTGGCGGCATCGGCCAAGCCGAAAAAATCGGCACGCACCGTGGGCGACGTGATCGGCAAATACCATCCGCATGGCGACAGCGCCTGCTATGAAGCATTGGTGCTGATGGCGCAGCCATTTTCGTACCGCTACCCGCTGATCGAAGGGCAGGGCAATTTCGGCAGCAGCGATGACCCCAAGTCGTTCGCGGCGATGCGCTATACCGAATCCAAACTGTCGCCGATTGCCGAAGTGTTGCTGGGTGAATTGGGCCACGGTACCGCCGATTGGGTGCCCAATTTCGATGGCACGCTGGAAGAACCCACGTGGATGCCGGCGCGCTTGCCGCACCTGCTGCTCAACGGCACTACAGGCATTGCCGTCGGCATGGCCACCGATGTGCCGCCGCACAACCTCAATGAAGTCGTCAGCGCGTGCGTGCGCTTGCTGGATGACCCCGACGCCACGGTGCGCGACCTGTGCGAACACGTGCGCGGCCCGGATTACCCCACTGCGGCGGAAATCATCACCTCGCCCGGCGACTTGCTGGCGATGTATGAAACCGGCCTCGGCAGCGTGCGGGCACGTGGCGTGTTTGTGAAAGAACACAATAATATCGTCATCACCGAACTGCCACATCAAGTTTCGCCGTCCAAAATCATCGAGCAGATTGCCGCACAAATGCGGGCCAAGAAACTGCCGTGGCTGGAAGACATCCGCGATGAATCCGACCACGCCAATCCCACCCGGATCGTGCTGGTGCCGCGCAGCAACCGCGTGGATGCCGACCAACTCATGGGGCATTTGTTTGCCACCACCGACCTGGAAAAAAGCTTCCGGGTCAATATGAATGTGATCGGGTTGGATGGCCGCCCACAGGTCAAAAACCTGAAAATGCTGCTATCCGAATGGCTGACTTTCCGTCAAGACACCGTCATCCGCCGCTTGCAGCATCGGCTGGAAAAAGTTGAACGTCGCCTGCACCTGCTGGAAGGTTTGCTGGTGGCCTTCCTCAACCTGGATGAAGTCATTCGCATCATTCGCAGCGAGGACGAGCCCAAAGCGGTGCTGATGGCACGTTTCAGCCTCAGCGAGGAGCAGACCGATTACATCCTGGATACCCGCCTGAAGCAATTGGCGCGGCTGGAAGAAATGAAGATTCGTGGCGAGCAGGACGAGCTGGCGGCCGAGCGTCAAACACTGATTTCAATCCTGGACAACAAAACCAAGCTGAAAAAACTGGTCAAGGATGAATTGTTGACCGATGCCAAGAAGTTTGGCGATGCCCGCCGCAGCCCTCTGGTGGCACGCCAAGCCGCGCAAGCACTGGATGAAACCGAGCTGGTGGCCAGTGAGCCAATGACCGTGGTGCTGAGTGAAAAGGGCTGGGTACGCGCTGCGAAAGGCCACGATATCGATGCCGCAACGCTCAGTTATCGCGATGGCGACAGCCTGCTGCTGGCGGTGCGCGCACGCAGCAATCAGCAAGTGGCGTTCATTGATTCCGCTGGCCGCAGTTACTCCACTGCCGTGCACACCCTGCCCAGCGCGCGCGGCAATGGCGAGCCACTCACCGGGCGCTTCTCGCCCGCACCCGGCAGCACCTTCCAGGCACTTGCCAGCGGCGATAACGACCATAAATTCGTGATCGCATCGAGCCACGGCTATGGCTTCGTCACCCGCTTTGAAAACCTGACCGGACGCCAGAAAGCCGGCAAGGCGCTGCTGTCGCTGGGGGAAGGTGGCACGGTGTTGCCACCCGCGCCAGTGGCCAACATCGAGGCCGCTCGCATCGTTGCCATCACCAGTGCCGGTCACGTGCTGGCATTTTCCATCAGCGAATTGCCGGAGCTGGATAAAGGCAAGGGCAACAAGATCATCGACATCCCCAAAGCCAAGCGCGGCACCGAGCATGTGGTGGCGATTGCAGTCGTGCCCGCCACCGGCAAGTTGTTGGTGCAATCGGGTGCACGCACGATGACGCTCGCGTACAAGGAATTGGAGCCGTATCTGGGCGCGCGCGGCTCACGCGGTGGTTTGCTGCCGCGTGGCTGGCAAAAAGTGGATGGATTGATGGTGGAAGCCTGAACCATTCCAACGCTGGTGAAGCCTCCGTGCGTTTCGCTACGTCGCTCGAAATGCGGCTACGCGAAACGCACGGCGGCTTCACCAGCGATCCAAAGGAGACACCCATGCAACCCGACTTCTGGCACCAACGCTGGGCCAACCAGCAAATCGGTTTTCACCAATCCACCCCCACCCCGTTATTGCAAAAGCACTGGGCCGGATTGGGCGTTGCCGCCGATTGCACCGTGTTCGTGCCGCTATGCGGAAAATCGCTGGACCTGGCATGGCTGGCCGCACAAGGCCATCGCGTGCTGGGCGTGGAACTGTCACAACTGGCCATCGAACAATTTTTTGCTGACCACGCATTGATGCCGGAGCTGCGTCAAAGCCGCTACGGCACGCACTACCTCGCCGGTGGTATTGAAATCATCCATGGCGACGCCTTCGGGCTGGATCGTGACGCACTATCAAGCTGTGCCGCCGTGTTCGACCGTGCCGCATTGATTGCACTTCCCCCTGATCTGCGCCAACGCTATGTGGCAGAACTCTACGCAGCACTGCCCAGCAACTGCCAAGGCTTGCTGATTACTCTGGAATACCCGCAACAAGACCGCGACGGCCCACCGTTCTCGGTACACGAAGACGAAGTACGTGCACGCTATGGCGAACATTGGGATGTCGCGCTGTGCGAACGGCGCAACATTCCCGCGGCTCACCCCGGCTTCGTGAATGGGGCATCGCGGGTGGATACTGCCGTGTATGCCTTGCATCGCCGCTGACCGCATCGCAAGTGATTGATCAAGATCAATTCGTATCTGCCCGTATCTGCCTAAGCTGCGCCCATGCACTCCCAGACTATTGCCTTTGATGCCGATTTGGCGCGTCGCTACGATCGCCCCGGCCCGCGCTATACCTCGTACCCGACCGCGCCCCAATTCAGCGCGGAGTTCGGTGAGGTGCAGCTGCGCGAAGCCGTGCAGGCCAGCAATGAGGAACCCATCCCGCGCCGGCTATCACTGTATGTGCATGTGCCGTTTTGCTTTAGCCCGTGTTTTTACTGCGGCTGCAACCGCATCATCACCCGTGATTTGGGCCGATCGGATAGCTATCTGGCGCGCCTGTATCGCGAAGTCGCGCTGATTGCCCCCGCGTTTGACCGTGACCGTGAAGTGATCCAGTTACACTTTGGTGGCGGCACGCCGAACTTCCTTAACCCCACGCAATTGGCGGATACTGTGGATGTCTTGCGCCGGCAATTTCATTTTGCCGACCGCCGCGACAGCGATATTTCGATCGAAATCGACCCGCGTTTCTGCGACCCTGCATGGATGCCTGCACTGGCCGCGAGCGGGTTCAACCGCGCATCGCTGGGCGTGCAGGACTTCGACCCCAAGGTGCAAGCAGCGGTCAACCGCCTCCAAACCGTGGAGGAAACCCGTACGGTGGTAGATGCCGCACGCAGTGCCGGGTTCCGCTCGGTCAATATCGATTTGATCTATGGCTTGCCGGGACAAAATCTGGAAGGCTTTGGCAAGACGCTGGATATCGTCACCGAGATTCGGCCAGACCGGCTGGCGGTGTACAGCTATGCGCATATGCCACACCTGTTCAAAGCACAAAAGCAAATCGACGAGGCCCTGCTGCTGGACGGCGACGCCAAACTAGCGCTGCTGCAATTGGCGGTGGAAAAACTCACTGCGGCTGGCTATGTCTATATCGGCATGGATCATTTCGCCTTGCCCGATGATGACCTGGCACAGGCGCAGCAGCGCGGTGGCCTGCATCGCAATTTCATGGGCTACACCACCCACGCCGATAGCGATTTGATTGGCCTTGGCGTCTCTGCGATCAGCCATATCGGCAATACCTTCAGCCAAAATCCGCGTGATTTACCCAGTTGGGAGATCGCCATTGATACCGGCAAGCTGCCGGTGTTCCGGGGGATGCGCATGAGTGAGGACGACACGCTGCGTGCCGACCTGATCCAATCGCTGATGTGTCAGGGCCAAATCCCGGTGGCCGCACTGGAACGCCGTTACGGCATACACTTTGAAGACTACTTCGCCAGCGCGCTGGCGCAGTTGCAACCGCTACAGGAGGACGGATTGGTGCGATTTGGCCAAGGCAACATCGAAGCCACCTCGCAAGGTCGGCTGCTATTGCGTAACATTGCCATGTGCTTCGACCAATACCTGACCCCAACCGCTGCCGACACCAAACCGCGCTTCTCGCGCGCGATCTGACTTGTTGCCGGAGTGTGCGATGAGCGGCCTGCCGTTTCCGCGGCTGAGCCCGCAAGTGCTGTCCGATGACGGCAATGAACTGCAGTTTTGCTCCACCTGCGCGTTCTCGCACGCCTGTTTGTCGCAGGGCATGGACAAGAGTGCGCTGAAAGAACTGCATGTGCTGGTGGAACATATTGGCCCGTTCCATGCCGGTGAACATGTGTTCCGCGAAGGTGACCCGTTTGAAGCCATCGCTGCGGTGCGCGCCGGCACGGTCAAGACCTGCGTGACCGATCGCGACGGCCACGAGCATGTGCTGGGCTTCCATTTCCCCGGCGAAGTCATCGGACTGAACGCCATCGACGGCCACCGCTACCCCTGCGATGCCATCGCACTGGATACGGTGATGCTGTGCAAATTCTCCTTCCCCAAGATTTCAGTATTGGCGGCGAAGGTACCCGGCGTGCAGCGTGAATTGTTCCGCCTGCTCAGCCGCGACATCGGCCGCGCAGCCTTACTTGCCGGTGATTGGAGCGCCGACCAGCGCGTTGCCGCGTTCTTGCTGGGAATGTCGCGACGCTTGGCCGCACGCGGGTTTTCCGCAACACGTTTTCAATTGACGATGGCACGTACCGATATCGCCAACTACCTGCGGCTGGCACCGGAAACGGTGAGCCGCGTGCTGCGCCGAATGCAGGATGACGGCATCCTTGCCGTGGATCGCCGCGAAGTGGAGCTGCTCGATCAAGGCCGCATCGACGCACTTGCTGCACCCATCCTGCGCGATTGATCCGCGCGCACAACCTGCATTCAACGCGTGATTGCAACGTTCTTCACGCCGAGTTGACACAAGTCATGGTGACACCCCGCAGAACGGCAGACGATGCCGACGCTGGTTCCATCAGGCTTGATCAATAGGAGAGTTGCAATGTCCATTACGAAACGGCTTTGGCTGGGCTTGGCCGCCCTGCTCATCGCAAGTTTCGCGGTTATGGCGTGGCTGGGCGTGGATTTGATCCACACTGCCCCACCCATCCCTAACCGCGTTATCGCTGCCAACGGCCAAGTGCTTTATACCCGTGCCGATATCGAGCGTGGCCGCCAAGTCTGGCAAAGCATCGGTGGCCAACAACTCGGCTCGATCTGGGGCCACGGTGCCCTGCTGGCCCCCGACTGGTCGGCCGACTGGCTGCATCGCGAAACCGAAGCCATGCTGGAATTGCAGGCGCGTAGTGATGCCGGGCAGTCCTACGCCAGCATGGAGGCTGGTGATCAGGCCAAGACCCAGGCCAGCGTCAAACCCTTGATACGCTCCAACACGTTTGATGCCAGCAAACAAGACATCGTCGTCAGCAATATGCGGGCACAAGCGATCAGTAATGTGGCCGCGCATTACGAGAGCGTGTTCTCCAATGATCCCAGCACGCATGCACTGCGCGAAGCCTATGCCATGCGTGAAAACACGGTGCCGGATGCCGACAATCGGCGCGCAATGACCGCGTTTTTCTTCTGGACGGCATGGGCAGCCAGCACCGATCGTCCCGGCGAAATCCATCGTACCTATACCAACAACTGGCCATACGAGCCGCTGATTGGCAACACGCCAACCTCCGATACGTTTATCTGGTCGATGTTCTCGATCTTGTTCCTGATTGGTGGCGTTGGTTTGCTGGCGTGGCACTACGCCGCCTATCACGGCAAGGAAGCGATGCCGACACCGCCCGCGCAGGATCCGCTGCAGGGCTTGACCATCACCCCATCGATGAAAGCCACCGCCAAATATTTCTGGGTGGTGGTGGCATTGTTCCTGTGCCAAATCCTGTTGGGTGCAACCACTGCGCACTTCCAGGTGGAAGGCCAGGAAGCTTACGGCTTCAAAATTGCCGAGTTCCTGCCGTATGCGCTGACCCGCAGTTGGCATACGCAACTGGCGGTGCTGTGGATTGCCACCGCATGGCTGGCCACCGGCCTGTATATCGGCCCGGCGATCTCCGGCCATGAGCCGAAATACCAACGCGCCGGCGTCAACTTCCTGTTCGTCTGCTTGCTGATCATTGTGGTCGGCTCATTTACCGGCCAGTGGTTTGCGGTGATGCAGAAGTTGGGCCTGAAGTACAACTTCTGGTTTGGCCATCAAGGCTGGGAATACGTGGACATCGGCCGCTTCTGGCAGGCATTTTTGTTCGTCGGCCTGCTGGTGTGGCTGACCCTGGTCGGCCGTGCGTTGTGGCCGGCGATGAAGCGCAAGGACGAAATGTCCTCGATCGTGGGCTTGTTATTCCTGTCCACCGTCGCCATCGGCCTGTTCTACGGTGCCGGCCTGATGTGGGGTGAAAACAGCCACATCTCGGTGGTTGAATACTGGCGCTGGTGGGTGGTGCACCTGTGGGTGGAAGGCTTCTTCGAAGTGTTCGCGGTGGCGGTGATGAGCTTCCTGTTCGTCAAGCTGGGCCTGTTGCGCGGCAAGTCGGCCACCATCAACGTGCTGTTCGCCACCATCGTGTACTTGAGCGGCGGCGTGCTGGGCATGTTCCATCACCTGTACTTTGCCGGCACCACCACCGCTGCGGTGGCGCTGGGTGCCAGCTTCTCGGCACTGGAAGTGGTGCCACTGGCGCTGATCGGGCTGGAAGCCTATGAAACCTGGAGCCATAGCCGCGCCACCCCGTGGATGGAACGCTACAAGTGGCCGATCATGTTCTTCTTGGCCACCAGCTTCTGGAACTTGGTGGGTGCCGGTCTGTTTGGGTTCCTGGTCAACACCCCGCTGGCACTGTTCTACATGCAGGGCATGAACCTGACCGCGCTGCACGGCCACACCGCCCTGTTTGGTGTGTACGGCATGCTGGGGATCGGCCTGATGCTGTTCTGCCTGCGCGGCCTCAAGCCCGAGGTGAAATGGCCGGAAGGGCTGCTGCGTGGTTCGTTCTGGAGCCTCAACATCGGTCTGGGCCTGATGGGCGTGCTGACCCTGCTGCCGATGGGCGTGTTGCAACTCAACGCGGCACTGGAACACGGCTACTGGTTTGCCCGCTCGGCCGAGTTCATGAACCGCCCGATCATCGACATGCTGGTGTGGATGCGCATGCCCGGCGACCTGGTGTTCTCCGCCGGCGCCGTGCTACTGGGCGTGTTTGTGGCACGTAAATGGCTGCGGCCAAACGCTGCCAAGTAAGTCAGCAATACCCTTGGCAACACCCCTCAGGGACGGCGCAAGCCGTCCCTTTTTTACTCACGCCAATAATAAAAATAGATACCGTATTCGATTTAGTTATTTGCCCCCTGTGTACACGTTAAAAATGCCGCACGGATGTCCTCTTATGCAGAACATCCGATACCTGCTATCTGGGGATTTAAGCAAGTTAATGCACAAGTGCATCAATAGGCCAAACATAAAATGGGGAGCAAGCATGACCACGGCCAGAGCGATTACCTGTACTCTGATACTTGCAGGCGGGCTTACATTGTCACTCAAAACAAATGCATTGCAGAATGCAGGCGACGGGTGGTGGTGTGAGGAAAGCACAAGCACTTGGGATGGATCAGGCTGGGTTGTAACTGCAGGTGCCTGCTACTACCGACCTTATTCTGGAGCTGGCGAATCAGGAGGTGGTGGGGTTGGGGGCGGCACTGGAGAAAGTGGAGGCGGAGTTGGTGGGGCAGGCCTACCCAATCCTGCCCCCGACAGCCCTAATATAAATCGTCCTGACGAAGACATTTCATCTGATCTCAAATGCATGCTTCGCAATTACCTGCACCCGGACTCCAAACTCCCACTAGCAAAAACAATGAAAAGAGTAGACACTTGGGCATTCAAGGAATTTATTAATAATAACCCACAATAAGGATACAAATTTTCGGACAACAACAACTCGCCCGGCCCAAGCTGGAAGCCAGTGGGCGGAATTTCAGGCTATGGCAACACCTATGGGCGGCTCTATAATGCCGCATTCCAAGCAGGAATACTTAAGAAATTTGGAACCCACTACACTGGCGACATTTCAATCAATGAAAGTGTGTCAGCACTTGAGATGTCGATATTCGCAGCAGGGCACGAAGCAGCCCACTTAACGATAAGTAATGCCAACGAAGAAATGGCTGACTGGTACGGAATCTACGCACTGAAAGAGTACAGAAAAGATAACGGAAATAAATGCAAGAAATAATAACTCCAACACTTCAATGAACTCACCCTATGCGTACTCGCCTGATATTTTACACAATTGGATCAGCCATATTGGCAATATTTTTATTATTCCTATGGCACCATGCCCCACTAAAAACATCGAGAGGCCAACAACACACCGATAATCACGCCATAGAAAATATAAAACAACAGAAATCACCGCCCATTCCAGCACAAAATCATGACCCCAGCGAATGGGCACATCGCTTGGCTGCACGAGGTGGTGCCAGCGATCTTGAGTCGATCAGTCAAACTTTCAAAGACTCTGGCAATTGCTTGCGCTATTTTGTCGCACTACACGAAGTCAGGGCCATCCAAGGCGATGAACGCCTGAACGACCTCACCAAAGAAACCCTGAAAACTGTTGATAGTATGGATGAATCATTGAAACAGTCGCTGTCAGTTCTGGAGAAAACAAAAGCATTATGCGCCGGAGCGAATCAAGAACTTGTAGCGCGCACCTTCATGACGTCTGTCCTAGATGCCGCAATAAAAGGCGATGCCGATGCCCAGAGCTGCTTTGTCGTTACCGGGGCAGTGATTCCATCACCGGAAGCTATGCTTTCCGGAAAATACACCCAATATTTGGAAACTCGCTATTTGCAGCATGCAAATCAATTCACAAAATTGGCACTGGAACGAGCAGATCCTTATGTTGCAAAAAAAATAATTCTCCAATTTACAACATCCCCATCATCGCAGCCATCTTTGCAAGATAACCCCACACGCCTTGACCCTGCCTTGATTTTACGTGCTGCACGACTTGCCTCACTGAGAGCACCCCCTGAGCAACGCCAATCTCTTGAGGACAGCTTAAGTGAATTTGAAAAACTGAAGCTCATTCCAGACAACGAAATACGGCGTGCTAACGACTGGGCGGAAACGATCTATGCCCGCGAGTTTTACGGCAAACCAAAACTTGACTTGAACAGCTTTGGGTCATGCTCATCTTTGCAGGAAACTTCGCCATAACATAAGCGCGCATCAAATAACTTCCTGATTAGCGACGACGCTCAGCCGGCCGTCGCGTGATATGAGACGCCGTCGGCGCAGCCTTGGTGCAATATTTCGAGGCGGAGAGACGCCATGGCCATGAATTACGTGCAGTTCCAACCGGGATTGTCGATGGCGCAGTTCATCCAGCAGTACGGCACCGAGGCCAAGTGCTACCGGGCGCTGTACCGAACGCGCTGGCCGCAAGGGTTCCGTTGTCCGAATGACCTGCCCCCAGTAGCCGTACCAGCCATTACTGGGAGAGCCCGGAGTTTGACCCACCCCCGATTCCTGAGCCATCAGCCGGTAGAGATTCCGACCTTCTTTGGTACCTGCAGATTCGCTGGGGACCCGTGTTCTCGGGCGAATTCAACAGGGGTTTTCCATGCCAATGCAGTGTGGGGTCGCTCCTCGTTATAGAAGCTCCGCCACGCATCGATTTTGCTCCTAGCATCTGCCAGTGACAAGAACCAGTGTTCGTTCAAACACTCCTGGCGCAGGCGTCCGTTGAAGCTTTCCACCAGCGCGTTGTCCGTCGGCGTCCCGCGACGGGAGAAGTCCAGCTCCACGCCGTTCTCATACGCCCAACGGTCCATCACCTTGCCGGCAAACTCGCTGCCGTTATCCACCTTGATGGCCGCTGGCTTACCACGCTGGGCGACTAGGCGCGTCATCGCTTCGGCGACATGCTCGCCACGAAGAGATTGGTCGGTAACGATATCTAGGCACGGCGAGTTCAACTCCGTAACGCAACACCAGCGGTGGTAAAGGGGTTCAGGCGGTTTAGCCTGAGCAACCTCACCGCCAAGTGGAGTTGCCCATGGCCGCAAGCCGCCTGAACCTGCACGAACGATATCGCATCCACGCCCTGCACGAAGCCTGTTTCAGCATCAGATCCATTGCCCTGATGCTGGAGCGTGCACCCAGTACA
>Ga0208564_1001851_pt1 | contig 17322 bp, 12 predicted proteins | sample AD_UKC073_MetaG_FD_184439 | JGI IMG/M metagenome (GOLD analysis project Ga0208564, IMG submission 184439) | Active sludge microbial communities of municipal wastewater-treating anaerobic digesters from USA - AD_UKC073_MetaG (SPAdes) (version 2) | ecosystem: Engineered > Bioreactor > Anaerobic >... | reverse complement strand
TGCCGCGCGCGCGCGACGCAGGTCCTTGTGCGGGGCGTCCTGGAGGTTCTGGTCCTGCGTGTAGGCGTGGATCGTCGTCATGAGGCCCTTGACGATGCCGAGGCCGTCGTTGAGCGCCTTGGCCATCGGGGCCAGACAGTTCGTCGTGCACGAGGCATTCGAGATGATCGTGTGCTTGGCCGAGTCGTAGAGGTCGTCGTTGACGCCCATGACGATCGTGATGTCTTCGTTGGACGCCGGGGCCGAGATGATGACCTTCTTGGCGCCACCGTCGACGTGGGCCTTGGCCTTGCTCGCGTCGGTGAAGAACCCGGTGGACTCGATGACGATGTCGGCGCCCACGCTGGCCCAGTCGAGCTTGGCCGGGTCGCGCTCGGCCCACGCGGCGAACCGGTGGCCGGCGGCGGTGATGGACTCCTCGTCGTAGGTGACTTCGCCCGGGAACCGGCCCAGGATCGAGTCGTACTTGAGCAGGTGAGCCAGGCTCTTGTTGTCGGTGAGGTCGTTGACGGCCACGACCTCGATGTCGGCGCCAGAGTCGACGACGGCGCGGTAGAAGTTGCGGCCGATGCGGCCGAACCCGTTGATACCAACCTTGACGGTCACTGTTGATCAAACCTTCCGACTGGGGGTCGTGGACACGCCCACGGGCGGTGTCCCGGCGTCCCGACGGCCGTCAGTGGCAGCCCGTGGTACTGCCCTCAACCCTAGTCCCCCACGCCGTCGCGCTGCGACGCGTCCCGCCCCCTGGGCGTGCTTTGGGGACGTTCGTCCCACCCACTTCGGTATGCCGTGCAGCGGCCGCCACGGCATACCCAGCCCCCGCGGCAACCACGCCGGGCAATATCGGGGAACGCCGGAGTGACTGGGCGCTGACGCGCAGGCAAACTGCACCGCGGGCGGCTCAGCCCTCGAGCATCTCCGGTGTGAGATTCGCCTCGGTGTTCGGGATGCCGAGATCGGCTGCCTTCTTGTCGGCCATGGCCAGCAGTCGGCGAATCCGACCGGCGACCGCGTCCTTGGTCATCGGCGGGACTGCGAGCTGACCGAGCTCTTCCAGGGATGCCTGCTTGTGCTGCAGGCGCAGCGTGCCCGCTTCGCGCAGGTGCTCGGGGACCTCGTCGCCGAGGATCTCCAGCGCCCGCTCGACGCGTGTGCCCGCGGCCACTGCTGCCCGGGCCGAACGGCGCAGGTTGGCGTCGTCGAAGTTGGCCAGTCGGTTGGCGGTGGCGCGCACCTCGCGTCGCATCCGGCGCTCTTCCCAGGCCAGGACGGCGTCATGGGCACCCAGCCGGGTCAACAAAGCGGCGATCGCGTCGCCGTCGCGGATGACGACCCGATCGACCCCCCGGACTTCACGGGCCTTGGCGGCGACACCCAGCCGCCGTGCCGCGCCCACGAGAGCCAGGGCCGCCTCGGGACCCGGACAGGTGACCTCGAGGGCGCTGGAGCGACCGGGCTCGGTCAGCGACCCATGCGCGAGGAACGCGCCGCGCCAGGCGGCTTCGGCGTCGCACGCGCTGGCCGAGACGACCCGAGGGGGCAGACCTCGCACCGGACGCCCTCGGGCGTCGACCAGCCCGGTCTGGCGGGCGAGAGTCGCGCCCTCCTCGACGACCCGCACGACGTAGCGCGACCCGCGTCGCAACCCTCCGGCGGTCATGACGAGGACTTCGCACTTCTGCCCGTAGACCTCCGCGATCTCGCGGCGCAGGCGGCGGGCGGCATTGGCGGTGTCGAGTTCGGCCTCGACGACGATGTGGCCGCCGACGATGTGCAGACCGCCTGCGAACCGGATGAGGGCCGACACCTCGGCCTTGCGACAGCACGGCTTGGTGACGGCGAGTCGGGAGAGCTCGTCCTTCACCCTCGCTGTCATCGCCATCGCCAACCGCCTCTTGCCTCGGTACCCACGCAGTTCGGCCAGCACCCCTGGTCGCAACGAACGCGCGCGACAGCCTAACCGATCCCAGGGAATGGTGACCCGAATCCGGGGCAGCTACGCCCCGAAGACATCACGGTATGCCGCAGCGAGCCGCAGCGCATCATGTTGCCCCCGCGCTCCCATTGCCGAGACGGGAACGACCACCAGTTCCGCTCCCAGTTCGCGCGCCGCTGCTCGGGCCGAACCCGGGTCATCGATCGAGCCGGGATCGGCAAGCACGACGTCCAGACGCAGGTCCGGCGCGTGCCGGGCCAACGACTCGAGGTGGTCGACCGCCCGAAAGCCTTTCGTCTCGCCGCTGCGGATGTCGAGGTTGAGATTGAGCAAGCGCCGGCCGGGCGTGGACTCCAGCGCCCGGCACAGATCCGGCACCAGGACGTGGGGCAGCACCGAGGTGAACCACGAACCCGGGCCGAGGATGACCCAGTCGGCCGCCAGGACCGCTTCGATGCTCTCTGGGCAGGCCTGTGGCTGCGCTGGACGCAGCCGGATCTCCTCGACCCGCCCGGGTGAGGACGCCACGACGTGTTGCCCGCGCACGGTGAACACGACATCGGGGTATGCCGGGTCGTGGCCGAGGATGTCGGCCTCGATCTGCAGCGGCTGGGCGGCCATCGGCAGCACTCGCCCGCGGGCATTGAGCAGGCGACCCACGAGGTCCAACCCCTCGACAGTGTCAGCCAGCTGGTCCCAGATCGCGACGATGAGCAGGTTGCCCAGGGCATGGCCTGCGAGTGGCCCTTCCCCTCCGAACCGGTGCTGCAGGACGTCCCGCCAGGTGCGCCCCCACGCGCTGTCCTCACACAGGGCCGCGAGCGCCATTCGCAGGTCGCCGGGAGGGAGCACGTCGAACTCCGTCCGTAATCGCCCCGATGAGCCCCCGTCATCGGCGACCGTGACGACGGCGGTGACGTGGTCGGTGAGGATCTTGAGGGCGGTCAAGGAGGTGGCCAGCCCATGGCCTCCGCCCAGAGCGACGACACGTCGACCGGTCACAGCATCCCTACTCCCGCCCGAGGTCACGGTGCACGATGAAGGCGTCGACCGCCTCCACGTCGGCGAGCCGAGCCAGCAGGGCCTCAGACATGGCCACCGAGCGGTGCTTGCCACCGGTGCATCCGATGGCCACCGTGGCGTAACGCCGCCCCTCACGCTGGTAGCCCGCGACGACCGGTTCGAGCATGGCTACCATCCGGTCGAGGAACTCGGCGGCACCGTCCTGGCGGAGCACGAACTCGGCCACTGCGGCATCCCGCCCGTTCTGCGCGCGCAACGACTCCACCCAGTAGGGATTGGGCAGGAAGCGCATGTCCATGACGATGTCGGCGTCCAGGGGCACGCCGTATTTGAAGCCGAACGACACCACCGCCAGCCGCACCCGAGAACTGATCGCGGCCGAGAGCAGCGAGGAGATCTTGGCGGCGAGTTGGTGCACGTTGAATCCGGACGTGTCGATGATGAGGTCGGCGCCAGCGCGCAGGTCGGCCATCATGACGCGTTCGCCGGAGATGGCATCCATGAGTCGGCCGGAGCCCTGCAGGGGGTGCGGACGACGCACACTCTCGAAACGCCGCACCAGAGCCTCGTCGGTGGCGTCGAGGAAGACGACGACGGGACGGTCGCCGTCGGCACGCAACTCGCCCAAGGTCTGGGAAAGGCTGCCCGACATCTTCCCAGCGCGGGCGTCGATGACGGCGGCCAGCCGCATCGGAGCCGACCCCTCCATCGCCTGGTGTCGTAGGTCCTGCAACGACCCCAACAACTGCGGTGGGAGATTGTCGACGACAAACCAGCCGAGGTCTTCCAGGACCTTCGCCGCCGTCGACCGTCCCGCCCCACTCATCCCGGTGATGACGATGAGCGGCGGTTCCTCGACCAGCCGCGACAAGGCCCGCATCGCCAGCGTCGGGGTGGGGTCCACCGCGACGGCACGCCTACCCGATACCTCTTCCGAGCCCACCGGCATACCTCCCGCGTCGTCCGATCGTGTGGTGAGCAGAGCCCTACTCAGCCGTGCTCAGTCGAGCACCTCGCCAGTTGTCACGTTAACGGCAGCGGGCACTCCTGACGACCCCGGGTCCGCCTGAAGTGCTGCGAGGATCGTCTCGGCCAGCCGGGGTCCGATCCCGGGCACTTGCTGCACCTGGTCACGGGTCGCCGCGCGCAGCTTGCGCACCGAGCCGAAGTGCGCCAGCAACGCCGCCTGCCGAGTGGCTCCAAGGCCCGGTATGCCGTCCAGCACGGACGCGGTCATGGCCGCTGACCTGCGCTTGCGGTGGAACGTGATGGCGAACCGGTGCGCCTCGTCGCGCACTCGCTGCAGCAGGTAAAGACCCTCGCTGGAGCGCGGCAGGACAACGGGATATGGGTCGCCCGGGAGCCACACCTCCTCGAGCCGCTTGGCCAGGCCCACGACGTGGATGCCGGTGACACCGAGGTCGGCGAGCACAGCAGCAGCGGCATTGACTTGCGGCAGTCCGCCGTCGACGACGACGAGGTTGGGCGGATAGGCGAACTTGCGGGCCTTGCCCGTGGCCGGGTCGATCGGCGACGCGGCGAGGCGCTCTGCCGGGTCCCCTTCGCCCGAGTCCCCTTCGCCCGGGTCTCCCTCACCCGGGTCTCCCTCGCCAAGGCGGGTCGCCTGCACGAGCCGCCGGAACCGGCGGCTCAGGACCTCGCGCATGGCCGCGGTGTCGTCCACGACGCCACGTGGGGTCGCCTCGGTGCCTTCAGTGGCGAGGTCGCCCGTCGCGACGACACCGTCCACTGCGGGCCCACCGGTGCGGATGATGAAACGTCGGTACTCCGACGGGCGCGCCAGCCCGTCCTCGAAGACGACCATCGAAGCCACCATCTGGGTGCCCTGCACATGGCTGACGTCGAAGCATTCGATGCGCAGCGGCGCCTCGGCCAACCCGAGCGCCTCCTGGAGTTCCGAGAGCGCGAGGCTTCGCGCGGTGAGGTCACCGGCCCGGGTGAGCTTGTGCCGGGCCAGCGACTGCTCGGCGTTCTTGCGCACGGTCTCCATGAGGGCGCGCTTGTCACCGCGCTGCGGCACTCGCAGCGCGACGGCGGATCCGCGGTGAGTCGACAGCCACGCCACAATCCCCTCCGGGTCGCTCGGCAGGACGGGAACGAGCACCTCTTTGGGGATCGACTCGGACGGCTGGTCACCGTAGACCTGTTGCAGCAGGTGCTCGACCAGGCCGGCCACGTCTTCCTGCCCCCGCTCGACGACCCAGCCACGCTGACCCCGCACCCGTCCGCCCCGGACGTGAAAGACCTGCACCGCGGCTTCGAGTTCGTCGTCCACCAGCGCGAAGACGTCGGCATCGGTGGCGTCACCCAGGACTACGGCGTTCTTCTCCAGCGCCCTGCTCAACGCTTGCAGGTCGTCGCGCAGCTTGGCGGCTCGCTCGAACTCCATCTCGGCGGCTGCCGCGCGCATCGCCGCCTCGATGCGCCGCACGAAGCGGGTGGTGTTGCCGGCCATGAAGTCGCAGAAGTCGACGGCGATGTCGCGGTGTTCCTGCTCGGTGACCCGGCCGACGCACGGGGCCGAGCACTTGTCGATGTAACCGAGCAGACACGGCCGGCCGCTCTGCTGGGCTCGAGCGAAGACGCCGCTGCTGCAGGTGCGCACCGGGAAGACCCGCAAGAGCAGGTCGAGGGTCTCGCGGATGGCCCAGGCATGGGAATAGGGCCCGAAGTAGCGGGTGCCCTTGCGTTTGGTGCCCCGCATCACCTGCGCACGAGGGAAGGTGTCGCCCAGGGTCACCGCGAGGAAGGGGTAGGACTTGTCGTCGCGGTAGCGCACGTTGAAGCGCGGGTCGTATTCCTTGATCCAGGAGTACTCGAGCTGCAGCGCCTCGACTTCGTTGGCGACGACCGTCCACTCGACACTCGCGCCGGTGCGGACCATCCGCGCCGTGCGGGGATGCAGCGCCGCGATGTCCTGGAAGTAGGACGACAGCCGGGGCCGCAGTGACTTGGCCTTCCCGACATAGATGACCCGACCGCCGGCGTCCCGGAACCGATAGACCCCGGGGTCGAGCGGGATCTGGCCCGGAGCGGGGCGATAGGACGACAGGTCAGCCACACGACGACTCTACGAGCAGCGGCCGACACCCGGCATACGCCGGGACGGCAGCGGCTCGCCCCCGAGAGGCCGGTATGCCGGTATGCCGGTATGCCGGTATGCCGTGTGGCACCCGGGCGGACGGCATACCGGCTGGCGGGCGTGAGACTCAGGCGACCGAGATCTTGTCCCCGGAGACGGTCGCGGTCTTGGCGGGCAGGGCCGTCTTGGCCGGCCCGCTGACCGGAGCCCCGGTGGCCGCGTCGAAGTAGCTGTTGTGACAGGCGCACAGGATCTTGTTGTCGGCCACCGAGGAGACCGCGCAGCCCTCGTGGGTGCAGGTCGCGCTGAATGCCTTGAAGGTGCCTGCCACGGGCTGCGTGACGACGACCTTGCCGACGACCTTCCCGCCACCCACGGGGACGTCCGCGGTGGTCACCGAGACGGCGGCTGAGTTTGCTCCAGCTGTTGCGCCTGCGGCACTTCCGGGCGCGACGGTGGCCGACGAGGATCCGGACGAGCAGGCCGACAAGCCCGCGACCGAGACCACGCCCGCGACACCCGCGGCGTTGAGGATGGTGCGGCGGTCGATCGGTGTGGACATGCGGAGCCTCCGAGGGGTGCGTGAGTGAGCCGGAGTGGCTAAGTGCAGGATGCCCGCAACACGTCCGGGTTGCCGGGAGAACCTCCGCGGCGCGGGCGGATTCACAGCGGATTCATGCCCTCGCGCCGGGTCCGGCCATAACGACACGGGAACAACCTTGTCGACGGCTCGGAACCGGCCCCGTCTTCCCGTACTCTTTCGCCCTAGCTACGCGGACGTCGCGGGCGTCCGGAGGATGCACCGGATAGAAGATTCACAGGAGGAACTGTGCAGCAGCGTTCCATCATTCGCTTGGGCGTGCCGCTCGCGGTCGCGGCCCTTGCTCTCTCGGCCTGCGGCAGCCGCAGCGACAGCGGAACCGCGTCGACGGCAGCCAGCACCAAGGTCGCCAAGATCGGCGTCATCGCCCCGCTGTCCGGTGGCCTGTCGGCCATGGGCCTCGGGATCAAGAACTCGGTCGACCTGGCCATCAAGCAGGCCAACGACTCGGGCGCCGTCGCCGGCTGGAAGTTCGAGCTCTACGCCCTCGACGACGAGGCCAAGGCCGAGGTCGGCAAGAACGCCGCCACCAAGATCTCCTCGGATGACGCGGTCATCGGTGTCGTCGGCACGCTCAACTCCTCGGTCGCGCAGCAGACCGTGCCGGTTCTGGCCGCCGCCAAGATCGCCCAGGTCTCCCCGGCCAACACCAACCCCACCCTGACTCAGGGCGCGGACCTGGCCAACAAGAAGCGGCCGTACAACAACTACTTCCGCACCTGCACCACCGACGCGGTCCAGGGTCCGTTCGCGGCCCAGTACCTCCTGGGCCAGGGGATCAAGGCCGTCGCCACGATCCACGACAAGAAGACCTACGGCCAGGGCCTGGTCGACGCCTTCACCGCCGAGTTCACCAAGGGTGGCGGCAAGGTCGTCGCGGCCGAGACTGTCGGCGAGAACGACAAGGACTTCGCCACCGTCATCTCCAAGATCAAGCCCTCCGCTCCCGGCGCGGTCTACTACGGCGGCGAGTACCCGACCGCTGGCCCGCTCTCGCAGCAGATGAAGGCCCAGGGCCTCACCATCCCGCTCATGGGTGGCGACGGCATCTTCGACCCGAAGTTCATCGAGCTGGCCGGCGCAACGGCCACGGGTGACATGGCAACGTCCGTCGGCGCACCGACCGACAGCACCGACGCGGGCAAGAAGTTCCTCACCGAATACAAGGCCGCTGCCTACAAGGAAGAGGCCTCCGCCTACGGCGGCTACGGCTACGACGCTGCCAAGGCCATCATCGAGGCCGCCAAGTCGGCGCTCAAGGACGCCAAGGACGTCAAGTCCGCTCGCGACGCCGAGCTCACCGCGCTGGGCAAGGTCTCGTTCGACGGCGTGACCGGCAAGGTCGCCTTCGACGAGTTCGGTGACACCACCTCCAAGATCCTCACGGTCTACAAGGTGGACGCCGGCAAGTGGATCCCCGCGAAGACGGACACCTTCAAGTAAATCGCTTACACGACACGCAGGGGTGGGCTTCACGCCCACCCCTGCGTGCTGTCACACTCACCCCAGCCTTCTCCAGCCGGGCCGGTTGACGGAGCTCTCCGCAACGGGCCCGGACCCTACTCACCTGCACGGAGGTGACCATGGACCTGTTCTTCCAGCAGTTGCTCAACGGCTTGACTCTCGGATCGCTGTACGCCCTCATTGCCGTCGGCTACACCGTCGTCTACGGGATCGTCCAGATCATCAACTTCGCCCACGGCGAGGTGTTCATGATCGGCGCATTCGGGGCGCTCGCAACATGGACGGTCCTCTTCCAGGGCCAGACGAGTCTGTGGGTCCTGCCGGTCATGATCATCGGGGCTGTCGCGGCGTCAGTCGTCGTGGCCGTGCTCATGGAGCGAGTCGCCTACCGGCCCCTCCGGCATGCCCCACGTCTGGCCCCGCTCATCACGGCCATCGGCATCTCGGTCTTCCTGCAGGAGGCCATCCGGTTGTTCTACCCGGGGGCCAAGAGCGCCATGCCGTTCCCCCGGATCGACATCGTCACCGGCGCAGCCCTCCAGCTCGGGCCGCTCACCGTGCGCCGCTCGGCCATCTTCACCATCGGGTCGCTCATCGTGTGCGCCGCCTTGCTGTGGTACTTCATCAACCGCACCAAGCTGGGCCGCGGCATGCTCGCCGTGTCGCAGGACAAGGACACTGCGCGCCTCATGGGCATCAACGTCGACCGGATCATCGCGGTGGCCTTCGCCCTCGGTGCTGCACTGGCGGGTGTCGCCGGTGTCGCGCAGGGGTTGCAGAACAACAACATCGACTTCTTCATGGGCTTCCTCGCCGGCCTCAAGGCGTTCACCGCCGCGGTGCTCGGCGGGATCGGCAACATCATGGGCGCGGTGCTCGGCGGGCTCGTCCTCGGAGTGGTCGAAGCGATGGCCGTGCAGTTCATCCCCGGCACCTTCGGTGGGTCGCCATGGAAGGACGTCTGGGCCTTCGCGCTGCTCATCATCGTCCTGGTCTTCCGTCCCCAGGGCCTGCTCGGCGCTCGGGTGGTGGACCGCGCATGACCACCTCCCCCGCCGTCCCGCGGACCAAGACATCCGTCAACAACCCGCGGCCCAGCCCGCAGTGGTGGCTTGCTCTCGCCGGCGCCGTGCTGCTCATCGCCAGCGCCTTCTTGTCCTGGTGCTACGTTCCGGCTCTGCTAGGCGACCTCAGCATCGACGCCTTCCCTGGCGGCCTGCAGATCCTCATGATCATCGTCGCGGTGCTGGCGATCTTCTTCCTCGTGCTGCGCAGCGGCCGGATGCCGAGCATGGATACCTTGCTGGACAGCGCCAAGGCCCTCAAGGCCCTGAGTGCCACGGCAGTCGCCTTCATGGTCCTGGTCGCCATCGTCATCGCCCTGCAGGCCCCCGGTCTGGCCAACGCCAACCCGGGACTGTTCGTCGGGATCGTCGGCGCTGCCCTCATGCTCGCGGGCTCGTGGCAGATGGCCTCCGACCCGCTCGTGGACCCCATCACCGTGCGGCTGCCCGGCTGGGTCGAGATCCTCGTCATCGTCGTGATGATGGCGATCATCCTGTTCGGCGCGGCCTATGCCCTGGGTCAGGAGGACGGCACAGTCTTCTGCCTGTTCCTGGTCTTCCTCGGCGGCGTCGTGGCCGCCCTCGCTCGCGGTGGCCTCTTCTCGTGGATCAGCGTCATCGCCGCGCGGCACCGTCAGGTGCTCATGATGGGTGCCCTGGCCGTAGCGTTCCTCTTCCCGTTCACCCAGAACGGGTCGGACGCCAACATGTCGATCGCGACCCAGGTGCTCATCTTTGCGACGACGGCCCTTGGCCTGAACATCGTCGTCGGCCTCGCCGGTCTGCTCGACCTCGGCTACATCGCCTTCCTCGGAGCCGGTGCCTATGTCTCGGCGATGATGTCGCACTCGGCCTTCGCCCACATCGGGTGGAAGCCTCCATTCATCGTCGTCGTCATCATCGGCGCCATCGTCAGCTCGATCCTCGGCCTCATCATCGGCTCCCCCACGCTGCGGGTGTCCGGTGACTACCTGGCCATCGTCACGCTGGCCTTCGGTGAGATCTTCCGCTTGACCGTCAACAATCTTGACGGCAACAACGGGCCGCGCCTGACCAACGGGCCCAACGGCATACCCGGCATCCCCGATCTGGAAATCGGGGCATTCAACTTCGGCGACACCCACACCGTGCTGGGCATCCCGCTGGGCCGGTTCGCCAACTACTACTTCCTCATGCTCGTCGTGGCGGGGTTCATCATCCTGGTGTTCACCCGGCTCAACAACAGCCGCATCGGTCGCGGATGGGTCGCCATCCGCGAGGACGAGAAGGCCGCCGAGGCCATGGGGGTCAACACCTTCGGTCTCAAGCTCTTCGCCTTCGCCGGTGGCGCCTTCCTCGCCGGGATGGCCGGCACCATCAAGGCCCACCAGGATGTCTCGGTCACCCCCGACCAGTACATCTTCCTGGAGTCGGCCTTCCTGCTGGCGGCCATCGTGCTCGGCGGTATGGGCTCGGTCGCGGGCGTGCTCGTCGGTGCCACTGTGCTCAAGCTGCTCCCTGAGAAGCTGCGGTTCGTCGCCGACTACCGGTTGCTCATCTTCGGCCTGTTGCTCGTCGTCATGATGCGCTTCCGTCCCGAAGGGCTGGTGCCGAGCCGTCGACGGGCGTTGGAGTTCCACGCCGACGACCAGGAACTTGCCGATCGCGTCGAGGAAGTCCACTTGGAAATCGCTGCCGATCCCGACACTGCGGAGGCCAAGGCATGAGCACCCAGACCCTGCAGCACTCGGCCCCGCCGAAGTTCGGCGCCCCGGTGCTGGAAGCCAGCGGCGTCGTCATGCGCTTCGGTGGCCTCACCGCCGTCAACAACGTCAACCTCACCGTGCGTGAGGGCGAGATCATGGGGCTCATCGGCCCCAACGGCGCGGGCAAGACGACGTTCTTCAACTGCCTCACCGGGATGTACAAGCCCACCGAGGGCGAGGTGAAGTTCCAGGGTGCCGTCCTGCCGCCCAAGCCCCGGGCCGTGGTCAAGGCCGGCATGGCGCGCACCTTCCAGAACATCCGGCTCTTCGGCAACATGACCGCGCTGGAGAACGTCATGGTCGGGCGCTACTGCCGCACCAATGCCCTGGCGTTCACCTCGATCATCCGCGGCCCGAAGTACCACCGGGAAGAGGCCGAGTCGCGCCGGATCGCCCAGGAGTTGCTCGACTTCGTCGGGCTGGGGCACACCAGCGAGCACCTCGCCCGCAACCTGCCCTACGGTGACCAGCGCCGACTGGAGATCGCCCGGGCCTTGGCGACCGACCCCAAGCTCATCCTGCTGGACGAGCCGACGGCGGGCATGAACCCCAAGGAGACCGAGCAGGCCAAGGACCTCATCTTCCGGATCCGGGACAAGGGTCTGGCGGTCGTCGTGATCGAGCACGACATGCGGTTCATCTTCAGCCTGTGTGACCGGGTGCACTGCCTCGTGCGCGGAGAAACCCTCATCGAAGGTAGCCCGCACGAGGTGCAGTCCGACCACCGGGTCATCGAGGCCTACATCGGCCAGCCCGACGAGGACGAGGAGGAATTGGTGGCCGAGGCACACGCCCACGACCACGAGCCGGCTGCGACGACTCCGGCAGCTCCGGCCTCCCCCGCCGTTGACCTCACGAAGGAGGACCGGGCGTGAGCATGCTCGAGGTCAAGGACCTGCGGGTCGCCTACGGCAAGATCGAGGCGGTCAAGGGGATTAGCTTCAGCGTCGGCGAGGGCGAGGTCGTCTGCCTCATCGGCACCAATGGTGCCGGCAAGACGACCACCCTGCGCACCATCTCCGGCCTGATCCGCCCGTCCGCCGGCGAGATCTGGTTCCAAGGCAAGCGGATCGACGATGTGCCGGCCCACGAGATCGTCATGCTCGGGTTGGCGCACAGCCCCGAGGGGCGACGGATCTTCCCCCGGCTCTCAGTCGAGGAGAACCTGCTGCTTGGTGCCTTCTCCCGCAGCGACTCTGGGATCAAGGACGACCTGCAGGCTGCCTATGACCTCTTCCCCATCCTCGGGGAGCGGGCCAAGCAGCCGGCGGGGACGTTCTCCGGTGGTGAGCAGCAGATGCTCGCCATGGGCCGGGCCATGATGAGCCGTCCCAAGCTGCTCATGCTGGACGAGCCCTCCATGGGTCTGTCGCCGATCATGATGCAGCGCATCATGTCGACGGTGAAGACCCTGCAGTCGCAGGGCACGACGATTCTCCTGGTCGAGCAGAACGCCCGCGCCGCGCTCAAACTCGCCGACAAGGGCTACGTCCTGGAGGTCGGACACATCGTCCTGGACGGCACCGGACGCGAGCTGCTCGTCAGCGACGAAGTCCGCAAGGCCTACCTCGGCGAGGACTGACACACCACGGCATCACCACGGGGTGGGTGGGCGACCGCGGGGTCACCCACCCACCCTTCGCCGCGCCTGCCCGACCGAGAGCCGGGCGGCCGGAAGCGTCCAGTCGGACGACGTCAGCCCGTATGCCGTCAACGCCGCCTCGGTCTCGTCGGCGTAGGACGGGACTGCCGCTCGCAGAGCCTCGAAAGCGGTGAGTTCCTGCCGGAACGGCTCGTCGAGTTGATCGAGGTATGCCGCGTCCGGCAGGTGTAGACGCAACGCCCGCAGCAGCGATGACTTGCCCACCCCGTTGGCTCCGGTCACCCAGATCCGGTCGTCAGTCGTGAACGTGACGTCGACGGCATACAGGATCCGCTGCCCTGCCGTGACGCGCAGGCCACCGACCCGGACGGTGCGGCGGTCGGGCCCGATGCTGTTCTGGGTGAGCTGCAGCGTGGGGTCGGCGGAGCGGTGCCACGGCCCACTCGTCGGAGGTCAGCCGGCGCTGCAGCCGTCGCTCGTGGGTGAGTGCCTTCCTCGCCACCATCCTGGCGATGCGCCGAGCACCGGGGTTGCGCGGGCCGACCAGACCGACCCGATGACCAGCCCGCAGGGTCAGATCGACACCGGCGAGGCCGGTGCGGTCAAAGCTGTGGACGGTAATGCCGTGGGCAGTGGGCACGTGATCTCCCGGGTGTGGCAGTGGCAGGACACGCCGACCGGCCGAACCCCTGGAGCGGGTGGGCAGCGGCGGAGCCACGGGAATCACATGCCCCCAGTGTGCGTGGGATGACGCCTCGCGCCAACTGGTTTTCGCGAAGCCGTCGGCGGACGCTCCGTCAGTTCTCCAGCGCTTTGAACAGCGCGATCTGCAGCGACTGTTTGTCGTGCTGCCCCGACGCGGCCTGCCAGCCGATCTGGATCCCGGTGTGGACGAGAGTCCACAGCCGCGCCTCGGTCGGGTCGATTCCGGCTACGTCGGCGAGGATCTCGAGGCGGCGGCGGACGGCATACCGGAAGCTGCCGGAGGCCCGCAGTTCCTCGACCCGGTTGCGAAGCAGCGCGTTGAGTTCGAATCCGGGGTGGCCGGCGAGCGGGTTGGGATCGATGGCCAGCCACGGCTCGCGGGTGCCCGCGAGGATGTTGCCGAAGTGCAGGTCCCCGTGCAGCAGCGACCGCGGGCCGTGGGTGGCCGTGAGCTCGCGCGCCAGATCGCCGGTGCGGGTGACGATCCGCCGCGGAATGGCCTCGCATGACTGCAGATCCGGGAGCTGGCGAGACACCCACTCGTCCAGAGCCGGGATAGTCGGCGGCGCCGGTACGTGTAGACGCGCCATGAGCTCACCCGCGATGACGCAGGCAGCATCGACGTCCGGCAGGTCCTCCAAGCTGCGGTCGGGGTCAAGCCGCTCCAGCAGAAGCGCTCCCCGGGCCGGATCGGCGGCGACGAGAATGACTGCCCCGCGGCCGGCCCAGTGCCGCAACGCCAGGTGCTCAGCCGCCGAATCCCGATGCGGCCAGCCGATTTTCACGACCAGAGGTATGCCGTCCCGCAGGACCGGGAGGGCGATCGCGGTGTAGCCGGTCCACGGCTCCCCCATGACGTCAAGTTCCCAGTGCTCCAGCACCTCAGGGATGAGCCGCGGCAGTCGATCGAGCCAGCGCTCCCCCGACGGTCCGCCCTCTGGCGGTAAGGCACGGATCCGAGCCACCCACGCCGAGGGCAGAGCAACAGTCACGAGGCGGAGGCGCTCACCCTGGCCGCTGGCCTGCGAGCCCGGGCCGCGCCGCGCTTGACGCTGGGGCGAGCGGACGGCATACCTGCTCCGGCCTTGGACAGAATCGGTGCGAGGAACTGGCCGGTGAACGAATCCGCTTGTGCCGCAACCTCTTCCGGGGTGCCTTCGGCGATGACCCGACCACCCCGTGAGCCGCCCTCGGGGCCGAGGTCGACGATCCAGTCGGCGGACTTCACGACATCGAGGTTGTGTTCGATGACGATGACCGTGTTGCCCTTGTCGACCAGGCCCTGCAGCACCCCGAGCAGCTTGCTGATGTCTTCGAAGTGCAGCCCCGTGGTGGGTTCGTCGAGGACGTAGATGGTGCGGCCGGAGGAGCGCTTCTGCAACTCGGAAGCGAGCTTGACCCGCTGGGCCTCACCACCGGAAAGGGTCGGGGCCGGTTGGCCGAGGCGGACATAGCCCAGCCCGACGTCGACGAGGGTCCGCAGGTGCCGGGCAATGGCCGGTACCGCCGCGAAAAACTCGGCGGCCTCCTCGATCGGCATGTCCAGGACGTCGGCGATCGTCTTGCCCTTGAAGTGCACATCGAGGGTCTCGCGGTTGTAGCGCGCCCCATGGCAGACCTCACAGGGCACGTAGACGTCGGGCAGGAAGTTCATCTCGATCTTGATGGTGCCGTCGCCCGAGCAGTTGTCGCAGCGCCCGCCCTTGACGTTGAACGAGAACCGGCCCGGCAGGTAGCCGCGGATCTTGGCCTCGGTCGTCTCCGCGAAAAGGCGCCGCATGTGGTCGAAGACGCCGGTGTAGGTCGCCGGGTTGGAGCGGGGCGTGCGGCCGATCGGGCTCTGGTCGACGTGGACAACCTTGTCGAGGTGCTCCAGGCCGGTGACCGTCTTGTGGCGACCGGGCACCTGGCGAGCGCCGTTGAGCTTGTTGGCCAGCACCGTGTAGAGGATGTCGTTGACCAGGGTCGACTTGCCCGACCCGGACACCCCCGTGACAGCGACCAGGTTGCCCAGCGGGAAGGACACCGACACGTCGCGCAGGTTGTTCTCGCGAGCGCCGACGACCGTCACCGATCGACCGTCGGTCTGCGGGCGGCGGCTCAGCGGCACCGGGATCTGCTTGCGACCGGACAGGTATTGCCCGGTGACCGAATCGGGGTGGGCCAACAGCCCCGCGACCGTGCCAGAGTGAACGACGTGGCCGCCGTGCTCCCCCGCTCCCGGGCCGATGTCGACGACCCAGTCGGCGGTGGCGATGGTGTCTTCGTCGTGTTCGACAACGATGAGCGTGTTGCCGAGGTCGCGCAGTCGAGTGAGGGTCTCGATCAGTCGGTGATTGTCGCGCTGGTGCAGACCGATCGACGGCTCGTCCAGGACGTAGAGGACACCCACCAGGCCCGACCCGATCTGAGTCGCCAGCCTGATCCGCTGCGCCTCCCCGCCGGAGAGTGTGCCAGCCGGACGGTCGAGCGACAGATAGTCCAGTCCGACGTCGAGCAGGAACCCCAACCGAGCCGAGATCTCCTTGACGACCCGCTCGGCGATCTGGCGTTCACGGTCGGTGAACTCCACCCCAGCGAGGAAGGCCGCGCAGTCGTTGATGGCCAGGGCGCAGACCTGGGAGATGTTCTGACCGCCGACCAGAACGGAGAGGATCTCGGGCTTGAGGCGAGCGCCACGGCATACCGGGCAGGGCACTTCGCGCATGTAGCCCTCGTAGCGCTCCCGGCTCCAGTCGGAATCGGTCTCGGCGTGCCTCCGCTTGACGAAGGGCACGACGCCCTCGAAACCCGTCGAGTAGGACCGGTCGCGGCCGTAGCGGTTGCGGTATTTCACGTGGACCTTGTAGTTCTCGCCGAAGAGCAGCGCCTCCTTGGCCCGCTCCGGCAGCGCTCGCCACGGCGTGTCGAGGGAGAACTTGAGGTCATCGGCGAGGGCCTGGATGACCCGCTGGAAGTAGTCGGCCGAGCCGGAGCCCTGGGCCCACGGGGCGATAGCTCCCTTGGCGATCGAGAGGTCCTCGTCAGGGACGCAGAGCTGGGGATCGACCTCGAGCTCGGTGCCCAGGCCGGTGCAGGCCGGGCAAGCGCCGAACGGCGAGTTGAACGAGAACGACCTCGGCTCGATCTCATCGACGCTGAGCGGGTGCTCGTTGGGGCAGGCCAGCCGCTCGGAGAACCGGCGAGTGCGCTCCGGGTCGGTTTCGTCGCGATCGACGAAGTCGATGAGCAGCACACCATTGGCCAGCACGAGTGCGGTCTCGACAGAGTCGGTCAGCCGTCGCTTGGCCCCCGCGTCGTCACCCTTGGCAACCAGCCGGTCCACGACGACCTCGATGGTGTGCTTGTACTGCTTCTCCAAGTTGGGCGGCTCGGTGAGGGACACGACCTCGCCGTCGACCCGAGCCCGCGAGAAGCCCTTGGTCTGCAGCTCGGCGAAGAGGTCGACGAACTCGCCCTTGCGACCCCGAACGACCGGCGCGAGCACCTGGAAACGGGTGCGCTCGGGCAACTCCAGCAGCCGGTCGACGATCTGCTGCGGGCTCTGCCGGGTGATCGGCTCGTGGCACACCGGGCAGTGCGGGCGACCGACTCGGGCGAAAAGCAGCCGGAGGTAGTCGTAGACCTCGGTGATGGTGCCGACGGTCGAGCGCGGGTTGCGGTTGGTGGACTTCTGGTCGATCGAGACGGCGGGCGAGAGGCCCTCGATGAAGTCGACGTCGGGCTTGTCCATCTGCCCGAGGAACTGGCGGGCATAGGCCGACAGCGACTCGACATAGCGCCGCTGCCCTTCGGCGAAGATCGTGTCGAAGGCCAGCGACGACTTGCCCGATCCCGACAGCCCGGTGAAACAGATCAGGCTGTCGCGCGGCAGCTCGACCGAGATGTCCTTGAGGTTGTGCTCGCGAGCGCCGCGCACCACCAGGGTGTCGTGGGAGCGGCGTGCGGGCTGCAGCGCGGCCATGTCGGCGGCGGTGCTCTCGATCGAGCCATTGGCGGTGCGCTGGGTGGTGCGCTTGGTGGTGCGCGCGGGCGCGCGGGTGGGCAGAGCTGGCACGAGGGACAGCCTAAGTGC
>Ga0208564_1001849_pt1 | contig 17327 bp, 16 predicted proteins | sample AD_UKC073_MetaG_FD_184439 | JGI IMG/M metagenome (GOLD analysis project Ga0208564, IMG submission 184439) | Active sludge microbial communities of municipal wastewater-treating anaerobic digesters from USA - AD_UKC073_MetaG (SPAdes) (version 2) | ecosystem: Engineered > Bioreactor > Anaerobic >... | reverse complement strand
TTACCCCAATTCCCCACTCCACCCAATCGGCTTTAAACTTTTGGGTTTTCAAACCAATTTGAGCATAAAACTTACTCCCAAAATTGTACTGCAAGGCGGGTCGAAAGAAAAAATGCCCCTTGAATTTACGCCCTTTTTGAGTCAAATAAGTTCCTCCTTGCAACCTCGCATCAAATTTCCCAAATAAAAAATCGTAGCCAATATGTACACCGTACAAGTCGTAACTCTCACCCGGATATAAGGGTTTCAGGCTCGAGTCGTAAAAGAAATCGAAACCGGCAGTTACGCCACTACACGTATTGATAAGGTATCTGTATTCAATGCAAGTTGAGAATGTGCCGTAATGTTTGCTGTCGTCCATATCATTTTGAACCAAACCAAAAGCACTGTATAGAAAAAATTCGCCGCGTTTGATCGATTCTTTTGGTCTGAATATACTATGCCGGGGCCTTGCATCGAGAACCACCTGGGGGTAGTATGAATTGTCAACCTCTTTTTGCATCGTATTAAAATTGTATCTCAAACCTACATTGATGCCGAGCATATTTAATCCGGCATTGGGCTTATAAATTCTGCCATTGCTGAAATGAATGATGTCAAAACCATAGATCAAGTCCAGCTCACGGTTTAATCTGTAATTTGCAGCCAATTTCAAATTAAGGTAACCGGTAAGCTTTGAACCGATAGCATCGTTTTCGCGGTTGCGCTCTTTGTGATATGGCCTAAAATTGTAGCCAACACCCATCGACGCCTCAATGAAAGGATAATGTTTTGGATCATAAGAAAGAGGAAAGGAAATAAATCCATATACTGCACTTGGCCTCCCTACTATCTCGGGATCGCCAATAGACCCACTATACCACCCGATACCGTATTGGGGATAAAGATACATGCTTTGCCAACCGTCAGGGTCGCTACTGTTCCATCCATACCTCAATTGCAATGTTCTATACTCCTTATACTTGCTTGGCGATGCTTCTTTTAGCGCATCGGCCGAGTAAATATGCCCGCCTGCCTGCCCGATAATCTCAATAAACCTAAAATTGTTGTGAGAACAAATTGAATCTGCATTTGCTGTTGTGCTCATTAATATTAATGTCACAAAAAGAATGATGTGTTTAAAAGATTTCGGAAATTTCATATATCTTGAGTTTTACTGGCTCAACAGCCATTAATAATTTGGTTTACACATTGTAGTAAAGTAGTAAACGGGAAATAAGAGTGTAACGACTGCGAAAAAAATCGACTATAACAAATCAGGGAGCACGAGTGAAGTGGTTATATATATCAAAAATACATATTTTTTTTCTGCAAAACCTCGCCTTTTTAGTTTTTTAAAAATAATTTGCTTGTTTTCCATTCGACAGCGTGGTCTATGAAACTGCATAAGTTAACATGTACAGAGCAACCTGTAGAGAATAACCGTAGCGCAGGAAACCCTTAGTATAATTGGTGTTAAGTGGGGAAATGAGATTAAAAAAAGGAGTGGGTAGAGCCTGAAAATCGTTGTCCGGGATCAATGAAATAAATTTTTATCCTCCGCCGCATTTCCCGACGTACATAAAAATTATGACTTACCTCGATTCTGATAATATTCTTTAACAAATAAAAGCAGCTTTCAGGCAAATCAAGGCTGGTTTTACGCAAAAATACCCGTTTTTTGCCCGTCGGATTTTCAAAAAAAGGATACTGCTTTTCTTCATCTCTCTTCGGAAATTCCGGCTGAGGAATTGAGTTGGTTAATGTTAACGTACATTTTCCGAAAAAGGATAAAATTTTGTTCCGTTACAGCCAAAAAAAATTCGATACACAAATTTTATGTGTACCACATGATGAATATCATCAACCGAGAAAGAGCCTTCCTCAGCTTCGGTTAATACAAATTGACGACAAAAATAAAGAAATCAACATTCTATATATTGCTGAGATTGTGTCCCATTTTGTTCTTCTTGGTTTCCATGTAGAATTTGTTGTATTTATTGGGCTTAATTTCCAAAGGAACAATTTCCACTACATGCAATCCATAAGATTCCAATCCGATACGCTTAACGGGATTGTTGGTCATCAACCGCATTTTGGTCACCCCGAGATTGCGCAGAATCTGCGCACCTACACCATAGTCGCGTTCATCGGCACGGTAACCGAGATGCAGGTTGGCATCGACGGTATCCATCCCTTTCTCCTGCAACTTGTAAGCAGCAACCTTACCCATTAACCCGATGCCGCGCCCCTCTTGACTGAGATAAACAAGAACACCCTTGCCTTCGTTCTCGATCATTTGAAGGGCTTTGTGAAGTTGTTCGCCACACTCGCAGCGCAGCGACCCGAAAGTATCGCCCGTGAGACACGACGAATGCACGCGCACCAAGATGGGCTCGTCTTTTTCCCAAGTGCCCTTTATCAGCGCCACATGTTCTTGTTTGGTGGCTTTCTGCAAAAAAGAAATCATCATGAAATCGCCGTACCGGGTAGGAAGATGCACTTCTTCGCCGCGTTCGATCAACGATTCGGTTTGCAGTCGATATTTGATAAGATCGGCTACAGAAACAATTTTGAGATTGAATTTCTCGGCCATTTCCATCAATTCGGGCAGACGCGCCATTGAACCGTCTTCTTTTTTGATTTCTGCCAATACTCCGGCAGGATACAATCCGGCCAAACGTGCCAAATCGATGGTCGCCTCGGTATGACCCGAACGGCGAAGCACTCCCTTCGATTGTGCCCGAAGAGGAAAAATATGCCCCGGACGACCCAAATCTTCCGGACGGGTTTCCTCGCGTGTCAGTGCCAAAATGGTTTGAGCGCGGTCGTATGCCGATATGCCTGTGGTGCAACCGTGTGTGAGCAAATCGACTGAAACGGTGAACGGGGTGGAATGAATAGACGTGTTGTTGATCACCATCATGGGCAAATCCAACTCTTCGCACCGTTCGGCGGTGAGTGGAACGCAGATGAGCCCCCGCGCATGGGTTTCCATAAAATTGATTTTGTCGGGAGTAATATGTTCGGCAGCAATCACCAGATCGCCCTCGTTTTCGCGATCTTCATCATCGACAACGATGACAAAATTCCCTTTTTTGATTTCTTCGATCGCTTCCTCTATTGTATTGAATTTGAATTTTTCCATATATCTTATACTTTCTTATTTTTATTTATACAGCTATGCTTTCGGCTTTTACCGCTTCATTAATTAACTGAAGAAGCTCGCCATTTAATTTTTTTATCGTCAATAAATCGTTCGATATCCTCCTTTCAAAAAGAAAAGAAATCAATTTGAAAATGATCCCTATGGGAAACAGGTACATACAAATACGCGCCATAACGGAATTTGCTTTAAACGGACGCTGATGTTGAATCAGAACAGGATATTCTTCTGCTTTTTCCAGAATAAACGGGTTTTCGGAATTTGAAACCTTATCGAGCATGGATTCCGTTTTATTTTTGATGCGCTGCAACTCTTCTTCATACTGATTATCGGTCCAATAGGCTTTATATCGCAGCTTACGGTACTTGGCAAGATAAGCATCGATATCTGCCGACAGTTGAGTGGCATAACGGGCAATTTCCTTGTAATCGGGCTTATCCATAACCACTTCCTTAACGGGATAATGACGCTGTTCGCGAATAAAAAATATCTTTTTGAAGAAAGCGGCGTAAGTTTCGCGGTTCAAAATTGCCGAATCGTTCATTGCCTTATACGTTAAAAAGATACCCATCGGCAGCAAAATCATGGCACTGAACCACATACCCACCCAGTGCACCCATACACCGTCGCGCACCATTTTGTAACCTATATTGTCGAAAATATAATAAATAATGAACAAAATCACCGAAATAACAATCGGCGTGCCGAACCCGCCTTTTTGTACAATGGACCCCAACGGTGCCCCGATAAAAAAGAATATGAGGCAGGCAAAGGGTAACGTAAATTTTCGATGCCACTCGATCCAATGGCGGTTGATAAGACGTTGCGTGGATACTTTCGTCATGGAACGAAACAAAAATTCGTTGCTGTTATTTTCGGCTTTACTATAGGCATGCTGCAAGATGGAAACCTGCGTTTGCAAATCTTTGGAAGCAAACAACGAGTCGGGACTGACAATTTGATGTACCTCTTTTTTTGCTTTTTCGAGAACGGAATCTTTCTGCTGAGCAGGGTAAGTGTTTCTAAATGTAAGAAAAGAATAGTTTTTCATCGTTTTACGGTCGATGAAATTCATGCTATCCAATTCGCACTGCATTGAGTCGATGGAGCTTTTCAACTCATTGAGGTTTTTGGCCATGTAACTGCTCCCGGGATTTCCTTCGAGTGCAGAATCGTCGAGACGGTTGAAATTGGCATCGAAAGGAATGAGAATTTGCTTCTCTTTGAAATTTTCACGCGCATAAGGAACAAATTCACGATTACCGTATGGGGCTGCACCTTCAAAATTTTGAAACTGCTGACCATTATACAAAGTGAGAACAATGGAAAGTTTGTCTTTCGACATGCCCATTTTTGCCGAATCGCAAACAATAACCGCCATTTCATCGACATTGTTCTTGGATATATCGTAAATAATAACCCCATACAGCATGCCGGTTTTACGGTCTTTTCGCTGAACAAAAAGATTATAACCTTCTATCCCTCTGTAAAAAACGCCTTCGGGAATCTCCAACTCGGGCGATTTTTGCCGAATGGAAATCAACAGCGAGTAAAATTTGGTCTGAATATGGGGCATGGCATTGTTTTGAAAGAAAAAAGCACCTACGCTGATAAAAAAGGTGAGAACAATAAGCGGACTCATGGTCCGTAGCAAGGAGATCCCCGATGTTTTTATGGCCAAAAGTTCAAGATCTTCACCAAGATTTCCAAAAATCATGAGCGAAGCCAACAAAATAGACAAGGGAAGCGCCATAGGAATAAGATTAAGAGCCGCATACCAAAACATTTCGATAATAACCCTTAATTCCAACCCTTTTCCTACCATATCCGAAACGTATTTCCAAAGGAACTGCATGAGTACCATGAAAAGACAGATAGCAAAAGTCATCAGAAACAAAGGCAGGAAAATTTGCAGCATGTAACTATCCAACCGCTTAATATGGATTTTTTTGCTCATGAAAGGATAACCAAATTCCGTCTTCCGATTTTGTCTGCAAAGATAGTAAAAACCATGCAGATAAATTCCTTTTCAATGGTTTTTAAATTCCCAATCTTTTCTTCAACTCCTCAACTTGGGTTTCCCAAAGAATAATGGCATCGCTTTTTTCATCGGGTTCGGAAAAATCGGTTATCTCAAGCGTAGTGTCGCCTGTTAATTCCAGTTTATGAAGAGCAAACTCAAAATAGGTCTTCTCATCCTCATCGTCAAGCCAATGAAAACGAATGGCCGACAAGGGCCTGGAAAATAAAACTCGGGCTGCTTCGCTTTCACCTTCCCAAGTGAATATGTACAGATTGGAATCCCTGTCGACCGATACCACATCGGCAAACCATTCTTCCAATCCGTCGGGATAGCTAATCATCCGCCAAAGACTGTTCTGCGAAACATTTCCCATCATGAACTCGATATGAAATTTTTCTTTGCTCATCCCTTTCGACTTACTTTTTCATAATAAAGGTGCTCAATTTAGAAACTTTTTTCCACATAACGGACAAATTAAGCGAATAATTGAAGTACAATGGTGAAATAATGTCAAAAAAAAGAGGCACCCGTATCGGACGCCTCTTTTTGGTTGCGAATTTTTCTTCTTTTTATATTACAGGTTTATATTCCACAAAAGCTTCAATGGCTTCGTAGGAGGCAAGCCCCAATTTCCAGTACAATTCGGCCGTGGCTTTGTTTCTTTCTTCGGCACGCTGCCAGAACAAGCGTTCATCGTCGCCAAGGAAAGGTGCACTTTCCATCTGCGATTGATGCTTGAGAATGGCGTTGCGTTTCTGTCGAAGTTCCTCGGGCGAGAGCGGAACAGCCATTTCGATGTGGTCGATCTCCCATTCCATCCATGCACCACGATACATCCATATCCGGCAATCCTTAAACCACTCTTGGTCTTTGACCAAATCGATGGCAGCCAACGCCGCATCCAAACATACTTTGTGGGTACCATGAGGATCGGCAAGATCGCCGGCAACATAAATCTGATGGGGTTGGATGGATTCGATGAAATTTTTTACGATGAGCACGTCTTTTTCCGAAAGCGGATTCTTTTTCACCCGCCCCGTTTCGTAAAAAGGAAGATCCAAAAAATGAATGTTGTCGTCGGGAACTCCGATATACCGATCGGCGGTGCGTGCTTCTTCCCTGCGGATCTGTGCCTTAATGAAAAGAACGTCGGGAGTATCCACGTCGTCTTTCTTTTTCTCGTACAAAAGATAATTCCGAATCTGTTCGTATTTTTCGAGAATGGCAACGTTCCCCGGATCAAATCGGTTGCGAATACTGTTGATCACCGAAATGTAACGGATTACCTCTTCGTCGTTAACGGCAATATTCCCCGAAGTTTGATACGCTACATGCACTTCGTGACCTTGATTTACGAGCCGCTGAAAAGTTCCGGCCATAGATATGACATCGTCATCGGGATGCGGGCTGAAAATGATTATCTTTTTGGGATAAGGCTTGGCTCGCTCGGGACGATAGGTATCGTCGGCATTGGGCTTTCCACCCGGCCAACCGGTAATGGTGTGCTGAAGATCGTTGAAGATTTTGATGTTGACATTATATGCCGAACCATAAATGGTAAGCAATTCGCTCAAACCATTATCGCTGTAATCTTTATTGGTCAATTTGAGTATGGGTTTGCCAACTTTATCGCACAGCCATACGATAGCCCTGCGAATGAGTTTATTGTTCCAATCGCAACTGGTTACCAACCAAGGATAGCTGATGCGGGTGAGATTGGAAGCCGCAGAAAGATCGATAACGACTTTGGCATTGGGGTGCGTCTGCAAAAAAGAAGCCGGCATCGATTCGCTCACGCTTCCTTCCACCATTTCCTTAATGCTTTCAGCCTTTTGTTCACCCCATGCGATGAGGGTTATTTGACGTGCTTCCATCATATCCGAAATGCCCATTGTGATGGCACTTATAGGTACTTTGTCTAACGAGCCGAAAATACTTATGGAGTCGCTACGAGAATCGCCGTCGAGCATTACCAATCGGGTGCGGGAATTGGGATTGCTACCCGGCATATTGAATCCGATATTCCCTTTGCTGCCTAGACCCAACAACAAATAATCCAAACCGCCGTACGATTCGAGCGCCTCTTCGTATGCCACACAGCTTTCCGCTATGAGATCTTTTTCAACGGCCGGATTGGGCGAATAGATGTTCTTGGGGTCGATGTCGATATGATCCAAAAAAATATCTTTCAACATCTGCAAATTGCTTTGCGAAACATCGCTAACCGGATAGTATTCATAGATATTAAAAACAATCAAATTGCGAAAGCTGATGTTTTCTTCTTTGTGACGGCGAACCAATTCTTCGTAAATATGCTGAGGAGAAGCACCTCCGCAAATGCCCATTACAAAAGGTTTACCCTCTTGTTGTTTCTTCAAAAGGATTGTTACGATTTCGTCGGCAACAACTTTCGATGCTTCGTGCATATCCTCATAAATGTAAGTCGGAATTTTTTCGAAACGTGTCAGAATGTATTCCTCAAAATCGTTTTCGGGCTTGTAATACTTTTTAGGTATCCTTTTCAACGTGATTTGTGAACTAAGATTTAATCTCATAATATATGGCAATTTAAAAATATGAACGAAAATTGTTTGGTTTTTTTGTTTTTTAGCCTAATTAAATAATAAATTTAATTTAACGGCATAAAGTTAGTAAATATTTCCGATAGTTTATTCCAAATCTACCACTGTAATTCCTGCTCCGCCAAGTTCAACATGTTCATCTTGAAAATGCGTTACGCCGTCGACTGTGGACAGATACTCGCGAATGATTTGACGCAAAGCACCTGTACCTGTTCCATGCAAAATACGCACCCGAGAAATACCCAACTGAATGGCATCGTCGATAAAATACATCACAGCTTGCAAAGCTTCGTCGCCACGCATGCCGCGCACATCGAGATCGGGTTTGAACTTCAATTTCCTTTCGTGTATCTGCTCGCGCATGGTGGAATCGGGAAGAGCGTCTTTGATTTCCTTTTTAAGTTGACGTTGACTTACTTTCTCCAGTTTGTCGATAGGTACCATCGATTTGATAGACCCAAAAACAGCCCATGCTTTTTTGCCTTGTATTTCTAAAATCTTACCTACAACCGTTTGCCCTTTTAACCTGACGGCATCGCCCGGAAACAACTCGACCTTTTCTTGTGCTTTTTTCCTTGTGCGTGGCAACCGAAATTTCGAACGCACGTTGGTTTCATCCCCTTTCTGTGCTACTCGTTCTCGAAATTCGTCCAACGAACGGCGTACCTGCTTGGTTCTTTCTTTTTCTGCCTGCGACTCGCGTATCTCGCGAATCACCCTCTCTATCCTTGCATTGCTCTCTGCCAATAACTGTTCGGCTTGCGATTGCGCCTGCGCAAGAATTTCTTTTTTCTGTTTATCGATTTCTTCCAACTCGGTTTGATATTTGGCCGAAAGCTCTCCCACCCGTTTTCGTTCGCGGCGGATCTCGTTACGTTTTCGTTCCCAGTATCGTTTGTCACGCGAAATGTCCTGCAAATATTTGTCGATATTGATGGCATCGCTCCCGATAATTTCTGCCGCTCGGTCTATGACTTCCTCAGGCAAACCGATTTTTCGTGCAATCTCAACAGCAAACGAACTGCCGGGACTGCCAATGGAAAGCCGGAAAAGAGGCTGCATTTGATGGCGGTCGTACAGCATGGCACCATTGATTACGCCCGGATGCTCGCCGGCGTATTGCTTAAGATTGCGGTAGTGTGTTGTAATGACACCAAACGATTGCTTCCGGTTGAATTGATCCAACAGGGCTTCGGCAATGGCAGCACCAATCTGCGGCTCTGTTCCGCTACCAAACTCATCAATGAGAAGCAACGAATGTGCATTGCAGTTTTTGAGAAAAAATTTCATGTTGAGCAGGTGCGAACTGTAAGTCGACAAATCGTTTTCGATGGATTGTTCATCGCCGATGTCGATAAAAATATCGCTGAATATGCCTACACGAGAATTTTCTTTGAGCGGAAGCAACAAACCGCATTGAACCATATATTGCAGTAAACCAACGGTTTTTAGGCAAACCGATTTCCCGCCGGCGTTGGGACCGGAAATGATAAGGATTCGGTTTTCTTGATTTAAAGCGATATCCAACGGCACAACCTGCCGATTTTGTTTTTGCAGAGATAAATACAGCAAAGGGTGAACGGCTTGCACCCAGTCGATCTCGGGACGATTTTCCATAACCGGTTTTATGGCATGAATTTGGCAGGCAAACTTGGCTTTTGCCTGAATGAAATCGATCCATCCCAAAAACTCGTAGGCTTCGAGCAAATCGGGCAAAAAAGGACGCAGATAATTGGTAAAATCCGTCAGAATACGTATAATCTCGCGCCTTTCTTCATTTTCCAATTCACGAATACGGTTGTTGGCTTCTACCACCTCAGCCGGTTCAATATATACGGTTTTACCCGATGCAGATTCGTCGTGAACAATACCTCGAATCCGACGTTTGTGCGAGGGATCCACAGGAATCACCAACCGCCCGTCGCGCATGGCAGGCGTTACATCCTTGTCAACAAATCCTTCGGATTGGGCTTTACGCAAAATAGTGTTCAGAATTTTGGAAATGCTGTTCATGGTTGAGGTGAGCCGGCGACGGATATCTGCCAGTTGCGATGAAGCACTGTCTTTTATTTGTCCGAAGTCATCCAAAATGGTATCGATTTTTTTTATCAACTCGGGATAAACCACCACATTCCCGGCCAACGCCAAGAGATGGGGATATTTTGGATTTTTATCTTCATCGCGACGCAAAAATGTTGCGATGGCATAGATGGTCTGCAACGATCGCCGAAGCTCTAAAAGAGCATTTTGATCGATCCACGATCCTTCAACGTGAAGCCGTCGCAGAACCGGGCGCACATCATAAAAATGATCGGCAGGAAAAGAATCTTCTTCATTCAAAATACGAACAAACTCTTCTGTCTGAGACAGCCAACGGTCGATCTCCTCAAAAGAATTCGAAAAATGCATCTCACCGACCTTTTCTTGTCCAAGCGGACTTAAACAGAATGAATCGATCGATTGACGAATTTTGTGAAATTCGATTTTTTGTTCAAAATTGTCAGGATAAACCACTTTTTTATGATATTGCTTATGTTGTTTAAAACTACAAAATTACATTTTTTGGATGAGATAATATGGAAACACGTGCTCCATGATAGGGCTAAGTTCAACTTAGAAGTGCGAATTTTCGAGACTTCCATTGCAAAATTCAAAAAGTTGTGCTACTTTTGCACACCGAATTCGGGAATAGATCTTAACTCGATATGTTGGCGAGATAGCTCAGCCGGTTAGAGCGCATGATTCATAATCATGAGGTCGGGGGATCGTGCCCCCCTCTCGCTACCGAATACAGCAATAAGGATTTGTTTGTAAAAACAAGTCCTTATTTATTTTTAGAAAATCTTCATTTTGATTGATAAAAATTTCCGGAGTTAACTCGAAATAGATTTAAACAAACCTGACCGACTTAAGTATCAAAAGCTTTACGGATAGTATTACAAAGAAAACGGCTACGAAAATTTTGCGTTCAGCGCAACCATTTTTAGAGCCGTTATGGCCGCCTCATCACCTTTATTGCCGTGTCTTCCTCCTGCACGTGCTTTTGCCTGATCCAGCGTATTCGTGGTCAACACACCAAAAATTACGGGAATGTCGTATTTGAGATTAAGTTCGGTAGCTCCATGAGTGACACTTTGACAAACATAGGTGAAATGTGGCGTTTCGCCCTGAATAACACAACCCAGCATAATTACGGCATGAACATCGGTCTTTTCAATCAGCAGTTTTGTTCCATAGGTAAGCTCGAAACTCCCGGGAACGTATTCAACAATAATATCATCGGCCTTTACACCAAATTTAATAAGAGTTTCGTACGCTCCCTCTAACAATTTATTAGTAACATTCGAGTTCCATTCCGAAACAACAATGCCTATCTTTATACCCGTTCCATCAGGAACACTGCTCGCATCGTAAGACGATAAATTATGAAATTCGGTTGACATGGTTGTCTAAAATTTATTCTTGACCCTGACCTTGACTTTGCAATTTTGCCTGTTCAATATACTTATCGGCCTCTTGACCCTCAGGAGAATTAAGGTAAGTATCTTTTATTTTCGTAAAAGTTTCGATGGCTTTATCGTAATCTTTTTGATGTAAATATACCTGCCCTATTTTTTTATAATAAATAGGAGCCAACATTTCGTCATTCGCTTTATCTGCAGCTTTTTTATAATGAGCTATCGCTTCTTTCGGATTATTCATATTCATATAAACATCGCCCATAGCACCTATAACAGCCGGAGCAATCAAAAGATCTTTCCCTTTAAACTTGTTAAGATGACGAAGCGCTTTTTCATTGTCGCCCAACCTGCTATAGCAAATACCTGCATAAGCATGAGCCAAATTAGCGGTCTTGGTCCCTCTATACTGATCAATAATGGCTTCAAAACCGATGTAGTCGTTGTTGTTGCCGAAAAGTGCAAGCGAATCTTCACCGTCCTGAAAATAACGCTCGCCCTTAAAAATAGCAGCCTGCGCTTTTTCGTTTTTCGGAATTATATATAAATAGCGGTAAACAAGGAATAAGCCTACGATAACAACCAATGCTGCTAAACCATAAAGAATGGCATTCTGATTCTTTTCTAAAAACTGTTCCGATGCAGTTAACTTTTCATCGATAGCTCCAAGCTTCTTTTCTGCTTTATCTTCTTTATATTTTTTCTTCGACATGTTATTTATTTCATTAGGGATTATAAATTTCAAGGGGCAAAAATAAGGATTTTTAAGCGATAAATAAAACTTAATCGAAATATTTTTATGAAAAGAAATTTGTCCTTGGTTAATCTTTTACGTACGTTTGTAATCTAACTCAAACTAATAAAGAGATCGTAACTAAAAAAATCAATATTAGTATGAAAAAGTATATTGTAACGACAATTCTTATTTTGATTATCGGATTCCAGCTGAAAGCCCAAAATAGAACAGAACAGGTTTTTACGTCGGTACCGGTAACAAACGGGAAAGTTGTTTTTCGACAATTCATTTATACAGGTTCAGAACTTTCTCTCAAGCAAAAATATGACCTTTTGTGCCAATGGGCAAAAAATAATTATACAAAAGATCCGTATTTAATAAGTTTACGTTTTAATAATGAAAACCTAAGTATTACGGTAAGTTCAAAAGTTGAATTCATATTGCCTGAAAACAAAGGGGAGAAAAACACGAAAATGCTGATGAGTTACCGTTTCGACGCTTCCGTAACCAATGCGGGGTGTATGTTTGTGGTGCGTGATATATATTACGAGCAATCCAACACAAAAGGAAACTCTTCTTCCATTGAAACATATCCGGCAGAAGAAATGATTACCGATTCGGCAATTGCTTCATCGACAGGAAAACAAAAAGAACTGAAATCGGCCCTTCAACAGCAAACATTGACTTTTTTGAACGCATTGTATAACAACCTTAGCGGCATATTTAAAACACAAGAGTAGAGTAAATAATTTAGGCTCCCTTTATTCTCGGAAAAAATTATTACCAAAAAGTTGGCAAATAAAAATTATATCGTTAATTTTGTGCCCTGATTTGCGCAATAACAAATCGATAATGATTTAAGAAACAGTAAAAAATGGCCAGAATTTGTCAGATAACAGGAAAAAAAGCAATGGTGGGAAATCGCATTTCTCACTCCAATAAAAAGACAAAACGCAGATTTAATGTAAATTTGTTCCGAAAAAAATTTTATTGGGTAGAAGAAGATTGCTGGATCAGCTTAAATGTTTCAGCTGCAGGATTGCGTCTTATCAATAAAATAGGACTGGATGCAGCTCTTAAACGGGCAGCAGAAAAAGGATATCTGAATAGATAACAAATAAAAGGAAGAAAAAGCAATGGGAAAGAAAGGAAAAGAAAGAGTGCAGGTGATTTTGGAATGCACAGAACATAAAGATAGCGGGCTGCCGGGAACTTCTCGGTATATCACTACTAAGAATAGAAAAAATACACCCGGAAGACTTGAATTGAAAAAATATAATCCGATTTTAAGGAAAGTAACCATACACAGAGAAATCAAATAAAAACAGCATAAATTATGGCAAAGAAAAGTGTTGCAGGATTCCGTGATAAAGCCAAAAGAACAGGACAGAGTTACACAAAAGTAATTAAAATGGTAAAATCGTCTGAAAAAGGATCTTATTCGTTTGATGAAAAAATGATTCCGAACGAGTTGGTTAAAGATTACCTTTCGAAATAAATCCGTTAAAAATATATAAAAACTTCCCCGCATATCTATGTAGGGAAGTTTTTTATTGACTATTTTGTAGCTTTGTGTCTAGTTTAACTAATGATAAAATGGGCTTATTAGATATATTTTCAAAAGGGAAAAAAGAAACACTTGACAAAGGACTCGAAAAAACCAAAGAAAGTTTTTTTTCGAAACTCAATCGTGCAATCGTAGGAAAATCTAAAGTAGATGACGAGGTACTCGATGATTTAGAAGAAATACTTATAACCTCTGACGTTGGCGTAGATACAACGCTTAAAATTATTGACCGTATCGAAAAACGTGTTGCACACGATAAATATGTCAATACAGATGAACTCACACACATCCTTCGCGAAGAAATTGCCGGCTTACTTACCGAGAACAATTCAAACGATATAGAAGAATTTACAGTTTCTGAAGATAAAAAACCGTATGTAATTATGGTGGTGGGGGTAAACGGCGTGGGAAAAACAACCACCATCGGTAAACTGGCTTACCGGTTCAAACAAAATGGCTTATCGGTTTTCTTGGGTGCTGCCGATACATTCAGGGCAGCTGCTGTTGAACAGCTTACCATTTGGGGGGAACGTGTGGGCGTGCCTGTGATAAAACAAAAAATGGGTGCAGACCCTGCCTCCGTGGCATTCGATGCAATCAGTTCTGCCAAAGCAAATAATGCCGATGTGGTTATTATCGATACTGCAGGACGTCTCCATACCAAAACCAATTTGATGAACGAGCTCACCAAAATAAAAAACGTGATGGGCAAAATAGTACCGGGCGCCCCGCATGAAGTATTGTTGGTGCTCGATGGTTCTACCGGACAAAATGCTTTTGAACAAGCCAAACAGTTTACCGCTGCTACCGATGTGACGGCTTTGGCTATCACTAAACTCGACGGAACGGCCAAAGGGGGTGTGGTAATCGGAATATCCGACCAATTTAAAATACCGGTAAAATACATCGGGCTGGGAGAAGGTATCGAAGATTTGCAGGTTTTCAATCGAAAAGAATTTGTTGATTCATTGTTCGGAGAGTAACTCAGGATATGATAAAAAACAAAATCGATATTGTTACACTGGGCTGTTCGAAGAATCTGGTGGATTCAGAATTGCTGATGCGGCAACTCACAGCCAACGGATATAGGGTCGAGCACGATCCGCAAACTCCGGAAGGCGAAATTGTTGTAATTAATACCTGCGGGTTTATCGGCGATGCCAAAGAAGAGTCTATAAACACCATTCTTTCCTTTGCTGAGGCAAAGAAACAAAACAAACTCAAAAAACTTTTCGTGATGGGTTGCCTTTCGGAACGTTATCGACAGGAATTGAAAGAAGAAATTCCGGAAGTAGATTGTTTTTACGGAAAATTTGACTGGAAAAAATTAATCGCCGATCTGGGAAAATCGTATCGAAGCGATCTGCGGTTAGACCGAACACTTTCTACGCCAAACCACTATGCTTACCTGAAAATATCGGAAGGATGCGACCGCACATGTGCCTATTGTTCCATTCCGCTGATCACCGGAAAGCACAGATCGCGCCCAATGGAAGAAATTGAAGAAGAGGTGCGACTTCTGGTGAACAAAGGCGTAAAAGAATTTCAACTGATTGCTCAGGATCTCACCTCTTACGGTATCGATCGCTATAAAAAAATGATGTTGCCGGAACTAGTTGAGCGTATAGCCGATATTGAGGGGGTGGAATGGATACGTTTGCATTATGCCTATCCTGCACATTTCCCGATGGATCTGCTGCGAGTAATACGCGAACGTGAGAATGTGTGTAATTACCTGGATATCGCTCTCCAACATATCAGCAACCGCATGCTGAAAATGATGCGACGAAATATTACCAGACAGGAAACCATTGAGCTTATTCATCGTATCCGGGAAGAAGTGCCGGGAATTCACCTGCGAACGACCATGATGGTGGGTCACCCGGGAGAAACAGAGGAAGATTTTGACGAGTTGCTGAAATTTGTTGAGCAAACTCGTTTCGAACGACTCGGGGCTTTCCCTTACTCGCATGAGGATGGAACATATGCCGATAAGCATTATGCCGATACAATTGCCCCCGAAATAAAACAAAAACGCATGGACGTGCTAATGGACTTGCAGGAAGAAATCTCGCTGTCGATCAACGAATCAAAAGTTGGGAAAAACCTGAAAGTGATTATTGACCGCGAAGAACCCGATTATTTTATCGGTCGTACGGAATTCGACTCCCCCGAAGTGGATGAAGAAGTGCTCATAGAAAAAACAAAACCGCTGAAAATTGGAGCGTTTTACGATGTAAATATCACTTCTGCTCTCCCGTTTGATTTAATGGCAAAAATAAGATAAAATGACCAACGAAGATTTTGTTAACGCGTTATCGCAACAACTCAACCTGGAACCCTCTAAAACGTTGGAATTATTAACAGCGACAGTGAACATCATAAACGAAAAAATAGAGGAAGGTGCTCGCATTTCCGTTGATGATTTCGGTATTTTCGACACCGAAAAAAAACCGGAATATATTTTTGTGGAACAAAAAAGCCAACAACAATTTCTGGTACCTCCCGAAATTACGGTAGTTTTTAAACCCGATTCGGCATTTATCGAAAAAATCAAAGAAAAAGCAAGATGAAGTATGAAAGAAGAAGTAAATTTGAAGCAGTTAACTCTTTTGCTGGCCGATCGTGTTGATATTTCCCATCAGGAAGCCGAATCATTTCTGAAAAAGTTCTTTGCTACTGTTCCTGAAATATTATCGAAAGAAAGCCTCTTGGAAATAAAGGATTTGGGCACATTTACGCTTACAAAGATATCAGAGGAAGATGATGCAAAAGCAGCAAAGGAAGAAAACGACAACACGTTGTACTTTAAACTTCGTTTTTCACCTGCAGAGACATTAAAAAATTCGGCAAACAAACCTTTCTTATATTTTGAGAAGGTATTGCTCAACGAAGGTGTTTCACTTGAGGGGTTAACTGTTGTAGAAGAAAAAAAAGAGAAAGGGACAAGGGAAGAAATTTTGATAAAAATTGATCGTAACAAAGCATTCTCTTCCAACATAAAAGCTAAACAAAAGACAAGGAAAAGGCCGATTGCCCGTTGGATGCCCGTTTTAGGCACAGCCGCAGTTGTTGCTGCGTTGATTTTTTTTTTCATGTCGGCGCAAAGAAAAGCGCAAGCAATAAAAAATAATCCCGAAAAAGTAACGGCAAAAACTACGACAACCAAGGCTCCGGAACCAAATTTAGCTATTTTGAACGACTCGTCACGAACGTCAAACCCATTGCCAAAGGAACCCGAAAAAATACAATTGGCTCCGGATAAAACATTGCGATTGATTGCCCTCGAAAAATTCGGCAATCGCGAATTTTGGGTATATATTTATTACAAAAACAAGAATAAAATAAAAAATCCGAATATCGTTCCCGTAGGAATTGAACTTATCATGCCCGATAAAACGGAATACAATATCGATGCTTCTAACCCCCAATCGGTTGCTAAAGCCAAAGCTTTAGGCGATATGGAATTAAAGAAGTTTCAATGAACCGAATATAAATTAAAAATACTTTCAAATGAGTTATTTTACCGACTTACTTATCAAAAGAAGAAGCGTGCGCAAATTTACCGACGAGCCGTTGACGCCGGAAGAAACACAGCTAATACTTCAAGCCGCATTATTATCGCCGACTTCGAAAAATAGGCATTCATGGGAATTTGTTGTGGTGGAAGATAAAACGATGTTGGAAAAGCTTTCCCATTGCAAACCGACTTCAGCCGCATTTGTTGCTCAAGCATCCATTGCCGTGGTGATTGTTGGAAATCCGTTGGTAAGCGATGTGTGGATAGAAGACGGTGCCATTGCGGGTATTGTCATG
>Ga0208564_1001848_pt1 | contig 17335 bp, 11 predicted proteins | sample AD_UKC073_MetaG_FD_184439 | JGI IMG/M metagenome (GOLD analysis project Ga0208564, IMG submission 184439) | Active sludge microbial communities of municipal wastewater-treating anaerobic digesters from USA - AD_UKC073_MetaG (SPAdes) (version 2) | ecosystem: Engineered > Bioreactor > Anaerobic >... | reverse complement strand
ACCGGAAAAGAAACGCTATACCGGCCATAAGCCCAAGGATTGTCATCCCTGGACCTATAAAAGCTATCTGGCCAGAAAAAGAAGGCGTTACAAGTCCAGGGCGGAAACCCTTGCTTAACAAGTACTCTTCGAATTCATTTCCAACTCATTACGCAACTTTTCGTATTGTTCTGTTTTTGCTCTTAATAGTTCCTCATTAATATGATGCTGAATTATATCAGAGATTTCAAAGGATTTCTTGCAATAAGGGCAACAAATCGTTAAATTCATGGCTTCACTCCTTCTTTATTCCTTCTTGCATAAACTCGTACCTGTACCAGTTCCTCCAGCTTATAATAATTACTTACATCGTCAAATCTCATATTCTCACCAGTAATATCATGAAAACTGCATTATTCTTCAAATCCTGATTCCACTACCCGCAGTGTACGACAGTTCTCTGAGATTGTCCGCACGGTTTCTTGGGTGAATCCTTCTTCAGACTCTGCTTGAACTTCAAGCGATACTGTGACCTTTGCGCCATCGACCGAAGTCAAATGCTGGATAATTTCCTCGACGTACTTATGAACATCTCTATTGATGCGAGTAATATCAAGGTCGGCTGACATAAAGAACCTTCTGTGTTTGGGCAAAGATATGGGAGGATCATCGTCTTCAGGAATTTCGCCGACTACGCCACGTCCTTCATCACCGTTTGCTTTTGGAGGAACACTTCCGCCATCTGTTTTTTTCGTCTCCTCGGCAAGTTGCTTCTGAGCGACATCAACCTTTACCAGATAGCCCGATTTTTCAATGAACTCAACATACTGGTTAAATTTCAGATCAATGTATCGTGTGCCATCAAAACCAGAGGCGATAGCAAAATACTCAGTGGAGTTCACGCCGGCTTGGATAGCATCGATGAGGACGTTTTCACTCGCCAGTCGCGGAAGGTAACAGTAAGTACAAAGGTAATCCCACAGTTTCTTGATGGCGATGCTGTCGGATTCACGCCAGAGGATATTATCTAGTTCCATTCGGAGGAGAGCTGGAGCCCATTTCTCGATGATTGCTTCATTTTGAAGCATTTTTTTGGCAGCTTTCTGGATAATGCTTTCGTTTCCACCCCTTATTGTGATAGTATCCCATACAATAGTTTTCATATCCACATTCTTGTCTATATATGGTACGAGAAGCCAACTGTATGCTTCTTTGATTCGCGCATCCACCGTTTCATTGGCACGGTTGAGGTTGTTCTTGGTTTCACGGTTTTGCGCTGCGTCAAGATTTAGATCCTCGCTATCTTCCTTGATAGATTTCCAAGCTAGGTAATGTCGAACCGCTTGTTTGAGACTTATCATCAAATCTTGATCGGGCGCTATGAATGCCAACATATTGCGATATATACGCGGTGTTTTTCCGCGATTGTTTAAAATTTCTTTTACCGCCGTCATTGCTGCATTGTTTGGGTTCGTTGCTTTGTACTCGTCAGACGGACGTAAGATAACAAGCCGGGCGGTTTGCTCATCAGGCACATCAAGCGAGGACGCGGGGCAAACATGGATACCAGCGAATGGCGCTTCCTTACGCAGGGAACGAAGTCTCGTCTCAATTTCGTATTCCACATCAGAAGATGACACCTGCGTGGCGCGGTCTTCCGCTGTTTTTCTCAGCGTAGGACGACTGTCATACCAAAATCTGTCCCCCGACGGATTAGCATATAAGAACGAAAGCGAATTGCGGAGTATGTTCAAAGCGTCGTTGAATACGGCGATAGGTTCTCCGGGTTGAACTACGCCGAGACGAATACGAGAGCTTTCAATGCCACGAGTAGCTTGTTCTCGACTTGTCGGAGCAGATCCAAGCATAATGGTTCTCGCTATACGGCGAGCAGCGAGATGCCTGCCGTATCTAGGGTTGTTGTCTGTCTTATACGGAATCGAATCTTTACCGTCCACTTCTTTGTCAACAATACCGTTCCAATTATCAGATAGATGACGAGTGAGTTCATCACGCACATTTGGCACATCGAGCGGGATAGAGCCGGGCATAATCATCAAACTAGCATCATTACCCATCCAAAGTTCATACACAACTCCTGCCATCAGGCGCAGAACACCACGGGTGCGCTGGAAACGCTCAAGGGTAGACCAATCTTTATACAAGCGATCAAAGACTTCCGGGTGGATGGGATAGCAAGACACCATCCGCTCCTTATATTCCAACTCTCGTGCTTCGATCGGAAAGTCAGTTTCATTCTCGTTATACATTTTGGAGAATGCTGCGCAGACGGCATCGCGGGCGTTGGGGTTTTTACAATCTAGAAACAGGCGGCGACGCACGACCTCAAAGCCTTCATTCGCCGCAACGGGCTTCCAGATAGACTCCATACGTCCGAAGGTATGCTCGATGGTCTCAAGGGCGGTCCTGCCCGCTTCGCCACCGATTTCAATAGTCGATTCTGGAATGGACGCAACCACAAGGCTATTCTTGCTCGCCCTAGCAGCCTCGGTCACTTCTTGAATAAATGCTATGAAATTGTCAAATGTCCCTGCAGGCAGATCGCTTGCGCCATAGATTTTTTTAGCGTAGGCGACTAACTCATCCATAAGGATAAGGCAGGGAGCGGCGGCGTCAAAGAGGTTCTTTAAGGTCTCCGATCCTGGGGAAACCCCCTTTTTATCCGATTCTTTTACAAGGTCATATAAAGCCGGATTGCCTGCTGATTTCGCAAGTTGCGCAGCCATCTCACCCCATAATGTATTGATAGTAATGCCGGGCATATAGCTTGGACGCTTACTCTTAGTAGGGTCAAGCGCTGTTCCTACAAGAACAGCTACGTTCGCTTTCGGCAGAGTATTAACACCCGCTCGCTCTAATACTGGCTTTACACTTGGAATTTTATCGATGGAGACTCTGCCGCGCATCATGTGGTAAAGCGCAAGCATGCTATGGGTTTTTCCTCCGCCAAATGCCGTTTTAAGTTGAATGACAGGCTCGCCATCCAGACCGCAGACGCGACGAAGCGCCTGTTCCAAAAGCCCTGTCATGCCTTCCGTTACATATGTGCGGGCAAAGAACTCTACTGGGTCGCGGTACTCGTACGCACCCTCGCCACGGGCAACCTGCGCGAGGTCGGCGGCAAATTCAGCTTTCTTATAACGCCCTTGCGCCACATCGGGGTGCGGTTCTATAACGTCGCGCCAGCTGGGAAGACCACTAATAGGTGTTTGTCTAAGTATGCCAGCTTTTTTTACTTTAACTGCAGCGTTAGGAACAGTCATACTCTCTTTCACTGTAGTAGAGCCGTTAGCAGAACCATAGCGGGAAGTACGCAAAAGCACACGAATCTCCTCCGCGCCTTCAGGATCAATTTGTTCACACAACCTTGACATGGTATCCAAAGCGCGCCATGTGTTATCATCAGTAAAATCATCGCCGCCAAGATGCGCAAGTTTGTTTCTTACACCGACCAATTCCTTCGCCCATGTTCTGTGGTCGATTGATAATTTCTTTCGGAAAACCCTCTGCCAATGTAAATCAAACAGGAGAAGACTTCTAGCGATATCAAGGGAATCCACCAACACAGCCCATTCGCCTGAAAGAGGCAAATCGCGTTTCTGGTCATCATAAAGCGTGTCTATGACCGCTGTTTTCCACCAATCATCTCCATATTCTATCTTCAACTCACGAGCTATGTAGGGGGCTAACGCCCCAAGCAATATACGAAAACCCTGCGAAACTTGCACATGATTATTAGCCATTATTTCCTCCCTCTAATCATTAGTTATCAAACAGTTTCATTTGTGTTGCTTTGCTCACTTGCGACTTCAACTCTGCCGCCTTGTTTTGGACTTCCGGCCAACTAATTACAAGAGAATTGTATGCGTACGCTTCCTGTGTCCAGCTTTTGCGCTCAGCTATCTGGAACAAACGGTATGCCAGCGCCTTAGCCTGTTCTGGCTCAGATGTAAAGATATCTACGACAATCTTTGCGGCGCCAAGCACGCCGTCTTTTTCCAAAGCGCGGGTGAGCTGCTGGGTAAGTAACCAGATGATCTCTTTATCAATCTTTTCGGGGATTTCTTCCCTGTCTAAGAGCCTTACCACGCCTTTTTGCGCGTAAAGAACGCCGCGGGCCGCGAGCTTCTCTACTGAGGTATTCTTTGCGCGCGCCAGCACGTCCGCCTCACCAAACTTCACATCGTTGAATGCGTACTGTGTGTATAGGTCAACGCAGAAGCGGCTGTCGCGGTCAAGTTCGCCGTCCTGCTCGGAAAAATAAAGGTCAATCTCCTGATTGATGATTTGCAAGGCTGAGCGTACGCTCATCGGGGTTCCGTCTGCTTCCAACACCTTGGAAAAGCGGGAGTACACTCCCATGCCGGGTCCGATGGCGCTCTGCGCCAAGTCTACCGGCGCGATGTTGGATTGCTGTAGCTTTTTTAGAGCAGGCTTGAGCTCCCGCTTTAACGTGTTGATAAAATCGCGGCGAGTACAAATTGGTGCGTCGGCTGAACGCTTTCGGCAGACGAGGACGATGGATGACGAGAGGGCGTTTTCAAATGCTTTTAACCCCGTTGGGCGTTCTGTTCTAATTGGCCATGTAGCTGTTATGGATAAGCCAGAACCAATTATCGCTGAAAGCATTGTTTCCCAACCAGTAGAGGCTGTGTTATTATCCTGATCCGTTTTCGTTTGTTTAAAAGCATAGTATATTGTAACGGGTATATTCTCGGTAGTGGCACTGTAAACCTGCTTTAAAGCCATACTCATACCCGATTCAAAGAACTCTTTAGCTTTTTCAGTACTACCATTGAAACGGTACGGTGTAGCAATCAACTCTTCAGCTTTTGGCACAAGCATAGTTTGGAAAAGGTCAGGGTAAATATCCTTTAGTGCTTGTCTCATCCAAATATAAAAGAAGTCCGATAAGTCGGCGTATCCAATCATATCGTAATATGGAGGATCAGTTGAAATCATAACATCCTGCATTCCCAATCCGCTCTGTGCGTCTGCTTGATATACGTTTCCTCTATTGCTTGCCGGAAATAATTCAATGCATTTTGGAATCCATTCAAGTTGACCAGTCCAACTTCCAGTAGATTCACTGAAGATATTTGCCTCTGCAAAATCCCACATCATAGGAATAGCTTGCCTTGAAAATACCTGCTCTATTTTTTCTCCAGTCCTATTCCAAACGCACATAGACGAAAAGCGAGTTGCTTCTCTATCAACAGCAAACGATAAATAAGTAGCGAGTGCTTGCGCATATTCAGTACTAGCGCCATCTTTTATAACCTGTGACTGTGCCTCGGTAACAAGGTCACTAAAAGTAGTTAAAGCTATAAGTTGGCGATTGGTAAACAACTCATACCAATGCGTAAATCCATATCCACGACCACTAACTAAATCAGTGCAGTTCTGATTCATTTCTGCCTCGGGCTTCCATTCTGGTTCGGAACAGTCAGCAATCTTAATGTGTTCAAGGCTCGGTGAAAAGTATAAACGTCCATTCTTGCTTTCTGCAACAATCGCCATAAGTTGTACTCTCCCGCGCTTGGCAGAAAACTCAGAACGAATATAATCACCTGTCACATATTCCCCGCAACAAATACACTTAAACTGCGCACGTCCTATTTTCGGTGGTTTCGGCACATCTTTACCATATTTTACTTCGTAACGGATTTTCTTGCCCTCTATGACAGGCTGAACATAAGCTTCCTTACCATTTTTCTTTGAAAGCGCAAAACTACTCGTCAACGGCATTTCGCAGCCGCAGGCAGGATTGGGGCACTTTACCGTTCGCGTCCAAATCCATGCGATGACAGTATGCTCTTGTCCGTATTCATCCTTAACTTTTGGATACAAATGACCGATGCGCTCCCATGCTCTTTTCTTCATCCATTCTCCGTAATAGCGCACATCTTCAGCAAGCCCTTGTGCCCCTTTCCACTCGCCGCTAAACTGGCGACGTGATTCAGGGTTGACAGGCGGCTGCCCCGCAAACTTGGGAGGTATCTCAATCATCGCTTTATTGATCATAACAGCGACGGGGTTTAGGTCGCTGGCGTGGGCTTCCAGACCAAGCCTTTGCGCCTCCAGAGGTATTGACCCTCCTCCTGCAAAGGGATCAAGCAGTGCGGGCGGATTGCCGTTTGTAGATTTCATAATCTCGGCCTTTGCTTCGGCAAGTACTTCCTCGTTATTTGAGTTTTCCCACTTTACCAGCTTTTCAAGTATGCTAAATAAACGTTGACGCTCTTTATTTTGCGCTTCCTCTGTGGGGAATTCATCCGGGTGGCTGGATGGGTCATCAATGAGGGAAGCCCAGATTACTGCACGAGCGGCAGCTGTAGGCTTACGCGACCACCACATATGAAGGGTAGATGGGTGTCCGTGTCGTATGGATTTCTCGCGAGCGGACTCCGCATTAATGACTTCTAGCGGCAACGCCACTTCTATTAGTTTCTTTTTATATTCCATTGCCTTACCTCCGCAAGACGACAGTTGCGCCGTCTATCAATTCTTTAATATTGTAATTCACGCTTGTCGCCGCAAAATCCGGGCGTTCACGGAACGGGCGCTTAAGGTAGTGGGTCTTTGTGTTTGTGCCATCCACTTCCACAATCGCCAAGATGTATTCGTCCGGCTTGTTAAATGCCGTGAGAATTTCATTTTTGCTGACAGTCACGGTGTCCGCACCCGCTGTCCTTCCTTTGACTTCAATGAAGCGCAATGTTGCGCCGCCAGATTCCCTCAGGTTTAGCGGTATGGTGGATTCCACATCGTAACCGACTTTTGCTGCGCTTACATCACGGGGAATGTATCCGAGGGACGTTTCTATCTCCATAACGGTTTTCATGGCGATAAGCTCTATCTCGCGTCGAGCCAACGCGTCATCGGCAAAGGTATCAGGCTTGCCGAGCAGTTTGTTTAAAAGACCGCGTGGTATGACTATTGCTCCGCCGACCACCACGGGTGGCGTCGCGGAAATGAGTTTCTCTGTTTCCAGCTCTGCAAGGCGTTTTCGCATGCGAGATTCCAGCTCTTCTGCGCGTCGGGATGCCATTTGGGAATTCAGTTTTGCATTTGTTTTGCCTGCCGATTCTTTTGTTTTAAGATCTGCGGCACGAAAATCCCAATATTGAATCTCAGCGGTCAGGCGTTCCTTAACAGCTTTTATGGTCTTGTTAATAAGTTTGATTTTGCGCTCCCGAACTTCCTTGACGTGGGCAGGGATAATTTTGTTAATAGCGTAATCGATAGCGATATCTTCGACGTTTGATGAGAGCCAGCTCTGACTGTTCAGGAATGCTCGAACAGCCGCCGCTTCTACATTATTTGCGGCGCGGTAGTCAAGGTAAGGGGCATACCCAGCATTAACCGCTGTGCCGTCTTCTTTGATTTCCACAAAGTGAATGTGTTTAGAAATAACACGCTTACTTCCGTTCGGGAGAATCACGCCGTCTTGCACGGAATCTTCTATGTAAAAGAGCAGCCGTGCATCCGTGCCGGCGTCGGTATCATCCACAAACACTGCACCGCGTTTCAGCACGTCCATATTGCGCTCGCGTACAAGGTCGATAGTTGCTTCTAAAAGTGGATGACCCGGTGCAATTAGTGTGGCGGGGACTTGTCCCTGAATATTACAGTAGGGCTTGTCGAAGCAAACCCGCTCATAACGCGAAAGCACAGGTTCTCCAAAGCCAATCTGCATATCGCGGTTGCGGACAGCAAACGGCACTGAGGTAATCTCATAGCGTCCCTTTTCGCGAGCGCGGATTTTGCCGCCAACGCTCTTGAACGCTTCTATGAAAAATGATTCGATAAAATGCGGTTGGAGTTTGTGAGCTTCCATCCGCTCCATTTCCTCGCGTATAGCCATCACACAATGCACATCCATCGTTTCCTTGGTCAGAGCATTTTCTTCGAGAAGCCGTTTCAGTTCATCGTGGTTTAGACTATGGTCAACCACTCGATTTAGGCGGTCGCGCACAGCGGGGTCATTACCATAGCGGATTGCCTCGATGAGTAAGTCGCGCAATGGCTTATTATCAAAACTGACCTTTCCGAGAACGTCAAAAACCTTACCTTTGAGAGTTTCCCGCTCTTGTTCTAGTTTCTCAAACAACCGCTGAAAGACCATACCTTCACGAGTTTCGCGGCTCACAAGGTTCCACAAATGGCAAACTTCAGTCTGTCCAATACGGTGGATACGACCGAAACGCTGTTCAAGACGGTTGGGGTTCCAAGGCAAATCGTAATTGACCATTAGGTGGGCGCGCTGCAGGTTAATACCCTCACCAGCAGCATCGGTAGCAATGAGAATTCGCACATCTTTCTCTTGCATAAACAATTCCTCGACTTTGCGGCGCTCGTCGCGGAGCATACCTCCGTGAATGTTTATAACCGCTTTGTCATTGCCAAGGAGCGACCGAATTTTATCGGTCAGGTAACGCAAGGTATCGCGGTGCTCAGTAAAGATAATTAGTTTTTTGCGCATACCATCGTTACCAAACATGTTATCATCATCTTGTAGCAGTTTGGAGAGTTCGTCCCATTTGCGGTCTTCGCCGCTTTGTCGGACATCGTTTGCCATACGTTCCAGTCTCTTCAATGTTTCGATTTCGGCTTCCAGTTCAGAGATGGTCTGAGCGGCCGAAGCTTGATCTACGACAATTTCCTCTATGTCCTCCAACTCTGCAGATGGCATGTCGTCATCGTCATAATCGTCATAATAGTAAGTTGTTGCGTACTCAGTGGCACGTTTACCGAGCCGCTCCTCTAAGAGACGGTTTTCCAAACGCTCACGGCGGCGTTTTAAGGATTGGTATATTGCTTCTGGGGAAGAAGCAAGTCGACGCTGCAATATTGTTAGAGCAAAACCGACCGTGGTCTTGCGATCACTGTTAAGCTGATCTGCGCGGTTGAACTCCTCCTGCACATATTCTGTAACAGCGGTATAAAGTCTTGCCTCCAAAGGCGAAAGATCATAGTTAACCGTATATGCACGACGTTCTGGGAATAAAGGAGTGCCATCAAACTTCAATAAATCCTCTTTTACCAAACGACGCATAACGTCTGACACATCCACCGCTCGATGGCCGCTTCGGGCTACGCCTTCGAAACGATCTTGGTCTATGAGCGACATAAAAAGTTGAAAGTCTTCTTCTTTCCCGTTATGTGGCGTTGCAGTTAGAAGCAAAAAGTGCCTTGTGATGGATGAAAGCAACCGCCCGAGTTGGAATCTTTTTGTATACTTAATTTCACCGCCCCAAACAGTAGCAGACATTTTGTGCGCCTCATCGACGACAATCAAATCCCAGTCAGTAACACGCAGTTTTCCCTTTATATCTTCGTTGCGGGAGAGTTTATCCAAACGGACGATGCAAAGGTTCACCTCAGTAAAAACATTGCCCGAGACTGCCGACTCGATACGATCATTGGTAAGAATCTCAAAGCGCAAGTTAAACTTTCGGTATAACTCGTCCTGCCATTGCTCTACAAGATTGCCCGGTGTAACTATCATACAGCGTTTTAAGTCGCCGCGAACGAGCAATTCTTTGAGAAACAGTCCTGTCATAATCGTTTTACCCGCGCCTGGGTCGTCTGCCAAAATATAGCGAAGCGGCAAACGCGGAAGCATTTCCTGATAAACCGCTGAAATCTGGTGTGGCAGTGGCTCTATGGCAGATGTATGTACCGCAAGATATGGGTCAAATATATGGGCAAGTTTAATACGATAGGCTTCAGAGACAAGTCTTAAAAGGTTAGGGTCCGCATCAAAAGACCACGGTAGGCTATCGGATTTGACATCAAGTCGCTCTTCGTCATCCCTATATAAAAGCTGGCTGGCAAGTTGTCCGCAAGCGTCCTTGAACGTTACCTCCAAGACAGCGTTTCCGTACCACTTAACCGCAACAACGGTCACCGGCATATTTCCAGCAATACCGACAACGATTGCACCTACGGTAATATCTTCAAGTCTAGCCATTGTTTGACTCCTCCTTACTTAGTTATCGTAGTCCCTTTCTCCCGATTATCATCATCAGGAACGAATTCCATTATATCAGATATATCACATTTTAACGCTTTACATATACGCAGGAGCACTTCGGTATTTACATTCTCGCCTTTACCCAGTTTAGCAATTGAAGCGGAAGAGATACCGGTCATTTTTCGTAAATCCTGCTTGTTCATATTTTTGTCGATTAATAACTTCCATAAGTTATTGTAACTAAAACGCACAATACCACCTCATATCACTTTTTTGAGATTGTGATTTATCAGATTTGCATTCACATAGAAAAAACACACTTATTTTCACTGATGATTACTATCATGCTTGAACAGCCATATAAAAAAACACCATCGAGAGTCGCTGTCATATAATCATGTAGTTTCTTTCAAAATTAAAACAAATAGCTTGGCGGATTTATTGGTGACATCATCACCTTGAATATCAATGCCAAGCTCTGTTAATCACTTTTCAATGCTTTATGCATTCGAGCCAAAAAATGCGATTCTTGTAGTTTAGAGTTTTATATGTCCGGGAACTTACAACGAAGTCTGTATCTTCCGCGAGAGAATTGTGGAGTAGGTCATCTTGACACTCCGCTTCCTGCTTTGCTTGTCAAATATAGGGATACATCATTGTGAAAAATTTCTCCTGCTTCAAAAGCACCTCTCTTTACTCTGCGTAAAATCTGGATCAGCCTAGATTAGTCCGTTGCATTCTGCGGTAAAAGCAGAAAATCAAATACTATGTATCGTCAGCAGAATGCTTCATACATGAACAAAAATGCAATCAAGGTGATGGCAACATTTTATACAACCAACTAAAGGTATTATATGACAATTTTTTGCAAATGTCAATAGTTTGTTTGCCTTCGTAAACGTATTAACTGCAAACTTGAAAAATTTCTGATAAAAAAAATCCAAAAGCCGAGAAGCGCATTAATACAACGGAGATATATAGGAAGTTCCAACTGCGGCAACGACATTATGCTAAAAGATTAGCTAGCGTATAAACAGACGCCTTTTTCATTGTGGCAAAGCAAAATTAAACCGCTTTTTGCTATCAAGCGAAAAGCGGTTTTTATGTTAATTTATAAGATTATCAGTATTATAATCCAAGCAGCTTTTTGTGTTTCTGATTGCATTCTTCCTCGGAAATGAGGCCATCGTCAAGCATCTGCTTATACGTTTTGATTTCCTCCGCCACAAAATCAGCATTATCCGTCAACACAGCCTTGACGCCCGTTTGAGTCTTTCCTGCAGTATTAGAAACTTGTCAAAAGTGTCTTCCACGGAGAAACTAAGAACTCCCAACTGATGGCATTAGGATTCACCTCCAGCAACATAAATAATTTTCATTTGGTCTCTCAAACTCTTTTCACGAATGGAACGGTTATCTTCATTATCCTTGCAGTTCTTTTTTCAATCTATCTCTTATTAAAGCCTTGCGAGCTTCTAAAAACTCAGGAAAGTTTGCAAATGCGAGATCAACACCTTCAGGGATTAGATGTTTCTGCCGATACGCAATCTTCGCTTCTTCTGTCGGCAAATTATCCTCAAACCATTTTTTGAAATCCTTGTTGGTCTTCAACGTATTATCCAGTCCTTCAAGCAATTGAAGGTTGCCTATGTAATTGAAGTTTTCTAAGAAATCCATGATTCTGTTAGCAGGAATCCTTAACTTGCGGAGTTTACGTTCTGAGAACTCAGCCCTTGGGAAAATATGATCAATGCGAAATAGATTATGCAAATCTGCCCATGGGTAAAGAACCGACATTACAGTCAGTATGTCACTCTGTCCATATTTAAGATACAGCAGATTATCGATGTCAGCGTCAGTGAACTCGTGCGTCCTGTTAGTACCTTTAAATCGTTCAACAATCTTATCAAACGGGAACATTGAACCGTCGCTTTTGGCAATTATCTCTCTAATTGGACGAAGGACACCATCAAGCTGGAAGCTGAATACGCGCTTCAACATTGCACTTATAAGCCATTTTTTAATTGTCCTTACGTTTTCAGCATTATGAGGCGATGCTGCAAAATTTGTTGACAGTCCTATGTGCTTAATATAATAAGCTATAGGTATAAATAGGTTATTGACTAACGGGATCATCCGATAATCCCACGCTTCGGTCATAAACATCAGCCCATGAATCAAAACCTTTATTATCAAGCATATTTTTTCCCTTCTGATAATCTTTTAATAACGAAGAAGCCAGGTTAAAGAGACCATTGTCCAAGTATTTTCTGGCGCCGATAATCCCGTATTGTAGGTATTAACCCCGCAAACAAAAAAAGAACCCGTATTAAAGAGTTCTCCCTTTAATGCCGACGACCGTCTTTCCTTCCTCGACGTCGTCAAGCACGACGGCGTTAGCGCCGATTTTCACGTTATCCCCGATGGTGATATTTCCGAGAATCCTGGCCCCGGCGCCGACCATGACGTTGTTTCCCAACGTCGGATGGCGCTTGCAGCGTTCTTTTCCAGTCCCGCCCAAAGTGGCTCCCTGGTAAATCGTGCAATCATCGCCGATTACGGTAGTCTCGCCGATAACCACGCCGCTGCCGTGATCGATGAAGAGACGTTTGCCGATTCTCGCCGCCGGGTGAATCTCGATGCCGTGTATCGTCCTCACCATAAACATAATAAATTCGCCCAGCAATTTCAGTTTCAGTTTGGTGTATAGAAAATTGGCGACGCGATACCAGAAAACAGCCTTGACGCCCGGGTAAAACAATATGATTTGCAGGTAGTGCCTGGCCGCTGGATCTCTTTCTTTAATCGATCGCAAATAAGAAAACAACGAAGATTCCTCCTTCCAAGAGCGTTCTCATCTTCTCTACCCTGATATTTTTATTATATGTCAAGATCGTTGTTAAATTTACGGTTATTATATCTTATTTTCCCGATTTTGTCTTGCGAAATGATAAGAAAAACCGGCTTGGCCAAGCCGGTTATATTACGAGTAAACGTCGGCGCTAAGATATTTAAAGCCGTTATCCGGGGCGATCGCGAGAATGATTTTTCCTTCCGGCTCTTCCCGGCGCAAATCGAGCGCCGCTTTGATTGCCGCCCCGGCGGAAATACCGAGAAACAGTCCCTTGCGGGAAAGCCGCCGCGCTTCTTCTTTGGCTTCCGCGGTGGAGACGGTAATGACTTTATCCAAAGCCTTAACATCCAAAATCTCGGGAACGAACCCGGCGCCGATACCCTGAATGCCGTGCGCGCCTTTAACACCCGTCGAAATCACGGCCGACTCCCGCGGCTCGACCCCGATTATTCGCAGACCGGGATAGTGTTTTTTCAACTCGTAAGCGAGACCGGTCACGGTCCCGCCGGTGCCGACGCCGGCAACGACGTAATCCAAAGCCGGGAAATCGGCGATAATCTCCTTGGCCGTTGTCATCCGGTGAGACAAGACATTATCGGGATTGGCGAACTGACTGGGCATAATGTGACCGGGTTGAGCGGCCAGGCGCTCGGCTTCCGCGATCGCTCCCGCCATCCCGGCGCTTCCCGGAGTAAGAACGATTTCGGCTCCGTAAGCGGCCATGACCTGCCTTCGTTCAACGCTCATCGTTTCCGGCATCACAAGAATGACGCGATAGCCTTTAATCGCGCCGATCGCGGCCAGGCTAATCCCGGTGTTTCCGCTTGTCGGCTCGACTATCGTTTCCCCGGGACGCAAAAGGCCCCTCTTCTCCAACCCCTCAATCATCGCGAGCGCCGGGCGGTCCTTAACCGAACCGGTCAAATTGTAGGACTCAAGTTTTATATAAATGCCTTCAAAAGCTACAACCGGCGTCGAGCCGATTAAATCTAAAAGCGTCTTTTTAATCATAACAAACTCCTTTTGCATTTAAATATTCATTTCGCTTGCTAAGCGTTAAATCTTATGTTGCCTCGCGCGCGATAATAACCGCCAGATTATAAAAAAGACAGTCACCGGGCAAAAGATATAAGGAACGTGATAACGGCAACTGTCTACCGGGTGACATACTCATTCGGAAAAAGCAAATTCTTATGATAAATCCTTAAAGATTCCGGCTTTTGCGGTGAAATTCCTCGCTCAACAAAGGCAGCGTCTCGTCCTTTTTCACCGCGGCGATATACCGCGCGAGCATCTCGACTTCCTTTTCGACTAAGATCTCGCCTTTCTCTTTCGTCGCCGGAGCGGCGGAGCCGACGTAATGATCGGGGTAGTTAGCGTACCACGAGAGAGCGGAGAAGTTATTCGGCAAATGCCCGAGTTTTTTCTCCGGGTATCTAGTCTCTTTCGGGATCGCCTCCATCTTCACGAGTTCTTCGTGATTATAAAGGGATATGCTCGTCTCGCACTCGCAGGCATGACCGTGAATATCGGTGTCGCAGACCTTCCGGTATAGTTCCGTCCGTTCCGGGGAAGCCGGTTGATACCAGTAAACGACATAAGGTTTTTCTTCCCATAATTGCGATTGAACCAAAAAACGCAAGAGCCCGTTATTCCCGCCATGAGCGTTCAGGATAATTATTTTCTTAAACCCGTTCCGGCCAATCTCGTCAAGCACTTCCCCGATAAGCCGGAATAGAAGTTCCGGGCTGATCGCGACCGTCCCGGGAAAACAGCGGGCTTCGTAAATCTGCCCGAAATAAAACGGCGGAAAGACGACGGCCTTTTCTTTCTCGGCGGCGAGCGTCGCCAACCGATGGCCGTTAAGATAATCGGTCCCGAGCGGGAGATGATCGCCATGGCGTTCGAGAACGCCGAAAGCGATAATACAGACGCCCGTTTCCGCCGCCGCCTTCTTAAACTCCGGCGCCGTCAACTTTTCCCAATTCATGCCGTCACCTCGTCGATTAAATTATAATTTTTAGTATTATCCACAATGCCCAAAGTCTCGATATTCTTGTTCGCGCTGATAAATATCGAGGTAAATAAGATGCCGGCCGCGCAAATAATGAAGAGCGGTCCGAGGCCTAATTTCTCGATAACGGCGCCGCCGATAAATGAAGCGAACGGGGTCAGCCCGAGCGAGCCGATCGTAAGCAAACTTTGGACCTTCGCCAATTTATCCCTTTCGACGGACTTTTGAATCGCGACGCCGGCGGGAATATTAACGTTCGGAGTCACAATGCCGATTAAAAACGCGACCACGGTAAAGGTGATAAGAAACAAGTCAAGTTTATCGTTTATAACGATTAAAGCGTAATAACTTATCGGGATTAGCGCCAAGACAAGCGCCAGGATAAATAGCCATCGTCTCACCCGAACGCCGTATTCGCCTTTATCGCTTTTAATCCCGAGAACAATCGATATTATCAAAGTCCCCAAGGATACCGAGCACGTGAATATCGCTTTCCACATCTCCGGCTTCACGAACGCGGAAAAAAGGTAATCGCCCTTAATATAATAAGTTACAAAATAAGGCGTGCCGTTTGAAAATATGGGCGAAAAGAAGAAATTAATAAACAAGACCCCCAAAATCATAACCAACAACGCTTTTTGTCCGCGCAGATAACGCAGTCCCTCCCCGTAATCGCTAATCATCGTTTTTATCGTTACGGCGCTTTCGCTTTTTTGATAATTATATCGGATAAACATTTCCGAAAACCCCGACAGAACATAAAGAACGCCGACAATGATAAACAGAAGCCAAATGCTAATAAAAGAATATAGTATGCTCGCAAGCAGGACGCCGATAATATTCTGAACGCTGTTTAACACCCCGTAATATGATTGCGCTTGTTGTAACTGGTCGTCCGTGACGATAAAGCGGATAAGCGAAGCCGCGGCCGGGTTAAACACGGCCGACAAGATATTCAGAAACACCGCCGTCACGAATAATACGACAAGCTGGACCGAAACATTGTTAATAACGAACATAATATAACCGCTCGCGATAATCAAACCCCCGCGCATATAATCGGTAAGATAAACGATGCGGGCTTTGTTCAGGCGGTCGGCCAAAAAGCCCCCGATCGGGGTCCCCAATAAGAACACGATCCCGCTCGACGCAAGATATATACCATGAATAAAGGAACTGTCCGAAATTTTCAAAACATATAGACCCACGGCAAAGGTATAAAAAATCTGCCCGATATTGGAGCAAAGCGCTCCGACAAACAACAATGTGAAATTTTTATTAGCTAGTACGTTTTTTGTTTTCATTTCTTCTCCGTTATTATTTCTTCCGATAAATCACTATATTTTGATAATGGATTTTTTCCACTTCCGGATCGCCGTCAAGTCGCGCGAAAATGTCTGACGCGTTATCATTTCCGCGGTTTTCCAGGAACCGTTCTATTTCCCCCGCGCGCATCGCGTGGCGCCCGATCACGCTAATAATCGCTTGGTAATCGTCTTCAATCCCGCTTTGAAAATCTTGATCGCTAAATGTCTGAATCGAAACGCCGCCCAGGATTTCCCCGGCTTTTTCAAGCCGTTCCGCCGCGGACGGCTTGACCCACGTTTCCGCCGGCGGTCTAAGCGGCACGTTGATATAAAGCCGATCATACCTGATTTCGCGCAGGCATTCCCGCAATTTATAAAGCGACTCATCGTCATCGTTTATGCCGGAAACGAGCATAATCTCGAGCCAGAGTTCACCCTTATACTCCCGGGAAAAATCGATAATGCCGGAAAACACCCTTGAAAAATCAAGATTTCGGGACGAGCGGTTGATTTTCCGGAAACTTTCCTCGTCATAAGCATCAAGCGAAGGCGACACGATATCGGCTGCCGACAAATCCTTCCTGACCGCGGGGTCAAAAAGCAAGCTCCCGTTGGTAATGACGCAGACGGGTTTTCCCGTAATCTCCTTGGCTCCTTTTATCAATTGTCCCAATCCCGCGTAAAGGGTCGGCTCGCCGTCGCCGACAATCGAAACGATATCGTACTCGACGGAAACGGAAACGTCCTTTAATTCCGATAAAATTTCCTCGACGGGGAAAAACATCTCCCGCTCCGTTGTTATTCTTTTTGTCCGTCCCAATTGGCAGTAAACACAGGAGAAACTGCAAGTTTTCGCCGGGATTGGGGCAATCCCAAGGGATCGGCCCAATCGGCGCGAGGGAATCGGTCCATAGACAAATTTATGCTCTTTCATTTTCTTGCTCCAATAAGCCGATAAAACGCCAAAAATAGCGGCGTTGGCAATATTAATAACTAATTGTATCACAAGAGATAGGCAATTGCAAGCGCGCGATTGCGATGGATAGTGTCTTTTTGTTATGTTACAATACATTTGAGACTTTTGTTGAATAAAAAGCAAAAATGATTTATACTCGACCATGTGAAGAAGAAAACAGGCAGATTTTCTTCTGGAGAGGAGTATAAATCACATGGCCATTTTA
>Ga0208564_1001840_pt1 | contig 17372 bp, 9 predicted proteins | sample AD_UKC073_MetaG_FD_184439 | JGI IMG/M metagenome (GOLD analysis project Ga0208564, IMG submission 184439) | Active sludge microbial communities of municipal wastewater-treating anaerobic digesters from USA - AD_UKC073_MetaG (SPAdes) (version 2) | ecosystem: Engineered > Bioreactor > Anaerobic >... | reverse complement strand
GCCAAGGATCGCCAAGCGGCATCCACCAGCCAGATGGGCCGCTTCGAGACGGAGATCCTGACGGCCAGGAAGAACCTGAAGGTCTTGATGAATCTGCCTTAAAATGTTTAATTGTTGACTGCCTCAAGCTTCTTTTCCGCCTCCGCCGTGATGGTTCCGGCCGATGCGAGTGTGCCTCGGCGTGGGCTACCCCTGTCATCTTCTTAGATCTTCCATGAGCTCCCGCACGTCTTCCAAGAACGCGCAGACAAGACAATGCTGCTCGGCTCCAGCGGGCTTCCCGTCGCGTACCGGGGCCATGTCCATCCCACATCGCGGATCACCATCGAGAGGCTCAGCAGAAGAGACTTCGAACCGGGGGACAAATGAACGGACACGCATGAGAACAGCCGGTCAAATACGCCGGTAACTGTTGGCGCCGACAGTATCAACGATAATCGCGACGCATCCCTGATGCTATTGAGGAAGATGTCCGCGGTTGAGGAAGCGTCGGTGGTGGCCGCGGCAATGTGTGGGCGATGTATTGCAAGATTGCGGCTGCCTGACCCGCCCGACCGAGAGACGATCCCGGTTCAGGTGGGTAGCTGCCGCCGACTACAGGTCCGGAGGGTAACCAGCACTGAAACGATCGAGTAGGCCAACGTGTTCTCTGCGGAAGGGCAGATGGATGCGATATGCAGGCACTACAGGGTGCTATTCCCGGCCGGAACAGCCGGCAGAGCCCACCCCCAAGAGCTTCTTGTAAGGCTGCAAGGATTGCATAGGGTATCGCTGTCAGGAAGAGTTGAATCGGAGCTTCCACCGGGCATTCGAGCGTACGGACCGGGATTCGAACGTGACCATCCCAAATTCGACGGCGGACAACACCGGCAGGAACAGGCCCGTGGTTCTCCAGGTGCTCCCCGGCCGTATGCCGGTCCTGGCGGCGGAGCCTTTTCGACCATGCCGGGTCTGAAGGAGGGGCTGATTAGCCGAACGATGCCGGCCGCACGCCGTCATGTTGCCCCCACGCCAGCATGTTTAGCCCGAAGAAACCTCCCCCGGGCAGGATGTGGACCGGGAGAGCCGTTGCCTCCGGCCCGATTGAGCTTTGATGACCGGAGGGGTACAATCCGCCCCGGCGTGAAGGACACGACAATAGGGTTTTCATAAAGACAAGCCAGGTAATGCATTCCAAAGTCCAAACCCCAGCCGGAGGTCTGCTTTTCCTTTGGGTTTCGCTGTGCTGGCTCTGGGCACTGCCGGCCACGGCCCCCGGACAGACCACCACGACAACCGCGACCACGCAGGCCACCAGCCTGCCGGCGACCTCGACCTCACCCGCTTCCCAGCCGTCGATATCTCCGACGGATGCCACCGGGGAGGCTCTGTCCCTGAATATCCTCCCCCCTCCGACTGATGACGAGAGCATTCAGGAGCGTCTGGCCCTGGTTGACAGCAGGCTGGCGGAGTTGGCGCAGAGCGTGCCGACCGCCTCCGCCCCGGCCAGCCAACCCGACGATCAGGCCGCGCGCACGCCGGCGCAGCGGCTCCACGATGCCTTGCTTCTCTATCGTTCCGAGTTGGTCCGGTGGCAGGCGACCCGGCAAAAAATCAAGGAGCTCAAAAGCGCCGAAGTCATCGAAGGGCTCAGTAAGACGCTGGCGGACTGGAAGGAGCGGCGACAGTTTTATGAGAAGCTCCAGGGAGAATCGCTCCGAAACGCGACCCAGGAGCACATCGACGCCGTCCAGCGCGAGTATCGACAACTGGATAGCCGACTGGCGGATCTGACCGCCGCACAAACCGCCATCGAGCAACAACGCGGCTCTCTCACCCAGACGAAGGAGGCCGCCGAGGCGAGCACCGCCGCTTCGCTCGATGAACTCAAGAAATTTGTTGCGGCCCTGCCCGGCCGCCTGGACGAGGCGGCAACGCCCGCGCAGCGCGAAGTGCTCTTCCAGCGGAAGCGCGCCCTGGAGTGGGCCCACAATCTCCAGCTTCTGCGGGCGGCCGCTTCCGCCGACCTGCGTGCCTCGCTGGCCCTGCAGAATGAACAGAACGCCGCCCAGATCGAGGTCCTGGCCGGTTACGTGAAGTCCCTGCGCGAATACCGAAACCGCCTGGAGAAAGCCCGCTCACAGACCGCGGCCGAGTATGCCGCCGAGCAGCTTGCCCACCCGGGCCTGCCCCCCTGGAAGGCCACCTTCTGGGAGACCGTGCTGCATGCCTCCGAGGGCCTGAACTACTTCCAGAGCCTCGATGACCCCACGCGCAACCGGTTCCCGCCCTCCGAGGCCGAGCAGCTCGAACAGCGATTGATGCGCGGCCGCACCTACTGGCAGGGCTTCATGGAATCCATCGAGCGGCGCCCGGGCAGCGTCATTAACGGGGCGTATCGGCGAATCACAACGCGCATCGCCGCGGACAAGGATATACTCAAGTCCTACCAGCAAAAGCTTGACCAGACCCTCGACGAGCAGCGGACGGCCATGGATCGCCAGAGCATTCTCGTGAGCCGCAGCTATGCCCTGACCCGCCAGTTTGCCGAACAGATCGAGCGCCTCGAGGGCGATGACCTGGTGGAGGCCCGCAAACTCCAGGCCCGGTTGACCGGTGAAATCCAGGCCGATCTCACGCAGAAAACCCAGGCGATCATCTCGGAGCAGCAAGCCACCGCCGAAAGACTGACGAAAGCCATCGCCCAGCTCAATGAGTATGTGGAGCTCCTCTCCCGATACCGCAGCACCATGTACTGGGCGCGCCTGTTCGTCGGCGGCCCCGGCCTCTTCGACCACGACTGGAAGGCGGTGTTCGCCACACTGCGCGAGGCCGCCTCGGGCGAGGGGTTGGTCGGCGAGGCGTGGCGGCGCTACTGGCAGTCAACCTGGGCTGAGTTCAAAGCCATTCCCAGCCGGCGGGCTATCATGGCCCTCGCCCTGACCCTGGGCGCCCTGACGCTGGGGTTGGGGTCCCGGCACAGACTGCTCAGGCAGGCCCGAACCGAGGAGCGGGCATGGCTCGCCGGTGCCGGAGAGCCCCCGGCCGACTTCCGCCTGCCGCTGCGGGATCGCTTCAGAATCGAGCTCACCGCCGCCGCCGGCCGGATGATGCCCGTCATCCTGCCTCTCTTCACGCTGCTGGTCCTGGCCGTGTATTTCCTGGGCAGGGGTACGGAGGCCTTCGCACTGATCGCGACGGTGGTTTTCTGGCTGGCGGGGACCCGCATCGCCCTGGCCTGGATCAACATCAACTTCGCCTCTCGCCGGCCGGCTACCCGGCTGATCCCCTGTGCCGATGCCGTCGCCGCCCACCATCAGCGCTGGTTAAGGCTGCTGGTGCTCCTGGCCCTGCTGTTGCTGCCCGTGCCGGTATTCTTCGGCCGGGCCGGGCTGCTTCCGGAAGTGACTTCCATCCTGCTGGCGGTGGCCCTGACGGCACTGCTGCTGGTGTGCTTCCTTTATGTGCTCCGGCGGGACAGTTTTGTCGGACGGCCGGATGCGACGGGCGGGTCTTCCTGGCGGACGCTGCTCCGTACGACGTTGCCCGTGCTGTCCGCGAGTGTGGTCGTTTTGATCGCCCTGGCGGGGGGCGGCTACCAGGATCTGGCGTTCTACGTACTGACGGGAGTCGCCTGGTCCGTGTGCGTCATCTGGATGGCCCTCGTGCTCTGGATGCTGCTGCACTCGGCTTCCAAGGAAGGCAAACAGCAACTGGACAAAGCCCTGGCCGCCGGCGACTCCGCCGAGGTCGCACTTGATCCCGAGAAAACACACCCGCTGATGCTGGTGGGCCTCCAGTTGGGCAGCCTGTCCGTCGTGGTTCTGGGCGTCATGGTGCTCCTGTACGGCTGGGGCATCAGTCCCTTTGAAATCAAGCTCCTCCTGAATTACCCGCTGGGCACGCTGGGCGGCGGCCCCGTGCAGCTCTGGCGGCCTTTTGCGGCCGCGGCGGCCATCGCCGGCGCCGTGATCGTTTCCCGGACGGTACGGGCGTTCCTCCAGACCAAGGTCTTCCCCCAGGCTGTCAATCTCACCCGTGGCGGACAGGCCGCGGTTTTGACCATCTTGAATTACGCGATTGTGGCCATGGGCGGATATGCCGCCCTGGTTCTGATGAACCTCCGGCTGGGAGCCCTGGCGGTCCTGCTGGGAACCTTGGGTTTAGGTCTCGGTCTGGGGCTTCAGCCGCTGTTCGTCAACTTCATCAGCGGACTGCTGATCCTCTTCGAACGCCAGATCAAGGTGGGCGACACGATCATGGTTCAGGATCAGGTTGGCGAAGTGACCGCCATCAGCACCCGCTCGACCAAGATCCGCACGGGGGACAATATCGAGCTGGATATCCCCAACGCCGAGTTTGTTACCAACAAGGTGGTCAACTGGACGATGCCCGATAAACGCCTCCGGGGCCAGGTGGAGGTGATCGTCGGCTACGAGTCCGACGAGCGCCTCGTGCACCGATTGCTGCTGGAGATCGCGCAGCGCAACCCGTTGGTCCTGCCCGACCCGCCGCCGGATGTCTGGTTCCTGGATTTTGGTGATAACGGCCTGAAATTCTCGTTGGTCTGCTGGTTCGCCAACCCGAGCACCCGTTGGCGGTTCTTGACTACAGTCCGTTTCGAGATCCGCGATGTGTTCCGCAAGCACGGGATCGAGATGCCGTTCCCGCAACGAACGATCAGTATGCTGGGGAACAGGCCCATCCTCGTGCAGATGGTTCAGAATGGCGCGCCAGGCCTCCCACCCGGCCCGGCGGAGGTCGGATGCGTCGAGGATCGGGCGGATCAGTCGTCCCCGCGCGGATGAAAAAAGTATCAGCTCAGCGGGGAAATGGGTGCTACGATCTGTGGATGAAATCGAGTCGCGCACGTTTCGTTGAGTACCTGCAGTGCCTGGACGAGGCCCGCGGAGGCGGACCTGCCGGTCAGGCTCAGCCCCGTCGGCATCGGGCTTTCTGGCGGCTCTTCCTCGAATTCCTGGGGTTGCTTCGCGGATACCGGGGGACGCTGGCCGCCGCCTTGTGCGCCATGGGCCTGGCCACCGGTCTGGCCTTGATTCCTCTGTACGCCCCCAAAATCGTGATGGACAACGTGCTGGCCGGGCACCCCTTGCCCGATTGGCTGGCGGGTATTCTGCCCGCCTCAGAATCTGGGGGGGCGGGCCTACTGCCCGCCTCTTCGCCGGCTGACCGCCGCACACTGCTGGGGTGGGTCGTGATCGGCTCGATCATCATTTCCGCCCTCTCCATCCTGGTCAGCACCTGGAGCCGCTGGCAGGCCACCCGCATCACCAAACGCGTCCAGATCGGCGTTCGCCGCCGGGCCTTCGACCATGCCGCCCGGCTGCCCCTGCACCGGGTCTATGAGCTCAAAAGCGGCGGCGTGGCCAGCATCCTCCGCGAAGACGCCGGCGGGGTGGCCGACCTGATTTTCTCGATGCTCTATAACCCGTGCCGGGCTCTGATCCAACTGATCGGCAGCCTGATCATCCTGGCCTGGGTGGACTGGCGGCTGTTGGCCGGCGCCCTCCTGCTCCTGCCGACGGTGTATTTCTCTCATCGCACCTGGATCAGCCGGATCCGCCCGCAGTATCGCGCCATCCGGGCCAGCCGGCAGCGGATCGACAGTCATGCCACCGAAGTTTTCGGCGGCATGCGCGTGGTCCGTGGCTTTTCCCGGCAGCGCACCGAATCCACCCAGTTCCTCCGCAACAACCAGTTCATGGCTCGCCAGGAATTGCGCGCGTGGTGGTGGTTGCGTGGGATCGAGGTCCTCTGGGCCATCCTCATCCCGCTGGCCACCGGCATCCTGCTTTGGTACGGCGGAACGCGCATCCTTGCGGACATGGCCGCCGTTGAGGCCGGGCAGATGGAACTCAAGGACGCGCTGACGGTGGGCGACCTGGTGATGTTCCTGGGCTATCTGGTGGCCCTGCTCTCGCCCCTCGAGACCCTGGCCAACAGCGCGACGAGTCTTCAGAACAATCTGGCCGGGCTGGACCGCGTGCTGGACCTGCTCGCCGAACCGCAGGAAGCTCCCACCCGCCCCGGGGCCAAGATCCTGCGCCGGGATGCATCCAGCAAGGGGGCGGCCGTTGGGGGGGCGGGCATCCTGCCCGCCTCAGAATCTCGGAGGGCGGGCATCTTGCCCGCCTCACAAGTTGGGATGGGCATCCTGCCCGCCTGGTCACCGCTTAACCAAGGTGAGCCACAGGCAGACGTTCCCATCCTCGGCCGCATCACCCTGCGAAACGTCAGTTTCGCCTATCCCGGCACCACCGCCAGGGTCCTCCAGAACATCAACCTCGATATCGCCCCGGGCGAGATCGTGGCCCTGGTCGGCTCCAGCGGGGCGGGCAAGACCACGCTCTGCAACCTGATCGCCCGCTTCTACGATCCAACCGAAGGCTGCATCCTGCTCGATGGGACCGACCTGCGGGACATTGAGATCGCCAGCTACCGCAACCTGCTGGGCATCGTGGAGCAGGATACCTTCCTCTTCGACGGCACGGTGGCGGAGAACATCGGTTACGGCCGGCGGGGGGCCACACTCGACGAAATCCGTGAAGCCGCCAGGCAGGCCAACGCTCACGACTTTATCAGCGAATTGAAGGACGGCTACGAGACGTTCATCGGCGAGCGCGGCGTGAAGCTCAGTGGCGGCCAGCGCCAGCGCATCGCCATCGCCCGGGCCATCCTGGCCGACCCGCGCATCCTGATCCTCGATGAGGCCACCAGCAACCTCGACACCGCCAGCGAGCGCCTGATCCAATTCAGCCTCGCCATGCTGATGGCCGGCCGAACCTGCTTCATCATCGCCCATCGTCTCAGCACGATTACCCACGCCGACCGTATTCTCGTGATGGACCACGGCCGGATCGTGGAGCAGGGCACGCACGAAGAACTCCTGGCCCGCAACGGCCGCTATCGAGCCATGGTCGAACTCCAGTTCCAGCCCATCGAAGGCAGTCCGCCCGCCGCCTGCGCAAGCCCGCTCAACGAGCAAGAGGAGGAGGCCCCGGAGCAGACAGAGTCCATTACCTAATGCTCTTTCCGGTCCGGGAGTCTCGCACTTGGGCTCATGAGGCGGGCAGGATGCCCGCCCTCCAACAACGTCGGCCGGCTGCTCTGGAGGGCGGGCATCTTGCCCGCCTGATCCGCCGAGAAACTGGTGTACTGGCAACGGCACGAGGTCAAGTCCGCGGACCCCACGACCGGCCGGTATGACGACGTATGGGCCGCAAGGCCGGGAGAGCCTTCTGCCGCCACTCCCTTGACTTCCATCCCTTGTGGCCGGATAACCTCCCCCGGGGGGCGGTGTGTCCCCGTGGAGTTTGGACCCCCGATGGAGTAACCCTGTGAACGCTCAAATGACTCGTGTTGTAGTCTCTCTGGCTTGTGCTGTCTGGATTGGGTTGGTTTCATCGTCCTGGGCCGCTGAACCGGAAAAGCCGGCCGCCAAGCCCAGGATCACATTGCCCAAAACCGGACAGATCCGCTTTGAAAAGCACCTGCTGATCAAAAACAAGAACGAGGCCATCGCCGTTGCCGACGTGAACCAGGACGGCAAGCTGGATCTGACCGCCGGGCCCTACTGGTTCGAGGGGCCGGATTGGAAGCAGCATCCGTTGCGCGACGTGTCCGAACCCAACAAGGAGTTCATGGGCAACAATGGCGAGTACCTCTACGACCTCAACGGCGACGGCTACCCCGATCTTATCAGTGGTTCCTGGTTTAACGACAAGGTCTGGTGGTATGAGAACCCGGGCAAGGAGGGCCTGGCCGCGGGTCGCAAGTGGAAAGAGGGCGTGGTCACCACCGGCCAGACCGCCAACGAAGCCATGCTCTTCGAGGACCTTGACGGCGACGGTATTCCCGAACTGATCCCCGATCGCTGGGAGGCCAATCATCCGGTGCTGGTGGTGCGCATCACCCCCGGCAAGGACGGCGCGCCGCCCCGGTTCACTGATTTCTTCCTGAACAAAAAGGGGCCCAACGGCCACGGCATGGGCATCGGCGATCTTAATGGCGATGGCCGGAAAGACGTGGTGCTCTCCGATGGCTGGTACGAAGGCCCGGCCCAGGATCCCTGGAGCAAGGAGTGGACCTTCCACAAGTTCGAGAAGTCGCTGGGCGGCCATGAAAGCGTGCCCATGCTGGTCCTGGACGTCAACGGGGATGGCCTCACCGACGTGATCCATGGCCGGGCTCATGACTACGGCCTTCTGTGGCAGGAGCAGGTCAAGAGCGAAGACGGTGTCATCCGCTTCAAGCAGCACCTGATCGACGACGTCTTCTCGCAGGTGCATTACCTGGCCTGGGCGGACCTGGACGGCGATGGCAACATGGAGATCATCACCGGCAAGCGCTACCGTGCTCACGGCGACGGCGACCCCGGCGCCCATGACCCCGTGTGCCTGATGCGGTACGAGTGGGATCCGAAGGCGAAAAAGTTCGAGCGCGACGTGATCAGTTGGGACGACGGCGTGAGCAGTGGCATGCAGATCCTGATTGTGGACCTGAATGGCGACAATCGGCTCGATATCGCTGTGGCCGGCAAGACCGGCACCTATGTGCTGATCAACAAAGGGTAAACCGGTCTGCGAACCGGCGCTCTGAACGGCTGGCGGGTACGTCGGCCGCCTCCCATCAAGCACGCAGGCGTCGCACTGCGCACCATACACTCTGCCAGGGGCCATGCTCTCGCGGGCGGCTCCTGGTACTTCTTTTGGGGGGAAACAGGCGATCCGGCCGGAAATCCCCCGGCCGATCGTGTCCAATGGCTGCTGCAATACCAGGTGAAATGGGCGGCTCCGGGCTCGAACCGGAAACCTCTGCCTTGTAAGGGCAGCGCTCTATCCAATTGAGCTAGTCGCCCAGAAAGTCTCATTCCGGCCGCATCCCGCACGTGCGGCCGGACGACTACTCCTTCAGGATAGGGCACCGGACGGCCGGGTGCAAGGCCGAGTAGGGCCGGCCGACTCTCTTTCTCGCCGCAAGGGCCCTTTCCAGAGTATTTGTCCCCAGCCCGGACCTGCCCCCGGCCAGCCGGAGACAGGCCCCATACCCGCTGTGACGAGCCCCTGTCGGCCCGGTATACTGAGGGCCATAACGGATCCTGGCCAGCAGCAATTGCGAGGAGATGACATGCGAAACGTGTTGATCGGTTGGGTGTTTCTGGGAATTGCCTCTACGAGCCTTGCTGAACCTCTCACCGACCGGGCGGACATGCAGCGCGAATGGGCGGTGACCATCCGCGATCCCTACCTGCGCGGCATCGGCGCTGATGATATCTGGTCGGCGGCCAAATCGGTCGGCATCTCCCGCCTGGAGGTCGTACTCGACCAGAACCTCACCTGCCCGCACCTGTTCGAAAAGGGCACCGATGGCAAAGACGCTCCCGCGTACCGGATCGATACCCCTGAGGCCCGGAAAAAGCTGAACCGCAAACTCAAGGACGAGGGCATGTCCATCGGCTGCTTCGCGATGGGCATCAAACTGGCCCGGCCGGAGGATGAAGACCAGGCCCTGGAATGGGTCTCGCGCGCGGCCGCGGCGGCCCCCGAGGTCGGCTGCCGGATGCTTATGCTGCCCATCGCCATTACCGGCCCCAAGGGCGAACGCATCGAGGATGATGAATTCATCGCCCGCGGCCGGGCCTTTGTCCGCAAGCTGGACGCGATTGCGGCCCGGACCGGCATCCAGATTACCATCGAGAATCTCGGCCACTACTGGAACCGCCCGGAGGTGCTGGAGCCGGTGCTCCGCGAGAGCAAACCGGATCGCGTGGGCTTGCTGCACGACGTCTGCAACATGTACTGGTTCGGCCATCCGTTGGATAAGCTCTACGCCCTCACGCAGCAGTTCGCCCCCTATGTGCGCAGCGTCCACGTCAAGAGCATCAAATATCCCGAGGACAAACGGCAGGTTCAGCGAAGTCCCGGCTGGGAGTACGGCAAATACGCCGAACCGGTCCGGACGGGCGACATCGATTTTGCGAAGATCCTGGCCATATACGCCAGGGCAGGCTACGTGGGCGACGTGTGCATCGAGGACGACAGCCTGCCGCACTTCGACGCCGCGGGCAAGAAGAAGGTCATCGCGGATGATGCAAAGCTCCTCAAGGAGATTATTGCGAAGCTGCCGAAGGCCGAGTGACCGCTGAGTGCCCCGCGGAACCGAAGGACTACGAACGGCACTACAATCACTGCCGATGGCCTTGCGTTCACAACACGTTGGTCCACCTGAGCTTCTGGCGCCCGCCGGAGACGAGCAAGCGCTGCGCGCGGCGGTGGCCAACGGAGCGGACGCGGTCTATTTCGGGCTGGACGACTTCAACGCCCGGCGGCGGGCGGCGAATTTCACGCTGGCCGCTCTGCCGGAGCTGGTCCGGTGGCTGCATCATCGCAACGTGAAGGCGTATGTGACCTTCAATACGCTGATTTTCTCCAGCGAACTCGAACGTGCTCAGCAGTACATCGCCGGCATCGCGGAAGCCGGGGCTGATGCGGTCATCGTTCAAGATCTGGGGCTGGTGCGGCTCATCCGCGCCATGTGCCCCACGCTGCCCATCCACGCTTCGACCCAGGCTACCCAGACGCATGCCGAGGGAATTGCCTTCTTAAAGAGGCTGGGCGTCAGCCGGGTAATCCTGGCCCGCGAGATGTCGCTGGAGCAAATCGAGGCCGTCGCCCGGACCACGGACGTTGAGCTGGAAGTGTTTGTTCACGGGGCCATCTGCATTTCGTTCAGCGGGCAGTGCCTGGCGAGCGAGACGTTCTGGGGGCGCAGCGCGAATCGGGGGCTGTGCGCCCAGGCGTGCCGGCTGCCCTATGAGCTGGTCGTCGATGATCAGGTTCGCGATCTGGGTGAACGCCGGTACCTGCTGAGTCCGCGCGACCTGGCGGCCGCCGATCTGCTCGACCGGCTGGTCGCACTGGGGGTGGCCGGCCTGAAGATCGAGGGCCGACTCAAAGGGCCGGCGTATGTGGCCTCTGCGACCCGGGTTTACCGCGAGGTGCTCGATAAAGCGCTCCGCGGCGAGCCGGCGAAGCTCACGCGCGAGCAGGAACTGGAGCTGACCCTGAGCTTCTCGCGCGGCTTCACCACGGGTTTTCTCGAAGGCCGGCATCCCGGCAGGCTGGTGGATGGACGGTTTCCGCGCAGCCGGGGACTGTTGGTGGGGCACGTGGATGGCCGGACGGCTCGCGGGATCGTCGTGCGGCTAAGCGAAGAGGAATCGCACGAGTGCCCACTCTCACCAGGCGACGGCGTGGTCTTTGATGAAGGCCGGCCGGAGCGGAAAGAGCAGGGCGGCAGGGTCTATGAGATCCGCCCGCGATCCGGCCGACCACGGCGAGTCGAGATCATGTTCGGCCGGGAGGACGTTGATATCCGGGCGGTGGCGGTCGGCAGCCGTGTCTGGAAGACCGACGACCCCGCGTTGCGCCGGCGGTTGGAACGCAGCGCTCGCAAAGAGGACGTGGTTCGCCGGGTTCTGCTCTACGCGCGAGTCGAAGCGGCCATAGGTCAGCCTCTGCGCTTAAGTTTACAATTTGATCCACAATTCGAACCGCAATTTGACCCACGATTTGAGCCGCAATTTGAGCCCGAAACGCAAGCGAGGGAATCGCGACCACTCCAGGCGTCGGTCGAGTCTCCCAAGCTGCTGGAGCAGGCCACTCGACACCCTTTGACGGTGGATTTGCTGCGCGAGCAAATGGGCCGACTGGGCGACACACCATTTGAACTGGCCGGGGTGGAGTTGATCGGTCCGGAAGGGACGGCCGTTGAGTGCGTGCCCGTGATGGCTCCTAAAAGCCTCTTGAACGATCTGCGCCGCCGGGCGGTGGAGATGCTGATGGCGGCGCGCGATGTAGCCGCAAGGCACGCGGTTACTCGTCCGGCGGCATTGGAGGAGATGCGGGCGGAGCTTTCAAGAGTTCCTGGCGTTCCAACCGAGCGGCCTGCCTGGTCGGTCCTGGTACGCACGGCGGAGCAGCTCCGCGGAGTCGTTGACTGGCTTGGCGAGAAGGCGGGCGAGACGTCCGTCCCTCCGACGCTTCGGCGAAACGCCGGTGCCACACTGAAGGCGGGCTGGATGCCTGCTCCCCTGGGGCTGGTCTACGTCGATGCGACTTTGGCCGGCTTGGCAGAATCGGTGCGCGCCATTCGCGAGGCGGGTTGCCTTGCCGGATTGGCCACTCCGCAGATTACCATGCCGGGCGAGGAACGCTTCCTGGATCGGATTGTCGCGGCATCGCCGGACGTGGTGCTCGTTCGCAGCCTTGCCGCCCTGGAGTACCTGCGCAAGCATGCGCCGGGTATTGCCCTAGTCGCCGATCATTCACTGAACGTAGCCAACGAGCTTGCCGCCGGCCTGCTGGCCGAGGCGGGCTTCGCACGGATCACGCCTGCATACGATCTGGATATCGCGCAGCTTGCTGCCCTGCGAGCGCGAGCGCCGGGTGTGGCCCTGGAACTGATCGTGCATGGGCATGTGCCGTTGTTCCACACCGCCCATTGCCTGATTTCCGCGGAGCTAGGCAGTGGAGAAGATTGTGGCCGGTGCGGTCAGCGTTTCGAACCAGGCGACGTTCGTCTCCGCGACCGCAACGGCCAGTCGCACCCGTTGCTGATCGACACGGCCGGCCGAACGACAATCTTCAACGCGACCGCGCAGACCGCGCTGGGGTTGTGGTCGAAGACTCTCGAATTACGCCCCGGCTGCCTGCGGTTGGAGTTGCTCCGTGAGTCCGCTGAAGAGGCGAAATCGCTGCTCGATCTTTACGGGGCGGTGTTATCAGGGACCGTGGTTCCGGCAGAGGCCCTGCGCCGGCTCAAACGCATGTATCCGGCAGGTGCGAGCGGGGGGACATGGATGGCCGCCCGTCGCCCCGCAGAGTAATCAAAGCTGGTCACATGATGTGTGGTGCGGACCTGCCGGTTGACGAGTGAATCCTGCACGCGCATGCCCTCACGGGGTTCTACAGGGTACGTGTTACAGCAGGCCGATGGGCACCGCCTGCACGTCACTGGTCAGCGGAAGGAGCTCCTGGCACAGACATAAGATTGCTCCCGGCCCCACGGGAACGCCCGCTTTGGCCAGCGCGCGAAACCCGCGAAGGTCGTCCGCACGAGGTGAGGCCGTTTTCTTCACCTCCACCGGGTAGATGCGTTGATCCTGGGCGAAGACGAAATCGACCTCCAGCCCATCCTTGTCTCGGAAATAGTAGAGGTGAGGATGGAGCCCCAGATGCCACCAGCTCTTGAGCAGTTCGCTGAGGACATACGTTTCCAGGATGGCGCCCGACATGGCCCCTGCCTCCAGGGTTTCCGGAGAGGTCCACTCAGTCAGGTAAGCACACAGACCGGTATCGAGAAAATAGAGTTTGGGCCGTTTGACCAGCCGTTTGCTCACGTTGGAGTGGAACGGGGGAACAAGCACGACCTGGAAGCTGGCTTGCAGGATAGAGAGCCAATGCCTTGCCGTGTTGGAACTGACCCCTGCATCCCGAGCCAGCTCCGAATAGTTCAGCAACTGCGCGGTGCGTGCGGCGCAGGCCTTTACGAAGCGAAGAAAGCTCGCTTCGTCGCCGACTTGGGCCAGATCCCGAACGTCTCTCTCCAGATATGTTTGCACATACGAGCTGTAAAAAAGATCCCGGTCATGAATCGGGCCGGCCACGAGGGCCGGGAAGGAGCCCAGCCAAATCTCCTGGTACAACTCCCTGAGCATCAGCGTTCGGCTCGACGCCTCCCGCTGTCGCAAGCGCTCATCTGTGGGAAGGAAGGGCGGTACATCCAGCACGCCGCGGGCACGCTCTCGGCTGGAAAACCCGAGCAGGTTCAGAATGCCGATGCGACCGGCCAGGGTTTCGGACACGCCCTGCATCATGCGAAACTGCTGCGAGCCGGTCAGCCAGAACGAGCCTGGAACACGAGAGGTGTCCACGGCCATCTTAATGTACGGGAGCAGCTCGGGCGCATACTGTATCTCATCAATGATGACGGGCGGTTGATAGCGCTGCAGAAACAAGGCCGGGTCCCGCCTGGCCAGTTCCCGGACCAACGGAGCATCGAGCGTGACGTAGCGTCGGCCTTCAGCGGCCAGGTGCTCCAACAGCGTGGTCTTGCCGACCTGCCGGGGGCCGGTCAACAGGAGAACCGGGAACTGCTTTGACGCCGCAGTCCAAGCCGGGCCCATTGCGCGTGGATAATATGGGACGTTTGCGGCCATCTTGCACTCCGAATGCAATATAGCCGGACTGGCGGCTCGGAGCAAGCCCGGCTTTTGTAGGGATCTTGTTGGCTGGAGTGCACTTGGAGTGCCGGGAGTCCTCTCACTTGCGCCACAGGGCCTGATAGCCCAGGTGCATCATGTAGTGGTCCAGCAGAATGCAGGCCGTGAACGCCTCCGCAACCGGCCAGATCCGGGCCACCAGCGTGGGATCGCGGCGCGTGACCGCCTTGAGCACGGCGTTCTTACGCTCCACCTTGTCGATGGTGTCCTGGTCCTTGCTGATGGTCGGCGTAGGCTTGACCGCCAGGCGGATGACGAGGTTCTGGCCGGTGGTCAGGCCGCCGGTGACGCCGCCGGCGTGGTTGCTCTTGAAGCGAACGTTGCCCTGTTCGTCGACGTACATCTGGTCGTTGCACTGGGAGCCGGTCATATCCTTCACGTGGACGCCCGCGCCGATCTCAACCGCCTTGACCGAGCCGATGCTGAGCATCCTGCCCAGTTCCCCGTCGAGCTTCCTGAAAACGGGCTCGCCCACGCCTGCCGGCAGACCGGTCGCGACCACTTCGACCACCCCGCCGCTGGAATCGCCGGCCTTCTTGATGTCGATGATCCGCTGGAACATCGCGTCGGCGGTGGCCAGATCGGGGCAGAACAGGCTCGGATGGATGCCGTATTCCTTGCGAATCTTCTCCTCATCCATCGGTATGGACGCGAATTTGCCGATCATCTTCTCGACTTCGGCCAGCACCGGAGTTTTCTCAAGGAACCGCATGCCGGGCCGGATCCGACCGGACTGGTACACGAACCGCCAGATGGGGTCGTGTTCTTTGCGAACCTTGCGATAGGCGGCTTGGCGCAGGCGGATCTCTTCGATGGGCATGTCCGGCATGACCACGCCGGCGGCCTCGCGGACGTAGGCGGTCACCTGGATGCCGTGTTTGGCGAGGATGGCCTTGGCGATCACACCGGCCGCCACGATGGTGGAGGTGTACCGCCCGCTGAAGATGCCCGCCCCGATGGCGTCGTCCCAGTGGTCGTACTTCATGTAGGAGGCATACGACGCGTGACCGGGACGGGGCGTGCGGTTGGTCACCTGGTACTGCTCGATGTGCTCGAAATGCCGGTCCAGGTTGGGGATGAGGATGACCATCGGCGTACCGTTGGTGTACCCCGCGTTGGTGAAGCCCGGCATGGTGTCGGCCGCGTTGACGCCGCTGAAGATGATCGGAATATCCGGCTCACGGCGGGGGCTGGTGAGTTCCCCCTGGCCAGGCTTGCGGATGAGCAGGTCTTCGTAAATCTGCTCATCAGTGATGAGCAACCCCGGCGGGACGCCCTGGAGATGGACGGTGAGCCCTTCCTGGTACGAGCCGCCGGCGACGGTGAGCTTGAACAATGTTCCGATATCGCAGCCCAGCATGGGTGTACTCCTTGTCGCGGCCGGGCTCTGTGCCGGCCGCTGGTCTGAAACAGCCGGTGCAGAGCCCGGCCGCTCCGTTACTTGTCCTCTTCTACGCGCATATCCGCACCGAGCCCGGTCATGCATTGCATGAAGGTCGGGAAGGTGACGTCCACCGCTTCGGCCGTGCTGATCCGTGTCTCGCCGTTGACCGCTGTGCCGGCCACGGCCAGGGCCATCACCACGCGATGGTCGAAATGCCCGTTCACGTCCGCCGCCTTGAGATCGCTCCGTTCGATCACCAATCCGTCCGGGCGTTCGCTGATACGGGCGCCCATCTTGCTCAACTCCGCGCACATGACCGCGATCCGATCCGTCTCCTTGAGGCGCGCCTGCGGCACATTGACCAGCGCGGTCCGGCCCTCGGCGAAGCATCCCACCACCGCCATCATGGGCAGCGCGTCGGGCGTGGCGTTGAGATCCAGCTCACAGCCGACCAGCTTGCCGGGACGCACGCGGATACCTTCCGGCTCGAAGTCGATCCGGGCGCCCATCCGCCGGAGATAATCCATCACCGCCTTGTCCCCCTGGGCATCCTGATGATCGAGCCCGCGCAGCAGGACGTCGTTGTCGCCCAGCACGCCGGCTGCCAGGAAGAACGTCGCTGATGAGAAATCCGCCGGCACGCGGACGTCGAAGGGCCGATAACGTTGTCCGCCCGGCACGCGGAACCATTCCAGCTCCCGACGTTCGAGGGTAATGCCGCCACGGGCCAGCCAGTCGAGCGTGATCTGCACGTACGGGCGTTCATTGAGCAGGGGAACCTCGATAATCGTCTCATCGAGGGCCAGCGGCGTATTGATGAGCAGGCTGGTCAGATACTGGCTGGTGACGGCCTCGATGCTCGTGCGGCCGCCGCGAAGCCTGCCGCCAACGACCAGCGGGGCCCGGCCATTGCCACGCGTGCTGGTGATCGAAGCCCCCAGGTCATTCAGTGAGGTGGCCAGCGGCCCAATGGGGCGACGGCGGATCTGCTCGTCCCCGGTGAAAACGGCCAGCCCCTCGGTGAGCAGGGCGGCCGATCCAACTGCTATCCTTAATGTGGTTCCGGAGTTACGTACGTCGAGGACGTTTTCCGGCGCGGTGGGCTGGCCGGCAATCCCGTTGACGGTCCATACATCGTCCTTCAGATCGATCCGGGCGCCCAACGCCCGGTAAACATCAACCGCCGCCAGCGTGTCGGCCGAAGCCAGCGGCTCGCGGATTTGGCTCTCGCGGTCCGCCAATGAGGCGATGGCCACCGCCCGGATCGTGTGCGATTTCGAACCGGGGATCTCAACACTGCCGCGCAATCGCGATGGTCTGCATACCAGACGCATGCCGCTGAAGTCTCCGTCAATCGTGGCTGAGGGTATCCAGGCCCGTCGATCGGGCTTTCGCCCGTCTGTCCGCCAGAATGGTGAAATCCAGCGAAGTTGTCAAGGCCGCTGTATTCCACGGACATTCAATCCGCCACGCAAGGGTGCGGCCGATCAATGGTCTTCCCGTAGGCGCGTCCGGGTGAGGATCCGCTCGACGATGCTCTCCACCGGGCGGTCCGTGGTGTCCACGATCGCGTCGGCCACCCGCTGGTAGAGAGGGTTGCGTTCGCGAATCGCCTCGCGAACCTGCTGCAAACCGACGGACAGATCCATTCGCGGCCGGGTTTCCTGCCGGCGAATGTCTCCAAGAATCCGCTGCCAGAGCAGCTCT
>Ga0208564_1001834_pt1 | contig 17393 bp, 14 predicted proteins | sample AD_UKC073_MetaG_FD_184439 | JGI IMG/M metagenome (GOLD analysis project Ga0208564, IMG submission 184439) | Active sludge microbial communities of municipal wastewater-treating anaerobic digesters from USA - AD_UKC073_MetaG (SPAdes) (version 2) | ecosystem: Engineered > Bioreactor > Anaerobic >... | reverse complement strand
AGCCGAGGCCAGCGCGCGCGCGAAGGTCACGTCCGGCAGCTGGTCGAGGCGGTCGTTTTCCAGCGCCTCCAGTTTCTGCGGCGACACCTTCATGGCGCTGGCCAGCAGCGCCGGGTCGACGCCGGCCGATTCGCGCAGCGCGCGCAACATCTGCCCGGCCGAGCGCTGCCGGGCGCCGGTGACCGGGGTCTCGTGCAGGCTGGCGGGCGCGGTGTGGGGTTCAGTCATCAAACGCTCCACGTTCGTAGGCCAGCAGCTCGCGCGACTGCGGGAAGCGCCGACGCAGCTGCGCCGCCAGCTGCTCCATGGCCTGGCGGTTGTTCAGGCGGCGCTCTACCCGGATGCCCAGCCACAGCGATTCGGCATTGGCCAGCTCGCTGTTGTTCAGGCGGCGGACATAGAGCTGGGCGCGCGGGTAATCGCCGCGCTGGTACAGCAGCTGCGACAGGTTGAAGGCGGTCACCGGGTTGCCGGCGTCGAGCTCGTAAGAGCGCATCAGCGCCGCCTCGGCCCGCGCCAGGTTGCCGGCACGCGCCTCGCACACGCCCTGCGCCATCAGTGTGCGTGCGCGTCCCGGGTAGGTCGGCACGGCCAGCGCGCGCTCGAACGACTGGTTGGCCGCGGCCAACTGGCCCTGCTGGCATTGCAGCCAGCCCAGGTTGTGCAGCGCGTCGCCATCGCGCGGGTTAAGGGTGATGGCGCGCTGGAAGTGCGACTGCGCCAGCGTCGCGTCGCCCAGCGCCATGTAGATCAAGCCGCCCAGGTTGTAGGCCTCGCCGAAGCCCGGGTCGATCTGCAGGGCCTTCTTCTGCTCGTCCAGCGCCACGGTGTGCTGGCCGTTCTCGTAGTAGCCGGTGGCCAGCGCCAGCCGCGTGCGGGCGCGGCGGCGGGCGTCGGTCTCGTCGGAGGCCGTCAGCAATTCCTGCGGGCTGTCGCCCAGCCCGGGCTGGGCGGCGCAACCGGCCAGCCACGCCGTCAAGCCGAGGCCGCCGAGTGCCAGCAGCCGCCTGCGCGACGGTCCGGCCGAATGTGGGGAGGGGAACGTCATGGAACCATCTTTCTGGCTGCCTTGGCGGCGCCCGGGGCGGGCACCTGGTGCAGCACCACCGCGCGCTGACGGGCAATGCGCGTACCGACGCGGGTGCGGTCCTGCACGTCGCCGGCCAGCTGGCCGCAGGCGGCGTCGATGTCGTCGCCGCGCGTCTTGCGGATGGTGGTGACGATGCCGGCATCGTTCAGCAGCTTGCCGAAGGCCTGCACGCGCGCCATGGGCGAGCGCGTCAGCCCGGACTGCGGAAACGGGTTGAAGGGAATCAGGTTGAACTTGGCGCGCAGGCCGTCGGCGCCGTGCCGGCGCATCAGTTCGATCAGGGCCTGGGCGTGCTCGGCGGAGTCGTTGACGCCGTCGAGCATGCAGTATTCGAAGGTGATGAAGTCGCGCGGCGCGTGCGCCAGGTAGGCGGTGCAGGTGCGCAGCAGCTCATCGATCGGGTACTTTCGGTTGAGCGGCACCAGGTGCTCGCGCAGCGCGTCGGTGGGCGCGTGCAGCGACACCGCCAGCGCCACCGGGCAGTCGCGCGCCAACCGCTCGATCATGGGCACCACGCCCGAGGTGGACACCGTCACGCGGCGGCGCGACAGGCCGTAGCCGTGGTCATCCAGCATGGTGCGCAGCGCCGGCAGCAGGCGGTCGTAGTTCTGCAGCGGCTCGCCCATGCCCATCATCACCACGTTGGAGATGACGCGCTGGTCGGTCTTCAGGTGGCGACGCAGGAAATGCTCGGCAAACCACAGCTGGCCGACGATCTCGGCCGTGCTCAGATTGCGCGAAAAACCCTGGTGGCCGGTGGAGCAGAAGCGACAGGCCACGGCGCAGCCGGCCTGCGACGACACGCACAGCGTGCCGCGATCGTCCTCGGGAATGTAGACCGCCTCGACCGCATTGCCGCCGCCGACGTCGAACAGCCACTTGATGGTGCCGTCCTTCGACTCGTGCTGGCTGATGACGGCCGGTGCCGCCACCAGGGCGCGGCCCTGCAGCTTGCCCTGCAGCGACTTGGCCAGATCGCTCATCTGGCCGAAGTCGGCCACGCCGCGCTGATGGATCCAGCGAAACAGCTGGGCGGCGCGAAAACGCTTTTCGCCCAGCGTGTCGCACCAGGCGGCCAGGCCTTCGAGGTCGAAGTCGAGCAGGTTGACGGGCGTGGTCATGCGCTGCGCGGGCCGCCTTGCGCCGGCTCAGCGGCTGTAGATCGCCAGGCCGGGGAAGAAGAACGCCACTTCGACGGCGGCCGTCTCGGGGGCGTCGGAGCCGTGCACGGCGTTGGCGTCGATCGAGTCGGCGAAGTCGGCGCGGATGGTGCCCTTGTCGGCCTTCTTCGGGTCGGTGGCGCCCATCAGGTCGCGGTTCTTGGCGATGGCGCCCTCGCCCTCCAGCGCCTGGATCATCACCGGGCCGGAGATCATGAAGTCCACCAGGTCCTTGAAGAAGGGGCGCTCCTTGTGCACGGCGTAGAACTGCTCGGCCTCGCGGCGCGACAGGTGCTGCATGCGGGCGGCAACGACTTTCAGGCCGGCGGCCTCGAAACGGGCGTAGATCTGACCGATGACGTTCTTGGCGACGGCGTCGGGCTTGATGATGGACAGGGTGCGTTCGATAGCCATGAGTGTTGATCCTGAGATTTATTTAAAACGACTGCTGCCTCAGCGGGCAAAGCTCTTGATTTTAACCTTCGCGCCCTGGTCGCGCGCGCCAGCGTGGATTGGTGTGTCAACCGCGCCGACCGCCGCCGCCGGGGCCACGCCGCTTGCCTGCGCCGCCCTGCCCGCCCGCACCGCCACCCGCACCCTGGCGACGGGCGCGCTGGCGCTGGAAACTGTCGGCGCCGATATAGCCGAACGAGGTCTTCAACGGGTCCGGCTGCGGGTCGCCGCCGTCCTGCCCGCCCGCACCGCCACGGCGACGCGGCGCGCCGGCGAAGGGGCGTGGCGCATCGCCCTGCGGGCGTGCGCCAGTGGCCATATTGGGGCGCGGGCTGCTGCCCTTGTCGCCCTGCGGGCGCGCGCCGCCGGCCATGTTGGGGCGCGGGCCGCTGCCCTTGCCGCGGTCGCTGCGGGCGCGGCGCGGCTGGTCCTGCGGCTGCGTGCGCGGCGGCGGCGCGCCGCGGATCGCGCGTTCGGGCGTGCCGGAGGCTTCGCCCAGCGCGCGGATGTCGCGCTCGCCCAGCTCCATCCACATGCCGCGCCGCAGGCCGCGCGGCAGCATCATGGCGCCGTAGCGGATGCGGATCAGCCGGCTGACGGCGTGGCCGACCGATTCGATCATGCGCCGCACCTCGCGGTTGCGGCCCTCGGAAATGGTGACGCGGTACCACTGGTTGGCGCCCTCGCCCTGCCCTTCCGCCTTGACCGAGCTGAACTGCGCCATGCCGTCGTCCAACGGCACGCCGTCCAGCAGCTGCTGTTTCTCGTCCTCGCTCAGCGCGCCCAGCACGCGAACGGCGTATTCGCGTTCCAGCCCGAAGCGCGGGTGCATCAGGCGGTTGGCCAGTTCACCCGAATTGGTGAACAGCAGCAGGCCTTCGGTGTTCAGGTCCAGCCGGCCCACCGACTGCCATTTGCCCTGCGGCAGTCGCGGCAGCTTGCGGAACACGGTGGGACGGTTCTGCGGATCGTCGTGCGTCACCACCTCGCCCACCGGCTTGTGATAGGCCAGCACGCGCGCCGGCGGCGGCGCGATGCGCAGCTGGATGGGCCGGCCGTTGATCTTGACCGAATCGCCGAACTGGATGCGCTGGCCGATGTGCGCCGGCTGGTTGTTGACCGAGATGCGCCCCTGCAGGATCAGCTGCTCCATCTCCAGGCGCGAACCCAGCCCGGCCTGGGCCAGCACCTTGTGCAGCTTGGGCTGCTCGGGTTGCGGCAGCAGCACGCGCTTGGGCGAGGTGTCGGCGTCGGCGCCATCGGCTTCGGCGTCGAAGCGCCCGGACAGCACGTCGTCGATGGCCACCGCCTCGCCCTCGGCGGGCGGCAGCGGTGACGGTTCAACCTGCTGCTCCGCCGCCGGGGGCAACGAAGTTGCTTCTGTTTCGATAGCTGATGGCGCGCTCTGGTCGGGCGCTGTGGCCGGTTTTTTTCTGGAACGCCGGGCGGGCGCCGGTGTGGCGGAGGCGTCGGCGGCGGCCAGCGGCGGGATCGGCTCGTCAGGGTGCATGGGGTGCCTCGTCCTCGGGCGTGTCGGGTGGGGTGGGCGCGGCGGCGGTGCCGGCGGGCTCGGGTGACGCGGCGGATGCCTCGGCTGCGACGGATTCGTCGGTCATCACAGGGGCGTGCTGGGCCGGCTCGGCAGCCGCCGCCGGGGGGGCGTCAGCGCCGGGGTCGGCGTCCGCGCCGTCGGCCGGGGCGGCGGGTGCATCGTCGGTGCCCGGGCCGAGTGCGTCGAACATGCTGGTCATCTGCTCGGAAGGCGACTCCAGCACCGGCAGCTGGTCCAGCGACTCCAGCCCCAGATCGTCGAGAAACTGGCGCGTGGTGGCGTACAGGCCGGGGCGTCCGACGGTTTCGCGGTGACCGATGACCTCGACCCAGCCGCGGTCCTCGAGCTGCTTGATGAGCTGGGAGTTGACGGTGACGCCGCGAATGTCCTCGATGTCGCCGCGCGTGACCGGCTGCCGGTAGGCAATGATGGCCAGGGTTTCCAGCGTGGCGCGGGTGTACCTGGGCGGCTTTTCGGGGTGCAGGCGGTCAAGGTACTCGCGCAGCTCGGGCCGGCTCTGAAAGCGCCAGCCGCTGGCCACCTGCACCAGCTCGACGCCGCGCTGCGTCCAGTCGTCGCGCAGCTCCAGCAGCAGGTTCTTCAGGGTGTCGGCGCCCAGCTCTTCGTTGAACAGCACGCGCAGCTCGCGCAGCGGCATGGGTTGCTGCGCGCAGATCAGGGCGGTTTCGAGGATGCGCTTGGCGTCCGTGGCATTCACAGCGGGGGCGTTCCGTGTCGGTCTGGAGGCCGGTGCGAGGGGACCCGGACAAGCGGGCCGGCCGCACGGGCGAGATGGCCAATGGCCGCGGGCTGCGGCCTCTCGTGGACTCAACGCGCGGCGTCGGCCGCCGGGTCCATGTCGTCAGGGGGCATTGTAAGGCCCCAGGCGGCCAGCGCGGCCGCCAGGTCGGCCGGCAGTGGCGCCAGCACATCCACCGCCTGGCCGGTGATCGGGTGCGTGAAGGCCAGCCGGCGCGCATGCAGCGCCTGGCGCGTCAGCCCGACGGCCGGGGCGCCGCCGTACAGCGCATCGGCCACCAGGGGATGGCCCAGGTGCGCCAGATGCACGCGAATCTGGTGCGTGCGGCCGGTGCGCAGCAGGCAGCGCAGCAGGCAGCCCTGCGCCGCGTTCTGCAGCAGCTCGCAGCGGGTCTGCGCCGGCTTGCCGGGCTGGCGCGCCACGTCCACCACCGCCATGCGCAGGCGCTGGCGCGGGTCGCGGCCGATGGGGGCGTCGATCTCGCGCGCGGGCGCGCCGGTCCATGGCCGCTGCGCCAGCGCCAGGTACTCGCGCCGCACCTGGCGCGCGGCGATCAGCGCCACCAGCGCGTCCATGGCGGCGCGCGTGCGCGCCACCACCAGCAGGCCGCTGGTGTCCTTGTCCAGCCGGTGCACGATGCCGGCGCGCGGCAGGCTGGCGGCGGCCGCGTCGCGCGCCAGCAGGCCGTTGAGCAGGGTGCCGCTCCAGTTCCCGGGCGCCGGGTGCACCACCAGGCCGGCCGGCTTGTCGATGACGGCCAGGTGCTCGTCCTCGTACACCACGGCCAGCGCCATCGGCTGCGGCACGAAGGCCTGGCTCATGGGGGTGGGGCGCAGCTCGATGGCCAGGCGATCGCCGGCGCGCACCTTCTGCGCCGGCTTGGCGGCCGGCACGCCCTGGATGCGGGCGGCGCCCGCCTCGATCAGCTGGCGCAGGTAGTTGCGCGAGAACTCGGGCACCAGCGCGGCCAGCGCGCGGTCCAGCCGCTGGCCGTGCAGCTCGGCCGGCAGCACCAGCTGGCGCAGCTCGGCCTCGGCGCCGGCGTCGTCATGCGGCTCGCCGTCGACGTCCCAGTCCCCGTCCGGTGACACCGGCGACGGGGGGGTGGCCGATATAATTGCCGCTGCTTGATTCAAGAAGGTTGCCACTGATGCAAGGTGCTCGATTATCGGCCGCTGCCGCCGTCGTGGTCGCGCTCGCGGCGCTGCTGACGGCCTGTTCGTCCAAGCCGGTCGACAAGACCGCCGGCTGGAGCCCCAATCGCATCCACGCGGAAGCCAAGGACGAGCTCAACTCCGGCGCCTACGACAAGGCGATCCCGCTCTACGAAACCCTGGAAGGCCGCGCCGCCGGCACCACGCTGGCGCAGCAGGCGCAGCTGGACAAGGCCTACGCCCTGTTCAAGGACGGCCAGAAGGCCGAGGCGATCGCCACGCTGGACCGCTTCATGCGCCTGCACCCGGCCAGCCCGGCCATCGATTACGCGCTGTTCCTCAAGGGCGTGATCAACTTCAACGACGAGCTGGGCATGTTCTCCTTCCTGTCGCGCCAAGACCTGTCCGAGCGCGACCAGAAGGCGGCCAAGGAAGCCTACGAGTCCTTCAACGAACTGGTGACGCGCTTTCCCGATTCTCGCTATGCGCCCGACGCCCGCGCGCGCATGCGCTTCACGGTCAATGCGCTGGCGCAGTACGAAGTACACGTGGCGCGCTACTACTTCACGCGCGGTGCCTACGTGGCGGCCATCAACCGCGCGCAGCAGGCGCTGGCCGATTACCGCGACGCGCCATCGCTGGAAGAAGCGCTGTACCTCCTGACCCAGTCCTACGACCGGCTGGGCATGACCGAGCTGCGCGACGACGCCCGGCGCGTGCTGGACAAGAACTACCCCAACAGCGCCTACCTGACGCATGGCCTGCGGGGTGCCGACAAGCCCTGGTGGCAGCTGTGGTGAGCCGGCGGCGCCGCCGCCCAGCCTCCCAAGTTCCTGCTCTGATTGACCGGTAGCCCTTGCGTGTCAAGCGCCGGCAGCTTCTGTTTTTGAAGCACTTACGGTGCGCAACTGGTCCAGCGCGGCGTCGAATTCCGCCGCCGTGACGAGCCGCCGCATCGGCGGCAGCGCCGCCAGCAGGCGGCGGCCGTAGCCCATCTGCGCCAGGCGCGTGTCGCAGATCACCAGCACGCCGCGGTCGCTCTCACGCCGGATCAGTCGCCCTGCCCCCTGCTTGAGCGCCACCGCCGCCTCGGGTACCGAATAGCCGGCAAAGGCGCTGCGCCCCTGCGCTTCCAGGCGGCGGCAGCGCGCCTCCACCAGCGGGTCGCCGGGCGGCGGAAACGGCAGCTTGTCGATCACCACCAGCTGCAGCGCCTCGCCCGGCATGTCCACGCCTTCCCAGAACGAGGCCGAGGCCACCAGCACGCAGCCCGGCCGGCCGTCGGCGTCGCCGGCGCGAAAGCGCTCCATCAGCACGCGCTTGGGCAGGCTGCCCTGCACCAGCACCTCGATGCCCGTGCCGGGACCAAAACGCTCGCCCAACGCCTCGCCGATGTGGCGCAGCGCGCGCAGCGTGGTGGTCAGCACCATGGTGCGCCCCCCCAGGCGCGCCGCCGCGTCGCTGGCCAGGCGCGCCACGTCGGCACTGTGGGCCGCATCGGCCGGGCGGGCGATGTGCGCCGGCACGTACAGCGCGGCCTGGCGCGCGTAGTCGAACGGACTGCCGATGCGCAGCACCTCGGCGTCCTGCAGGCCGCAGGGTTCGGTGAACCAGGACAGGCGTTCGTCGTCGCCCAGCGTGGCCGAGACGAAGGCCCAGGCGCGTGCGCGGCCGTCGGCGTCGGGCTCGGCCAGCAGGCGCGTGCGCACGGTGTCGGCGATGTCCAGCGGCGATTCGATCAGCCGCAGCGAGGGGCCGACGTCGACCCAGCGCACCAGGCCGGGTTCGGCCGGCGCGCCAAAGCGCTCGGCGCGGTCGGCCAGCAGGCTGGCGCGCTGGTGCAGGCGCACGAAGTCGGGCGCCAGCTCGCTAACGGTGGCCATGGCGGCGGCAGCGTCTGCCAGCGCCCGGTGCAGCCGCTGCAGCGCCGGCTGCCAGTCGGCCGCATCCAGGCCTTCGGGCACGGCCTCCAGCCAGCGCAGGCGGCTGGCGCCGCGCTGCATGCCGGCGGCCAGACGCAGTTGGCGCGTCGCCGCTTCGACGCCGCCGGCCAGCGCCTGCCAGTCGCACAGGCCGCGTGCCTGCCGCAGGCCGGCAGCCAGCAGATCGCGAGCGAAGTCCAGCAATTGCCCGCTGGCCAGTTGCTGGCCCAGGAACTGTATGCCGGTCTCGTTGAGCTGGTGCGCCTCGTCGAACACGACCACGCGCACGCTGGGCAGCAGCTCGGCCATGCCCGATTCGCGGATCGCCAGGTCGGCAAAGAACAGGTGGTGGTTGATCACCACCACGTCGGCCGCCATGGCCTGGCGTCGCGCCAGTTGCACATGGCAGGCGCGAAACTGCGGGCAGTCGGCGCCCAGGCAGTTCTCGCGCGTGCTGGTGACCAGCGGGATCACCGGCGAGCGCTCGTCCAGGCCGGGCAGCTCGGCCAGATCGCCGCTGCGCGTGGTTTTTGACCACCGCTCTATTTTTGATAGCTGCTGACGCACGCCAGTAACCGACGTAGCATCGGTTTGACTGGCCATTTCAAAACGGTGCAGACACAGGTAGCTGGCGCGCCCCTTGAGCAGCGCCATGCTCACCGGCAGGCCCAGGGCGCGCGCCAGCCGCGGCAGATCGCGGCCGAACAGCTGGTCCTGCAGCGTCTTGGTGGCGGTGGACAGCAGCACCCGTTCGCCCGACAGCAGCGCCGGCACCAGGTAGGCAAAGGTCTTGCCGACGCCGGTGGCGGCCTCGGCCACCAGCACGCCGCCCTGCTCGATCACCCGTGCCAGAGCCAGTGCCAGGCGGGTCTGGCCGTCGCGCAGGCGAAAGCCCTCGGCCGCCTGCGTCAGCGCGCCTTGATCGTCGAACGCGGCCGCGACCGCCTGGGTCAGCGCCGCGCCCCCCGCCGCGTCACGCGCGGGGGCGGCGCCGGGCGGCGCCGCGGGCTCAGGCCGGCTCATCGGGCGACAGCCTTGCTTGCAGCCGTGCGATGGCGTCGCGCAGCGCCAGGCGGCGCTTCTTGAGCCGTTGCAGCATCAGCTCGTCCAGTGGCGCCTGGCTGGCCAGCTGGTCGATCGTGGCGTCGAGGTCGGCATGCTCCATGCGCAGCTCGATCAGACGCCGATCCGGGGAATGCAGGTTGGCCGTCATGTGTAAGATTGCATGAAAACGCGCAAGGAGGCCGGCGGCGGCGCCCGCCATGGGCAGCGATCCGAGCGGCGAACACCAATAATACGGCGTGCCGCGCGCCGGCCGACACTGCAAGGGTCCCTCATGGAAAAAGGCTATCGACTCAGCGCCGCCACCGGCTTGCACAAGGGTGACCGGGACTACCAGCAGGACCAGGTGGCCCTTTTCGCGCATCCGCGCGTGACCGGCTGCGTCATGGGCGTGGTGGCCGACGGCATGGGCGGGCGCACCGGCGGGCGCAAGGCCGCCGACCAGGTGATGCTGACGGCGCGCCAGCTCTACGAGCGCTACGCCCCCGACAGCGAGGACGCCACCGCCGTGCTGCGCCAGATCGGCGAGGAGGCGCACCTGATCATCAAGCTCACCGCCATCGCCGCCGAGCAGGAGCCGCACAGCACCATGGCGGCCTTCATCATCAACGTGGGCGGCGAATGCCACTGGGTGCACACCGGCGACTCGCGCCTGTACCATTTTCGCGGCGCCCGGATGGTGCGGCGCACCAAGGACCAGTCCTTCGTGCAGGCGCTGGTCGACCAGGGTGAGCTGACCGAGGACGACGCGGCCGTGCACCCCAAGTCCAACGTGCTGCTGGGCTGCCTGGGCACCGAGGAGGCGCCCAAGCTCGAGTCGCACTACATCCCGCGCTTGCAGATCGGCGATTCGCTGCTGGCCTGCACCGACGGTCTGTGGCACTACTTCACGCCGGAAGAGCTGGGCTCGGTGCTGCACTCGCTGCCGCCGCGCGAAGCCAGCGAGTTCCTGGTCGACAAGGCACGCACGCGCGCCATGGGCGGGGGCGACAACCTGGCCCTGGCCATCGTCAAGATGGAGCCGCTGCAGACCGATCAGCCGGTGGTGGGCTCGGCCTTCTCGCCGCTTCGCTGACGCACCGCCCGGCGGCGGCGCGCGGTCAGCCGTCGCTGCCGGACGGCTTGCGCTCGAGCTGGCGCAGGCGCTCGTCGGTGCGGCGCCGACGATCGAGATCGTTCACGGCCAACTCCTGCTGCCGCAGGCGATCGAGCACGGCGCGACGCTCGGTGCGCGCCTGGCGCAGGCAATCGTTGACGGCAAAACGCTGCCAGCAGGCCTTTTCAGTCGCTTCGTAGCGCTGCGTGGCCTCGTCCCGCTCGGCGGCGATGCGGGCACGCTGGGCGTCCAGCCAGGGCGCCAGCGGCTGGCCCTCGGGCGGTGCCGTGGCGATCAGGGCCTGCGCCTGGGCCGCGTCGGCGGCGCGCGCGGCGGCGGAGTCGTCGTGCAGCGAGCCGGACGCGCAAGCGCTCAGCAGGGCACACAGCAGCAGACTGGCGGGCAGGCGGTTCATGTCAGGTGGGTGTCCACGGTGCGGTGCTCCAACGCCAGGTATTCGGCCGACTGCATCTCGTTCAGGCGGCTGACGGTACGCGGAAATTCGTGCGCCAGCGGGCCTTCGGTGTAGAGCTGTTCAGGCTGCACCTCGGCCGACAGGATGAACTTCACGCGGCGGTCGTACAGCACGTCGACCAGCCAGGTGAAGCGCCGGGCCTCGGAGGCCATGCGCACCGGCATGTGCGGCACGTCGGACAGCAGCACGGTGTGGAACTGGCTGGCGATCTCCAGGTAGTCGTTCTGCGAGCGCGGGCCACCGCACAGGGTGCGGAAATCGAACCACACCACGCCGCCGGCCCGCCGGCGGGCCTTGATTTCGCGCGCCTCGATATGCAGCACCGGGTCTTCGTCCGCCCGGCTGGCCAGTTGCTCGAACGTGTCCTGCATGGCGCTGTCGGCCGCCGCCCCCAGCGGCGTGTGGTAGAGCCGCACCTGCTGCAGCGTGCGGTGACGATAGTCGGTGCCGTTGTCGACGTTGACCACCTCCATGCGCTGGTTGAGCAGCTCGATCGCCGGCAGGATGCGGTCACGGTGCAGGCCGCCGGGGTACAGGTCGTCGGGCTTGAAGTTGCTGGTGGTGACAAAGCCCACGCCGTTGTCGAACAGCGCCGCCAGCAGCCGGTGCAGGATCATGGCGTCGGTGATGTCGGCGACGTGGAATTCGTCGAAACAAATCAGCTTGAAGCGCAGCGCCATGCGCCGACCCAGCTCGTCCAGCGGGTTCACCGTGCCCTGCAGGCCCGCGAGTTCGCGGTGCACTTCGCGCATGAACTCGTGAAAGTGCAGCCGCGTCTTGCGCCGGATCGGCACGGCGTTGAAGAAGCAGTCCATCAGGAAGCTCTTGCCGCGCCCCACCCCGCCGTACATGTAGACGCCCCGCGGAATGTCGGGGCGGTTGAACAGCTTTTTCAGGCGACTGGAACGCCTGGCCTTGTAGGCCGCCCAGTCGTCGGCGCAGCGCTGCAGCGCTTCGACCGCGCGCAGCTGCGCCGGGTCGCTCTGAAAGCCGCGCGCCTTCAGCTCGGCCTCGTAAGCCTGGCGCACGCTGCTCATTCGATCAGCCACCGATCACTACACAAATGATAGCTGCTTGCGCAAATCACGCCAGCGCGAACGGCCGATTTCATCAGAAATTCAGGGTGCGCTTGTCGACCGCCAGGGCGGCTTCCTTCACGCTCTCACCCAGGCTGGGGTGAGCGTGGCAGATGCGCGCGATGTCCTCGCTGCTGGCGCGAAAAGCCATGGCCACGCAGGCCTCGGCCACCAGCTCGCTGGCCAGGGGCCCCACGATGTGCACGCCCAGGATTTCGTCGCTGGCGGCGTCGGCCAGGAACTTGACCAGGCCGGTGGTGTCGCCCAGCGCGCGCGCGCGGCCGTTGGCCATGAAGGGGAAGGTGCCGGCCTTGTACTTGACGCCCTGCTCTTTCAGCTGCTGCTCGGTGCGGCCGACCCAGGCGATCTCGGGGCTGGTGTAGATCACCCACGGAATCAGGTTGAAGTCGACGTGCCCGTGCTGGCCGGCGATGCGCTCGGCCACCGCCACGCCCTCCTCCTCGGCCTTGTGCGCCAGCATGGGGCCACGCACCACGTCGCCCACCGCCCACACGCCGGGCAGGTTGGTGCGGCAGTCGCCATCGACGATGACGTCACCGCGCTCGCCCAGCTTCAGGCCCACGGCCTCGGCATTCAGGCCGGCGGTGTTGGGCACGCGGCCGATGGAGACGATGAGCTTGTCCACCTCCAGCGTCTGCGCCGCGCCCTTGGCGTCGGTCCACGCCACGCTCACGCCCTTCTTGCCAACCTTGACCTCGCCCACCTTCACGCCCAGCTCGATCTTCAGGCCCTGCTTGTCGAAGGCCTTCTTGGCTTCCTTGGCGATCTGCTCGTCCACCGCGCCCAGGAAGGTGGGCAGGGCTTCGAGCACGGTGACCTCGGCGCCGACGCGGCGCCACACGCTGCCCATCTCCAGGCCGATCACGCCCGAGCCGATCAGGCCCAGCTTTTTCGGCGCGGCCTGGATGGCCAGCGCGCCGTCGTTGCTGAGCACCTTGTCCTCGTCAAAGGGCACGCCGGGCAGCGCGCGCGCGCTGGAGCCGGTGGCGACGATGACCTGCTTGCCGACCAGGGTCTCATTGGTCGCGCCAGTGACGGCGATCTCGTAGCCACCATCCACCGCCTTGACGAACGAGCCGCGGCCATGGAAGAAGCTGACCTTGTTCTTCTTGAACAGGTAAAGGATGCCGTCGTTGGTCTGCTTCACGATGGTGTCCTTGCGGCCGACCATCTGGCCCACGTCGATCTTCAGGCCGCTGGCGGAAATGCCGTGCTCGCCGAAGTGCTTGCTGGCGTGCTCGAAGTGCTCGGAGCTTTGCAGCAGCGCCTTGGACGGGATGCAGCCCACGTTGGTGCAGGTGCCGCCGGGCGCCGGGCCGCCCTTGCCGTTCTTCCACTCGTCGATGCAGGCCACGTTGAAGCCCAGCTGGGCCGCGCGAATGGCGGCGATGTAGCCACCCGGGCCGGCGCCGATGACGATGACGTCGAATTGTTTGCTTGTCATGAGAATGCTTTCGTTCCGGGCGCAGCCCGCCACAAGGACACGGCCCGCGAAGGGGCCGTGCTTTCATCCGGTCAGATGTCGAACAGCAGGCGCGCCGGATCCTCCAGCGCCTCCTTCATGGCCACCAGGCCCAGCACGGCTTCGCGGCCGTCGATGATGCGGTGGTCATACGACATGGCCAGGTAGTTCATCGGGCGCACCACGACCTGGCCGTTCTCGACCACGGCGCGGTCCTTGGTGGCGTGCACGCCCAGGATGGCCGACTGCGGCGGATTGATGATGGGGGTGGACATCATGGAGCCGAACACGCCGCCGTTGCTGATGGAGAAGGTGCCGCCGGTCATCTCCTCGATGCCCAGTTTGCCGTCGCGCGCCTTGGCGCCGAACTCGGCGATCTTCTTCTCGATGTCGGCAAAGCTCATCTGGTCGGCGTTGCGCAGGATGGGCACCACCAGGCCGCGCGGGCTGCCGACGGCGATGCCGACGTCGAAGTAGCCGTGGTAGACGATGTCGTTGCCGTCGACGCTGGCGTTGAGCACCGGGTACTTCTTGAGCGCGTGCACCGCCGCCTTGACGAAGAAGCTCATGAAGCCGATCTTGACGCCGTGCTCCTTCTCGAACTTGTCCTGGAAGCGCTTGCGCATGTCCATCACCGGCTGCATGTTCACTTCGTTGAACGTGGTGAGGATGGCGTTGCTGGCCTGCGATTGCAGCAGGCGCTCGGCCACGCGGGCGCGCAGGCGCGTCATGGGAACGCGCTGCTCGGGCCGCTCGCCCAGGTTGGGCGCCACGGGGGCGGCCACCTGCGGCAACGAACTGGTGGGCACACCGGTCGGAATTTGAGCGGCTTTCTGCGCTCCAGCGCTTGTTCCACCTGCGCCAGCAGCTCCTGATTGAATAGCGCCCAGGACATCGCCCTTGGTCACGCGACCATCCTTGCCGGTGCCGGCCACGCTGCCGGCGGGCAACTGGTGGTCGGCCATCAGCTTGGCGGCGGCCGGCATGGCCACGCCCGACTTGTCGGCCACGGAAGCGGCCACCGCGGGGACAGCGGCTGCGGGGGCCGCGGCCGGCGCGGGCGCCGCGGCGCCGGCCACGGCGGCGGTGTCGATGCGCGCCAGCAACTGGTCAGCCACCACGGTGGCGCCGTCGGCCTGGACGATCTCGGTCAGCACGCCGCTGGCCGGCGCGGGCACTTCCAGCACCACCTTGTCGGTCTCGACCTCGATCAGGATTTCATCGGCCTTGACGGCCTCGCCGGGCTGCTTCTTCCATTGCAGCAGCGTGGCCTCGGCCACGGACTCGGACAGTTGGGGAACTTTGACTTCGACGATAGCCATTTCGAATTCTTCCAGTGATCTTGAATGCGTTTGCGTCTGGCGCCGGGTGTGCCGCGGGAGCGATGCTGCCATCCCGTGACCCAGACCCGGCGACCACCATCCTTACTTTTGCAGCACGAAGCCCTTGAGGCGGCCAAAGGCGGCATCGATCAAGGCCTTTTGCTGCTCCTGATGCAGGTGGGCATAGCCCACCGCCGGCGATGCCGAGGCGGCGCGGCCGGCGTAGCCGAGCTTCTGGCCCTCATGCATGTTCTCGTGGATGTTGTGCTGGATGAAGAACCAGGCGCCCTGGTTCTGCGGCTCGTCCTGGCACCACACGATGTCGGTCGCGTTGGAGTACTTCTTGAGCTCGGCGGCAAAGGCCTTGTGCGGGAAGGGATAGAGCTGTTCGACGCGGATGATGGCCACGTCGCTGCGCTCGGCCTCGGTGCGCTTCTTCACCAGGTCGTAGTACACCTTGCCCGAGCAGGCGATGACGCGCTTGACCTTGGCCGCGTTCTTGGCAATGGCGGCATCCTGCTCGCCCAGCACGGTCTGGAAACCGCCCTTGGTGAACTCGGACAGCGGCGAGGTCGCGTCCTTGTTTCGCAGCAGGCTCTTGGGCGTCATGATGACCAGGGGCTTGCGCAGCGGGCGCACCATCTGGCGGCGCAGTACGTGGAAGATCTGGCTGGCCGTGGTCGGCTGCACGATCTGCATGTTGGCATCGGCCGCCAGCTGCATGAAGCGCTCCAGGCGCGCCGAGCTGTGCTCGGGGCCCTGGCCCTCGTAGCCATGCGGCAGCATCAGCGTGATGCCGTTGACGCGGCCCCACTTGACCTCGCCCGAGGCGATGAACTGGTCGATCACCACCTGCGCGCCGTTGGCGAAATCGCCGAACTGCGCTTCCCAGATCACCAGGGTGTTGGGGTCGTTGGAAGCGTAGCCGTATTCATAGGCCAGCACCGCCTCTTCGGACAGGATGGAGTCGATGACGACGAACGGCGCCTGGTTCTCGGCCACGTTCTGCAGCGGGATGTAGGTGCCCTCGTCCCACTTCTCGCGCTTCTGGTCGTGGATCACGGCATGGCGGTGCGTGAAGGTGCCACGGCCGCTGTCCTCGCCCGACAGGCGGATCGGGTAGCCCGACGCGACCAGCGAGGCGAACGCCATGTGCTCGCCCATGCCCCAGTCCACGTTGTGCTCGCCGCGGCCCATGGCAGCGCGGTCGTCCAGCACCTTCTTGACCAGCATGTGCGGCGTGACGCCCTCGGGGATGGTCGTGATCTTCTCGGCCAGGCGCTTCCACTCGGTCAGCGGAATGGCGGTGTCGGCAGCATCGGTCCAGGTCTTGCCCAGGAAGGGGCTCCAGTCCACGGCGTACTTGCTCTTGAAGTTGGTCAGCACCGGATCGATGGTGTGCTTGCCCTCGTCCATGGCAGCGCGGTAGGCCTTGGCCATGTCGTCGCCGATGGTCTCGCCCATGCCCTGCGCGGCCAGCTTGTCGGCATACAGCTTGCGCGTGCCGGGGTGGGCAGCGATCTTCTTGTACATCAGCGGCTGGGTGAGCATGGGGGTGTCCTGCTCGTTATGGCCCAGCTTGCGGAAGCAGATGATGTCCACCACGATGTCGTTGGAGAACTCCATGCGGTATTCCAGCGCCAGCTGCATGCACAGGGCCACGGCTTCGGGGTCGTCGCCGTTCACGTGCAGCACCGGCGCCTCGATCATCTTGACGATGTCGGTGCAGTACAGCGTGGAGCGCAGGTCGCGCGGGTCGCTGGTGGTAAAGCCGATCTGGTTGTTGATGATGATGTGCACCGTGCCGCCGGTGGTGTAGCCGCGCGTCTGCGACAGCGCCAGCGTCTCCTGGTTCACACCCTGGCCGCCAAAGGCCGAGTCGCCGTGCACCAGCACCGGCAGCACCTGCTTGCCCTTGGGGTCGGCGCGGCGGTCCATGCGCGAGCGCACCGAACCCTCGACCACCGGGTTGACGATCTCCAGGTGCGAGGGGTTGAACGCCAGGCTCAGGTGCACCGGGCCGCCGGGGGTGGAGACGTCCGACGAGAAGCCCTGGTGGTACTTCACGTCACCGGCGGGCAGGTCTTCGGGGGCGGTGTGGTCGAACTCGGCGAACAGCTCCTTGGGCATCTTGCCCAGGGTGTTGACCAGCACGTTCAGGCGGCCACGGTGGGCCATGCCGATGACGATTTCCTGCACGCCCTTGGCACCCGCGGCCTGGATCAGCTCGTCCATGGCGGCGATGAAGCTCTCGCCACCTTCCAGCGAGAAGCGCTTCTGGCCCACGTACTTGGTGTGCAGGTAGCGCTCCAGGCCTTCGGCGGCCGTCAGGCGGTCGAGGATGCGCTTTTTCTTCGCAGCGTCGAACTGTGGCTTGGTGCGGGTGCTTTCCAGTTTCTGCTGCCACCAGCGCTTTTGCACCTGGTCGGTGGCGTACATGTATTCGGCGCCCACGGTGCCGCTATAGGTTTCGCGCAGCGCATTGAGCAGCTCGCGCAGCGGCATCTTGTCCTTGCCGAAGAAGGTGTTGCTGGTGTCGAACACCGTTTCCTGATCGGCATCGCTGAAGCCGTAGAACGAGGGCTCGAGCTCGGGGATCTGGGGGCGCTCGGCGCGCTTCAAGGGATCGAGGTCGGCCCAGCGCGCGCCGACGTTGCGGTAGGCGGCGATGAGCTGCTGCACGGCCGTGCGCTTGCGGCCCATTTCAGCGTCGGAGCTGGCCACCACCACACGGGTGCCGCCGGCCTTGGCACGCTCGGCAAAGGCGTTGATATGGGCCGCAAGCGCA
>Ga0208564_1001829_pt1 | contig 17403 bp, 16 predicted proteins | sample AD_UKC073_MetaG_FD_184439 | JGI IMG/M metagenome (GOLD analysis project Ga0208564, IMG submission 184439) | Active sludge microbial communities of municipal wastewater-treating anaerobic digesters from USA - AD_UKC073_MetaG (SPAdes) (version 2) | ecosystem: Engineered > Bioreactor > Anaerobic >... | reverse complement strand
CTCACCCCCCTCGGGCGCTCCTTGCTCGGGCCGTTGCGCGCGCTGGAGGAGTGGGCCGTCACCAATCTGCCCGCTGTCGCCAGCCACCAGCAGGGGTATGCCGCCGCTGCCGCCGACTGAGCGCGGGGCCCTCGCCGCTGCGTCCGAGCCCTTCTCGGGGTCTTGCTGACCTGGCTACCATCGAAGGGTTGGTCATAGTCCGAGGGAGCGACACCCGTGTTCTGGACCGTCCTTGGCGAGGTGCTCACCCCTGGCCTGGGTGCCGCCTTGAGCCCGATGCTGATTGTGGCTGCGATCGTCCTCGGGAGCGCGCCATCGGGCCCGCGCAAGGTGTTCACCTTCTCGACGGGCGTCTTCGTGGTCATGGCGGTGATCGGGATGCTCGTGGTGTTGGGAGCAGACAAGGCTGAGGTCGCCACGGTGCCGTCGCGGTCGGAGGGCGGGCACATTCTCGGACTGATCGTGGGCATCCTCTTGTGCGGCATGGCGTGGTTGACCTACAAGAACCGGCCTACCAACAGTGAAGACTCGTCCTCGGTCAAGCGATTGACCTCCCTGGACGCCTTGCCGTATCCGCGAATCTTCGTCATGGGCATGGTGCTCGGCCTGGTCAACGTCAAGAACATTCCGCTGGAGATCTCGGTCGGCACGAACGTCGTTCAAACGGGTGCCGGCGTGCCGCTCAGCCTGATCGGCATGCTGGTCTTCTCCGCGATGGCCTGCAGCACCCTCGTGACCCCCGGCGTCATCGTCCTCGCGGCACCAGAGAAATCCACTCGCATCCTCGGCCACGCGCGCAAGGTCCTCATCGCGAACAACACGGCCATCATGATCGTGCTCTACCTCATGTTGGGCACGAACCTGATCAGCAAGTCACTCGGCCCACTGTTCGCTTGACGCCGGCGGAGTGAACGGGCTCAGCTGGAGCAGAGGCAGAACGGGTGGCCGGCGGGGTCGAGGAAGACCCGGAAGGTCGTGCCGGGCTGATGCGCATGCTTGGTCGCGCCCAACTCGAGCACGGCGGCCTCGGCAACATCGAGATCGTCGACGACCACGTCGATGTGCATCTGCTGGGGGTGCTCCTGGCCGGGCCACTGCGGCGCCCGATAACCCTCGACGGCCTGGAACGCCATCGAGTCGCCGTAGTCCGCGCGGATCTGCCACCAGGTGCCGTCGTCGCTGTCGCCGCCACTGTCGCCATCACCGGGCTGGACCTCCCATCCCAGCAGCGCCCCATAGAACTCGGCCAGGGCCTTCGGGTCGGGGCAGTCCAGCACGACCACAGGGAAACGAGCGATAGCCATGCTCAGCACGCTACCTAAGGCCCGCCGCCCAAGGTCAGGGAACGACGACGGCCTGGCCGCGCAGCTCGCCGCGCTGCATGGCCTCGATCGCCGCGACGACGCCGTCGAGACCGACCTGCCGATCGATCGCGGGGCGAACCGTCCCCTGCGCGATGAGGTCCGCGACCTTGGCGCAGCCCGCCGTGGTCCCCTCCGCGAAGAGCCACCCGAGCTGACGCGACGTGAACCAATCGGCCATGGACGCAAAGAAATTGCGCTGTATGCCGCCCAGCGCCGGCCCGCCTTCCTCCCCACCGACGATGACGAGCCGGCCCGTTGGAGTCAAAGCCGCTCGTAACTGGGAGACCCGGCGGTTCCCGCCGATATCGACGATGAGATCGAACCCGCCGCCCAGGTCGGCCAAGCTTGTGCTCCGATAGTCGGCGACGTGCTGCGCCCCCAGCGTCCGGACGAACTCCAGCTTGGCGTCACTGCAAACTCCCGTCACCTCCGCGCCGAGTCCGGACGCGACCTGCACCGCGAAACTTCCCACCGCCCCGGACGCGCCAAGGACCAGGACCCGCTGGCCGGCCTGCAACTGACCACCGCGCAGGACGGCCTCGCGGCCGGTCACCCCCGACACGCCGATGGTCGCTGCGTCGACGTCGCTGACCCCGGCGGGGGTGGGGGCGAGGCGCTTCGGCGACGCGACGGCATACTCGGCGAAGGAGCCGCTCGCCGCGGTGCCGAAGACGCGCGCGCCGACGGCGAAGGGGACATCCCCGGCCCCCACCGCAACCACCTCGCCGGCCACCTGCTGCCCGAGGATCGCCCGGCTGGGCCGCCGCACGCCGAGGGCGAGCCGCGCCAGGTAGGGCAGACCGGTGAGCAGGTGCAGGGTCGCGCGGTCCAGGCCGGCGGCGCGCACCCGGACCAGCACCTCGCCGGCCCCCGGCTCCGGCCGCGGCACCGTCTCGATCACCACCTGGTCGGGGCCGCCATACCTGTGCCGCAGGGCCGCGCGCATCGTCAACGGCAACGCCTGGTCGGCCGCGACGGTCGGGGTCGGGTCGTCGGACGCCTGTGTCATGGGGGTCTCCTCGTAGCCATACGCAGTAAGGTTTGCTACGGTAACATTACGTTGTAAGGCAAGCAACCCCCTCGAACGGACCGCCGGTATGCCGCCCCACAAACTCACCCGCGAGTCCGTCGTCTCGGCGGCCGTCGACCTCGCCGATCGGGAGGGCATCGCCGCCCTGACCATGCGCAGCCTGGCGCGGCACGTCGGCGTGGAGGCCATGTCGCTGTATCACCACCTCCCCAACAAAGAGGCCCTCCTGGACGCCATGGTCGACCGGGTCTACGCCGCCATCGAGCTTCCGGCGCCCGACGGGGACTGGCGCTCGGGGCTGCGCAACCGCTCCGAGTCGGTCCGCGCGGTCCTGTTGCGCCATCCGTGGGCGCTGCCCCTGATGGAGTCCCGGCATGCCCCCGGACCGGCGAACCTCGCCTACCACGAGGCCACGATCGCCTGCCTACGGGCCGCCGGTTTGGGGCCGGCCCAGGTCGCCCATGCGTATGCCGTCATCGACGCCTTCGTCTACGGCTTCGTCCTGCAGGAGACCACGCTGCCCTTCGACAGCGGCGAGGAAGCGGCCGCGATGGTCACCGACGGGCCGTTCAGCGAGTTCCTCGCCCGCTACCCGAACATGATGTGGTTCACGACGAATGTCGTTCTGGCGCCTGGCTACTCGTTCGGCCGGGAGTTTGCGCCGGGGCTCGAGCTGGTCCTCGACGGCATCGCGGCGCGGCTCGGGGACGGCATACCCGAAACGACTCCGGCGCCGCAGACCGGTGCCGCGACGACCGACACCTGAGACTCTTGCCCGGTGGCCAACGATGATGTCGCCCGGCGGGCGGACCTGGTGAGGTTGCGCATGGTGCGCGACCGGATCGACCGCGACTACGCGCAGCCCCTGGACGTCGAAGCACTCGCCCGCGGTGCGCACGTGTCGGCGGGTCACCTCAGCCGGGCGTTCAAGGCGGCCTACGGGGAGTCGCCCTACAGCTACCTGATGACGCGCCGGATCGAGCGCGCGATGACCCTGTTGCGTCGTGGGGACCTGTCGGTCACTCAGGTGTGCTTCGCCGTCGGCTACGGCTCGCTCGGCACCTTCTCGACGCGCTTCACCGAACTCGTCGGTATGCCGCCCAGCACCTTCCGCGACCTGGACGCCGAGGCGCTTCGCGGCATACCCCCGTGTGTGACCCAGCGAGTCGGAAAGCCGGTCAGGAATCGAGAAGCGGGCGCCCACCCTCTCCTCTAGCGTGAGGAGCGTGAACCTGACCATCCACCAGGCCTACCTGCCGGCCGACGACCCCGACGCGGCTCGGCGCTTCTATTGCGACATCCTCGGCTTCGAGCTGCGCGGCGACGTCGGCAAGGGGGCGCTGCGGTGGCTCACCGTCGGGCCACCCGGCCAGCCGGGCACGTCGATCGTCCTCACCCCGCCGGGGGTGGATCCCAGCATTTCCGACGAGGAGCGGCGCGTCATCATCGACATGATGGCCAAGGGCACCTACGGAGCCATCAACCTCGCGACCTCGTCGGTCGACGCAACCTTCGCGCAGTTGGAAGCCGCCGGCGTCGACATCGTGCAGGAGCCCCTGGACCAGCCCTGGGGATTGCGCGACTGTGCCGTGCGCGACCCCGCCGGCAACCTCGTGCGCATCATCCAAGCTGCGTGAGCGGCGCTCACCCATCACCAGGAGAACCCATGAGCCAGATCGTCGACTTCGTCACCGTGTCCACTGCCGGTCTCGAGTCCTCGCCGCACGCCGCCGCGCTTGCGGGGCTGCGGGCGAACGAGTCGCGCTACTTCAAGAACAAGTACGCCCACGACTTCACCGTCACGCCGGCCGCGCAGGCACCGGAGCTCGTGGCGTGGGTAGCGGGCATCCTCGAGCAGGAGCGCCACATCGTCGTTGCCGCGCGGCCGTTGGAGGTGTCGGTGGCTGACGTCGACGGCATCCACTGGGTGCACGTCTTCTACGAATCGGGACTGGCGATCAACGTCCTCTATGGCGTCGCGCCCGGGTCCAAGCGGGCGGTCGGGTTCAAACTGTCCGAGGGGATGGACGTGCCGCAGGAGTTGTCCGCGTTCAAGTTCGCCCGCCAGAAGTCCAAGCTCGCCGGAGTCATCCGCGGGTCCTACTTCGTCATCAAAGGCGAGCACGACCCCACCTGAGCCGGGACGCAACCCCGCTCGCGATGAATCACGAGGGGTATGCCGTGTCGCTGGCGGGACCGGGGCGGAGAGGCGACTGGCAGCCTCGCTAGGGACCGCTAGGGACCGCTAGGGCCGCAAGGGCCGCTGGGGGCCGCAAGGGGCCGCTGGGGCCGCTAGGGCCGCAAGGTCAGGCGGTCGGGGTGCTACCGCGCAGGATCGCCGACATCTTCTTGCCCCGGGCGACTTCGTCCACCAGCAGGTCGAGATAGCGGACCTTCTGCATGAGCGGGTCCTCGATCTCCTGGACCCGATACCCGCAGATCGTCCCCCGGATGAGCGAGGCGTTCGGGTTCCACCCGGGCGCCTGCTCGAAAAAGGTCCGCATATCGATCTCATCGGTCAATACCCGCGCCAGCCCGGCCTCGTCATATCCGGTGAGCCAACCGATCACCTCGTCCACCTCAGCAGCGGTGTGGCCCTTGCGCTCGACCTTGCGGAGGTACAACGGGTAAATGCTCGCAAAGCTGGTCCCGAAGATCCGATGCTCAGCCATCCATGCCTCCTTCTCTGTGTGGGGGCCAACGCTAACCCCACACTCCAAGAATGCTGACGCGAAACAGGCTGGGGCGCTCCTCGAGGTCCGAGTAGCCGAGCCGGAGGGACTCCCCCATCGCGAGTGGAGCTGCCACGACGTTGTCCGGCCTGCGCATCGACCGCAGAGCCCATCACACCCCCGCCGCACACCTCAACCCCGCCCGCAGGTCAGGCGGCGGGCAGCGTCAACGTGAACGTCGCACCGGTGCCCGGACCCGCGCTGGCTGCCGTGAGCGTGCCGTGGTGGGCGTGGGCGATGCTCCGCGCGATGGCCAGCCCGATGCCGCTGCCGCCATGGTCGCGATCCCGGGCGGTGTCGCCCCGGTAGAAGCGCTCAAAGATGTGCGGGAGGTGGGTGGCCGAGATCCCGTCGCCCGTGTCGCTGACCGTGACCTCGACCGCCTCGCCCGACTCTCGCGCGTCGACCCGAACAGTCCCCCCTGCCGGGGTATGCCGGAGCGCGTTGGCGAGGACATTGGTCAACAGTTGCAGGATGCGCTGGCGGTCCACGGCGACCCGAATCCCCTGACGGGCCAGTTCGGTGCCCCCGTTGAGGCCCTCAGAATCCAACAGGGCGACGCCTTTGGCCGCGAACTCCGATCGCACGCCTTCGACCGCCGCCCGCACCAGCTCGCCCACCGGGATCTCGTCCACCGAAAGCCCCTCAAGCCCACCTTCGTCAGCATGGGACACGTCGGCGACGTCGGCAGACAGCCGCACCAACCGCTCGGTGTGATCTCGCAGCACGCGGGCCGTTACCGGTGTCCACTCGGTGACGCCATCCTCGATGCCGTCCAGGTGCAGGCTGATGACGGCCAGCGGCGTCCGCATCTCGTGGGCGAGATCGGCCAGCAACCGGCGGCGGGTGTCCTCGGTCGACTCCAACCGTGCGGCGACGTCGTTGAGGGTGTCGGCCAGCCGGTCGAGTTCCGGCCCGGCTGACGGACGCGGAGCCCGCGCCGAGTAGTCGCCGTTGGACAACCGGGTAGCCACCGTCGCGAGATCCCGCAACGGCTGGGTCATCCGTCGCGACAGGTACCAGGTCACGAGGAACCCTGCCGTGAGAGCGATGACCAGCGCCGCACCGAGCGAGATCGCGTTGGCGCTCGCGTAGGCCTGCTCTGAGTGCATCAGTTCGGGGGAGTTGGGCTGCTGCCCGGCCTCCAACAGGTGTTCGTGGAACAGTTCCGGCCCGACAATCGCCGCCACGAGGGCAGCGGTGAGGATGCCCGCCCCGACGACGATGCATTGGGCGAGCATGAGCCGCGTCCGCAGCGACCAGCCCTCCCGCCCGGCCCGGAGGTTCACGGTGTCACCATCCGATAGCCGACGCCCCGGACCGTCGTGATGTATGCCGCCTCCCCGGGGTCGTCTCCGAGCTTGCGTCGCAGGTGCGCCACGTGGACGTCGACGACGTGTTCGTCGCCGACCCATCCCGGATCCCACACCTCATCGAGGATCCGACGGCGGCTGAAGGCGACCTTCGGAGACCCGGCCAGCACGGCGAGGATGTCGAACTCGGTGCGGGTCAACTCGACAGGCGTCCCGGCCACCCGGACGAGACGGCCGTCGAGATCAACTTCGAGTTCCCCGAAAACCCTTGTCGGCCGAGCCTCTTCGATGGCGGCGACGGGTCGACGGGGTCGGCGCAACACGACCTGAACGCGGGCGACCAGCTCGCGAGGGCTGAACGGCTTGGTGATGTAGTCGTCGGCGCCGACCGAGAGCCCGACGATCTTGTCGATCTCGTCGGTCCGGGCGGTCAACATGAGCACGTAACAGTCGGTGAAGGTGCGCAGCCGACGGCATACCTCGATGCCGTCCAGTCCGGGAAGTCCCAGGTCGAGGACGACGACGTCCGGTTCGGCGGTCCGGGCCGCATCGAGACCGTCCGGGCCTGTGAAGGCGAGGTCCACGGCATACCCCGCGCGTTGGAGGTAGGAGCCGACCATCGCGGCGAGGTCCTTCTCGTCCTCGATGACGAGGACCCGGCCAGCCGACGCTGTCATGCGATCCATCATCCTTCGGCGCGGCGCACCGCGAGAACAGTTGTCGTGCTGGGGGCCCGATCTTGACGAGATCTTCAGGTTTCCTGGGGATCTTTCGACACGCGGATGAACGAGCATCGACCTCATGATGGGTTGGGGCGGGTTCGGCATGGGCTGGTCGATGTGGCTGGTCATGGTGGCAGTCGTCGTCGGGGTATGGGCGCTCGTCGCCCTGCTCCTGCGGGTTGTGTTGCGCGACCGGGACCGCGACCGGAGCGAGCCCCAGCAGGCTCCCGAGTCGCCGTTGGTCATCCTCGACCGGCGGCTGGTGAGCGGCGAGATCGACATCGACGAGTACGTCCAGTTGCGGCGGACCCTGACCAGTGGGCACTGAGCGATGACCTCCTCTGCGATCCCGCGTCGTTCCCTGCTGCTCGGTGGCCTGGGGGGCCTCGGCCTCCTCGGGGTCGGTGCTCTCGCCGCGTGCACCGGCGGTTCGCCCGGCTCGGGCGGGATGACCGGGTCGGGCATGGCGATGGGCACCGGCAAGACCATCGGACCGGTCCCGTCAGCCTCGCCGAGCCCGGGGCAGAAACTCGTCACGGCGACCCTCACCCCCAAGCGCACCACGGTCGACCTCGGCGGGGTCACCGTCGACACCTGGGCCTATGGCGATTCCGTTCCGGGGCAGGCGATCCGCGCCACGGCGGGCGACTTCCTGCGGGTCACCGTCGAGAACCAACTCCCCGCGGATACGACGGTGCACTGGCACGGCATACGGCTGCGCAATGCCGCCGACGGCGTTCCGGGAGTGACCCAGGACCCGATCGGTCCCGGCGCGCGCTATGTCTACGAGTTCACCGCCCCGGATCCGGGGACCTTCTTCTTCCACCCGCATGTCGGGCTGCAACTCGACCGTGGGTTGTATGCGCCGCTCATCCTCGACGATCCCGCCGAGCCCGGTGGCTATGACGCGGAATGGATTGTCGTGCTGGACGATTGGCTCGACGGCACGGGCACGACTCCCGACGATGTCCTCGCCAAGCTGATCGCCGACGGTGGCCCGGCCAACGGCAGCGGCGGCAGTGGCGGCATGGGCGGCATGGGTGGCATGGGTGGGATGAACCACGGCGGGATGGGCAACGGCATGGGTCAGGCGCCGTGGGGCGATGCCGGGGATGTGACCTATCCGCACTTCCTCATCAACGGCAAGGCCCCCACCGACCCGACCAGCCTGACCGCCAAGCCGGGCCAGCGAGTTCGGTTGCGGGTCATCAACGCCGCCTCCGACTCGATCTTCGCGGTCGCCCTCGGCGGCCACCGGATGACGCTCACCCATACCGACGGGCACGCGGTCCAACCTGTCGAGGTCGGCGCGTTCTATGTCGGGATGGGGGAGCGCTACGACGCGATCGTCACGCTCGGTGATGGCGTCTTCCCGCTCGTCGCCGCGCCGTTCGGTAAGCAGGGCCACGCACTCGCAGTCGTGCGCACCGGGGCCGGCGCCGCTCCCGGCGCGTCGACGCCGCTTCCCTCGGAGGTGAGTGGCGAGGTGTTCCTCGGCTCGCGGCTGCTGCCCGCGGCCGGCACGCGCCTCCCCGACCGGGCGCCCGACGCCTCGGTCGATCTCGTCCTCAATGGATCGATGAAGCCCTATCTCTGGGGCATGAACGGCGCGCCCTTCGGCAAGAACTCCCCGCTGGTCGCCCGAGCGGGGCAACGGCTGCGGATCAACGTCGTCAACATGACGATGATGACCCACCCGCTGCACCTGCACGGGCCGGCTTTTGCGCTCGCCGATTCAGGGCTGCGCAAAGACACGCTGCTCTTTAGGCCGATGGAGTCGCGTCAGCTCGACCTCGACCCCGCGGTCGGCGACTGGATGGTCCACTGTCACAACATCTATCACGCCGAGGCCGGGATGATGATCCTCCTGTCCGCGACCGCCTGACCCGAGCGGCCGGCATACCCTTTGATGCTTGGACGGGCTCCTGGGCGGGGTTCTTGGGAAACTCGAGGGTATGGAACTGCTCTGGGCGCATGTCGGGATCACATGGTGGGGCGTGCTGGGGGTCATCCTGGCGACACTGGTGCTGTACCTGGTCTATGCGGGCGCGCTGAAGGTGTTCGGGCCGCGACTGTCCGCCAGCACGTCGACCTTGAGCATCGCGGTGCTCGCGGTCCTGTCGGCGATCGCCGGGCGGTCCATGCTGGGCGACTCACCGACGCTGCTCGGCGGGCTCACGGCGATCGCCACCCTCCTCGCCCTCGAGGCAGTCATGGGTCGGCTGCGGCTTGCCGCGCGCACCCTGCGCCGGGGGGACCGCACGGCGGTGCGCAAGCAGCCGGTGCGCCGGCAACGCGCGCGACGGCCTACGGTCGCGCTCGTCAACGGCCGGATCCACGACGACGCCTTGGCCGGGCTCGGCCTGAGCCGCGAGCAGTTCCTCGGCCAGCTGCGCCAGGCCGGAGTGCACCACCTCGCCGATGCCGGCCTCGTCATCGTCGAGGGTCGGGAGGGGCTCACGGTCATCAGGGTCGGCCACACGATCGACGAGGTCCTCATCGAGGGCGTCGTCGGCGCCGACCTCGTCTCGGCCACCCTCATCCGTCGCTGACCTCGACAAGGGATATTGACGAGGTTGCACATATCTGGCAACACCTTGCACGGCCGTCTTCGGTTGTCGGTGGTCGGTCGCACCTTGGTGAGGTGGAAGCGCCGGGAGCAGGGTCCTCGTGGACTCGACCGTGCTTTCTTCGCGCACTCTTCGTGACGGCTCGGGCTTCTGAGTACCGACGACATTGAGCCTCCATTCAGCATCTTCTGGTGAACGGGCGGGCGCCCGGGGATGAAGTCGTCCATGAAGTCGTAGCAGGGTGCGTGATCACGACACCTACGGCGGCTTCATGTGCGACCCCACGTCCGGTCGAGCGCGGCATACCCAGGGCAGTGTGGGCGCCGCGGCGCCGCGATCGTGAGAGACCTCTGTCGGTTCGCACCGCCCCCACGTCGATGAGATCGTCGCCTGGTTCCCCGGCGCCGCGACGTTGGAAGTGCACCCGCCTGACGTAGATCTCGCCGACGCCCAACCTCCTTCAGGGCGCTGCGCGAGCGGATAATCGCCGGGGACGAACCGAGTGGGGTCGAGGAGGTCTGCGCGGTGGCGAACATCGGTGATGACAAGCCGCCCGAGCGCGAAGCCCAGGTGACCGGAGCCCAGGCCAACGCACCCCAGGCCAACGCACCCCAGGCCAACGCACCCCAGGCCAACGCACCCCAGGCCAACGCACCCCAGGGGGGTGACGGGCCGAGCACGAGCGGCGCGTGGCGCCAACGGGACTACCACCACCCTGCCGCCGGGTGGGGTGCCGCGAAGGCGGTCGGCAGGATCCTCGCGGCCAATGACGCCCTGCTCACCGGACCTCGCGCGATGCTCAAGATGAACCACGAGGACGGCGGCTTCGACTGCCCGGGATGCGCCTGGCCCGACGACCTGCACGGCCTCAAACTCGACCTGTGCGAGAACGGGGTCAAGCACGTCACCTGGGAGATGCGCAGAGGCCGCACGGACCGGGAGTTCTTCGCGCGGCATACCGTCGCGGAGTTGGCCACGTGGACGGACACCGCCCTCGAGAAGCAGGGCCGGCTGACCGAGCCGATGGTCTACGACGCGGCGACCGACCACTATGTGCCGATCACCTGGCAGGGCGCCTTCGACCTCGAGGCGCGCCACCTGCAGGCTCTGGAGACTCCCGACGAAGCGGCGTTCTACACCTCAGGTCGGCTCAGTAACGAGGCAACCTTCCTCTACCAGTGGTGGATTCGCGAGTTCGGCACCAACAACATGCCCGACTGTTCGAACATGTGCCACGAGGCATCCGGGCGCGCCCTCACCGCCGCCCTCGGCACCGGCAAGGGGACGGCCGACCTCGACGATTGGTATGCCGCGGACGCCCTTTTCGTCATGGGCGTCAACGCCGGCTCCAATGCGCCTCGCATCCTCACGGCGCTCGCCGACGCCTATCGACGCGGCGCCCAGATCGTGCATGTCAACCCCCTCATCGAGTCGGGAGCGACCCGCACGATCATCCCGCACGAGGTCGGCGACATGGTGCGCAACCATGCGACTCCGACCTCGACGCTCAATGTCCAGGTGCGCATCGGCGGCGACCTGGCCCTGCTGCGCGGTATCGGCAAGACCGTCCTGGAGCGCGCCGAGACCGACCCGAGCGCGATCGATCGGGAGTTCATCGAGCGCTACACCGACGGGTTCGACGCCTATCGGCAACGATGCGACGCGACCACCTGGGCCGAGATCGAGGACGTGTCGGGTCTCACCGAAGTGCAGATCCGCGAAGCGGCCGAGATCTATCTGCAGTCGAAGCAGACCATCTTCAGTTGGTGCCTGGGAATCTCGCAGCACGAGAACGGTGTCGACACGATCCGCGAGATCGTCGATGTCCTGCTCCTGCGCGGCAACCTCGGTCGCCCAGGAGCCGGGCCCTCCCCGGTGCGCGGTCACAGCAACGTCCAGGGCAACAGGACGTGCGGCATCAACAACCTGCCCTCCGACCAGGTCCTCGACCTCATCGCGGCCGCCTGTGACATCGACCCGCCGCGTGCCCCGGGCCTGGGCACCGTCGGCACCGTCGAGGGCATTAACACGGGCGCGATCAAGGTATTCGTCTGTCTCGGAGGGAATTTCGCGCTCGCGGCGCCGGACACGGCATACACCGCGGTGGGTTTGCGCAGGTGCGAGCTCACGGTGCAGGTGAGCACGACCCTCAACCGGAGCCACATCGTCCACGGTCGCGCGGCGTTGATCCTGCCCTGCCTGGGTCGCACCGAGGTCGACGAGCAGGCGGGCGGTCCGCAGTCGGTGTCGGTCGAGGACTCGATGAGCATGGTGCACCTGTCGCGCGGCTACCGGAAACCCGCGTCGCCGCACCTGCGCTCCGAGGCCGCGATCGTCGCCGGGATGGCGATGGCCAGCCTGCCGGGCACCCGCACCCCGTGGTCGGAACTCATCGCGGACTACGACCGGATCCGTGACGTCATGGCGGTGGGGCTGGCCGGGTTCGAGGACTTCAACAACCGGGTCCGTATGCCGCACGGCTTCCGGATCGCCCAACCGGCCCGTGAGTTGGTGTTCCAGACGCCGACGGGTCGGGCGGAGTTCTCGTCGACGCCACTGCCCGCGCGTGACGTGGGATTCCTTGCGCTGCAGACGATGCGGTCCCACGATCAGTGGAACACGACGATCTACTCCGACAACGACCGCTACCGCGGGGTGTCCAACCTGCGCACCCTCGTCTTCATGAACACCGCCGACATGGCCGAACGGGGCCTGGCCGAAGGCGACCTCGTCGACATCGTGGCCACGAGCAAGGACGGCTCGACGAGATCCTTGCGCGGCTATCGGGCGCTCGCCTACAACCTGCCCAAGGGCGACGCGGCGGGCTACATGCCGGAGATGAACGCACTCGTCGGGCGAGCCGACTTCAGCGCTCAGAGCGACCAGCCGCTCATGAAGCACCTGCGGGTGCGGATCACCGCCTCGCGATCAACTGGCGACGAGGTGAGCCTGACTCCAAGCGTTGTAGCCGCCAAGAATGTCTGACACGTCGGCAAACCCGTTGGCGCGCAACAGGCTTGCGGCAACGCTGGAGCGCCAGCCTCCGGCGCAGTAGACGATCACCGGCGCGGTCGAGTCGAGTTCGCCCAGCCGGCGAGGCAATTCGGGCAACGGGATGGTCCGAGCCCCCGGGATCACGCCGCCCGCAGTCTCGCCGGGGTTGCGGATGTCGACGAGTTGCACTCCCGCTGCAGCCGTCTCCGCGGCCGCGTCGGGCTCGTCCGTTGCCGTTGCCGTTGCCTCTGCCGTTGCCTCTGACGCTGCCTCCGGCGCCAGCGCAGCGTCGGTCTGGGCCACGGTGAGCCGGCTCGCCCGGGCAACCTGCTCGGGACGGGCCAGCAGATAGGCCTCGACGTCGGGGACGTAGCCGACCACCTGGTCGAACCCGATCCGGGCCAAACGCAGCGCGACCTCCTGCTCCTGGCCGTCGGCTGCCATGACGACGATCGGCTGGTCGGGGCGGAAGACCATGCCCGCTGTCTCGGACATCCGTCCGTCGGCGGGCACGCTGACGGCACCGCGCAGGTGACCGGCCGTGAACGACGTGGCATCGCGGGCGTCGTGCACCGCAGCCCCGCCGGCGAGTGCCGCCGCCACCGCGGCGTCATCGAGCGCGGGGATTGCTGCGTCGAGACCACGGGTGGCGCGCTCCTGCTTGTTGAGCGTCGCGTTGTAGAGGAAGTACGCAGGGGCGCTGGGCTGCCCCTCGGTGACCACCGCGAGGAACTCGTCCTCCGTCATCGGTTGGCAGGCGTAGTTCAACGCGCGCTGTGCCCCGATGGTCGACTGCTTCTCGGTCGAGAGGTTCTTGCCGCATGCCGAGCCGGCGCCGTGGGCCGGGAAGACCCGGACGGCGTCCGGCAGGCTCATGAGTTTGCGCTGCACCGAGTCGTAGAGCATCCGCCCGAGCGCATCGGCGCTCACCCCGACCGACGCGAGCAGGTCCGGCCGCCCGACATCGCCGATGAACAGGGCATCCCCGGTGAGGACGCCGTAGGCGACTTCATCATCGGCGTGTTCGAAGACCAGGACGCTGATCGACTCGGGGGTGTGACCCGGGGTGGCCATGATCTGCAGGGTCACCTCGCCGAGGCTGATCCGGTCGCCGTCGGCCAAGGACCGGTGGGCGAACTCCGGGGTCGCCGCTTCGCCATAGCCGATCCAGGCGCCCGTCGCCTCCGCCAGTTCCAAGTGGCCGGAGAGGAAGTCGGCGTGGAAGTGGGTGTTGATGACCCCGATGATCGTCAGCCCCGCGGCCCGCGCGTCGGCGAGGTAGTCGGCCACGTCTCGGCGCGGGTCCACGACAACTGCCTGGCCGGTGCTCTCGTCTCCGACGAGATAGGAGGCCTGGGACAGGCAGTCCAGGTAGTACTGGGTGAACAGCATCGGTGGCTCCTTCGCCTGGCCCAGGGGTCGGTCGGGACGGGTGCGTGGAACTCTATACCCCTGGGGGTATAGCCACCAGCGGGGTTGCGCGGCATACCTGCTCGCCACGACGCCAACCCGCCGGTATGCCGCGGGGCCCCAGCGCGCGGTCCTGCGGCTGGGCGCGCTCGCCGCCCAGATGTTACTGCGCGGTTCGCGACGTATCTGGCGATCAACTGGAGGACTCTTCCCCTTGTCGGCTCTCTCCCACTGAGCTGCGCCAGTCCGACGACGAGGAGACGTCATGCCAGGTTGGTACGTCCACATGGAAGCGGCCCACGACACCGCCCGGGCGATGCGTGACGGCACGATCCCCCCCGGCTTCGCCATCAGCGCGGCCGAGGCCCAGGCCATCGGCGAGCACTGCCACACCTGGCGAAACTACCTCGCGCTGGGCTCCCTCGGGCCGGACCTGTTCTACCTGCTGCCGGACTTCAAGAACACGACCGGCCAAGTGATCCGCCAGGTCGTGCAGTGGTGCCTGGACGTCTGGGAGGTCATCGACAGCGAGTTCGTCAGCAAGTGGGAGACGTGGATCGACCCCATCTCGACGAACAACTCCCAGCTCGCCTCGCAGCTCACCGGCGGCCTGTCGACCCAGCTCGCCCAGGTCCTCGACGAGCTCACCTCGGCGATCATGTCGGCCTTCAAGGGCCTGCTCGCCCAGATGGGCGACTGGTTCGGCGTGCTGACCTCCGGTGTGCCCCAAGGGTTCGGCGACGACGCCTTCTATTGGTCGGACATGTTCCACTACCGCAAGACCTATCAGTTCCCGTTCGTGCTCTTCCAGCAGGCCCAGGCGGCCCTGGCCGCAGCGACCACGGACGACGCGCGGGCCGACGCCCAAGCCCGGATCGCCTTCGCGGTCGGTTGGATGTCGCACTGCGCCACCGACGTCACTGGGCACCCCTACACCAACGCCAAGTCCGGCGGCCCCTACCGCAACCACTGGCAGCGTCACCATCTCGTCGAGAACCACATGGACTCGGAGAACTACGTGGCGCGCCACCCCGGCCCCCTGTATGCCGAGTACGGCACCTCCGCGTTGCACTTCCGGCTAGCGTTCCGGCATCGCACCGACGCCCCCTACAACGGTCGCGACGACGCCCCCGCCTACGACTACTGGACCGGTTTCCCGGCCTACGACAACGGTGACGGGCCCACCCCGACGGCGAACCGGCATACCTTCTTCGACCTGGACACCGGCCCCTTGCCGGGCCACCTGGTCGACGGCCTGCTCGAGGCGATGGCCGACGTCTACGGGGCGGAGGGGCCGCACATCCTGCTGCAGGACCCGCCGTTCTCGGCCACCGACCCGGTGACCGGGCAGCCCGACGGCCGTCCGAACGAGCCGGCGATGGCGCAGATGTGGGAGATCACCTACCGCTACCTCAAGATGACCAGCAGCGACGCGATCAGCCTGCGCCTGCCGCCCCCGCCGTCGGTGTTCACCGACCACTCGTTCCCGACGCCGCCCGGCGGCGGAGGGTCGGGGATCGATGACGACCCGAGCCGCGGCGCCGACGTGGACGACGACGACTCGTTCAACCTCCTGGATCTGCTGCTCGCCCTGTTCGCGTGGATCGTCTATCTCGCCCAGGTCGTCGTGTGGCTGCTGACGGTCCTGCCCGGGCTCATCATCGACATCACGACCTTCCCTGCCCGCGAAGTCATCTACTGGGCCGTCATCGTCCCGGCCTGGAACCTCTACCTGCTGGCCCGCCGCGCCCTGGTGATGTCCGGCTTCGCGATGCCCAAGCCTGCCGAGATCAGCTTCGGGCTGACCACCCTCGGCAGCGAAGGCGGCTTCGATATCGGCTCGGCGCTCGACTCGCCGCTCGGGATCGGTGGGGTCCGTCCGATCACCGAGCCGTCCGGCCGGCTCACCGCCACCGATGCGCGCGGGCTCGACCTCGCCTACCCCCGTGGCATCGTCCGCGACCTGCCGTCGGGGATCAGTCGCCCCGACCTGGTCGGTGCGCTCGGGCTCACCTCGCCGCTTCGGTATGCCGCGGACGCACCGTCGCAGGAGTTCAAGGCGTCCGAGTGGATCGCTCCATGGCGCTACCCGTTGACGAACCAGGCAGGGGCGGGGGTCGCCCAGGAGGGGGCGGCGACCCACGTGGGTCCCTATGTCGTGGGCTCGAATTCGACGGTGTTGTTGTCCGGGATGATCGGCGATGCCGGCGCTCGCGCGGACCTCGAGAAGGCCAGTAGTCCGGCCGAGACCGAGGCCGTCCTCGATGCTCGGCTGCCGGCGAACCAACACCTTGGGGCGCCGATCGACTACGGGCTCTACCTCGTCGGGAGGATGGCCCGCGAGGTCGGCAACCGCGACTTCGGAGTGCCCGATTTCAACCTCGACTCCGACCGCGGCTACGCCTGGCACTGCTGGGACTGGGACCGCAGCGATGTCCCGTGCGTTCCCGACATCACCCCCGCCTTCGGCGAGGACTATGGCTATCGCTTGCCGTGTACGTCACCGCAGCTGTTCCACGCCGACCACGACTGCCCGCCGGCGCCGAACCGCTGGTACGACGAGTCCCTCGACCTCTCGGTGCACTACCTGCCGGGCAAGGGTCCGGACACGTGCAAGCCCGTGAAACCGCACAAACCCAACACCGACCCGTCGTGGCGAGACCGCGCCAAGAACGGAAAGGGCTGATCAGCATGCCTGGCGACAACGGCCACGACGAGCACCCCATCCTCTCCGAGAAGGACGACGCGCAACAGCGCGGCGACAGCCCGCCCGGCTCGTTCGGGCACACCAAGAGGCCCAGTGGCGACCTCGACCCGAACTGGCGACCGTCCGGCCGGGTGCGGGACGACGCCGAGGAACTCATCAAGAAGTACGGCCGAGAACACCGACCCCGTCGTGAGGATGTGCTGCCCTATCTGATGATCCGGGCCTACAGCCCGGGCGATCGCGGGGTCCGGCCTACGTGGCCGCCGAAACCGTGCTGGGAGTCTCCTGACCTCTTGCTCATCGACGCGGCATACACCGGGCCGTTCACCCCCGCGCGACTGGTGGCGAGCCCGACTGCCGGCCGCAGCTATCGAGTGTTCGTGCGGGTCTGGAACCTCGGGCTGTTCCCCGCGATTGGCGTGCACGTGCGGGCATGGTTCGTGAATCCCGGCTTCTTCGGCGGGGATCCGAGCAACCCGGCATACGCCCCGCAGTTGATCGGCGGAGCGATGGTGCACCTGGAGGATCGGACCCGGCCCGGTGCGATGCAGCTCGTCGAAC
>Ga0208564_1001828_pt1 | contig 17407 bp, 18 predicted proteins | sample AD_UKC073_MetaG_FD_184439 | JGI IMG/M metagenome (GOLD analysis project Ga0208564, IMG submission 184439) | Active sludge microbial communities of municipal wastewater-treating anaerobic digesters from USA - AD_UKC073_MetaG (SPAdes) (version 2) | ecosystem: Engineered > Bioreactor > Anaerobic >... | reverse complement strand
TCGCCCTTCTGTACTAGTCATCAAGAAGTGGTCGTCTTGCGGAGCAACTTCGACGGGCTAACGTCGGCACTTCCCCAAGCACGTTGTGTGGCGTGCGCAGCGACCGCCCTTCGCTCTGCTGCTAAGGCGCGCTATGACGCAGCAAAGGCTTCACAAGATGCAGAACGCCGTGCGGCCGACCGTTCCGATGAGGCCCGCCGAGAGATTCCATCGTTAGTGCGTGCCCTAAATGGGCTTGGAAACCCGGACTCAGTGACGGTAAAACGCGGAGTAGATGTCAAGACCATATTCGGAGGGTGGAAACGAAAGGAGGTTGATTCCCAACCCTTCTGGAGAGTAGGGGCAGCTCGATGTCGCTGGTCCTATCTCGACTCGTGCACCGAGTCCGAGAAGCCGATGATAGTGGTGTGCGACGGAGGAGCGATACTATTTGAGGAGGATTTCGCGGGAGCGCTGGGCTCGTTCGCGTTCTCAGGTGGAATCCCCTATGCGGGAATCTTGGCTCGCCTCCATGCGATCCGCCGCCGGAGTGGCAATTAGCCCGACTCTATCTACGTGCCTATTTCCAGCCTAGATAGTTAGCCATGTGCGCCAGTTGCATTTCGGTCAGTTCACGGTTCCCAGACCGCCAGACCTCACCGTTTTCCACAGAGTCGGGCCCAGCGACAATCCGCCCATCTTGGGTAATGTATACCGACTCTTGCCAGTCGCCCCGCATCATCGAAATGCTTCCTAGGCTCCAAGCTGGAACCCGAGTTTCGCTTGTCACTCGAACACGGCCGAAAGTCTTGCGGTACTCCCTCCATGGGGCCATAGCATTAGTTCGAATAGTTCGTCTCTGCGCTTCGGCTGCAAACCAACGCGCAATGGCCTCTGAATCCCAGGTGTGCAGCACCTTGCCCATCGGAAGTTGCTTGATTACGGTAAACATCTCGGGCACGACTTCTCGCAATGCCTTGAGAGCTTGGTCATGCGACACGTCGCCACGCGTAAATCGGATGGTACTTGTTGACTCGGTGAAGGCCGCTGCAATTCGGGCTGCACCGCGCAACAGCCGCTCATGGGGGTCGGGGATCTGGCGCAAGGAAGGTACGTCGAGCCTGCCAAGGGGTGACTTTCTCTCCCGCAGGCTCATGCTTGGAGGACTAGCCGGCAGGGCATCTAGCTCGCCTGGAGGCGTGTCCCCGAACTCAGCGACACCTTCGGCTGGGGTTAACGGAGCCGGATGTCCTGCTGCGGCTACTCGGGGGGACTGGTTCCCACTCCTCCTGCCCGCAGATCCTCCGACCAAGTCCCCTTGTTGTTCGGACAAGAAGCCACGCGCCCCAGTGAGCAATATGGTTGCCACTGCGGCCAGAACGAGACCGTCGTCTCCGAGACCCAGAGGACCAAGAATCACTTCAGGCACCATGTCCACTGGAGAGACGACGTACAAAAGGCCAACGCCGACGGCAAGAAGACGTGCTCGTGACAACGCCTTGGTCCTGCCGCTTGCTGAGGCGCCCAGTAGCCTGGGGATGGCCGCGAGTTGCGCTCCCAAGCCCTGGCGCGGCTCCTGCGCTGCAGCGGCCACTACGGCTTGCAGGTTTGATGCACGGTTTCCCCGCCGGCCAGTCACGTCTCTCTTCCAATCGAGCCGCTCGGTCGAGTCATGAGCACAAGATAGCGGTGCTGCTCGGCGACTGTCCGCTTCTGGACATTAAGCCCAGCTACGAGACCGACAAGACCGGCCCGGCACGCCTGTTGGACACGATCGAGGGCCGCTCCAAGCACTCCTTCAAGACCTGGCTCACCGACCGGCCCCAGGTGTGGCGGGACGCTGGCGAGGCCGTTGTTGTCGGCAGCGACGGTGGACAGTCGTCGTGGAAGTGGTGCAACACCGGCTCGAGCCGATCAGATGCCACAGCCCGCCAGCGTCTTGCACCGCCCCCACGATGACGACGGGGCGACGTCGGTGCTCACCCAGGAACCACGTGCACTGATCGGGCCAGCCACTGAGATCAGCGGTCAGGCTGAACCCGCGACGCCACGCATGCGCCCACACAAACGACTCCCGGCGAGGACCAGGGGGCAGATCAAGAGCTCGCGAGATCAAGGCAGCCATGTCCCGATCGTCGCGCCTGGGTCCGACACGACCGCGTGAGAAAGCCGTGCGCCGGGGCGAGGAGCGGACAAACGAAAGCCCTCCCACCTCGTCCACATCATCACCGCCGCCGCTGATTCTCCGTACTCGGCAAGACCTCATTGGGGGGACATGGAGGGACGCGCCGTGTGGGCGGCCTGACCGCGGTGGGGACGTGCCCTGACCTGCGCATATGCACGAGAAAGGAGACGGCGGGTTGTTCCTTTACGGCATTGACAGGACTCGGGAGGGGAGGGGGACGCCCGCCGGGGGACGGATGCGGGGACAACCGCGCGCGACCTTTCCTGCCGTGTCACAACGGCGAAAGGAACTCGCGATGAGCGTCGCAACCCAGCTCGGTCTGGCCGACCCAGACCAGGAGCTCTTGAAGCAGGGACGGCAGGCTTGGCCCTCTTGGTGCCAGCAGCAGCCCACCCTGGGTGTGGTCGAGGACCTGCTCGACCTGCCCGCATGGCTCAGAAGCGCCGACCCCGAATCGGCCGATGAGGTCCTGCACCACCTGGCGGAGCTGGCCAGCCCCACCGGCGGAGATGACGTCACAGCCACCGGCGCCCTGGCCTGGCTGCTGCTCCCGGCCGCGTGCCTCGTCGCCCACCGGCTGCGGTCCCTGACGACGCGCATCGACGAAGTGGTCGCCGCGCAGCTGTGGTTGGAGGTGCGCGCCTTCCCGTGGCAACGGCAACGCAAGGTCGCTGCCAACATCACGATGAACACTCGCCGCGGTGTGCTGCGCGACCTTGGGGTTGGGGAGAGCGCGCGGGACGCGGACCCGACGTGGGCGAGGTCGATCCCGCTGGGGCCCGACTCCGAACTGTGGGGGGCAGTGGAAGCGCGCAGGCAACCGGCTGCCGAACCAGCCGCAACTGAACTGGCCCACGTCCTGCTCTGGGCTATGGACCACGGCCTGATCGACGAACGGGACCGCGACCTTCTGCTCACCCTCGCTGTCGCGGCCGACGAGGCCGGCATTACCCACAGCGGCCGGGGGCGGGGTGGCCTGTGTTCTCACCAGGCGGCCGCCACCGTAGCCCGCACGGTCGGAGTCTCGCCCATGACCATCCGGCGCCGGGCAACCGCGTCGCTGCGTGCCCTCGCCGCCGTGTCCTCACAGATTCCTGCCTGATGCGATGACCCGCCAACTGTGTGGCCCTGCTTTAGGCAGCGAGGTGATGACCGTGACCGAAAACCCTGACCTGGCCCGGTTGGTGCGCGAGGCCCGTGACGAGGACGCAGCTGTGTCCGATCTGGAGGGGTGCGTGCAACGCATCCGGCGAGCCCGCGAGGCCAAGACTGCCCTTGCTGGCCTGCCTGCCGAGCAGCTGCGCGCCGTCCTCGAGATGCGTCGCCTCGACCTAGGAGGCGACTCCGCATGAGCGAGACGACCGTGACCCGGCCAGTCGGCGTCGATGAGCTGCGCCGCGCGTGGCTCGCCCTTCAGGAGGGCCAGTTCCGGACCCGCGCACCGCGGCCACCGCAGGCGCCGTCCGCGCGCCGACCCGAGGTACCCGCCTCAGCATGGAAACCCACCGAACCGGTTCTGCCGGTTATCGGGTGTGTCGGTCAGGCCGGAGCGACCACCGTCTCACTCGCCTTGGCAACGGTCGTGGGGGCCGCGCGCGTTCTGGAGTGCTGTACCGCAACCTCCAGCGGCCTGACCGCTGCACCAACGGCCGAGCTCGGACGAAGCGAACACAACTGGACCGTGGGCCGGCGAGAGCGGGTGTGGCTCGCCCGCTCCAGCGAGGTCCTCCTCGACCCCAGCGAGACGCCGCTTCCTGACTCCCCGCCAAGCGGCACCGAGCTGACCGTGCTGGATGTCGGCTGGGACCTCGGACAAGTCCTCGCCGGCGGCAGCTGGCTTCGTGACCAGGTGACGGCCGCACCCACCGTCATCGCCGTCACCAGGCCCACCATTCCCGGCCTGCGGCGACTGGAGCTGGCGCTGACGATGCTCGCTCCCGCCCGGGTCATCGTCGCTGTCATAGGCAGCCACCCCCGACGGTGGCCCCGTCCGGTGACTGCCGCGCTCGGCCCGCTGACGACTGCGGCCGTCACCGCAAACCTGCTCGTGGACCTCCCGAGCGACAAGGGGCTGGCCGTGCGTGGCCTCGACTCCAGCCCCCTGCCCACTTCCCTGCTGAAGGCAGCGGAGAACCTCCTGCAGCACGTCGCCGCCGGAGAACAACACCAGAAGGGACTACACGAATGAACACCATCACCTCCCGCGTGGCCGCACTGCCGTCGGTCTGCCCGGTGGCGCCCCCCGGGGCACAGGCCTACGCGAACACCCTGACCGGCTACGTCCTGTGGGGCGTCCTGGCGCTCATGGTCGTCGGCGTCGTCGTCTCGATCGGTGCCGTCGTCGGCGGCCGGGTCTTCTCCATGCCGCACGCCAGCAAGGCCGGCGTGGTGGGCGTGGCGGTCGTCTTCGTGGCAGCCGTTGCCTACATGGTCGTCCCCGGCATGCTGTCCGGCATCACCGGCAGCGGCTGCGTCGGATGAGCACGGCAGCCGCCACCGCCGACCAGTGGGGTCGCCGACGTCTCGTGCGCACCCTGGTCGTGGTTGCGATGGCGGCTCTGCTGCTGCTCGGTGGCTTGGTCTATGCGGTGTACAGCGCGGTCGCCTCCACCCGGACCACGACCGCCGCACCTGCGGCTGCGGCTCAAGCCGCCGAGCAGCTCCCTCCCGGCCCGGCGAGGCGCGACGCCATCGCGGCCGCGGCGATGCTGGCCGTCCCGCCCGAGGCCAGCCGCTCGGGTACCCCATCGGCTCGTCAAAGCCTCACGCTCACCCTGCCGCCAGCGGGAAAGGTTGGCCCCGCAGATGTGCCCACCGGCTTCCCCAAGACCCCAGAGGGAGCGATCGGACAGCTGGCAGCGATCGAGACCACCGTCTTGCAGGGCATGTCGATCGATCGCGCGCACCAGGTGCACGCCGCCTGGTCGACCACGAACGCCGTCCCCGTGGAAGCGTGGGAACTAACGGGCAATATTCAGGCATTCCTGTCCAGCGGCGCCGGCCAGTACGCAGACAGCCTCCACGCCGCCGTCGTCGCCACCCCAGTCGCGGCTCAGGTCAAAGGCGTCGACGGCACCGATTGGGTGCTGGCCTGCGTCCTGCTCGACGTCAAGGCCCAGATCTCCACCCAAGCCCGCATCGCCTACGGCCACTGCGAACGCATGCAGTGGACCGACCAGGACGGGGGCCGGTGGGTCATCGGCGACGGACCGGCACCCGCACGTGCCCCCTCCACCTGGCCCGGAACCGACCTCGCCGGGCAGGCCGGTTGGAGGACCCTGACCAGCCCAGCCGACCAGTAGACCCAGGAGAGACTCGATGAACTGGTGGGACTACGTCAACCCCTTCACCTACCTCGGCAACGCTGCCGGGAAGATCGTCGCCGACGGCTGGACTGCGGCCATGCTCGGGATCTGGAACGCCGGACTGTGGCTGCTCAAACTCATTCTTGGCATCGAGGACGACTTCCTCGTCCCCGATCTGTCCGAGAACGGGCCCATGCGAGGCATCTACCCCTACACGTTCTGGATCGCCGGCTCACTGATCCTGATCCTGCTGATGATCCAGCTCGGCATCGCCGCCTTCCGCCGCGACGGTCAGTCCCTTGCTCGAGTCCTGATCGGTACCGCCCAGTTCGTCATGGTGTGGGTCGCCGGCGTCGTCTACGCCGTGGCCGTCGTCGCGGCCGCCGGCGGCTTGACCCGGGCCCTGATGGAATCTCTCCTGCACGTCGACGCGATGGCCGCTTGGCAACCCTGGACCGGCTTCTCCACCGCCGACATCACCGACGGCACCATCGCGACCGTCCTGGGAGTGATGGGCTTCTTCCTCATCTTCGCCGCCTTCGGCCACCTCCTGGTCATGCTCACCCGCGCGGGCGCACTGCTCGTGCTCGCTGCGACCAACCCGATCGCCGCCGCAGGCCTGGTCTGGGAAGGCGGCCGCTCCTGGTTCTGGAAGGCCTTCCGCTGGTTCCACGCCGCAGCCTTCACCCCGGTGATCATGATGCTGATGCTCGGCCTCGGCGTACAGGTCACCTCACACGTCGCACTCAGCGCCAGCGCCACCGACACCCTCCAGAAGGCCATCGGAACTGCCGTCCCCGGGGTCATGCTCATCCTCGTCGGCTGCTTCGCCCCCCTGGCGCTGTTCAAGCTGCTCGCCTTCGTCGACCCCGGCACCTCATCCGGGGCCGCGATGCGCGCCGGGCTGGCCGCTCAGGGCGGCCTGCAAGGTCTGCTGCGCGGCGGCGGGGCCGACGAGTCCTCCAACGCGGCCTCGAGCAGCGAGCCCAGTGGCCGCTCCGGCGGAGAAGCCTCCACCGAGGCCGCCACCAGCCAACGGTTCGCCAATAGCGCGGGCGGGTTCATGGGAGCACTCGGGGTAGCCGGCCAGGTCGCCGCAACCGGACTCGGAATGGCCGTCGGCGCCGGCACACGCGCCGCCACCCTCGGCGCAGACCTGACCAACCAGATGGGGGTCGGCCACAACACCTACATCCCAGACTTCTCCTCCAGCCGCTCCCGCGGCCGCAACAACGCCGGCCCCAGCGATCAGGACAACCCCGAGATCAACGGCTCGGGCCCCGACTCGGACGCGGCAACCCCCACCGCAGCCCCACCGGCTCCGCCCACCCCGCCCATGCCTCAAGCCCCGGCCGCGCCTGCGGCCAGCGGCGCTGGAGTGGCAGGTCCCAGCGCTGGCGCAGCCGGTGCCGGCGGTGCGGGCGCTGCCGCCGGGGGAGGCGCAGCCGCGTCCGTCCCCATCGTCCCCGTCTAACGTGAAGGAACAGTCATGACACAGGTCTACAACCAGTACTCAAAGGCACGGATCGGGTGGTTCCCGTTTGGCCTCACCGGCTGGCAGGGCGCGATCGTCGCGGTCTCCACTCTCCCGGTGTTCTGGTCCCTGAAGGAACAAGCGTGGGCATCGGCCGGCATGTTCGCCCTCATCTGCGCCGCCGTCTCTTTGGTCACCGTGGTCCCGGTCCGCGGGCGGTCCGCGATCGGCTGGATCATCGCCTCCACCAAGTTCGCCTCCGGAGGACTGGCGAACTGGACCACCTTCCGGTCCCGCGCCTCCTGCGGTGCAGCCGAGGACCTGGCCGACGTCGACCTGCCCGGATCCCTTGCCGGGATCGAGATCCACGAGGGTCCGCCGACCGGACTGACTGGCGCACGGGTGGCCATCATCCAGAACCACGCGACCCGCACTTGGGCCGCCACTGCAGCGATCGTGCACCCCGGCACCGGGATGAGAGACGCCGACGAACGCAGCCGGTTCGGCCGCGGCTTGGCTGACCTGCTCGACCAGGTCAGCCGTACCGAGCTCGTCGACGAGGTCCTCTTCCTGGTCCGAACCGTCCCCGAGGACGGAGCCGAACGCGACCAGTGGATCCGCCGCCACCGCCGACTCGACGGGCCGGCACAGGTCAAGGTCATCAACGACGAGCTTCAGCAGGTCCTCACCGGCGCGTCGGTGCGCACCGAAGCATTCGTCATGATCGTGGTTCCCGAGTCCAGGCTGGGGAAGGCCTCCCGAGAAGCCGGGCGAGGAGTCGAGGCTCGAGCGCAGATCCTCTACTCCCAGATGGCCGAGGTGGAAGCCCAACTCAAAGGCGGCATGGGCTGCACCAGCGTCTCTTGGCTGACCAGCCCGGAACTGGCCATCGCCTGCCGGACCGGGTTCGCCCCAGGGGACCGGGCCGGGATCATCGACGCACTCAACGCCCAAGCGGCCAACCCTGACGTGAACACCGAGATCCCGTGGGCCATGGCCGGCCCTTCGGGCGCTGACGCGGCGGCCCGGCACTACAGCCATGACGCGTGGAACTCCATCAGCGCCACGATCAAGCTGCCGGTCAAGGGTGCGGTGCTTGGCGCGCTGGCCCCGATCCTGGCGCCCACCGGAACCGGGGAGCGGCGCAGCTTCCTGGTCGCGTTCCCGATCCTCTCGCAGAGCAAGGCCAGCCGGCAGTCCGCCTCGAGTGAATGGACCTCCGAAATGGGTCAGGCGCTGCGGGAGAAGGCCAAGATGAAGCAGAGCACCAAGGCCAGGGACGAGGCCGACCAGGTCCGAAGCCTGGAGGCGAAGCTGGCGCGCGGCTCCGCCCTGACCCGCCCCTACGCCGTGTGCACGGTCACCGCGCCCAAGACGGTCCGGATCGCCGAATACGGCCGCCGCCTGGACGCCTCCATCCGCAGGGCCGGGTTCGCGCCACTGCGGCTCGATCTCGCCCAGGATGCCGCCTTCGCGGCCTCGGTCGTCCCGCTCGGCATCAGCCTGACCCGCAAGGGAGAATCCTGACCCTCCCACCGGCTCGCGCTGCTTTAGGTGGCATGACCCACCTGAGACGACCCGAGCGGGACACCACAGCCGCGATCACGGAGGTGACCCGATGAGCCGACCCAGCCGCACCGGCCGCGACATGAGCCAACTCCTGTCCGACTTCGGTCACGAGCTGCCCACCACCAAGACGGCAGGAGCACCCCCAAAAGAGGCGCGACTGTTCCGACACGTCGCGCGCCACGGAGAACACAGACCGGGCCGCGGATGGTCCCCGGCCTCGGCGCCGGTGACCCCCTACCGGATGACCTCCGACCAAGCCCCCGTGTTCTGGCCGTTCATCGCCGGCCCTGGACTGCCCCCGACTGGGGCCCAGATGGGCGTCGACGTCCTCTCCGGGTCCTCGTTCTACGCCGATCCCATCGGCTGGGTTCTGCGCGACGACATCCCCGTCACCAACGCCAACGTCGGCTGCTTCGGAAAACCAGGAACGGGCAAGTCAGCCACCACGAAAGCGTTCTGCCTGCGGATGGTGGACTTCGGCTATCGAGTTCTCGTCCTCGGCGACCCCAAGGACGAGTACGAGCGCCTCTGTCACTTCTTCGGCGTCCAGCCCTTCGTCCTCGGGCCCGGCATGCCCGCACGGATCAACCCTCTCGGACTCGGTCCCCTCGGCGAGGGTTGGACTCGGCTGTCGGCCGAGGAAGCGCAAAGTCGATCGGCGATCGTGTTCAGCCGCTGGCTCACCCTCATGCGCGCCCTGATCGGCAGCCAGCGCATCGGCAACGAACGCGTCCCCTTCGGCCCCTCCGAAGAGGCGGTCGTCAAGGCCGCACTCCAAGACCTCACCGGCTACGCCGCTGGCAACACCACCCTGGTCGAGACCACCATCCCGCAACTGTGGCGCTGCCTCGACCAGCCCACCGACGCCCTGATCCAGCAGTGCCGATTCCGCAGCCGACAGCACTTCTACGACCAGACCCGGCTCCTGCGCGATGCCCTCGGGCAGCTCGTCTCCGGCGCCTTGGCGGGCCTGTTCGATGACCACACCAACATCGACGTCGACTGGGCCGCGCCTATCCAGTCACTGTCCTTGTCCCGGCTCAACCCCCTTGGCGACGAGGCGATTGGCATCGCCCTGGTCTGCCTCAACAGCTGGGGGAGGGGAATGCGCGAGATCGCCGCACCCGGCGACCTGCGCGTTGTCGTCCGAGACGAGATGTGGAAGGCCATGCGCCTTGGCGTCGAGGCCGTCAAGAGCCTCGACGAGGACCTGCGCCTCTCCCGCGGCGTCGCTGGCCGCGGCGGCGACATCCAATGGTTCAACGCCCACAAACCCTCGGACATGCTCACCGTCGGCGACGAAGGCTCCCAAGCCGCCAACATCGCCCGCGACCTGCTCCACCTGGCAGACATCAAGATCCTGCACGGCCAGAAGCCTGGGGTCGCCAACGAACTGGACGCGATGCTCGGCCTCGGCCAGCAAGCCACCGATGTCATGACGGACTGGGCCATGCAGCGCAAGGGCCGCGCCCTCTGGGTCGTCGGGGAACGCACCTACAAAGTAGAGACGCGGCTGCATCCCATCGAGGAGAGCCTGACCTGGACCAACGAAGCCATCGAGGGTGCGGCCTAGCCGACCGAGGCCATCATGAAGAAGCTCACCCTCCTGGCCACGGCGTTCCTCGCGTTCCTGATCGCCGTACCCCTGATGGCGGCTGCGTTCGTGGTCTCCAGCGCGCCCGCCGTAGCCCAAGCCGTCCAGTGCACCAGCGTCGCCCTCCCAGCCACGGGCGAGTGGCGCCCCCCCTTCCAACAGGCCTACACCGTCAGCGCTCGAGGTTTCGGCAGCCAGTTCCACCCCATCTACCAGGAGTGGCGCGCCCACACCGGGCAGGACATGTCGTCCCTGCCCGGCCCCGGCCCGGTCGTAGCCGTCTCCCAAGGCACCGTCGTGAGTGCTGGCGTCGCCGGCGGTTACGGCAACCTCGTCGTCGTCGACCACGGCAGCGGAGTCAGCACCTACTACGCCCACCTGGCCGCCATCGCCTCGAACATCACCGCTGGCGCGAGCGTGTGGACAGGTCAACAGCTGGGGGTCGAGGGCACCACCGGGACGAGCACGGGCAACCACCTGCACTTCGAGGTCCGCCAGAACGGCACCCCCATCGACCCCGTCCCGTTCATGCTCGAGCGTGGAGCCCCCCTCAACGGCAAAGCCGTCGCACCCTCTTCACCTCCAGGTACCGGCCCCAGTGACCCCGGAGGCCAGCAGGGCGGGATCGGTTTCGAGCTGCCCCCTCCGGGCACCCCACGACTGAACTCTCTGAACAATCCGCCCCTACCGATCCCCGCCGATATCAAGGCCTTGTACGTGGCCGCCGCCGAGAAGTACCACCTGCCCTGGACCCTCCTGGCCGGGATCGGGATGGAAGAAACCGCCCACGGCCGCAACAACACCACCAGCTCCGCCGGAGCCCAAGGCCTCATGCAGTTCATGCCAGCCACCTGGGCCACCTACGGAGTCGACGGCGACGGGGACGGCCGCGCCGACATCCACAACAACGCCGACTCCGCCATGAGTGCCGCCAACTACCTCACCGCCTCAGGGGTGACCGCCGGCCCCGTCGGCGTCCGCCGCGCGATCTTCGCCTACAACCACGCCGACTGGTACGTCAACGACGTCCTCTACTACGCAGCCGCCTACGGTGGCGGTCTCGTCCCCGGCGACCCCAGTGACTGCGGGCCCGGGGGAGTGGGCAACCCCAACCTCCCACCGCTCGACAACGCCAAGATCACCAGCCTGCTCACCTGGGCCCAAAGCCACCTCGGTGACCCCTACATCTTCGGCGCCAACGGACCGAACGCCTGGGACTGCTCCAGCTTCACCCAAGCCGCCTACGCCCACATCGGAATCGCCATCCCGCGCACCGCCACAGCACAACGCAACTGGCTCGCCGCCGGCAACGGCTTCCGAGTCCCGGCCGGGCAGGAACAACCCGGCGACCTCCTCTTCGTCGACAGCTACCTCGGACCCAACCAGATCGGGCACGTCATGATCATCTTCGACCCCGCCAAACACCTCACCGTCGAAGCCGGCGGCACCAAGGTCGGCAACTACGACTACCAGCACTGGGACCAGAGTTCGATCCGTGAGGTCTGGCGGGTCGGGGCCACTTCGTAGCCACTCAGAACGCGTGCCGTCGCGTTCATCGAGGAGAAGGTCAAGCCGATGGAGTGACCCTCGAGCCCCCGACTCCGGCTGGAGGTGGCCCAGCACTGGAACGCCTCCTCGGCGGTCGGATCATCGGCCGGGTGGCCGAGACTGTCACGACGAGGCACTGATCCTCCGCGAAGTGAGGAGCGCTTTAGGGGGACGAGCGCACTCATTCTGAGGGGAAGCCCACATGCAGAGATCTCGTCGGACCAATCCGTACCCGTTCACCTGGGAGATCCCGGTGTTCCTGTTCACCGCCGTGCTGTTCCTTGTGCTGATGGGCCTACAGACCGCGAGGTCGATCGCCAATCTCATCGCGGGCAGCGGTTGGGTGTTCGTGGAACGACCGAAGCTGATCACCAGCCTCGGTGGCGTGCTCACGGGTCAGGCTGACGCAGGTATCGAGGGCCTCACCAGCCCGGCTACGAGCAGCCTGCTGTGGACCTGCGTAGCCGTCGTCGAGCTCCTGGTGCTGATCGGGTGTGTCGTGGGCCTGAAGTGGGGTCTGGCACGGTGGGGGCCTGGGCGATTGCACGGGATGGCAACCCGCGCCGACGCCGAAACGCTGCTGGGCCAGACCCGTTTGCGCAAGCACGCCAAGGTGATCCGTCCGGACCTGTACGGCAGTCCCAAGGGTGGTCGACGATGAGACGTCTCCGGCTCTTCGACGTGGGCTGGCGACTCGGGCAGGCACGAGAGCCGCGCGGCGGGGAATTATGGGTGCCTTGGGACCGCACTGCCGGTGTCATTGGACCCCAGGGCTCCGGCAAGACCCTCGACCTGCTCGCTCCGGCGCTGATCGATGCACCCGGTGCCGCGCTGACGACCCTCACCAAGGTCGACGACCTGCTCTTGACCTTCACCGCCCGCTCACGTGAGGACCGTCCCTGCGTGGTGCTCGACCCCTTCGGGCTCGTCCCAGGGCTCCCCGAAGTGGTGTGGGACCCGATCCGCGGATGCGTTGATCCCCTGGTTGCTGAGCGACGCGCCAAGGCGTTCACTGCTGGCACCGTCAAGGGAGCGGTTGCGGGCGGCCACGCGGACGACGCGGCCCGCTTCTACGCGGCTGAAGCTGCGAAGGTCCTGCAGGGGTATTTCCACGCTGCGGCGCTGACCGGGCGAAGTTTGGAGCACGTCCTGTCCTGGGTGGCCAAACCGTTGGCGGCCTCGGACCCCACGGAGATCCTGTGTGAGCACCCGCACGCCGCCTCGTTCTGGGACGGGCTGCTGTATGGGGCCCTGCATGGTGACGACCGCACCGCCGGCAACACGATCACCACGGTGCAGCAGGCGATGTCGTTGTTCTTCCAAGAGGACATCCGCCGTCGTTGTGTCCCCGGTCATGGCCGACCTGCCACCGACATCGCGGATGTCATCGCCCGTGGCGGCACCATCTACCTGCTCGGCCGCGAAGACCCCTACTCGTCAGCCTCACCGCTGATGACAGCATTCGCGGAACACGCCCTCGACACCGCACTTGAGGCAGCCAACACGTCCCCGTGGGGACGGCTGTGTCCGCCCTTCCACGCGGTTCTCGACGAGCTGCCCTCTACCGCGCCGCTGCCGACGCTACGCACTCGGATGGCCAACGAGCGTGCCCTGGGGATCTCGTTCATCTGGGCCGCGCAGGCTTGGCCGCAGCTGGCGGCCATCTTCGGGGAGCAGGAAGCCCGCACACTCGTCGGCCTGACTAACAACCTCATCGTGTTCGGCGGATCGAAGGATGTTGCCTTCAATCAGGAGATCTCCGACTTGCTCGGGCAAGTGCGTGTGTCGCGCGTTGGTTACCAGACCGGCCAGATGAGCGGCAGGCAACTCTCGGCCGATGACATCGCCATCCTGACCGCTGCCGAGGTACGCCAACTCAAGGAACGCCACGCTCTCGTCCTCTCTGAGAACGGCGCGCCGATCATCGCCAAGCTGCGCCGTTGCATCGACGGAAAGGATGGCCGCCGACTCTTGGCCGAGCAGGAGCGGCTGCGGGAGACCGTGGCCGTCGATCGACGCCGCAGCGTCACCCCCGAAGCTCGCGCGATGGCCGCCCTCGTCGAGGCTCGTCGACGAGGCCTCTCCCACGATCACGAGGACATGATGTCGTGACCGAGCAATCACGCGCAAAGCCAGCGAAGCCGCCGCGGCCAATCACACAACGATTTCCTGCGCCTGGCCGGCGCGTCGAGCAGGCGTATCGAGAAATCGACATCGCGCTCTACGGCAGCGATGAAGAGAAGAAGGCGCTGGGTAGCCCGCGCGTGCTGCCGCGGCCTTGGGACCCGCCAACCTGCGTCGATCCGGACCTGAGGTCAGAGCTGTGGCAGTGGCTCGAGGCGGTTGTCACCTGGTTGAACCACGAATACGTGTGGGACGTCACTGGGATGATCCCGCACTGCTGGCCCAAGCACCCTCACCTCGTCCACGAGGTCGCCGTGCTCGCCGATCTGCGTCGCCGCGCCGGTCAAGCGCTGAGCTCCGACGCACTCGAAGAGTGGCACCGGTATGCCCTCCCAGCCTTCAGTGAACGCATGCGCAGCCGGATGAAGGCCCATTGCGAGGACAAGGACCACCGGCCGTGGCCCGCCCAAGGACGACACGCCCGCCACGCCGGGCAAGACGCCAGACAAGAGCGCGCAGCCGTGTTCCAGGCAGACGTAGACACACTCAGTCCGGAGGCCTCCGACACGAGCCGGTTCTCATCGCTGCCGCGTCTTCATCTGGTCGATGGGCTCCGAGTCGACCCACAGACCGGCGAGGTGCAGGACTGAAAGACGGTTGTCGTCGCTGACTCCTCGACGTCATAGCGCGGCTTGGTGCCTGCGCTTCGTCTAGGCAAGGCAACTCGTCTCGGTAACACAGGCCGCTTCTGCCCGCCACAGCTCCGGGTCCGCCGCCCAGATACCCCGCAGGTGGCCATGAGAGACGCCGGGCCTGTGGTGGCCAGAAAGGATCGCCGCAGTCCTCGCCGACTCAGGCCAGAATGCTTGACAAGCACTGTGGCGCGCCATCTATGTCTCGCATGCACTCACTGGCCTAAGGTGACCACAGCTCCAGAGAGGCGCTGCCCGAGAACGGATAGGCATCGGGCTTCGCTACGGACTGCCTGCTCATCGTCCAGAGGTGCGCGGACCTGTAGCGTTCCAACCTGCCGCCGAGTACCCGGACAGGTGAGGATGAGTCGTGGCTCGAGACCTGCACAAGTACCGGCTGAGGCGACCGCGCGAGCTCTCCGGACCGGTGCTGCGAGGTATCGCGTCTTGGCCCTTGCTCCCCACTCTGGTCTTGACCGTCGGGTCCGGTGTCGCAGTAATCCTGGGGGCGTACTGGCTCATCGCCCGGTTCGTGCCCATCGGCGACCAACCGATGACGGCTGCACAGCGGCTCACTGCGGCCTTTGCGACTGCGACCGCAGCGGGCGCACTGGTCGCTTTAGTGGTCAACGTCCGCAAGCAGGACCTCAGCGAGCAGGCGGCCCGCCGTGACTTCGAATCAGCGTTCACGGAAAGGTTCCGGGCCGCTGCCTCCCAGCTGGGAGCGGTATCCCCGGCTGAACGACTGGCCGGAGTGTATGCGATGGCGTCCCTAGCGGACGAGTACCCCCGCCGACGCCAGCAGTGCGTGGACGTCCTTTGTGGGTACCTCCGCGTGCCCTTCGATCCCGCGGTTGACGAACTCGCCGCACTCACCACCGACACCACACACAGCTTCGCCGACGGCAAGACCGTCACCAGCCACGCCACGATGGCCGCCAGGCCCCACGACCTTCAGGTCCGCAGCACCATCATCAGCGTCATCCACGCTCGCACCCGACCGGAAGTCGAAACGTCTTGGTCTCATCTCAACTTTGATTTCACGGGAGCGCGGCTCCATAACCTCAAATTTCAAGGCTCCATCTTCTCGGGGGAGGACACTTCGTTCCTCGGGGCGACTTTCTCGGGGGAGCGCACCTTGTTCTCAGGGGCGACTTTCTCGGGGAAGCGCACTTCGTTCTCAGGGGCGACTTTCTCGGGGGAGGACACTTCGTTCTCAGGGGCGACTTTCTCGGGGGAGGACACTTCGTTCGGCAAGGCGACTTTCTCGGGGGAGCGCACTTGGTTCGACGGGGCGACTTTCTCGGGGCAGCGCACTTGGTTCGACAAGGCGACTTTCTCGGGGCAGCTCACTTCGTTCGACAAGGCGACTTTCTCGGGGCAGCTCACTTCGTTCGACAGGGCGACTTTCTCGGGGCAGCGCACTTCGTTCGACAGGGCGACTTTCTCGGGGCAGCGCACTTCGTTCGACGGGGCGACTTTCTCGGGGCAGCGCACTTCGTTCGACAGGGCGACTTTCTCGGGGGAGCGGACCTTGTTCGATGATGCGACCTTCTTCGGAGTGCAGGTCACATTTGACGCAGCGCGGAAGATTGGTGACGCCATAGTCTCCGGATTGGAGCAGCCGCAGCTTGGGAAGGGCGCCACCATCAAGGCTTATGGGAGGCCCTTCCACGGCTGGCCCGACCCAGCCGTACAGACACCTGCCTTCCCAGACGGCGACACCATGGATTAGCCCGGCAGGGAGGGCAGCATCCCCCAGCAGGCTGTCGTCAAACCCCCGCCGTCGGGAAGCGCCAAATCTCTGACGAGGCGTTTCCTGTCCGGTGGACCCGCTCAGGTTTGAGGGCTCTTCACGGATGAGCGTGGGTGAGGGTGCGACGCGCTGAGCAGGGTGGTTGCCGGGGGAAGGGATCGAGGCCCCCGAGGATCAGAGGACTTCTACCTCATCTGATCTCAAGGACCTCGACATGGATGACCCTACGTTGTGCTGCGCTGCCGCCGACATCTACTGCGACCGGTGCGACGTGATCGTCGGCGTGGACGGCCTGCACGTGACCGCGGCCGAGCGAGACCAGCGCGGCCGGCTCGTGGTGACGGTCGAGTCCGAGCCGACGGTGATCGGGTGCCCGGCCTGCGTCGTGGTCGCGCGCGGTCATGGCCGGGACGAGGTCGAGCTGGTCGACGCGCCCGCGTTCGGTGCTCCGGTGCGGATCCGCTGGCGCAAGCGACGCTGGGTGTGCCCGGACACCGGCTGTCCGGTCGGCTCGTTCACCGAGCAGGACGAGACGGTCGCCGCGCCGCGGGCGAAGCTGACGACCAGGGCGTGCCGGTGGGCGATCGAGCAGATCCGCCGCGAGCACGCCTCCGTCAACGGAGTCCGCCGCCAGCTCGGGACCAGCTGGTCGACGGTGTGGACGTCGATCAAGCCGATCCTGGCCGCGGCCGCCGCGGACGAGTCCCGCTTCGAGGGCGTGAGCATCCTCGGCGTCGACGAGCACGTGTGGCACCACGTGTCCACCAAGCCGGTCGACCAGGGCGGCCGCGGGCCGAAGGAGCTGACCGGGATGGTCGACCTCACCCGCGACGAGCACGGGAAGGTGCGGGCACGGCTGTTGGACCTGGTCCCGGGCCGTTCCGGTGAGGCCTACAAGTCCTGGCTGCACGAGCGGGGCGAGGCCTTCCGGGCTCGAGTGGAGATCGCCACCCTGGACCCGTTCCACGGGTACAAGAACGCGATCGATGACCAGCTCGAGGACGCCCGCTCGGTGCTCGACGCGTTCCACGTCGTCAAGCTCGCCACCCAGGTCGTCGACGATGTGCGGCGTCGGGTGCAGCAGGACACCACCGGCCACCGCGGCCGCCGGGACGACCCGCTGTACCGGGTCCGGAACATCCTGCGCGCCGGGCAGGAGCACCTCACCGACCGGCAACGGG
>Ga0208564_1001823_pt1 | contig 17427 bp, 16 predicted proteins | sample AD_UKC073_MetaG_FD_184439 | JGI IMG/M metagenome (GOLD analysis project Ga0208564, IMG submission 184439) | Active sludge microbial communities of municipal wastewater-treating anaerobic digesters from USA - AD_UKC073_MetaG (SPAdes) (version 2) | ecosystem: Engineered > Bioreactor > Anaerobic >... | reverse complement strand
CGAGGCCGAGGGCGAGGGGGGCGGCATACGCCCAGCGTTGGCGGAGGGCGACGGACCGTTCGAGCGCAACGAGGGTGCCGAGGAACCCCAGCACCATGAGTATGCCGTGCACGTCCGGAAGCCGTTGTGCCGCAGTCGGTTCCCGGTCGACGACGAGGAGCAACGCGGCATACAGGCCAGCGAGCATGCTGACCCCCGTGGTGGCGAGGAGGGCCGTGCGCACACTCCGTCGCGCGGTGAAGTCGGGCACTGCCTCCGGGGCGGCGTCAGGCACGGTGCACCGCCGAGGGCGGCGTGGTCCTCTCCACTTCATCCCACTCGCTGCCCGAGAGGGCGATCGCGGACGCGGGAAAGAGGCCGTTCTCCTCGCGGTTGATGTGGTCGCGCAGGGCGTCGATGAGGGGGTTGACCGCGTCCAGGTCGCCGGCGACGATGGCCGCCAATTGGGCGTCGAGAGAGCCGTGTTCGCCGCAGAGAGTGGTGACCTCGGAGGTGAACTCCTCCTGTCGCGCGAGCACCCGGAAGAGGCCGACCTCTTCACGGTGAGCGTGCGTGGTGAGCATTTGGGCGAGGACTGCGGCAGCTGGCGGCGCGGCCGCGGTGTCGTGGCTGGCGCTCGCCAGACGGAGAGCGGTCGTGGCGTTGACGATCTCGATGTGCTCGGCCATGAAGTCGCCGATCGTGGTGATCGACTCGCAGCCGCAGTAGGAGCACATCAGCGGGCGGCCGGTTGGGCGAGCAGCGTGTGCGTTGGGATCCGCCGCGCTTGGACGATCATAGGAGAGACTTCGGATTTTCCACGGTTCTAAGCTTACTATTTGGCTCCTGCCGTCCGGACACTGGCCCTCGGACCGGGATTGTGTGGCTGGATGGGCCACCCAGGACGTCCCAGCCACACGATCCCGAGCCGTGCGTCCGTCACAGGCCGCTGACGCCTCCTGCGGTGTCCACCCACCAGACGTCGATGGCGGCGGCTGCGAGCGAGCCAGCGGTTTCTGAGTGGAGCGTCCGGTAGCGCGGGTGGTCCGGGAGGGCGATCACACTGCGCCATTCGGGGTGCTTGGTCCGCAGCCGCATCGCGGCGAGGATGGCTTGCGAATACCAATGGACGGCCTGACTGCTCGGGCGAGTGCGTTTGCGCTGGTCGGCCCGGGCGGGGTCGGCGTAACCCAGCCCCGGGAACCCTTTGACCTCGACGCCGATCGTCTGGCCTTCGCGCTCGGCGATGACGTCGATGCCGTGCTCCTTAGTCGCCGTGTTGGCCACCGAGCTGATGGCCCAACCTGCCGCGGCGAGCGCGGCCACCACCGACGCCTGGACGTCGGTCTCAGGACGCCCCGGATCTGGGGTGCGCCTCGCCTGCCGGGCCGGTCGCCCCGACGCCGGAGGTCGGGCGCCTTCCACGCCTTGGGGCTTCTGGGCGCGAGAGCCGCTGCGATGCGGCGATTCCGAAGCCGCGCCTGGCTCCGAGGCTGAATCTGAGCCCAGAGCCTGGTCCGCGGCCTGGTCGGATCCTGAGTCCGGGGCCTGATCGGAGCCCGAGTCCGAGGCCTTCGCTCCGGGCGCTCGGCGAGACTCAAACCCCAGGGCAGCCAACTTGGCTCGGGCAGTGCGCGACTTGACCAGGTGGTCAGGGATCCCGAGCGCGACCGCCAAGGCCTGTCGGGCCGGGAACCACTCCCCGTTCACGAGAACCGCGTGCTCGCGGATCGCTCTCGGCTCGGCACCTTCCAGCCGGCCTTCGACAACCGCCCGCGCCAGCACGTAGAGCCTCCCGTTGAGCGTGAACTCAATCGGTTCGACCACTGGATGGCTCATGTGACGGTCTCCTCGGCTTGGTGTGCGCTCGGACGGTGTCCATCATGCAACCGCAGGCCTCCGGCCCGCCGCGGCGACCACCGTCCGGCCGCAGCGCCCTCACAGGCAGTCCCAGCCACACAATGACGTCGCGTCAGGCTCCGGCACTAGCTCAGGTCCGCCTCGGTCAAGAGGGCAGCCGCCTGGCGGACCATTGCCTTCGCCTTCTCGACGGTGATGAGGTTCGGGGAGTAATGCGCGGCGTCCTTGTCGGCAAGCAGCCGCCTGAGCTTGGTGGGGAGCGTGGCGTCCCGCAGCGTGACGTCGCCGAGGAGGGCGACTGCCTGGGTGTGGTCCTGGCCCCGACTCCACTGGCCGAGCGCGAACCCGCAGACCGCATCGGCTGCCGCGATTCCGCCCAGCACAGCCAGGGCTGCGGCGACGTGGGCCTCGCGGCGACCCTCGGTAAGCACGAGCTCGGCGACCTCGATGAACGCACGCGCTTGGTCCCGACGAACGCGACAGTCGGCGGGCGTGCCGAGGACGATCCGACCAGAGTTGCGGGGGCTCATCGCAGCTCCCGCAGCAGCGCGATGAGGCGCGCGCCATGCAAGGGGATGTCTTCGGCCCGCCACGAGTCGACCAACGGATCGCCTTCGCGCGCCATCCGCCCGAGCGTGGCTGCTGTGAGGTCAATGATTTGGGCCACGTTGCCGGTCCATGCCTTGATGGCGCGATCGAGTCCGTCGACCTGGTCCAACCACAGGTCTTCCTCACGCTCCGTCAATGTCTCGGGCCGGACGAGGAGCACGTCGATGTCGCTGTTGGCGTGTGCGGTGCCTCGAGCGAAGGACCCGAACAGGCCGGCGTGAGTGGGCAGAACCTGCCAAGCGGTCACCTGATCGCGAATCCGATCCACGATGTCCTGTCGCACCCTCGTCAACGCCTCGATGTGGGGGGCAGCTACGTGAGACCGGTTCAGGCGATAGAGCGGATAGCGGGCCGGAGTTTCAACGACCACGATGCCCTGCCCGACGAGGCGAGCCAGGACCTTGCGGACCCCTTCGTCACTGCCGTGACCGAGGCGACGATGCACTTCGGCCCCAGTGCAGCCGCTCGTCGTTGCCGCGAGCACATGCAACACCCCGGCATCCAGAGTCGGTGCGATGGTCGCGAGGGGAAACGAAAGGTCCATGTCCTCATGATCCAACTATTATTGGCCTGGGTCAACTATAGTTGGACCCGATCCCACTGCGCGCGCGAGGAAGTGGTCAAAGACGACGATGCTCTCGTCGTTGATGGCGAGGGCCGTCTTCACCCGGTGAACTGCCGGACCTCCGTCCAGGCAGGGTCCGGGCGGGCCGCGAGCGTGGCGCCCCATCGGGGTGCAGCCTCGGCAAGAGCGGCATCTACGTTCTGGTCGTCGCCGTCCGTATACGCATGCCATGTCCGCACCCCGCGGTGAGACTCGATGGCGACGATGAGTCCGCGCGACGCGAGCACCGATTCAAGCTCGCTCTCGACATGCCTCAGCTGATCCAGCACCGTCGAGTCCGCCGGCAGTCCGTTGTCCTGCGCCGCGTACCCCGCCGACAAAACCTGATGCCGGTCCAGCATCGGATGGTCGATCCACCGGACACCCCTGCGGAACATCGCAAGCCCCGGCGCCCCGTCCCGGTCTTCCCACTGCCCCATGGTCCATTCGTCGGGTTCTCGTTGCGCCGCAATGTCGCTCACGGCAGCGACAACCTCGCGCCCAGTCACCAGACCCGCGGGGGCCTCAGTGAGGGACTCGACGTGACCGACCCACCGCTCGACGTCGTCCTCGCCGAGGAGCCAGTCGAGCAGGAGGAAGGTCACCTGCCCACGCACCTCCTCCGCGAGGCTGGCGTATGCCGAGTGGTGCACTCCCACGTGAATACGCAGGTCGTCGGCATCGGACTCGACGTGAAACCGAGTGTCTGACAAGTCGAGGCGGTGGCCGGCGATTTCGAGAACGTTGGTCAGGGCATTGGGGTCGCGCTGCTGGCTGGACCGGAATTCCCACGTCTCGTCGGGGCGAGGCGCTGCACGTAGCCAGCGCTCGGCGAGGGGCCGCACCTGGGCGACGCCGCCTGACGAGACCGTCAGGCAGTGCTGTGAGCCCTCACCAGGACCGAACTGCCACGTCAGGTCAGGGTGGATCGCCCTCAGTCTCTCGCTGAGCGCGTCGGTGGCTTTCGAGGGCTTGGTGGGGTCGATCTGGTGACCCTCCGCGGCCCACCACTGCCAGAAGGAAATGACTGGATGCTGCGCCGGAGCCGCCGTGGGCGCACCCTTGGATCTGCGGAAGAACGCCATGGTGGCGAGTCTCCCTGAACTGCGTCTGCAGGGCGAGGCCTAGTCCCAATCCACCCAGCGGTCTCCCCGTCGGCATGGGGGCATCGGCCGCCACCTCGCCCTCGATGCAGGGTCGGTAGCACATAGGTTTGCACCTGAAAAGGCGCCCCGCCAGGTCAACCGGCAATCGCGTTCAGCATGGTTCCGGTGAAGGCAGCGACGACGAGCCGCGCATCGGTGGCGGCGGTCGCCGCGTCCAGGTTGGGGTTGTTGATCAGAAGCTGCTCCACGTACGCCGCGACGCCTTGGGCGCGGTCGTCGGAGAAGTTCGCTGCCAGGTCCTCGATGGCGGTGCGCAGCTCAATAGGCACTCCGAGACGCTGGAGTACAACGTCGGCGGGATCGAGCGGTCGCGATTCGTCGAAGATCTCGTTGTGGTGCAGCAGGACGAAGGCGATGTCGTAGTAGTCCTTCGCCTTGTGCCGCCCGTAGGCAGCAGCGGTCTTTGCGAGCAGGAAGCCTGCGAGGCCGGTGACGTTGACCTCGGCGGTGACCCTCGCACCCTGGTCATATGCGACCAGCGTCCGAGGTGCGTAATCCTTGCTGGCGTATCCCGTGCCCCGCAGGTTGACGGCACCGAGTTTGTCGGTCTGCTCGAAGTGGACGTTGGCGCTTTGCGGCTGGTCGTCGAGGTCGGCGAGCAGCTCGAACTTGATGACCGCCCTATAGCCGCCGCCTTGCACCGTCTCCCAACGCCAGACCCTCTCGGAGTCGACGTGAAAGTCGGCGTTCTTCAGGGCGATCTCCAGACGCCGGGCGTTCTCAGCACCTCCAGCAATCTCAAGGTCAACCTGGACGTCAACGTCCGTCGTCCCGGCGTGGAGACGTCCACTGTCAGAGCACAGCATGGCTGGCACGAGACCACCGAGCAGGACGAAGTTGGGTCGCTGGCCATAGTGGCTGCACACACGAACCAAGGCGAGCTCCGCGGCGCGCCTTGCGCGGCTAGTTCGTTCCAGGTCCTCGCTCATTCACCTATTCCCATCCGTTCGCGAAGATGCTCGGCAGCTTCCTCGCCCCGAACTCCGATCATCCGGAGATCGGAGAACACGCGTGGCCAAGCGGCCACGCGATGGCCACCAACTTCCGAGCTGAGCGCGTCCTTCGCAGGAGTGGGAAATGGCCGCAGCAGCAACCGGCCTCCACTCGCCTCCGCCAACCCGACCTCACGAGCGATGTGCCGCAGTTCTGCGAGGGAGCCACCATCGACATAGATCTCCCACGGGTCCACCTCGGTGAGGTACGGGGCCAGCACGTCCGCCGCGAGGGCTCCCGTCGTGGCCCAAGCCACACCATTGGCCTCGAGGCGACTGCCCAGTTCAGTAGCCCCTCGGGCTGGACTCCGCCATAGGACGCCTACGCGGATCGACGCCGGGCTCCGCAGCCGCGCCGCCGCAGCCGCATAGGCATCGAGAATCTGGTCTCTGTCGACGATCGTTCGTCGCGCATTTCGCCCCCTCGCCGCCTCGGCAGAGAGCATGTGCTCGCCTTGGAGGAACTTGAGCGCACTCGCGACCGTCGAGGGGGCAAGCCCGGTGGCATCGACAAGTTCCGCCACCGTGCCTCCCGCACCGACCAGCAGCCCCTCACACACAGAAAGCGCCCCTGCTGTCCAACCCAAGCTGGCGCGCGGCATTCGTGCGCCGCGCTTGGACTCCACGATGATGAGCAAGCCCGGCAGACCGATGTTGGCGGCCCCTGTCAGGTCGATCCACGACATCCGAGCCTGGTTCAGGAGCTTGTGTGCTCCCGGGGAGAACTCGGGAGCGACGACGAGGTCGGGACGATCAGGCCGGTCCAGCAACTCGCGCACCTGCCGTGGCCACCCGACGCCGAGCCACTCGACTTCGACGAGTACCGCTTGGATCGTGGCCGTGAATCGACCTCGCCGGTCTGCAACTTCTTGGACGCGCACGTCGACTCGGGCACCCAGGGCGTCAGCCATCAGCCTCTCGAGTTGCACCGTGTCCACGCGCTAATACTACGGCATTTCCTGAATCTACGCTCATCCAGCGAACTATGGAGTCTCTCCGAACTATCACGATCCCACCCTCGCCTGCGTCAAAGACGAACCCGCCCGGGGGCTTGCTGCCACCTCGCAAGCCTCGCGACCCCCGGAACGACGAAACTCCCGGCCGGATCAAGCTCCGGCCGAGAGTTTCGGGAAACCAAAACAGATAGTTCAGGGAACTACCCCTTACGTGGCTGGTCAACGAAAGTCGTTCACCTGCGCAGACGGCAGAGAGTTGGCAGAACTGGCACAGGTGGTCAGCCACAAATGGCACGGGTGAAACGCGGCCGCCCCCTACCAGCGTCGATCAACGTGCCCCTGTCAGTCGGACCGACCCGTTCTAAGCGATGGGGATAGTCGCCGACTCTCCGAGTCGCCCCATGTCGAGCATGTAGGCGTTGCGGAACCGCTTGACGTCAAACACGTCGTTCGACAGTGCTCGGCGCCTGACCGTCAGCAGGCCGGCCTTACGAAGCTCCGCCAGACCACGCGACCGCGTGTCCGCTGACAGTGAGTACAGCTTGTCCGCCTGGTCAGGGCTAAACCAGACCTCGGAGACCTCGTCGCTGGTCTGTGCGCACAGCAGGACGAGGTACATCGAAACCGCGGGCGTGCTGAGCACCGAGAGCCAGCCCGAAGTCCAGAACTCAGGCGGGATCTTGACATAGCGGTTGCGCTTCGCGACGTCGGCGCCCTTCTTGTTCCGCAGTCGGTTGTAGACCTCGCCGGGGAGTTCGTACTGCTCGCCCTTGCCGCGCTCATTGAGGAGGGTCACGCGGCTCGGCCGGCCGGGGTTGTTGGCGACGGTCACGAACTGTCTGGCTTCAAGCCACGACACGGCTTCGTTGACGCGACGGGCTCCCTTGGTCTCGGGATTTTCGAGATCGAGGAGTGTTGCCCACGCACGGGCAGGGTAGGAGACGTCGTATGGGGCGGCCCCCGCGATGAACAGCATCGAGAGGTAGGTCTTCAAGCGCACCTCCCCGCCACGTCCGCCACGGATCACCTGTGCGAGCGGGGTAGGTGCCGAGACGTCCTCCCGCTCGACGAAGGCGCGACGGAGCTGCGCCGAGCGGCCCCGCGCACGTTGGGCCAATGCAGCCGCGGCGGAGAGCGCCAAGGGGCTCGGCCGACGCTCACTGGGAGAACTGGCGTCGCTCCTACCGGGCGGGACGGCTATCGACGAGGTCATCGACACGGTTATCACTGCTATCTAATAGTGAACTGCGCTGAGGTGATTGTGACCACTGTACAGGCGTAGGGGTCAGTATGTGTGGATGCCGTCCGCCATCAGTGCAAACGCAGGGGTTACTAGTGGCATAGATGCTTGCCTCATGCCTTCGCCAAGTTATACCGTGAAGCCACGACGTCGAGCTGGCCAAGCAAGTACGTGGGGAAGCCCGAAAGGGAGGTGACCCCATCGAACGGGAGGAGGCCGAAGTCGAGCGGCTCGGTGGAGCATCTTGTTCGGTCACACGGACGACCTGGTGCTCACGCTGCGGTGATCGTGACGGGGATTTGTGTCCTGGCGCAACCGCTAGCGACACCGAGCCGCACCCGTCGGGGAGTCCTTCTCCAGTGAGCACGCCGCCCAGCGCACAGGGGCCAACGTGGGTGGCAACGGCTGCCGCGCGTTCGGCATCGAGCCGGCTGAGCCCGCCGAGCTGCGCGTTGGCGGTCAGGCTCGTTTTCAGCGCCACCGCCGACGCGGTTACATCGGGGATCCGCGTCGCTGTCGGATGACAGTGGGGTCGTGTAGCCTTACACGTGAGGGGACGGGTAGCTGTTGTCCTACGGATAACACCCGCTTTGCGGCTCAAGCTACCCGCCCCTCTCACATGTTCATCGCCCATTCGTACGTGCCGCCCACTCCCGGGCGCGGCACGACCTTGAACCCGTATGACAGCAAGTTGCCCCGCCGTCGGTACAGGGCAGGAGCGAGTTCGGACAGGTATCGACGTTCAGTGAACCCCTTGATCGGTTCGAAGGCTTGAAACGTGGCGCTCGAGGCAATGTCAGCGAGTTGGAGTCGCTCGTCGGCCCCCGGAGTGCTCAGCGAGCCTCCCTTAGGGACATGTGTCCACGCGACTTGGCAGTCGGGCAAATTCCGCAGGACCTGTTCGTATGCGCGGAGCTTGGACTTCTTGAACCTCACCACGTGAGCCATCGTGTATTCGAGGTCTCTGTTCTGATCACGAGCGAACCACGAGAGTCGCTCAAGGAGAAGGCGCAGCGACCACAGATAGGCCATGTCATCCGTGAAGCCCGCGAGTGGAGTGAGGTGCCGCTTGCAGACCGTCACGGTAGCCACGGTCAGGTTGGCTGCTGAATCACCGAGCTTCTTGGCGGCAAGTAGTCGATCGTGGTGGTTCAGTTTGACGAAGTGGATCTGATGGCCCGTTTGGCGACCAAGGTCTTGCCTCAGGTCCCGAAGGAGGGCCCTCGCCTGGGCGTCCCATTCCTCCTTCCACGCGACCGCCGACATGGTGAAGTGGTCACTGCTCGCGGGAGAGTTCGAGCGTTGACCGGCTTCGTCGATGAAGGCATGGATCTTGGGTCGAGGGGTCATGCCACCGTCTCCTCAGACAGCGCGTGCGCGCGTACCTGTTCAAGCACAACGACCAGCCGGTCCACGTCACTGTCACTAAAGAGGAAGTCGGGACCAGTCGGGGCATGGTCGGTGAAGGGCGCCTCGTACAGCCTCCGCGCCTCCATCACCCCGTTGGCGGTCAGGTGCTCGACGATCAGCTGTATGAACCGGATCTCGGCCGCGCTGAAGCGGGAGTCGGTCAGGAACTCGGAGAAGGCCTCGGTCGCGGCCTCGCGATCCAGACCCACGAGCGACCGGATGAACAGCCCCAGTCCGTGGGACTCTTCGGTCGCTCTCGCGATATCTTCGGGACCGCCAGCGCCCGATGCCACGAGCATCGCCTCGAGCGCCGAGAGGTCGGTGTCGGTCAACTGCCTGTTGCGGCGCAACTTCTGCAGGGCAACGTTGTCCTCGTGGTCCTTGAGGTAGGCCCTGGCCTTGGCTTTGAACCGCTCCCAGTTCGTCCCCACCGCCACACCCGGCAGGTCCACGATCGACCCGTCGCCGATCTCATCCTCGAAGTTCGTGTACACGATCGCGCGCTTGGTCTTCTCGATGAATCGGACCAGCCCGCGGATCCGCCGCCGGGCGAATTCCAGCATGGGCAGCGTGACGTCGACCCACCACTCGTCTTCGGCGACGTCGGCCAGGAGCGTCTGCTGCTCGGCGATCGCGGGAATGGCCGTCTGGTTCAGAAGCGAGGAGGCGATCTGCTGCACCTGTTGCCGAAGGCGCTCAGCGGTGAGGTGGTCCCCGTCGAGCTTCGCGAGCTGGATTCTAAGGATGAGCAGGTCGAAGCGTTTGGCGTGCTCGTCGTCGTCACGGACGGCCGAAGGTAAACCAGCCAGGTGCGCGGCAACATCTCCGGCCTCCTGCAGGGACAAGGTGGTCCACGGCTCCCATTCGGCGTACTTCTGGACCCACTCGCGTTCGGGCCGCACGACGAAGTTGTCGAGGTTCATGCTGGCCACGACCTGGTGAAGGTGCTTGGCTGTGTCGTCCCGGAGACTGCCGACCTCTGCGCCACCGTCGGCAAGATCCAGACCGGCGACGAGGGCCAGGCGGGCTTCGAAGAGTCGCTGCGCCAACGACTTCTGGACCGACCCCTCTGACCCAGCCCCCGGCTGGTTGAAGTACTCGAGGTTCATGCAGAAGTCGAAGACGTAGAAGTTCTTCTTGTCCTCGCCGGGGCCATAGAGGTCGGGGCACAGCCGGGTGCCGCGGCCGATCATCTGCCAGAACTTCGAGACCGATCGGACCAGCTTGAAGAAGACGAGGTTAACGACCTCGGGCACGTCGATGCCGGTGTCGAGCATGTCGACGCTGATCGCGATGTGCGGTGCCTTCTCTTTGACGGAGAAGTCGTCGATGAGGCTCTGGGCGTACTCGGTCTTGTACGTCACGACCCGCGCGAAGTGACCGGCATGCTCGGGGTATGCCGCGTCGAAGCGTTCGCGGATGAACTCGGCGTGGGCGTTGTTCTTCGCGAAGATGATCGTCTTGCCCAGTCGGTCACCGCCGGCGACCTTGTGCCCGCACTCCATGAGGTGCTTGAGCGCCTTGTCGACCGTGTCGGCGTTGAAGAGCCACTTGTTCAGCTCTTCGGGGTTGACATCGGTCGGGACCTGGTCGTCCTCGCCCCAGTCGAGGGAATCCCACTCGTCCTTCTCGGCCTCGGAGAGCTGGTCGTAGTGGATCCCGGTCCGCATGAACTTCAACGGCACCGACACCGACACCGGCGGCACCAGGTATCCCTCGGCCACAGCCTCGTCGAGGCTGTAGACATCGGTTGGCACCCCCGCTTCCAGGCCGAACAGGGAGTAGGTGTTGCGGTCGATCTCGTCCTTCGGCGTCGCGGTCAAGCCCACGAGCATCGCGTCGAACCAGTCGAAGATCGCCTTGTACTTCGCGTACACCGATCGGTGTGCTTCGTCGATGACGATGAGGTCGAAATAGCCCGGCCCGAACCGTCGGCCACCCACACCGTCGGTGGCGTTGATCAGGCCCATCATCGTCGGGTAGGTCGAGATGAATACCCGTCCGTCAGGCACCTTCTCGTCGACCAAGTTGATCGTGGTCGCCGACGGCAGATGGGTCTTGAACGCCGCTACCGCTTGGTTGACCAGCGCGACGCGGTCGGCAAGGAAGAGAACGCGCTTGACCCAGCCCCGTTTCATCAGTTGGTCGACCAGGGCAATCACCGTGCGGGTCTTGCCGGAGCCGGTCGCCATGACGAGGAGCGCCTCACGTCGCTGGGCTTCGAACGACTCACCAACCGACCGGATAGCCAGCGTCTGATAGTGCCGCTCGACGATCGCCTTGTCGATCACCGCATCCTTGAGCGGCAGCCGCGTCTGCCGACGCTGCACCATCAGCTCGAGCTCGTCCTTGGTGAGGAAACCCGAGACCCGCCGGGGTGGGTAGCCGGACGCATCGTCCCAGATCCAGTGCTGGTAACCGTTGGACCAGAAGATGACCGGGCGCCGACCCGTCATCGACTCGAGGCAGTCGGCATACAGCTTGGCCTGCTGCTGCCCGACCGCCGGGTCGCTGCGTGAACGCTTCGCCTCAATGATGGCCAAGGGAAAGCCGTCGTCACCCCACAGCATGTAGTCAACGAACCCACCGCCGCTCTGGTTCGGCATGCCGGTCACGGGGTACTCGCGGTCCCGAGTCTCCGTCAGCGCCCAGCCCGCCTCCAACAGGTCAGCGTCGATGAACAACTGCCGCGTGGAGGCCTCGTCCCAGTCGAACTGTGTCGCCTGATGAGCCTTCGCAGCCTGAGCCGCTGCAACATCGGCCCGTGCCTTGTCCAGTTCCGCCTGAAGCGCCTCGCTGTCCGCCTTCGCTGAGGCCAACGCGGCGTCCTTCTCCTCGAAAGTCGCCAACAGCTGGTTCAACTCGCCCGTCGATAGCGGCGGCTGGCCTCCGCTGTCATGCGGAGCAGGGATCAGGGACGGGTCGTATGCCGCTCCGGTCGGAACGTCGTCGGGTGTCGTTGAGTAGGTGTATGCCGCCCACTTGACGACATCGTGCAGTTGCCGCAGGACGTTCAGAGCGGTCTGCGGTGTGACGGTCCGGCTCTCGTGGACGGCGGCGTTGCCGACCTTGCGAATCGCGTCAGCCTTCGCGGCAATTTCGGGTCCGACGGCCGCTCGGAACCCGCTGTCCCCTAGCCGCGCGGCCAAGTCCGACTTGTAGGGGACGGCAAGCCTCTCGAGGTCGAAGATCCTGACCACGAGCTGCTCGACGACGCGGCGCGCGTAGAAGACGCAGGATCTGGGGTCGGTGCTCCCATAGCTCTCCGCCCGCACTGCGTCGGAGCGGGTCTCCCCCCAGCCGGCGGGAACGAAGTCGAAGTTCGACGTCACGGCTCCCCCTCGCGTGTCGCCGACGGATCGAGAGTCCAGACCCGGATGGTCGCGTGCGGTGACTCTCCGTCGAGAACTTCCCGCTTGCGGGCGCGGATCTCGTATACCCGCTCATCGTCGACCTGGGGAGGGCGCCACTGTCCCGGCCGGGAGCCGATGACGGTCGCCAAAGCGTCGATGGTGGGCTTGATCAGGTTGTCCAGGTCCCAGCCAGGGTGGCCGCCTGGCGGGGTCGGCAGAACGAAGTCGAGATCGATCCCCATGCGCCCCTCAAAGGAGGCCTGGCCCGCGACGGCGATCACAGCGGCGGCCTCAACCGCGGCCCGCCAGGGCTTCTCTCCAGCGGTCGCGAAGGTTGCCGGCGTCGCGTTCACGCGGAAGGCCACCTCGCGCGGGGCATCGATCGCGTCCCCCACCAGCACTCACTCCCTTTCGTCGCCGTCGAGATCGAAATGCCTCCCGAGCCGCTCGAGCGTGAACTCCTGGCGGAGTTTGCAGGCGCTGTTCTGGTTCGCGAACATGCCTTTCTCCCAGTACGCCTGCTCGACCGGGACGGACGTGAACCACCGCACCGGCACGACCCACTCAGCGATATCGTCGGACGCGGGTGCAACTTCCGTGCCGCGCTCATAGACCCCCACGAGTGGCTGGCTCGAGAGAGGGGCCTCGACGCCGTCGATGGGTAGGCGTGCCTCGTCAAAGCGTTGTGCCGGCCCGCTCACCTCGCCGACCGCCACATAGCCGCGCCCCGGGACATGCACATTGACGCGACCTCCAAGAGGAAGGTTACGCAGGCTCCGTGAGTACCAGGCTTCACCACCGGCGCTGACGAAGCCGAACCTGCGACCGTCCTCCCAGCGACGCCCCAGGGGATCGTCACCGAAGGAGACGAACCAGTCCATCCCGTTCCACTCGGCCCGCTTGCCCTTCTTGCTCTTCGCGTATGCCGTGCCGTTGGCCTCACTCTCGTCCTCCCTCGCGAGCCACGAGCGGGCCAAGTAGCGGCGGCCGTCGTCCTCGAGATAGGAGAAGAAGACGGCGTTGACCGGAACACTGAAGGTCCGCAGGTAGGTAACGATCCGCTCCGATCCAGAATCGAGGTCGGTGGCGACGATCGTCATCTGGACAGCAGCGTTGAGCTCATCGGGTGCGGAGGTGCCGAAGACGTCCTCGAACGCTGACTCGAAGGGCACTTCAAGGTGATTGTTGGCGAGGTCGATGATCGAGTCCCGGTCGAGGGTGCTCACCCACGAGCCGTAGTCGAGCACCTGGGCGACCACATCGCGTGGGGTCTTGTCGCGCTTGAGTTCCAAGACGTGGAGGTTGCCGTCGCCGTCCATCGCGAGCAGGTCGATGAGCTTGCCGTGTGGCGTCTTCACCTGGCGGCCAATCACGAGCAGCCGATCACCCAGCAGCGAAGGGTCCTTCTCGAGGTACTGCTCCAACGTCGCCTCGGACGGCAAAGTGGCAGCAGACAGCCGCCGCGGGGTGTCCCCGTCAATCCGCCACATCCCCATCTGCACCGGCATGGCTCACAGCCTCCCCGAAAATGCCCGCGCCTGCAGCGTTCCAGCCAGGGCTACCACGGCGTCACGGCGAGCGACGTGGCAACATTTGCTCCGCTCGATCAGACCAGCAACCTCGGCGAACTCGGCTTGCGCCTCGGGGGCAGCTACCGGCAAGGGCATCAGCATGAGCTTCGCCTTGGAGATGTTCTTCATCGAGCCACCGGTGCCACTCGAGCGTGCGCTGAGCGCACGACGGATAGCAGGGGTCTGGAGGAGCATCGCCATGTAGGTCGGCTGGACCATGGTCGGATCACGCCAAACGATGCGCCAAAGCTTGTCGGGCAATGCGAGGTTCGAGGGCGTTTCGCGCACGAGGGCGGTTGCGCCGACCATGGCCGTCGTGTTCGCACGACTCATAAGCAAGTCGCCTGACCGAACCAGGTGCGACTCGTCAGGAATGTAATCCCGTGGTAGCGGCTTGGACTCGGTGGGCCGATAGACACCCGAAGTGACCGCGCTGATCTTCAGGACTCGGAACGGCGTCTCGGCGGTCGGATCGGACGCAACGAGATTCCGGCCGCCCTGGAGTTCCAGGACGTGGTCACCGAAGGTGCCACAGCGTGCTTCAAGCATCGCACGCTCGATGTCGCCAAACATTCCGCGGAAGATTGCGGCCAAAAGGACGTCATGTCGATCGACCGCGGCGACAGATGTTGCGGACAAGCTGTGAGCTCGATCGAGGATGGCGGCGATGTAGCGCTGCTCCTCGATCGGTGGCAGGGGTATAGATGACTCCTTGACGATCCGGTCTGACACAGCGGGATAGCTGGCGCCAGTCGCCTTGCCCACCATGTCCCGGACGAACTCTGGCGTCTGGACCCAGTGGAAGAGATACCGTCCGTCGAGTCGATCGCTTGGTCTCAGAACTGTGAAGCCCGTCGACGCGGTAGCGCCATGGAACTCGTCACCGACGTGCGCTACGGCATTCAGGTTCGGACGCACGGTTGAGACCAGGACATCCCCGCGCTCGATCAGCTGTCGCGCTCGGCTGGGCGCTTCCGCCGGACGGGTCGACCGGGCTGCGGTGATGTGCTTTGCGTCTTGGTCGACCGAGCTGAGGTCGACATAGGCGAACGGCTCGGCAGAGGCTGCCCTCGACGGGTTCCATGTGCCGACCCTGCGGACGACGTCGCCTATGACCGTCACGTGAGCATGGCTTTCAGGTCGGCCAGGCCCTGTTGGATTTCGATTTCGAGGGCTTCGAGGTCAGCGATGATGTCCAAGGGGTCGCGGTGCTCGACGTCTTCGTGGATGACCTCCTTGTACCGGTTGAGCGACAGGTCGTAGCCCTGGGCGATGATGTCGGCCTTCGGCACGAAGAAGCTCTGCTCGGTCCGTGCCCTCGTCCGCTCCGATTCCGTTGTGCGGGAGGCCCATCGAACCAGTGCGTCGGGCAAGTTGTTGCGCGGGTGTTCTTCCGAAGTAAGGGGAGCGGACGGCATGCACCCGAGCTTGTCCTCGGGAAGCAGCGGCGTTCGCTTGTCGTCAAGACTCCAGCCGTCGGCCTGGACGTCGTAGAACCACACGTCTTCGGTCGTGCCGCCACCGTCGACGCGAGTGAAGATGAGGATGGCGGTGGAGACACCGGCATACGGGCGAAAGACGCCGGACGGGAGCTTGACCACGGCGTCGAGCTTCTGCTCCTCGACGAGCCGTTTGCGCAACGTCTTGTGCGCCGTCGACGAGCCGAAGAGCACCCCATCAGGGACGATGACCGCGGCGCGGCCACCCGGTTTGAGCAGCCGGAGGAAGAGCGCGAGGAAGAGGAGTTCGGTCTTCTTCGTCTTGACGTCCTTGAGCAACGCCTTGGACGTCGACTCGTAGTCGAGGCTGCCGGCGAACGGCGGGTTCGCGAGGACGAGCGAGTACCGGCCCTCGTCGGACGCGGAGCCCTCGGAGAGGCTGTCGCGGTAGCGGATGTCGGGGGCCTCGACGCCGTGCAGCAGCATGTTCATGCTGCCGATGCGAAGCATGGTGTTGTCGAAGTCGTAGCCGTGGAACATCGAGTGGTTGAAGTGCTTGCGCTGCGCGGCGTCGGTCATGACGGACGGGTGCGTGTCACGCAGGTACTCGGAGGCGGCGACGAGGAATCCCGCTGTGCCGCATGCCGGGTCGACGATCTCGTCGGTCGGTGTCGGCGCCGTCATCGCGACCATGAGCTGGATGATGTGCCGCGGCGTGCGGAACTGGCCGTTCTGTCCGGCGGTGGCGATCTTGCCGAGCATGTACTCGTAGAGGTCGCCGTTGGTGTCGCGGTCGGTCATCGGGACGTCGTCGAGCATGTCGACGACCTTGGAGAGCAGCGCCGGGGTGGGGATCGTGAAGCGCGCGTCCCGCATGTGGTCGGAGTAGGTCGAGCCCTCGCCGCCGAGCTGACGGAGGAAGGGAAAGACCTCCTCGCCGACGACCTTGAACATGACGGCGGGGTCGTCGTTCTTGAACCGGCTCCAGCGGAGATGGTCCTGGCCGGGGAGGAAGGTGGGGTCCTCGACCGGCTCCTTGAGGCGGCGCGCGCGGTTCTCCTTGAGGGTCTGGAGCTCGTCGAGTCGCCGGATGAACAGGAGATATGTGATCTGCTCGATCACCTCGATGGGGTTGCTGATGCCACCGGACCAGAAGGCGTCCCAGATGCGGTCGATCTTGCTCTTGAGGTCTCCGGTGATCACACGAATCAGGGTATCCATGGTGCAGTCTCCGCGCCGGAGAAGGCCGGCTTGCCGCCGACCACGGTGGCCAGCCCGACAGGATGACAGAGGGCACTGACAGAGGTGGCCACATCCCGAGCCATCGTCCTGTCGGCGTGGGTTCTGGAACGCGACCGCTTGCGTCGCTACCGTTGACCTCACCAACACCCGCAGGCCGACCACCTGCCGAGCGCGTCGGGAGACGCGCATGAGAAGGACCGCCCGAGGCGGCAGAGAACTTCAGAAGGTCGGCAGGAGAAGGGTGATGGGAATCGAGGAGACACAGCAGGTGCGCCTGCGCCGTGCTGCTACCGGGCGCCGTCGCGACGCCCGTGAGCTCGGGGTGGACGACGTCGTGCGCCTCGAGATCCGGTTGCCAGCGGCGGTCGCCGCGGTCCTGTTCGACCACGCTCATGAGACCCAGGAGCCGGTCAGCCGTGTCGCGGCCCGGCTCCTGGGCCGTTGCCTGGGTGTTTCCGTGGAGCCGCCCATGAGGTAGGCGATCCAGGTCGGCGCCCGACGACGCGCCCAGAAACGGCAAAGGCCGGGATTCGCACTCCCGGCCAGCCGCTCGGACAACGAGTTCGCACCTCGTGGTCCGCCCCGAAACCTCCCCGTCTCACTGAGGAGCTTCTGCATGCCATCGTCTCGTCCCGCCCGCCGCCGTGTCAACGAGCATCGCCGTCAGCCCGCGCTGACCGCTGGCCAGGCCATCGAGCAGTACCGCCCACACTTGGCCACTCGCGAAGAGTGGAGCGGAGTCGCGGACTTCGTCCGTGCGGCAGTTCGCGACCTCGACCCGGAAGGGCCACACCGAGCCCGGGAGTGGCTTCGGACCGTCACGGCTCTCGCCGTGTGGTCGCAGCGCGAGGGCATCCCGCTGGACCGGGAGGAAATCTTCGCCCCGGACAACATCCGGCGCTATGCCGAGATCGGTTGCCCTGAGCTGTCTTCTCCGTCGACCGCCACCAGGAGGGCGGTCCTGCGCACGATGGGTCGCGCACTCACCGAGGACGCGCCGTGGCCG
>Ga0208564_1001817_pt1 | contig 17476 bp, 14 predicted proteins | sample AD_UKC073_MetaG_FD_184439 | JGI IMG/M metagenome (GOLD analysis project Ga0208564, IMG submission 184439) | Active sludge microbial communities of municipal wastewater-treating anaerobic digesters from USA - AD_UKC073_MetaG (SPAdes) (version 2) | ecosystem: Engineered > Bioreactor > Anaerobic >... | reverse complement strand
GAGCAGCGCTTGCTGACCCCTGGAAGGCAAGCGCCTCTTTGCGCTGCAGGACTCAAGGCTCCTCAACAAGCACGCGTCGAACTGGGCCCACCAGGACTCGAACCTGGAACCAAAAGATTATGAGTCCCGGAAAACCGTGTTCAGCGAAGTCCAACCCCGACCAACGGAAAACCGCAAGTAATTGATATTTATAGATCAAGCGTTCTACCTAGTGCAAAGAGGGTCAACGCGAGCCAACGACAAACGGCTAACATACGGCTAACAGAAACCGGACGGGCTGGACCAAGGGACACTCTGTGAACATCGCCATGATCACCAAGAAAGGGGCCCTCACCACTCGCGCAATCACGGCATTGCCTCGTGGGAAATGGCTGGCTGATCCAGGTGCGCGCGGCGCTGGGCGCTTGCAGGTTATCAAGCTCAGTAATGGCGGTGTTGCCTGGTACTTCCGCTATACGCGATCAGACGGCAAGCGCGATGCTTTGCCACTGGGAACAGACCTCTCGCTTAGCGATGCTCGAGCTATGGCCGCGCAGCTAACACGTCGCTACCAGTGCGGCGAGCGCGATTTGCGCGATGCCCTGGAAGCGGAACAGCGAGCCGCTGAAAGGGAGCGACACGAACTCGAGGCCGCTGAGGCCCTTGAGAAGCAAAAGGCTTCCGCTACCCTCGGAGTCCTCTGCACCTCATATTCCGACCAACTCAAGCGATCAGGCAAGGAGAGCGCCGCGGCGGTCCGCAAGGCACTGATCAGGCACGTTGAAACTCCATGGCCGGAATTGTGGGCCAAGCCAGCATCGCTGGTTGAAACCGATGATCTACTCCCTGTCGTTGCTAGGCTCGTCCACGAGGGGAAATTGCGAGAGGCGGCGAAGTTGCGCAGCTATCTGCGAGCGGCGTACTCATCCGCCATCGCCGCGCGCCACGACCCCTCCGCCCTGCCGGCTCTGCGGCAACTGAAGCTCTCATCCAACCCAGCGCGCGACCTCGCGACTATCGAGGGAAACACCGCGCCTGGCGATAGGCACCTATCGCTGGATGAGCTTCGCTGCTATTGGCGGCGCATCAACGAGTCAGGCTTCTACTATGGCCCTCTGCTCCGCTTCCACCTGCTTACCGGTGCCCAGCGAATCACCCAACTAAGCCGAGCGACCACCGCAGACTTCGACCCCGACACAAAGGTAATCCACCTTTACGACAAGAAGGGTCGCCGCAAGAAGCCAAGGGAACATCCAGTACCCCTCATTGCTGACGCGCTTGCTGCAATGAGGGAAATGGGTGCTGGCCCTTATATCTTCACAATTACGCAAGGCAGAACCGCCGCAGGCATTTCGGGGATCGGTGACGCGTTGGATGCGGTGAATGAAGCAATGAGCGCCGCAAATGAGCTACCAGGGGGGCGATTCACTGCCCGAGACTTGCGACGAACCGTCGAGACACGCCTCTCTGCCGTCGGCGTCTCCATGGAAGACCGAGCTCACCTGCAATCGCATGGCCTAAGCGGAATTCAGAGCAGGCACTACGACATGCATAAGCGCATTGAAGAGGCCAGAACCGCACTGGTGAAGCTGCGGGGGCTGCTAGACCACCCTGGCAAGGTCATACCTTTTCGAAACCGAAAGTCGCGGAACACATAGATTTTCTTTTCGCACCATAGGTGCAGGACTGATCGTCGCCTTTCGGCCAGAAGCGGACAGCCGCGCCAGTTGTTCTGACGCGGCAGGATTGACTCGATTACTGGTGCGCGATCCTCGTCAGCGTCCCATCCATGCCGGTCGAGGTGAACTCGAAGGCAACCTGATCGCCTTGCTTGATCGAACTGATATCGGTAGCGCCGGCTTTGAACGTCATCGTCATGGCGGGCCACTTCAACGCATCGACCGGGCCATGGGCGATGGTGATCGTGCCCGCTGCGGCATCCACCGATTCCACCTTGCCAGTGGCCACGGCGGCGGTGCCGGTCGCTGCTGGCATGCCAGCCATGGGGGTGGGAGTGGGTGCTACTTCGGTCGATGCAGCGGGCTGTGCCGGCGCGGCCGGTTCCCCGGGCGTGGCGGCTTCGCCCTGCGGTGACGAACAGGCGGCCAGCAGGACGGTGGCAAACAACGGAGCGAGGATTTTCATGGGTGTACTCCTGTGGGTTGGGGATTGGCTGCACGAAGCAAGGCCCATGGCGTGGCAGCCTGCACGCGCCGGTATCTGAAATCATCGAAGGAAGGCAGTTGCAGCTTCATGAGGCATGTCCCGTTGCCTTGCCCCGGTGCAGCAACCGCCGGCGCTGCAACAGCCGGTACGCGGCCGGGATCACCAGCATCGACAACAACGGCGCACTCAGCATGCCGCCGACCATCGGCGCGGCTATGCGCTGCATGACTTCAGAGCCGGCGCCGCCGCCGATCAGGATTGGCAGCAGGCCGGCCAGGATTACCGCTACCGTCATCGCCTTCGGGCGCACACGCTGCACCGCACCTTCGCGGATGGCCGCATCGAGTTCGGCTTCGCCGGCTTTGGGATTCGCGGCCAGTTGCCGCTCCCAGGCGTGACGCAGATACAGCAGCATGATGATGCCGAACTCGGCGGCGACGCCGGCCAACGCGATGAAGCCGATCAGCGTGGCCACCGACACCGCATGACCCATCGCCCAGATCAACCACATGCCGCCGACCAGCGCCAGTGGCAGGCTGACCATGATGATCGCTGCCTCGGAGGCGCGCCGGAACACCAGGAAGATCAGGCCGAAGATGATCGCCAGCGTGGCCGGCACCACCCACTGCAGGCGCTGGCGAGCGCGTTGCAGGTATTCGTATTGCCCGGACCAACCCACGGTATAGCCGGCTGGCATCGGCACTTCCTTGACCACTGCTTTCTGCAGGTCGCTGACCACCGAACCCAGATCGCGCCCGGCAACATCCACATACACGTAGGTGCTCAAGCGGGCATCATCGCTGCGCAGCATCGGCGGGCCCTCGCTGAAACCCAGTTCCGCCACTTGGCCCAGCGTGACTTGCGCGCCACCCGGTGCGATGAGCGGCAGCTGCGCCAGCGCAGCAGGCGAATCGCGCAAGGTGCGCGGATAGCGCAACACCACCGGATAGCGCTCACGGCCCTGGAGGGTTTCGGCGATGGGATCGCCGCCGATTACCGTGGCGATCAGCCGCTGCACCTCGGCCTGGCTCAGCCCGTAGCGTGCGGCGATGTCGGGACGCACCTTCACGTCGAGATAGCGACCACCGGCGATGCGTTCGGCCAGTGCGGAACTGACGCCGGGCACGCCACGCGCTACCTGCTCGATGCGCTCGCTGAGCTTGGCCAGCACCGCCACGTCCGGTCCCGAGACCTTGATCCCGATGGGGCTCTTGATGCCGGTGGCCAACATGTCGATGCGGTTGCGGATCGGCGGCACCCACAGGTTGGTCAGGCCCGGCACCTTCACCGCGGCGTCGAGTTCGGCGCGCAACTTCTCCGGGGTCATGCCGGCACGCCACTGGCTGCGCGGCTTGAACGTCACCGTGGTCTCGAACATTTCCAATGGCGCCGGATCGGTGGCGGTTTCCGCGCGCCCGGCCTTGCCGAATACGTGCTCCACCTCCGGTACCGTCTTGATCATGCGGTCGGTCTGCTGCAACAGTTCGGCGGCCTTGCCTGCCGATAGCCCGGGCAGCGCGGTCGGCATATACAGCAGCGTGCCTTCCTCCAGCGGCGGCATGAACTCGCTGCCCAGCCGCAGCAACGGAATCAGGCTCAACAGCAGTACGACGCCGGCCGCCAGCAAGGTTGCCTTCGGGAATCGCAGCACCGCGTCCAGCACCGGCTGGTATAGCGCGATCAGGCCCCGGTTGATCGGGTTGTCGCGTTCGGAGCGGATGCGTCCGCGAATCAGGTAACCCATCAGCACCGGGATCAGGGTGATCGCCAGTCCCGCCGCCGCCGCCATCGCATAGGTCTTGGTATAGGCCAGTGGCGAGAACAGCCGGCCTTCCTGCGCCTGCAACGCGAACACCGGGACGAACGACAAGGTAATCACCAGCAGGCTGACGAACAGCGCCGGGCCTACTTCGCTGGCGGACTCGGCGATCAGCCGCCAGCGCTCTTCGCCGGCCGGTTCGCGGCACTGCGCATCGCGGAAATGCTCCAGGTGCTTGTGTGCGTTCTCGATCATCACCACCGCCGCATCGACCATCGCGCCGATGGCAATCGCGATGCCGCCCAGCGACAGCAGGTTGGCGCTGATGCCCTGCGCATGCATGACCACGAAGGCCGCCAGCACGCCCAGCGGCAGGGTGATCACCGCGACCAGCGACGAACGCAGGTGCCACAGGAACACCGCGCAGACCAGGGCGACGACGAGGAATTCCTCGCCCAGCTTGTGGGTCAGGTTGCGCACGGCTTCACGGATCAGCCCGGAGCGGTCGTAGGTCGGCACGATCTCGACGCCCGGCGGCAGGCTGGTTTTCAAATCCTGCAACTTGGCCTTGACCGCCTCGATCGCCGCCAACGCGTTCTTGCCTGAGCGCAGGATGATCACGCCGCCGGCGACTTCGCCTTCGCCATCGAGTTCGGTGATGCCACGGCGCAAGGCCGGCCCACGCTGCACGCTGGCGATGTCACGCAAAAGCACCGGCACGCCATCTGCACCGGTCGCGACCGGGACGTTCTCGAAATCCTCGCGCGTGCGCAGATAGCCTTCGCTGCGCACCATGACTTCGGCTTCGCCTTGCTCGATCACCGAGCCGCCAGTGGCGCCATTGGCGTCGCGAACGGCATTGGCCAGTTGCGTCACCGTGATGCCCCGCGCGGCCAGCGCCAGCGGATCGGGGGTGATCTGCCAGGCCTGGACCATGCCGCCCACGCTGGCGACTTCAGCCACGTCGGGTACGGTCTTGAGCTGATAGCGCAGGAACCAGTCCTGCAAAGCGCGTAACTGCCCCAGATCGTGGTGCCCGGTCCGATCCACTAGCGCGTATTCGTAGATCCAGCCTAGGCCGGTGGCGTCGGGCCCCAGCGAAGGGCTGACCTGCGCGGGCAGGCGGTCGCGCACCTGGCTGAGGTATTCGAGCACGCGCGAACGCGCCCAGTACAGGTCGGTGTTGTCGTCGAACAGCACGTAAACGAATGAATCGCCGAAGAACGAAAAGCCACGCACCGCCTTGACTCCGGGCACCGACAGCATCGTCGTGGTTAGCGGATAGGTCAGCTGGTCTTCGACGATGCGCGGCGTCTGTCCCGGCCATTCGGTGCGGATGATGACCTGCGTATCGGACAGGTCCGGCAAGGCATCCAGCGGCGTGCGCGACAGCGACCAGATGCCGGCAATGGCCAGCACCAAGGCGGCGACCAGCACGAAGCCGCGATTGGCGATCGAGGCACGGATGATCCGGGCGATCATGGTTGCCGCCCCGGCGATTCGGCCTTGTCGCCCGTGCCCTGGCGTTCCAGTGCACCGGAGAGGCTAGCTTCCGAGTCGATCAGGAACTGGCCCGAGACCACGACCTTCTCGCCACCCTGCAGACCCGACACGATCTCGGTCATGCCGTCAGCGCTGCGACCGGTGCGCACGGCCACGGGATGGAAGGCGCCCTTGTCGTCCTGCACGATCACCTGTGCCAGCGCACCCATGCCGATCAGCGCTTCGCTCGGCACCAGCGGCTGCTCAACCGGCGCAGTTGGCCGCAGCGATACCTGCGCCGTCATACCTGGCGCCAGCGTGCCATCGGGGTTATCCAGCACGATGCGCACGCGCTGGGTGCGGCTGCCGGCGTCGATCTGCGGCAACACGCTTTCGACACGACCACGAAAGGTTTCGCCGGGCCGTGCATCGACGCTCGCTTCGACCGGTGTATCGGCTGCGATGCCGGCAACGACGGCTTGGGGCACCGCCGCTTCCAGCCACAGGCTGCGGTTGCCGTTGATGCGGAACAACAGCGTACCGGTCGGTGCGCTCTGTCCTTCGCGCACGCCGAGCTCGCTGACCACGCCATCGACTGGCGAGGACAGGACGATGCGTCCGCCACGTGCTGCGCCAGTCGGCATGCCCAGCGCATGCAGGCGCTGGTTTGCCGCCGATTGCAGGGCTCGCGCGGATGCCGAGTCCGCCTGATGCAGCGCTTGCGCTTCGGCCAGTGCCGTTCCCCAGGCTGGCGCGATCAAGCTGGCCAACGGCTGCCCGGCGCGCACTGCTTCGAAGGGCGTTTTCACGAACTGGCGTTCGATGATGGCATCGACCCGTGCGCTGACGATGCGTTCCTGGCGCAAATCCCAACCCAAGGTGCCGGGCACGCGGATATCCGAGGCCAATTGCCCGCGCTTCACCACCACCGTGCGCAGGCCCAGATTCTGCTGCACGCCCGGTGCGATGGCGACGCCGCCTGCGCTGGCCTCGTCGGCGTATTTCGGCACCAGTTGCATGTCCATAAACGGCGATTTGCCCGGCTTGTCGAAATGCTGGTCGGGCACCATCGGGTCGTACCAGTACAGCGGTTTGCGTTCGCCGGACGTGGTGGCATTCATAGGCGACATCACATCGGCGCCGGCGCTGCGCGAGTACCCCCACCAGTAACCCAGGCCCAAGGTGCCCAGCAGGGCAATGGCCACCGCAACGCCTGTCGCGAGTCTAGGAATCTTGTTCATGGCTGCGCCTCCGTCGGCAGCAGGAAGGCCAGCGCCGCCCAGGCGCGACCCAGTTCGCCGAGGTGCTCGGCGTGGGAAAGATGGATGGCGAGCTCATCGCGTCGGGCATCGAGCCACGGCTGCAGTTCGCCGCCCGCGCGATACGCGGCCAGCGCCGTTGCGCTGCGATCGCGGGCCAACGGCAGCAGGCCTTGTTCGTGCAAGGCGACCTGGCGCTTGAGCCCCTCCCACCGTGCAACGTCAGCGCGAATTCGTGCGGTCTCCTGCCGGCGCAGGTCTTCGCGCGTGGCGAGCATTGCCTGGTAGTCGGCCTCGCGGGCAGCCACGCCGCGGTCCTGGCGATTGCGCGTGAACAACGGCAGGCCGATGCCGACTTCCAGCATCAACATGTCGTCGCGACCACCGGAGCGTTGGCCGTAGGAAGCACCGACACTCCAGTCCAAGCGCTTCTCGGCGCGGGCCACATCGACCTGTGCGGCGCTGGATTCCACCTTGGCATTGGCCGTAAGCAGCGGCCCCAGACGCTCGATGTTGCCCAATAGCTGCGTTTCGGACGCTGGCAGGACGGTGAAGTCCGGAATGTCCTTGCTCACCTCGACCGCTGGTTCGTCCAGCCAGCGCGCCAACCCCGCCTGCGCCACGGCCTGCATGGATCGTGTTTCCTCGATGCGGTTGTCCAGTTCCAGCACGGCCGCTTCCGCCGCCAGCGTGTCTGCGGCCGATCCGCCGCCAGCGGCATAGCGGGCCTTGGCCAGCTTGGCCGCCAGCACTGCCTGCTCGCGGAGTGCCCGCAGGGTGGATGCAGCGTTCTGGGCAGCCCATAGGTCGATCCAGGCATCGGCAACGGCCTGGCGCACAGTCAGTCCTTCGGACTCCGACAATGCCTGTGCCTCATCGATCTGGCGGCCGGCCAATTCGCGCTGCGCCTTGCGCTTGGCTCGCGCGGGAATCTCCTGGCGCAGGCCGATCTTCTTCATCGTCATATCGTCGATGCGCGTATCGAAGGCATCGCGACCGGTGATCGGCAGGTTGTCGATGCCGATACTCAGCATCGGATCGGGCAAGGCACCGGCGCGATGGGATTCTTCGCGGGCGGCCTCCACCGCGGCGCGACGGGCTTCCAGCAGCGGCGTGTGTTGGGTGGCGCGTCGGATGGCTTCTTGCAACGAAACTTCAGCAGGAGCCGCAGCAGCAACCCACGGGGCGATGAGCAGTGCAGCGAGTAGGGATCGACCGGCGGCGCGGGTAAACGCGCTGCCGATGACGCCAGCATAGGAACGGCAAGGCATAAAACCTCCGAAACGACAGCCAAACAAGCGCACGGCGCAAGGCGCCGGGCGAGGGTCAGGTCGGTTCGGGGTCTAGATCAGGAGACTGCAGAACCGAAGTCGAGGCGGCGGATCGGCACCGGCCACGAAGACTTCGGATTGCACGGCAACGTGCGAGACGGGCTCGGCAAGCACCAGGGGATACGCCAGCGGTGCGATTGCGAGTGCCGGCACCGACAGTTTGGCCGAATCGGCTGCTACACCCTGGTCGGGGTTGCAGTGTTTCGCGCACAGGCTCGGATTGTCCTGCGCCTTCGGCATGCCCATCTCGGCGCAGTCCTCGGCCATGACGGTCATTTCAGGCGGCATCTGCTCGATCGGACACAGATAAGACGCCAGCGCTACCTGCTGGAACAGCAGGCAGAGCACCGCCACGAAGGCGATGCGCAGGCGCTGGCGGGCACGGCGGGTCATGGGCGGATGGTACTACTCCGGTCGTTAATCAGGTGGTCGGTCCATCGACGCGATCCAGGACAGAAAGTTCCCTGGCCTGGTGGCCTGCCCGCTAGCCGCAGCAGGGCTTCTGCTGCTGGATGGGTGGGCATGGCACCGTGCCGTAGGAGCAAAAGACGCAGCAGTCCCCCGGCGCCGCCTTCAGCAACGCGCCACAGGCCGTGCAGTCGTAGTAGAACTGGCACGCCGTCGTCGGCATCGTCTCGACCGCCTTGTGCCCGCAGTGCGGACACGTCAGCGTGCTCTGCAACTCGATCTTGGAAGACATGGGTGATGGCTGTTCGTTACGGCGTTATCGCCGTCGAGGGATAACCGGCGTTCCTGGTGGCCTCGGTCAGAGCGCGAACATTGGTCTTGGCATCATCGAAGGTCACCATCGCCTCTTTGGGTTCCCAAGTGACCTTGGCATCGATGACCCCATCGACCTTCTGCAGGGCTTTCTTGACCGTGATCGGACAGGTGGCGCAGGTCATCCCCGGCACGGCCAGCTTGACGGTCCGCGGCGCGGCCCACGCCGGGGCGGCCAGCAGCGCGATCGGGAGGATGAGGGCAATCAGCTTTCGCATGGGATTCTCCTTTGAACCCGGGGTTTCGTGACCGGTGATGTGGCGCCGACTCAGTAGAACAGCGGCATGGCGTATGGGAAGGCGAACGCCACCAGCACCATCACCGCCACGAGCCAGAACAGGACCTTGTAGGCGGTGCGTGCCTGTGGCGTCGCGCAGACTTCGCCGGGTGCACATATCTGAGCCGGACGGTAGATCCGTCGCCACGCGAAGAACAACGCGATCAGCGCGATGCCGATGAACCATGGTCGGTAGGGTTCCAGTGCGGTCAGGTTGCCGATCCAGGCGCCGCTGATGCCGAGCATCACCAGCACCAGTGGCCCCAAGCAACAGGAGGAGGCCAATACAGCCGCCAGACCGCCGATCGCCAAGGCTCCACGACCTTTCCCTTGTTGGCTCGCCACAGACCTTCTGCCCTGTATCTCGATGCGCTAAGGTTAGGGCCGTACCTAAGTACGGAGTCAAGGCCGTGTTCCCCGAACAATTTCCCATCGGCACGCTGGCCATGCAGGCCAGCGTCAACGTGGAGACGATCCGGTTCTACCAGCGGAAGGGACTGCTGGCCGAGCCCGAGAGGCCTTTTGGCGGCGTCCGACTCTACGGTGCCGACGACGTCGCCCGGGTCAAGTTCGTCAAATCCGCCCAGCGCCTGGGTTTCAACCTGGACGAAGTCGCCCAGTTGCTTCGGTTGGACGACGGCACCCACTGTCGGGAAGCCGCCGACCTGGCCGCTGCCCGCCTCGCCGACGTTCGCTCCCGCTTGGCGGACCTGCAGCGCATGGAGTCTGCCTTGTCGCAATTGGTGGCGGCCTGCCATCGGCAGCGCGGCAAGGTGTCGTGTCCGCTGATCGCTGCGATGCACTGATCGGGTGATGCGCGCCATAGCCATTCCCTTGCGGCTTCGGATCGTTGTCGTCGCTCCTCCTGCAGGGGTGACGTTCGCGGTGCAGCGTGGGCGTGCGGATCTGTTGGCGCCGTCGCGGGTCACATCGGACTCGCTGGTATTCGAGTTCTCAGTGTCGGTAGCCGATGCCACCGCACAACCGCCACGGCTGACTGGGGAATTCACGCAAGGCCCGCCGGCAAGTCGCTTCGTCTACGTCAATTCCGGCACGTATGCCGGGCAAGCCGGCTCATGCTGGTCACGACGGGCGAAGGTGCCGCTCTCCGGAATCTCTTCCAGAATTGTGCAGTCTGTTCTGAGTACGCCGTACGACATCGTGGAAGCACATATCGCAGGAACAGGCCGCGATGGCGGCCCGGCCTGTGCGACCGTACCGCTATTGTCGGAATGGCGGATTGCGTCTGCCTAGAATTGCGTAAGCAATGAATTCCTGACGTGCTCCTTGGTCATGCGAATTCAATTGGCCTGACGATGCAGCCAGCGGTACAAGGCCGGCAGCACCAGCAAGGTCAAAAACGTCGAGGACACGATGCCGCCAATCACCACGGTAGCCAGCGGGCGTTGCACTTCCGAACCTGCACCGACATTCAGTGCCATCGGCAGGAAGCCCAGCGAGGCGACCAGCGCGGTCATCAGCACCGGTCGCAAGCGGCCCAGCGCGCCATCCTTCACCGCGTCGTCAAGCGGATCACCCTGTTCGCGCAGCTTGCGGATGAAGGCGATCATGACCAATCCGTTGAGCACCGCCACGCCGGACAACGCGATGAAGCCGACGCCGGCGGAGATCGACAGTGGAATGCCGCGCAGCGCCAGGGCAACCACGCCGCCAGTCAGCGCCAACGGCACGCCGCTGAATACGATGGCCGCGTCCTTCGCCGAACCGAACGCCCAGAACAACAGCGCGAAGATGATGGCCAGCGTCACCGGCACCACCACCGCCAATCGCTGGCTGGCCGAGATCAGTTGCTCGAACGTACCGCCATAGTCGATCCAGTAGCCTTCGGGCAGCTTCACATCCTGGCCAATCCGAATGCGCAGTTCGGAGACGAAGCTGCCTATGTCGCGCTCGCGCACGTTCGCTGTGATCACGATGCGGCGCTTGCCGCTCTCCCGGTTGATCTGGTTCGGACCACGCTGCACCTGCACCTGTGCGACTTCGCGTAACGGCACCGTGCGTGGACTGCCACCGCGCCAGGACGCCGTGCGACTGGACTCATCGGCATTGGCAGTGCCGGGAAGCGGAATCGGCAGATCGGCCAGCACCGATGGATCCTGACGCAGCGACTCGGGCAAGCGCACGACCAGGTCGAAGCGGCGGTCGCCCTCGAACAACTGGCCGGCGACTTCGCCACCAATGGCCGTCGCCACCGTGTCCTGTACATCGCCCGGATTGAGGCCATAACGCGCCAGCGCGCCCGGATCGGGCGTCACGGTCAACAGCGGCAAGCCGGTGACCTGTTCGGCCTTCACGTCCGCCGCGCCCTGCACCCGTCCAATCACTCGTTCGATGCGCACCGCCAATCGCTCAAGCTGCGCCAGGTCATCGCCGTAGACCTTGACCGCCACGTCCGCGCGCACGCCCGAGATCAGTTCGTTCGTGCGCATCTGGATCGGCTGGGTGAACTCGTAGTTGCTGCCCGGGATTTCCCGCGCCGCGGTCTCCAGTTCCTCTATCAGTTCCGTCTTGGGCTTGCGCGGATCGGGCCACTGCTCTCGCGGCTTGAGCATCAGGAAGGTGTCGGCCATCGACGGCGGCATCGGATCGGTGGCCACTTCTGCCGTGCCGATCTTCGAGAACACGTTGGCGACTTCGGGAAACCGCTGCAGGCGTTCTTCGAGGGTCTTCTGCATCGTCACCGACTGCTCCAGGCTGGTGCCGGGAATGCGCATCGGCTGCAAGGTGATGTCGCCCTCGTCCAGACTCGGCACGAACTCCGAGCCGAGTCGCGTGGCCAGCAGTCCGCAGGCAATCACCAGAACGCCGGCACCCGCCAGGATCGCCTTGCGGTGACGCAGCGCCCATTCCAGCACTGGGGTGTAACGCGTCCGCGACCAGCGCATCAGCCAGTTGTCGTGTTCGGCGACACGACCGCGCAAGAAGGTGGCCATAGCGGCCGGGACGAACGTCAGCGACAGCAGCATCGCGCCGGTCAGTGCCAGCACCACGGTGATCGCCATCGGGTGGAACATTTTCCCTTCCACGCCGGTCAACGCGAAGATCGGCACGTACACCGCAGCGATGATGCCCAATCCGAACAGGCTCGGGCGAATGACTTCGGCGGTAGACGATGCGGTCAGGTCGAAGCGCTCTTCGTCGTTGAGACCGCGTCCCAGAACGTGTTGCGCTTCGCCGAAGCGACGTAGGCAGTTCTCAATGATGATCACCGCGCCATCGACGATCAGGCCGAAGTCGAGCGCGCCTAGGCTCATCAGGTTGCCCGACACGCCACCGCGGACCATGCCGGTGATGGTGAACAACATCGCCAGCGGAATCACCGCCGCCGTGATCAGCGCGGCGCGCACGTTGCCCAGCAATAGGAACAGAACCACGATCACCAATACCGCGCCTTCGACGAGGTTCTTGGAGACGGTGTGGATGGTGCGATCCACCAGCGCCGTGCGGTCGTAGACCGCCTTGGCGTGCACGCCAGCCGGCAGGCTTGCATTAGCTACCTCCAGTTTCGCCGCCGCTGCACGGGACACATCGCGGCTGTTGGCGCCGAATAGCATGAAGGTGGTGCCGATCACGACCTCGTGGCCGTTCTGCGTGGCCGCGCCTGTGCGCAGCTCCTTGCCTTCGCCGACCGTAGCCACGTCGCGCACCCGGATCGGCACGCCTTCGCGCCGATCCAGCACGATGTTGCGGATGGCTTCCAGATCGGCCAGCTGGCCCGGCACGCGCACCAGGAACTGCTGGCCATTGCGTTCGATGTAGCCCGCGCCGACGTTCTGGTTGTTGCGAGCGATGGCCTGCTCGACATCGTGCAAGGTGAAACCCAACGCGACCAGTTGCGCCGGATCGGGTGTGATGTGGATCTGCCGCTCGTAGCCGCCGATGGTGTTGACCTCGGTGACACCCGGCACGGTGCGTAGCTGCGGCCGGATCACCCAATCCTGTAGGGTGCGAAGATCGGTGGCCGTATAGGGCGTGCCATCGGGCTTGCGGGCATCCTCTTCGGCTTCGACCGTATACATGAAGATCTCGCCCAGGCCGGTCGAAATCGGCCCCATTTCCGGGTCCAGACCCTCGGGCAGTTGCGAGGCGATCTGCTGCAGGCGTTCGGCGACCTGCTGGCGGGCGAAGTAAAGATCGGTGCCATCCTTGAACACCACGGTGACCTGAGAAAGCCCGTAGCGCGACAACGAACGGGTGTAGTCCAGTTTCGGCAAGCCGGCCATCGCCGTTTCGATGGGAAACGTGACCCGCTGTTCCGATTCGAGTGGCGAGTAGCCCGCCGCCTGGGTGTTGATCTGGACCTGGACGTTGGTGATGTCGGGCGTGGCATCGATCGGCAGGTGCCGGTAGCTCCATATCCCCAGCGCAATCAGCGCGGTGGTGAGCACCAGCATCAGCCAGCGATGGCGGATGGAGAAACGAATGAGGCGTTCGAGCATGACGGTCGCCTCAGTGGTCTTCTTCGACGGTGGACTTTTCTATGTCCGCCTTGACCAGGAAGCTCTGCGCCACGACTACGCGCTCACCCGCCTTCAAGCCACCCAGCACTTCGACGCGCTCCGCGTCGCGCCGACCCAGTTTCACCGGACGGCTGCGGTAGGTATCGCCCGCCTGCACATAGACCACATCCTGATCTTCGGCGGTCTGCAACGCCGTGACCGGCACCACCAGCTCGACCGATTGCCGATCCACAGTGATGCGCGCCTTGACCGCCGAGCCTGGCCGCCACAAACCGTCGCTATTGGCCAGTTTGGCGCGGGCAATCGTGCTCTGACTGGCCGTGGCGGTGCCAGGCAATACGCGTTCCAGCGTGGTCTGGATCGAAACGCCATCGCTCAGGCGGGTGACCGTCACCGGCACGCCCGCGCCGATGTGCTGCGCATCGCTGCCGAAGATATGCAGGTCCACCCACAGCGTGGACAAGTCGGCGATCTCGAACAGCGGAGCGCCCTCGGCCGCGGACATGCCCACGGTCGCGTTGCGTGCCATGACCACGCCGCTGATCGGGGTGGTGATCGTGTAGGTGGTCAGGCTGAGGTTGCTTTCGATGGTCGCCAGCACCTGGCCCGAACGCACGTGGTCGCCCACGCCCACGCGCACGGCGCGCACCGGTCCAGGGAAGCGCGCGGTCACCTGGGCGACGCGGCCTTCCACCGGCGTCAACAAGCCCTGCACCTCGTGCTCATCGGCAATGATGCCGGCGCCAACCGGAGCGACGCGGATGCCGGCAGCCTGCGCGGTCTTGGCCGCAATCCTGGTTTGCTGCGGTGCTTCTTCGTGCTCGCCGTGTTCGCCTTCCTCGCGTGCCGCAGCATCGTCGGCTTGCGGTGAACTGCAGGCAGCCAGCAACACGGTCAACGCCAAGACGGAAAAGAAGGAACGCTTCATGGAATAACTCCGGAAGAAGCAGCCGTCGGCGCCAGCAAAGGCTGGCCGGTAAGCCGCTGAATTTCGATGAGGGCGCGCTGCGCATCAAGCGCCACGTCGAGTTGTTGTTGACGGGCAGCGGTCTTCTCGGATTGAAGTTGCGCCCATTCCAAATAGCTGATCGCTCCGGCGCGATAGGCACGCTCGGCAGCTTGCTCGGCCTTGGTCAGCTTCGGCAAAACATCGCGTTGCAGGCGTTCGACCTCGGTTTGCGCCACGGTGTAACGACCGTGCGCTTCGACCAGCGTCGAGTACAGCGACATGCCTTTGGCTTCCCGTTCGATCGACAAGACTTCGAGGTCAGCTTCGGCTGCGCGGATCTCCGGCTGGGCGCGTGAGCGGCTGCCCAAGGGCAGCGAAATCCCACCGATCAGTGCCGTGTCGTTGCTGGACTGCAAGCGGCGCACGCCAACCTGCCATTGCAGATCCGGCGTCGCCGCCGAGCGCGCAAGTTGCAGGCGCGCCTCGCCAATGCGGCGTTCGTCGGCGAACTGGGCCAGTTCCGGCGTGCGTTCCAGCTCAGCGGCCAATGTCTCCAAAGGCACGATGGCCGGCAACGTCAGTGGATTGCCCGCAACCGCATCGAAGTCCGGCGTACGCTCGCCCCACAGTGCGGCCAGGTGCTGCCGGGCCGCCGCCCACTGTTGCGAGGCGCGATCCCGTCCGAGTTCGGCTCGCGCCAAGGCGGCCTGCGCGGTGAACAATACCGACTCCGGCGAAGCACCGGCCTGCAGGCGTTGTCGCGCAGCGGACACCGTGCGTTGCCGTTGTTCGACATCGCGCCGCGCCAACGTCCGTGTTTGCTCGGCGGCAACTACCGCGAGGTAGCGGCGTGCAGTTTCTGCCAGCAGGTCGAGGCGGCGGGTTTCGCGCTGCACGGCCAGGGCGTCGATACGGCTTTGCGCCAACGTGCGCCGCGCATCGAGCTTGCCACCGCGCTCCAGCACAGAGGCCAGGGTTAGCGTCAGTTCTGCACCGTCCAGTCCCCGTGCTTCACCGGTGCCGAATGCGTTTTCGACATCAGCGCCGAGGATCCACGCTGGGCGTTGCTCGGCACGTTCACGCTCGGCGGCCAGTGTCACGGCGCGCACATCGACCAAGCGCAGGTCGGGATGGGACTGGGCGACACGGGCGATCGCATCGTCCAGCGTCAAACGGTTGGCGGCCGCCGCAGGCAACGCCACGGCACTGACCGCCAACCATGCGGCTAAGACCGCGAATCGCACATGCATGAGAAATGCTCCGAAGAAGAACCTTGGACGTAAGGGCTGGTAACGGCCGGCAGCCATCGGCAGCACGACAGGGTCCTGCGCGGCGCGGTCATACGGATGGTGGCGTGTCGGTGGTTTCGACGCGTGCTCGACGCGCATCACCGAGGATTTCAACCGCTTCCTTGATGACGTACAGCCCGATCAAGGCGCCGATGATGTAGTCCGGATACGGTAATTTGAGCCAGAACACGAGCATGCCGGCCAGAATGACGCCGATATTTGCCACGACATCGGCGCGGGTAAACAACCACGTCGCGCGCAAGTGCACTTCGCCCGATTTCAGAGGAGAGAGCATGCGCAGCACGAACACGTTGACCGCCAGAGACAGGAAGGCCGTGCCGATCATCCAGCCGCTGAGTGGTTCAGCGCCGTAGGCCACGCGGCGAGCGACTTCTCCCAGCATGGCAATACCCAGCACTAGGAGCACGATGCCGCTCAGCCAGGCCGCATTTGCCTTGAAGCGAGCCCCGCGGCCGATGGCCACCAACCCAATGGCGTAGGCCGTGGCGTCGGACAACATGTCCAGCGCATCAGCCAGCAGACCCGTCGAATGGGCGATCCAGCCCGCTACACCGCCGATGACCGCCATCGCGGCATTGAGTACCAAGGCAATGCGCAGGACGCGCTGTTCCTCCGCGTTCTTGGCCTCGTGGTGGCAATCGCAGCTCATAAGGGTCCGCCAGGTAGGGGGCGCGCCACGGTATTGGCCTTCGCGGGTGACAAAGGTAAAGTCCGTAGCAACTACGGAGTCAAGCGGCACCATGAAAATCAGCGAAGCAGCGACCGCCAGCGGCTGTCACCTGGAAACCATCCGCTACTACGAGCGGGTCGGCCTGATGCCCAGTCCCTCCCGGAAGGGAAATGGTTACCGGTCCTATGACCCGTCGGACGTGAACCGGCTCCGTTTCATCACCCGCGGTCGGGAACTGGGCTTCAGCTTGGAGGAGATCCGCAGTTTGCTCAGGCTCGACAATGCACCCGAGATGCCCTGCAACGAAGTCGATGCGATCGCCCGCACTCATCTGGCCGATATTCGCAGCCGTGTCGAAGAACTCAATCGCATGGCAGCCGAGCTGGAGCGGGTGATTTCGGAATGCGGGGGTGAAGTACGCAGTTGCTGCACCATCCTTGGCGCCTTACGTCGTCCGGATGAACACGACCGAATTGCAGTGAGCTGACGGCAGAGATGGGCATTCGCGAGGCGGGACGGCGCCCTTCGTCGAATGGCTGCTTTGGGTCGAAGGCAGACATTCGCTGTTTGATGGGCCTTGAATGCTTTACGCCCGGCTTTAGCGCATAGGCGTCCATTGCCTTATCCACGACAATTCGCGTCAGTTGACGAACCACGAACCAGGCAATCGGAATTGAAATCGGTTCCCACCCACTACGTTCTCGCTCGCGCCTTTACATCTGCACGTGACGCCGCCCCTATGCGGCTCTTGCACCGTTATGGTACCTAGGCTGCTGTCGAATACTACTGTCTGACGCATGGCTACCGATCGCAGTACGCAATGGGCACAGATAGCCGACCTGTTCGACCGCTTGGTGGACCTTCCGCCCGTGGAGCGCGAATCACAGCTCCGCGCTGCGAACATTGATGGTTCGGTGGCGGACCAAGTCCGCGCGATGCTCGCAGCACTAGATGCAGAACCCGCGTTCCTCGAACCGCCGATAGCGCCGGCACGCTGCATCGAGCCCGGCTCGCTCCCTGCCGGCACCCGCAT
>Ga0208564_1001816_pt1 | contig 17483 bp, 6 predicted proteins | sample AD_UKC073_MetaG_FD_184439 | JGI IMG/M metagenome (GOLD analysis project Ga0208564, IMG submission 184439) | Active sludge microbial communities of municipal wastewater-treating anaerobic digesters from USA - AD_UKC073_MetaG (SPAdes) (version 2) | ecosystem: Engineered > Bioreactor > Anaerobic >... | reverse complement strand
TCGTAACCGGCCAGGTCGCGGTCAGCCGCAAAGCCCGTGTGGTTGTAGCCCACCGAGAGCCACAGGTTTTGTTGCACCAGGTAGCCGGCCTCTACACCCATTGCATGCTGCTGCGCGCCGTACTGCCCCACCTGCATGGCGGCCATGAGCCCGAGGTCCCAGTTTTCGGTGATGTCATAAACCACCCGGCCCGAGTACAACTGGGCTGAGAAGCTGTCAGAAACACCGTTCTCAAACCGGTCCTGCTGCCATTTGGCGGCAAAGCGGCCATTGATCCACCAGGGGCGCGAAGGGTGGTAATCCGAATGCAGCGAGATGATGTGCGCGTTGCTGCTGAGTGGCCCCACGGCGGGGTTGCTGTCGTCCTGCTCCGTCTTGTACTCGTACTTAGCCAGTGCATTCACCCGGTTGGTGTCGGTATCCCGGTAGGCCGCGCCGACCTGAATGCGGTCCTGCAGCACACCGCCACCCACTTGATAATCGGTCTTAAGCAGGTAGTTGCGTGCCAGAAACGTCCAGTCGCGGTTGATCTTGCGCGCTGCCATTACCTGCCACAGCGTGGTGTTGAAGGCTTCGTTGGCGGCAGTGCCGTCAATGTCGCCGCTGATGCGGTGCTCAAGCTTGGTGGAGCCACGCCACAGCGGGTGCGCCGTGTAGTCCAGTCCCACGGACGCTGCCTGGGTCGTCGGCGCAGCACCGGAGACCACCTGTGTCCACTCATAGGCCGTATTCAGGCGCAGTCCCGGCTCCAGGTCCCAACCGTTACGTACGCCCGAGGCCAGTTGTACGTCCTGGCCGCTTAGCGCGTCGCGGAGCCGGTATTCGCTAAAGAGCTGGGTGTCGCGCCAGTACGATGTATCGGCACCAAAAACCAGCGCGTTGGTGGTGCTGGCGTCGGTGCTTACCGCGTTAGGACTCGACAGCCCGGTCTGCTGCTCCGCCCGCGCATACAGGCGGGTGCGCTCGGCCACCAGGTAGTCGCCGCCCAGGGCGTAGCGGCGGCGCTCTTGTCCGGCCACATCGTTTTCAATTTCGCCGCCCAGCGTGAGGCGGTCGGTGGCCTTAAATCCCAGTCCGACGCGTACCGTGTCGCTGCGCAAGCCAAGGGTGCTGGCGCTGGTGGGTGTGGCAAGCAGGCCGCCATTTTGAATTTGCGGCAGGCCCGTGACCGGATCAATTGACTGGTTGCCGAAGCCCACTGCGCCGCCGCCCGATCCGGTGGCGATACTGCCGGTTAACCCCGTAGTCGCAGCGAAGGGCGAGGCGGCGCTGGTCACACTGGTGCCTTCGGTTTCCCGAATGGCGCGCAGTCCCACATCCAAGGTAAGGCTCTCACTCAATTTGAGTAGCGCACCCAGGTCGCCGGCGTCCCGGCGGGCCATGCCGGGGTTGCGGTCGTCGCTGCTCTGGGCCTGGGCGTAGAGCTTGACCGAATCCGTCAACTTCAGGGCGCCGCGCACCAGGGCTTCGGACTTGCCGCCGGTCAGCGGTGAGGCCAGGTTATTGAAGGTGGGGTCCGACTGGCCCACAAACACGCGCCCTTCGGTGCGCGCATCTTCGTGGGCCAGTTCCACCCGCCAGGCCTGGCCGGAGACATCTCCGCTTTTGCCGCTCATACCCGGCAACGTGCTCTGGTTGATCGGGTTGGTGTTAACTTGGCCTTCGGTTTGCGCCACCTCCACCACCATGAGTGTGGATGGGGCGATGCGCCAGCTCAGGTTCGCGCTGGCAAGCCGACTGGCTGCATACGGGTTTTGGTCGTCCACCGCTGAGCCGCCGATCTCCAGTGACTCGTTGATGTGCAATTGCCCGTCAGCACCCACCACCCAGAAGGCATCCCCCCCCTGGTCTACCTCGTAGGTCACGCGCAGGGACACCGGGTTGAGGCTAGGGTCCAGCGACGGCAGGAACTGGTTGAGCACAATGCGCCCGCTAAAGGGTTCAAAGGTGTAGTCGGCCAGCGGCGCCAACGCCCGCGTGCTGAGAATACGCGCTGGCGCATTGCGGTCACGCACCACCACTTCCACTTTTTCAGAGCCCACCACGGCACCGCCGTTGCGCAACCCGTAGGGGCCGCTGCCCTGGCTCGCAAATTCTTCGATGACCTGGCGCAAGGTGTCGTTGATCGCGAAAACATTGCCCGATCCGCTGTTGTTTTCGTAGTGCCAGCGCACGCCGGTGGCGCTGCGGTTGTAGGCGCCGAGGCTGCGCTGGCGCACCGACGCTACCGCACCAGCACCGCTGAGCTGGCTAAAGCCGTCGCCCGTCGCAAAGTCGCCGTACAGCAGGTAGCTTTTTTCCTTGTCCACGCGCACATACAGCGCGGTGGACGATTTGGCATCATCGCCATGCAGCGAAGCGTCGCCGTAGACCGGGTAAAACGCATCGGGCTGGATATTGGAGAGCAGGCGCGAACGCACCTCCTTGTCCGAGTCGTAGGCTGCGGTGAGCAAGTAGTCGCCCTTGACCACGCCCTTGAGAAAAAACGCGCTGCGCGCGCCCACGCCAACCTTGCCGTCGTCGGAGAGCTGGCTGAAATGGGCAATCTCGCGCTCAAAGCCGTCGTTGTTTCGCGCGGGGTTTAGAACGCTGCCACTGCCGCTGATGTTGATCACACCTTCAAGCAAGCCAGCGGCCACCATGCTCCGCATGTCGGGCACAAAACTCACCACACCGGACGCCTCTTGCGCACCCACCGTCACCCGCAGTTGCACGTCTTGCGGGTTCACCGGCGCCAGCAAGCGCAAGTGGGCCACACCCTGGCGCACTTCAAGCTGCACGCCCGCCGTGGTGCGGTCGGCGTCCCGCGCGCCGGGGCCAGCCTCGTCGGTCGCGGCACCGGGCAGCAGGAAGCGCCCACCGGTAGTCTCCAGTGTGGCAAATACGGAATTGGCCAGGGGCTTGCCGTCGGCGCCGAACACGCGCACGGTGACCGCCACAGCCGTTTGGCCGTCGGCAGGAATGCCGTTGGAGGCCACCTCGACCACCAAATGCGCAGCCTCGGCATTGACGCTGTAGTCCGCGCCCTGCGTTTGCCCTGCAAATACCGCACTGCGTTGTCCGGGTGCGCCGCCAACTGCATTGGCCAGCGGGTACAAAGGCTGCGTGTTTTGGGCCAAAGCCCCGTGGGGTAGAGAGGCCAGGACCGCCAGTGCCAGCATAGAGCGGCCTACGCAGTGTTGGTGAAAAGGCAAGGCACGCATGGCGAATGAATCGGATGTGGGCTTTTGATTAGCGTGCATCGCTGGCTCCCGTACGTGGCTGCACCAGCGGTTGATTCGCTCTGTCCGTGCCCTGCTGCGGGTAGCGCAATGACTTGCTCTTGAACTGCAGGCCCGGCCCTGTGCCAGGTCGCTCGGTCTCCACCGATCGCACCTCCCCTTGCGTGCGCCGCGCTTTTACCTGCTCGAGCACGTGGTTGGAGCAACTGCCCTCAATAAAGTCTGCCCGGTGCAGTTCGCCCTTCTTGAGGTCGATAAACAGGCTGTTGGCATCACCCAGGTTGCGGTTGCTGGTGGTGGTCAGGCGCGAGCCCTGTGGCAACGTGCTGGGGTCGGGCGCGATCACATGGCTGCGCGGCGAAACACCGCAGCGGCTGTATTTGCCCTCTACGTCGCTTACCACATAGTGCCCGTCTTCAAAGTACAGGCGCACGCCGGGTATGCCCAGCTCCTCGGGGTCCTGCACGTGGTTGTTGTTGCAGTCCACAAAGATCTTGCCCAGCACGCAGGCTTCGTCGGTGAATACGCCGCCGGTCACCTCCACTTTGTGCTGGCCTTCGTTGGAGGCCACGCTGTTGGCCACCGGCAGCAAAGTCGTGGCATTTAGGCAGCCTCCCGCCGTGGAGCAGCCATAGGCAATGGCGGTATTGATGCCGTTGCCCTGCTGTGCGCCCACGCCCACACGCACGCGGTACTGCAGCTTGATGACCTGCGGCGCCGTACTGGTGGTGTTGGTGGAGCCGCGCAGCATGCCCACGTTAAAGCCCAGCACCGGACCCAGTCCGCCCAGCGGATCAACCGCTGCCACGCCATTGACCTGCACCGTGCCCGGCACCAGCGTAAATCCTGCTGGCAGACGGTCGCGTACGGTCACCAGCGGTAGCACGCCGGACGAATTGAGTCGCACCTCTATGGTGTAACGCACGGTGTCACCCACTTCGACGATGCGCTTGTCACCGGTCTTGCTCAGCACAAAGCCGTTGGCTGACAAGGGGTCCAGCGGAATATGGTTGTTAACCACATTGGCCGATGTGCCCGCCGTAATATTTAAGTTGAAGTAGTACTGCGTGCTGCCCTGGTTGGTGCCGTTTAACGCCGCAGTACTGGCAGGGCATGCAGACGCGGTATGGGGTGTCGCTGCAGTGGTCGGCGCGCTGGCGCTGGACTGCACCGACGCCGGGTCGGGCAGGTTCGCCACCGTCAGCGTGCTGGTGCACACTGGAATCAGGTTGGACGGCTGGGTGGAATAACCACTTGGGTAGGTCGTAATGGCCAGGCTGTAAGTGCCCGAAGGCGCCGTTGGATTCAGCAAGAACTGGTAGAGGCCATCGGCGCCCGTGGTGACGGCGGCGGTGCCACCTACCAGGTGACTGGCTGGGTTGAAGCCGCCTGGGCCGGTAATAGTCACCACCGCGCCGGCAATGGGCTGGCGCGTGACCGCGTCATACACCACACCGGCTGGGTCCAGCGGGAGGCTTTGCTCCACGGTGGTTGTTCCCGAGGTGAATGTCAGGTTGGACAAGGTGCCATCCGTTACCACGGCACCCGCTGGGTTGGCCCCGGAACGAATGCCTGTGCCAAGGTTGGTAGTGCCTGTTGTCGTGCCGCTCGCAAAGGAAGTACCTTGCTCATTGGGTACGGCGCGCCCCCAGATGAGGTTGGTGGTGGGATGACGGAATTGGATTTTGTAGCCAGAACCCGGCGCCAGGCTGGTGAAAGAATAGCTGCCGTTGCTGCCCGTGGTGGTGGTGGCCACCAGCACGCCATTGAGTAGCAGTTCTACCTTCCAGTCCGATTGGGGCGAGTCATTGGCGCTAACACCGCTGAATACCCGATCGTGGTCCTTGTCCAGCCAAACACGCCCGCGTACACCGGCCACTGTGGCTACCGCTACCGGGTCGGTAGCGGTGTTGTTGCCCGTCAATCCAGGCGGCTCACCACCGCCGGAGATGACCGCGGTGTTAGTCAGAATCTGTCCTTCCAGGCCGGAGGCTACTGCCACCCGTGCGGTGATGACCTGCCCAGTTGAGGCGGCGCCAATCACTGACGCGCTGGTGCAGGTGAAGCTGCTGGCCCCCACAGCGCCCGCACAGGTCCAGCCACTGCCCGTGGGAGTTTCAGCGACTGTCATTCCGGTGGGCAGCGTATCTACAACGGTGATGGTGCCGCTGGTAGCCACACTGCCTACGTTGCTGGGCGTAATGGTGAAATACCCCGTAGAACTACCGGCTGCAAAGTTGGTTGGGCTATGGGTTTTGGCGATTGCCAGGTCCGGGGCCGGCCCAGGCACTTCGGCAAAATCGTTGTTGGCGGACACGGTATTGGCACCTGCAAGGTTGATGGCTGCAATGGCGCTGGGCGTGGTGCCTTGGGCGGTTGCTGTGCCCCCCGTACTGCCGGCGGTGGTGATGCCGTTGTTGGTGCCTGTGGGTTGGGTGGGCTGCGTCACGGTGTAGCCGGCGCCATTGGACTCGGGCAGCGCGGTAAAGCTATAGCGGCCATCGCTACCCGTGGTGGTGGTGCGCGTCACGGCATTTCCGTTGGCATCGGTCCCGGTCAGGTTCAGCGTCTGGATGGCGAGTCCATAGTCTGGGCCATCCAAAGTACCGCTGTTGTTGTAGTCCAGGAACACTCGACCCGACAGGGTACGACCGTTGGGGATCTCCGCAAAGTTGTTGCCGGTGGCGCTGGCGTTGGGTGGCAGGGTGATGCGCGTGCTTCCCCCAATCGTACTGGGCACCGTGGTCACACCCGTTGCGTTGCCCGGCGTACCGCCGTTGGGCACCGCGCCCGCGGTGGTGATACCGTTGGAAGAGCCGCTAGGCTGGGTTGGCTCACGCACCGCGTAGTTTCCCGGTGCTAGGCCGGTAAAGCTGTAATTGCCCGAAGCGTCGGTAGTCGTGGTGGTCACCACAGCGCCGGCATTGTCCAACAACTCCACGGAAACGCCACTGATGCCCGTATCTGCGCCGTTTTGCACCCCATTATTGTTTTGGTCCAGAAACACCGTGCCTGAAATACTGGAGGGAATAATCTCGGCAAAGTTGTTGTTCGGTGACCCACTGACGGAGCCGCCGCCTCCACCGCCCAGCACGATATTTGCGACCTGGCTGGATGTGGCGCTGGGGTTGGAGGCCGTGCCCGCGGTACCCGTGCTGCCCGACACTGACGTAATGCTGCCTGCCGTGGTGGTGCCGTTGAGGGTGCTCAAGGGCTGCGTAGGCTGGCAAACCGAGTAGGTGCCCGAAGCAAGACCGGAAAAGGTGTAGTTGCCCATCGCGTCGGTGGTGGCCGGATTGGTCAGCCCCACTTGCGTGACCAGTGCCCCGGCACAGGTGGCGCCGCTGCGCAATTCGATCGACACACCGCTAATGGGTGTGTCAGTGGCAGGCTCAAACGTGCCGTTGGGCGTGACATTGTTGTCCTTGAATACTTTGCCCGCAACATAGCCCAGGGTGCTGATCGTCAAGCCGGCGTTGGCGGGCTGCTGGTTGTTGCCAAAGTTGGTCACCAGTGCGCCGGCCGGAATGTTGTTGGTGTAGTCCCCTGCCGTGGTGCCGGTTACATCCACGCTGATCGTGCAGCCACCCGCAGGCACTTGCGCCCCATTGGCATAGCTGATGGTGCCCGCCCCCGCTGCGGCAGTAACGGCGCCCGGGCAGGTTTTGACCACATTGGGTGTGGCTGCCACCACGATATTGCCCGGCGCCGTGGGCAAGGTGTCGGTGAAGAGGGCGCTGAGCGTCACCGCACTGGCGTTGCTGTTGCCCAGAAAGATAGTCAGTGTGGATGTGCCACTGGGCGCAATGACCGTTGGCGAAAACTGCTTGCCTACAGTAGGCGGGGTCGAGACTACCACCTGGGCACTGGTGGGCTCTTCGTTGGTCACGCCCTCGAAGGACGTCACTCCACCGGTTGCAATGGTGTTGGTGTACGAGCCCGAAATATTGCTCAACACATTCACGGTTACCGTGCAATTACTGTTGGCGGCCAATATGGCGCCGCTCAGTCGCACGGAGGTGCCCGATGCAGTGGCGGTTACTACCCCGCTAGTGCACGTGGTGCTGGCACCCGGGGTGGTGCCCACCACCAGATTGGCGGGCAGCGTATCGGCAAAGGCTACCTGCGTCAAGGCGGCAGCGTTCGGGTTTTCAAGCCGTATCGTCATCACCGCCGCTGCTCCCGGCGCCTTGGTGTCCGACCCGGTGGTAAACGGCGCGGGGTTGCCCGCATCCAGCGTCAGATTAGTAAAGGCTTTGTGCACTACCAGCGGCGCCTTGGCGCGCAGGGTGTCACTGGTGGGCTGCGAGTTGGTGACGCTGGTGCCGCCCACGGTAGCGCTAACGGCGCTAGCCCCAATGGTGTTGATGTAGTCGCCAGCGGCGGCTACATACACATCGATCTCGGCATAACATGACGCCGAAACGCCCCCTGATGCCGCCACAATGCTGGCGCCAGATACCTGCACGCTGCCGGTTGTGGGGGCAGAGACGGTAGCCCCCGTGCAGGTCGAGCTCGGGTTGGCGCCGCTGGGCACGGTCACGCCCACGGGCAGCGTGTCGGTAACCGACAGATTGGTCACCGGCTGGGCCGTGGGGTTGTAGAAAGTGATGCGCAGGCGTGAACGCGTACCGGGCTTGACCACATTGGGCGTGAACTGCTTAGCAATGCCGATGTTGCTTTGTGTGGTCAGACTGGTGCTAGCCTGCCCCGCGTTGGTCAGTCCCTGGTTGGTCTGAATACCGCCGGCGGGGATGTAGTTGGTGACGCCGCCCACTGCAGTGGAAGTGACATTGACCGTCACGGTGCACGCGGTGCTCGCCGCCAGGGTGGCGCCACTGAGTCGCAGCGAGGCCGCCCCTGCGGTGGCCGAGACCGTACCCGAAGGACAGGTGGTGCTGGCCGATGGCGACGGGGCAATGACCATGCCATTGGGAGCAGCCCCGGAGGTGCCATCCGCAGTAAAGTAATCCGTGAATCCCAAACCGGTAACCGGCACGGATCCGCCAGTCACGGTAATGGTCAACTGGCTGACTTGCCCTGGAAAGGTCAGCGTGCTGGGGCTGGTTGCTTTGGCCACCGTGAGTGTGGTCGGTGCCGTGAAGTTCAGTGTGCCCACCACGGCGGTCTGGCTGGCAACGCCCCCGTCGGCAGTGATGTTGCCTGCAGGAATGGTGTTGACCCAGTTGGCGCCACCCGTGGCGGTGACGTCAAATACCAAGTCACAGGTACCATTGCCTGCAATGCTGGCGCCCGACAGGTTTACGCTGCTAGCGCCAGCGGTAGCGGTGACCGTGGTGCTGCCGGCGCAGGTGGTGTAAGCGTTGGCCGGGTTGGCCACCACCATTCCGGTGGGCAGTGGGTCGGTGGCGGCCACGCCGGTCAGCGCAAGTGCACCGGCGTTCACCAGCCGCAGCGTGACGGTCGATCGCCCGCCCGAGGACACCGACGCGGCGTTGAAGGTCTTGGTGCAGGGCGAACCGGCGCTGCACAGTGCGGAGTTGAACGTGATGTTGGCATTCGCTGTGACCGGTCCCACGTTGGAAGCTGTCGCGCCATCGGCATATGTCTGCGAGCCGAGCACCGAGGCGGTGTTGGCGTAAGTGCCCGCCGGGGCAACCACGTCCACCTGCAAGTTGCAGGTGCCTGCCGCACCGGTTCCAGCGCCCGCGCGGGCAGGGACGGTCGCGCTATTCATTTGCACCGATGTGCTGCCTGCTACGGCCGTAATCGTCGGGCCACCGGTGCAGGTGGTGGCCGCGTTGGCGGGGCTGGCCACGCGCATCTGACCGCCGCCACTATTGGCCAACGGCAGGTTGTCACTAATGGCCACACTGGTAAGTGCATTGACCGACAGGTTACTCATCGTGATAGTCATGCGCGTGATGGCACCCTCATTGAGAGGGCCCGCCGGGCTAAACGCCTTGGTGACGGCCAACACCGCGGCCGTATTGGCCGTCACGTTGTTGGACGCGCCGCCATTGCAAACCGTGCCCGAAGAATGGCAGACCGAGCCCGCCAACAACTGGTTGGAGTAGGCCGAGTTGACCGCCGCAGCGGTCGATGTCATTGCCCAGAACGTCACAGTACAGCTTCCCGGTGTGGTGGCGTTGGTGCGCTGCGGGACCGTCTGAATGGTTAGGTTTGCCGTGGCAGAACCCAGGGCGCTAGCGGTACTGACCGTGCCGCAGCCGGCGGAGACACTGGGGGTGAAATTCACGCCGCCAATTGTTCCGGTCAGAAAAGTCTGGCTGTTGGCCAGGGCGTCGGCAATGGCCACATTGGACATGTCCGACGTACTCCAGTTCTGCACCGTCACCTGGTAGCGCACCGGGCCGCCCGCCGTGGCGTTGCTGGGTGTCGGGCCAGCTTTGCTGACGTTCAACGTGTCGTAAATGGTGACCGTCGCACTGCTGGCCTGGCTCACGATGGCAGGGTTGCCAACGTCCACGGCGCCTGCCGCTAAGGTATTGGTGAATGCCTGCGGCGTGTTGGTCGTTTGCAGGGCTCCGGTGAAATCAATCGTCACCGTGCAGCTCCCGTTGGCAGGGATGGTGCCGCCGGTTAATGAGACACCTTCGTTACTGGCGGTGATGGCGGTCGCGCCGCCGCAGGTTGTAGCCACGCCGGTCGTAGTTAGACCAAAGAGGCCCCCTGTAATGCCATCAATTGGGCTGTCAGTGAAATTGGCCGTCAGCGGTGCCGGTCCGCTGTTGGTGAGGGTCACCACAAACTGGCCGGTTTGCCCTGCGGCCAGCGACAGCGGCCCGGTTTTGGACACCGCCAACGGCGATTGCACCGTCATGCTTCGGGTAGCGTTGGCTGCCGCGGGCAGGCCCACATCGTTGCTGAACTCGGTGGATGCGTTGATGGTGTTAGTTTGGGTCCGGCTATAGGCGCCACCGGTGTGGTTAGCTTCTACCGCCACCGTGATAGTGCAGCTGCCGTTGGCGGCAACGGTTGCGCCGGTTGCACTAAGCGTAGTGTCACCGGAAGCCGGTGTGAACGTGGGTGCAATTCCGACGCCAGAACAGGTGGCCATGGCGGCAGGCGTTGCCGCAACCCTGATGATGCCTTGCGAAGCGCCGCCGGCATTGGGGTTGGCGGCCGCTGGAAATACGTCGGTGATGCCAATACCGGTCATGGCCACCGGGTTGGGGTTGGTGACGGTGATGGTCAGCGTGGTGCTGGCGCCGCCCAGCGTGAGGTTGGTGCTGGTCATGCTTTTGTTGATGCTGGGCTTGGTTAGTGCCCTCACGTTGATACTTTGGCTGACCGCGCCGGAGTTGGCTACTGCCGCGCCGTCGTTGCCGGTAACGGCCCCGTTGGCAACGGTGTAGGTGTAGGTGGCAGAGTTGCCTGTGCTGGTGCCCGCCGTAACCGGGATATCAACCACGCAGGTGCCATCGGTGGCGCCGAACTTGGCGGGGATGCTGCCGCCGACTAGGCTGACCGCCTGCGTGCCCGTTACCGCCGTCAAAGCGCCTATCCCCGCAGAAGTCGTGGCAGTGGCGGGGTCCGTGCAGGTGTAGCTCGGTGCGCCTGCCACCTTGAGGCCATTTGGCAAGGTTCCGGGCAAGGTGTTGGAGAAGCCGACACCGGTAATTGGGTTGATGCTATTGCTATTGGACAGCGTGATGCGCAGCGTGGTGGTTTCGCCTGGGTAGATGTCTGTGGGAGACCCGGTAGCCAAGGTCACCGATGCCCCCAAAGCCGCCCACGCCACTTGCGCGCCCGACAGCAATGCCACCGCGAACATGGCTTTGGTACCACCGCGCTTCAACCAATTCAAAACATTCATCGCACTATCCACATTATTAAGCGTCGAGCCAAGGGAAAAGCATGCACTCTTTAGGCTCTAGCCTTCGTCAAAATTGCGCAAGCTGCTATCATAAAAATAGCATTTTTGCTTTGAAACATTAACGCCCGAGCAGCGCACTGCCCGCGTTACAAATTGCATAACCAACCATTACACCGCGCGAATATAACTGAGGCAGGCTAATGCGCCATGAAGCCGGAAAAAAATTGACACAAGGTTCCCAAAGTGCGCACAAATGCACAAGCCATGTAGCCCTTAAACCACACGCGCCAGGTCTTGCCGTGGGCAGTCGTTCTGCCCAACAACACGCATGCGCTCACCCCAGCGCTAGGCGGGTTGTGCTTTTCACTTCTTTCATCACTGTATAGTTCCGCGCTTCGTAGCCCAGGCCGTAGCCCTCATTGGTCAGGCACATCACCCGCGCCAGCACGGCCGTGGGCGACAGGGCCACCACCTCGGCCAGTTTGAGGATGGAAATGCGCCCGTCTTCTTGCAGGCAGCGCAGGATTTTGAGGTCAATGCGGTCCAGGTCGGACAAAGGGGTGTTCAGGGGGCCCCTTGTTTTCAGTGCAATAAGTGACGAGAGCGTTCGATTTGGTGGGGTCTGTCAAGCATGCTGAATAAATGTGGCCGTGTTGGAGGGAAAGCCGTCGTACCAACGAGCGAAGTCGTCTCTCAGCATCCAGTCCACGAGCGGCACCCGGACTTGCAGCAGCAGGTGAGCGCTGATTGGATTCCATCGCATTTGCTGCGACTTGGACATCCTCTTGTCAATCAGCTGGTTGACCGCTGATTCAATGAAAGAGCTGGAAATCCGTTTGCGTTTGGGCTTTGTTACTTGCGTTGGTCACTACCTACTGCTGACACATCGTCCATAAGGCTTCTGCAGGAATTCCAGGCGGCACTCCACACAATGGCTTCGGTGCACTTGCGTTCGGCGCGCCTCTGGTTCTCAAAGCCCAATTCAAGCGCGGTTGCATCAACCGCCGAGCAGCCCGATGCGGCCTAACCCTTCGCTCGCGCCTCAAATCAAACGTTGACGCTGTAAAAAAACTCCTGTGGAGGTGCCTCTGCGGCACCACCTACCGACCGCCAGCGAACGACTGCTTCCGGCGAAATCGAAGGTCAGCTTACGTCATTCCGGTGGAGTTCTGGGGATGCCGACCAATGTCAGCTGTTGGCCTGAAAGAGACGGTCAAAAACGCAGTCCAATTCGGGGTTATTGGTAGGTTTGGCACCAGAACAGCGGCCTGATTATCACTGGAATGAGGGCGGGGTTTGGAATTGGTGGCTCTGTTCTGTGGTTACGCACAAAGTCGCACCACACCCGTCAACTGCGTAACTTGATTGAGATTTCGCACCTTTTTTGAAGAGGAAGCATCCCAAGTTGGGTGTAAAAGGGCTGCTTTAAATGTGTGCTATCGAGATAACGATTATTACCACGCTAGATTGAATTTAGTCATAAACTCGATAAATGCAAAAGTACGAGGTAGCCAGTTTGGCAAAAACAAATGGCCCAAAAATCGATGGATTTCCCGGAACGGCTGAGCTTGCCGCCCTGCGCGCTTGGTACTCAGGAATGTCCACCCGGGATGCTGTTGACCAGTATCTGGGTGACCAACGGCTTTCGGGGCAGTCTTCACGATCTCAAATAGGGAACATCCGCAGGAAACTGGCGACCCTTGCAAGGCTTCGTAGACGCGACGATCTTGCCAGCGCCTTTGAGCATCCGGAATCGGATCGTATCCCGCACAGCCGCATGGCTGTTGCCGCCATCGAATTGCTGCGCACCATTACCCCACCAGCGCCGCAAATCACCGACGATATCGGTTTGTGGCTGTCTGAGCGCTCCGTGCGGTCCTTGAAAGCCCATGGCATCAACACCCTGGCCGACCTGACTGTGCGGGTGCCGCGCCGGCGGCGCTGGTGGGTGGCTGTACCTGGGCTGGGAGTGACTGGTGCCCGGCAGATTGAGGCCTTCTTTGCCCAGCACCCGCAGCTTGTTGAGCGCGCTCGTGCCCTGATCGTGCGCAATGCCCAGCAGGAAGTGCAGCCCTGGGAGACGCTCGTGGTGCCCGGTGAGGTGGATGGTTCCCGTGGGACCTTTCGTGCGCCACCTGAGAGTTGCACACTGAATTCTGCCAATGACTACGAAGCAGTCCAGGCTTGGCTGTCCTTGCACGAGTCGGCCGCCACCCAGCGTGCTTACAGAAAAGAGGCCGAGCGACTGATCCTGTGGGCCATCGTCGAGCGCGGCAAAGCACTATCTTCCCTGAACACGGAAGACGCCATTGCTTACCGGGCGTTTCTACGGCATCCGACACCGGCCAGGCGGTGGATTGGCCCACCCCAGGCGAGAACATCACCGGACTGGAAACCCTTTGTCGGCGGTTTGGCACCCCGCTCAGTGGCCTATGCCTTAGCGGTTCTTGGTGCCATGTTTCGCTGGCTCATGGAGCAGCGCTATGTGTTGGCCAACCCATTCTCTGGGGTCAAAGTGCGTGGTGCTTCGCACGCCGCACCTATGGATACGGGGCGGTTGTTCTCTGAAGGGGAATGGGCCATCATCCGAGCAGTGGCCGATGGGCTGGAATGGACCTATGGCTGGCAGGTTCCGGCAGCGCAACGATTACGCTTTGTGCTGGACTTTGCATATGCAACGGGACTACGGGTCAGCGAGCTGGTCGGCGCCAAACTGGGGCAGATCGAAGTCGATTCGCATGGGGACCACTGGATCAAATTGGTTGGAAAGGGCAGCAAGTCAGGCAAGGTTGCATTGCCGCCGCTGGTGCGCTCGGCTTTGGACCATTCTCTTATGCAGCGAGGCTTGCCCATTACGCCAGCGCATTGGAAGCCTTCCACCCCGTTGATTGCCGACCTGGGCGACCCAGACGGCAAATCGGGCATCACCGCCACCAGGGTATGGAGCCTCATGAAGCGCTTCTTCACTACGGTGGCGACGGCAATCGAAAAGGAGGCACCTGCCACCGCGGAAAAGCTGCGCAAGGCCAGTCCGCATTGGATGCGGCATACGCATGCCACGCATGCTTTGGCGCGCGGTGCCGAACTGACCACCGTGCGCGACAATTTGCGCCACGCGTCGGTGGCCACAACGTCGATCTACCTGCACACCGATGAGGTCAAACGGGCTAGGCAGATGGGTGATGCGTTTGGGGCGCGGTCATAAAGGGATGGGCAGGATAGCGCGTTCTTTTAGCTCTGCTTTATTCCATTGACGGAATATTCCATGGAGGCTATACTTGTCGCATGATTTGGGATGTTGAGTACACAGACGAATTCGGCGAGTGGTGGAACGGTCTGTCTGAAGATGAACAAGAGTCTCTGGATGCATCCGTGCGCTTGCTGGAGGATCGAGGCCCGAATTTGGGGTTTCCTCACAGCAGCGGGATTAACGGATCGAAACACAGCCATATGCGTGAATTGCGCACGCAGCACGATGGGCGACCGTATCGAACTCTATATGCGTTTGACCCTAGACGGTCGGCCATCCTGCTGATCGGAGGCGATAAGACTGGGGACGACCGGTGGTATGACGTACACATCCCGATTGCGGACGGACTCTACGATGAACACATAGAGCAACTTCGGAAGGAAGGACTGATAAATGGCAAACAAATTCTCTGACTTGCGCTCGCGCATGGCACCCCAGGCCCAAGCGAGGGCGGCGGTTAAGGCGCAAGCGATGCTTGCCGAAATGCCACTCAATGAATTACGGCAAGCCCGTGGCCTGTCCCAAAAGATGCTGGCCGAGGTGTTGCACGTCCAGCAGCCATCTATCGCCAAAATGGAAAAGCGCACGGACATGTATCTATCAACGCTGCGCAGTCACATTGAAGCGATGGGTGGGCAGTTGGACGTGATTGCGCGCTTTCCGGATGGCGCGGTCAAAATAAGCAACTTTGGTGACCTTGGGTCCGCTGCGGTAGCGTGACTAGCTAGTCCGGGCGAGTGGAACCCAAGGGTTAACCCTTGTGTCTTACCGATACGATTTGCACCTAAACCGAGATTACCCATGACAAAGCATATCATTAAACGATAAGTGTTTCAATGATCAATGTGAGTGGAATATCCCTTTTCCGACCTCACTCACGCCTTTGATGCTTCAGGTATTTGGCGTTCCAAAGGCATCCCTCATTTGCCGTGCACGCTTTGCCTGATCAGTGTGAAGGTAGACCGAAGTGGTGGAAACCGATGCGTGGCGCAGGTTGTCACGCACCGTGGTCAGCTCTGCACCGCGCGCCAAAGCATGTGTGGCGTGCGTATGTCGCATCCAGTGTGGACTTGCCCGGCGCAGCTTTTCGGCAGTCTTGGGCGACTCGGCCTCAATGGCATCGGCAGTGGTCACGAAAAATCGCTTTGTGACGTTCCACAGCCGGGTCGAAGTGATACTGTTCTGACCGCTCCCTGCCTGCAGGTCAGCAATGAGCGGGGTAGACGGCTTCCACATGGCTGGTGTGGTTGGCACACCGCGCTGCATCAGGTAGTGATCCAGCGCCACCCGGGCCAGCGGGGGCATCCCTTTGCCAGGCGCGGGTGCCGTGCTCTTCGTCAAATGGGATGTCACGTGGCAAGCCGCCTTTGGTGCCGTGGACGATGCGCAGCATGTCGCCGTAGTCAGCCGCTCTTGGATCCAGATGCAGGGATTCGGCCATGCGCAAGCCGAATGCAGCTTGTACTTCCAACTGCATGGCGGTGATGGGGCAGGCGTTCTTGACTTGTTTGAGGGTGGCATCCAGATCCACGCCCTTGTCGCTCCAGGCCAAGCTCTCGACGCTGACCATCTTGCGCCACTGGTCGACTTCCATGCCCTCTTGGTTGAGCAGGGTTTTTAGGGTCTGGCCTTTTGGGATGACGCCGGCCTTCCCCCAGAAGCACAGGAATCTGCGCAGCACGGAGATCTTGTTTTCGATGGTCGCGCCGCTCTGGCCCGCTTTGACCCAGCATTTGGTGAGGATGATCAGGTGGCTCCTGCCGAGTTCCCCGAGGTTGCTGATGGCGGCTCGCTCTACCCGCAGGTCGTTGATGGCTCCTATGAGTCCTTCGCTGTAGGAGGTCCTGGTTACTACGCCTTATCGGGTCACTTTCAAGTCAATCATCAGCGTCCCGGGCTGATTTTTTAGCCATCGACGAAGTGGCTCCCAATACATTGCCGCGTGAGTGGCATGCCCTCGTGCATGACCATATCGAAGACACACAGGCGTTCAACCGCCGCCAATTGGAGGTAGTTGCCATTCTTGAACTGGCAAATGCGATCAAGGCGGGTGCAGTTTTCGTAAGCGGATCCTTGAGCTTCGATCGGTTCTGGGATCGAGTGTCCTCTGATGCAGCTGACCCTGCCGCGATCGAGGCATATGCCACTGCGCGCGGATGGAAAGGTGGCGCCGACGGATTGGTGAGGGCTGTCAAAAGGGCGCTCGATCAGAAAGCGGGTTTCCTCGACACCGCCGTGGGAGTTGGGCGACAGGCTTACCTGCAGCGAGGACGACATGGGCGCCCAGTCGTAACGCGGCTACGCGCAGTGGAAATTCCGGCGACTGCCGTCAACCTTGAGAACCAGATGATGGCGCACATGCCTGAGCGCGCTGTCCTTGAGGCGATTTCAAACACAGAGCACTGGGCACAGTGGGGGCGACACTTCGGTTTGCCGTCCCGGCTAGGGCCACAGATTAAAGATGCAAGTCAACGGTACGTGTTCACGACATTTGCTTACGGCTGCGGGCTGGGCCCAACGGAAGCGGCACGTCATCTCGGTGGAACAGTCTCAGCGGATCAGATTGCATTTGCCGATCGTCGCCATGTCGATATTGAAGACTTGCGCGCTGCCTCTGCGGATTTGATCAACCTGTATGCCCAGTTCGAGTTGCCTCAGCAATGGGGCACGGGCCAATCCGCCGCCGCCGATGGCACTCATTTTGAGACGTACGAAGACAATCTGCTTGCAGAGCACCATATCCGCTACGGCAAGACTGGTGGCATTGCTTATCGCCATGTAGCGGACAACTACATTGCGCTATTCAGCCGTTTCATCGCCTGTGGCACTTACGAGGCGACATACATTCTTGATGCATTGCTTCAGAACATTTCCGATGTGCAGCCCAGCCGCGTGCATGCTGATACACATGGCCAGTCCGCTGCCGTCTTCGGTCTGGCGTATCTCCTGGGGATTGAGCTGATGCCGCGTATCCGGCGATGGCATATGCTGAATCTATATCGGTCTGACAATGTCACCCGGTACTCAAGGATCAACTCGCTTTTTTCTGGAACGGTCAACTGGGCGCTGATCCACGAGCACTATCCCCAATTGATGAAACTCGCTTTGGCAATACAGAGTGGCACGTTTGCACCCTCCGCAGTTTTGGCCAAGGTCAATAGCTACAGCACCAAAAATCGATTTGCTTTAGCCTTGAAGGAACTCGGAAACG
>Ga0208564_1001805_pt1 | contig 17524 bp, 14 predicted proteins | sample AD_UKC073_MetaG_FD_184439 | JGI IMG/M metagenome (GOLD analysis project Ga0208564, IMG submission 184439) | Active sludge microbial communities of municipal wastewater-treating anaerobic digesters from USA - AD_UKC073_MetaG (SPAdes) (version 2) | ecosystem: Engineered > Bioreactor > Anaerobic >... | reverse complement strand
CAACGTGGCGCTGAGCGTGTCGATGACGGCGGTGTCCAACGCGCTGGCCATTCCGCTGATGCCGCTCAACTTTGCCTTCTGGGGCGGCCTGCACCCCACGGCTTCCACCTTGCTCAAATCGATCTCGATCGACCCGGTGCAGATGACGCTGCACATCATCATGATCATCGGTTTGCCCTTTGTGCTGGGCCTGCTGTGTGCGCACTACCTGCCCGCGCTCACCCAGCGCTGCAAGCGGCCCATCGGCATCGTGAGTTTCCTGGCGCTGATCGGTTTCATCGTTGGTGCCATCGCCGGCAACTGGCGTTTCTTCCTCGACTACGTGGGCGTGGTGCTGATCGCCGTGGCCCTCCACGACGCACTGGCCTTCGGCACTGGCTACAGCTGTGCCCGCCTGTGCGGCCTGCCTGACTACGACCGCCGCGCGCTCACCTTCGAGGTGGGCATTCGCAACGCCGGGCTGGGCCTGGTGCTGGTGTTCAGCTTCTTCGGCGGGCTGGGCGGTATGGCCGTGGTGGCTGGGGTCTGGGGCTTCTGGGACATCATCGCCGGGCTGGCGCTGGCAGCGTGGTGGGCGCGCCGGCCGCTGCAGCCGGCAGTGGGCATGCCGAAGGGGGCTGTATGAGTGGAGATATGGCATACGCACCCGCCGCGCGCAGGGTGCTGGTCACCGGGGCCGACGGCTTTGTCGGCCGCAGCGTGGTGGCGGCCCTGGCCGAGCGGGTGGAGCACGGCGCGTTGGACGCCGTGTGGGCCCATGACGTGCGGCCCGTGCCGGCCGGGCGCCAGGTGCCCGGCGTGCACTACGAGGTGCAGGACGTGCGCGCTCCCGACCTGGCCGCGCAGATCGCGCGCATCCGGCCTGATGCCGTGGTGCACCTCGCTTCCATCGTCACGCCGGGCAAGGCATCCAGCCGCGCCTTCGAGTATTCGGTGGACGTGGAAGGCACCCGCAACCTGCTGGACGCCTGCGTGGCCGCCGGCGTGCGCCATGTGGTGGTGTCGTCCAGCGGCGCGGCCTATGGCTACCACGCCGACAACCCGGCCTGGCTCACCGAAGATATGCCGCTGCGCGGCAACGAGGTGTTTGCCTATGCCCACCACAAGCGCCTGGTGGAGGAGATGCTGGCCCAGTACCGCCAGCAGCACCCCGCGCTGCTGCAGACCGTGCTGCGCATCGGCACCATCCTGGGCGAGCGGGTGGACAACCAGATCACCGCCCTGTTCGAAAAACCCCGCCTCATCGCCATCCGGGGCAGCGACAGCCCCTTTGTTTTTATCTGGGACCAGGACGTGACCGGCGCCATCCTGCACGCGCTCAGCGGCGCAGGCCAGCCCGGCTGCTACAACCTTGCGGGTGACGGCGCGCTCAGCATCCACGAGATCGCCCGCACCCTGGGCAAACGCACGCGCAACTTCCCCGCCGGCCTGCTGAAGGCTGCGCTGGGCCTGGGCTCGGCGCTGGGCGTGAGCCGCTATGGCCCCGAGCAGCTCGACTTCCTGCGCTACCGGCCGGTGCTGCTCAACACCGCGCTCAAAACCCGTTTTGGCTACACGCCGGGGCGCACCAGCCGCGAGGCTTTCGAAGCCTTCATCGCCGCCCGCGCGGCGCAGGGCCGCCCGGTCACTGCAAAAAGATGAGCGCGCGCCGGGCCGCCCCAAGCAAGCTCGCACCGCAGTCCGCAAGGGCGGAGGTACTCCTATGAGCGCCGCGACAACCTTGTCGCGCGGCGACTGGCTCAGTGCACTGGTGGTGGTGCTTATCTGGGGGCTGAACTTCGTGGTGATGAAGCTCGGCTTGCAGGCCATCAGCCCCATGCTGCTGGGCGCGTTGCGCTTCAGCGCGGCGTCGCTGCCCTTCCTGCTGTTCGTGCGCCCACCTTCCTTGCCCTGGCGCTTCATGGTGGGGTATGGGCTGGCGCAGGGGGTGGGCCAGTTCGGCCTGCTGTTCCTGGGCCTGCACCTGGGCATGACGGCGGGCATGGCCTCGGTGGTGATCCAGACCCAGGCCTTCTTCACCCTGCTGGCTGCGCCCTGGCTGGGCGAGCGGGTACGGCCCATGCAGTGGGCGGGGCTGGCCGTGGCCCTGTGCGGCCTGCTGGCCATTGGCCTGGCGCATGGCGAGGGGCCGGGGCAGATGACGCTGGCTGGTTTTGTGCTCACCGTGGGCGCGGCGGCCATGTGGGCCACCTCGAACGTCATCGCCCGCCGGGCCAGCCAGGTGGCGCGCTACCAGCCCTTCCCCTTCATCGTGTGGAGCAGCGTGGTGCCCATCCTGCCCTTCTTTGCGCTGGCGGCGTGGATCGACGGGCCCGCTCACGTGGCACAGCAACTGCAGGGCCTGGGCTGGCAGTCGGTGTTGTGTGTGCTCTACCTGGCCTGGCTGGCCACGCTGCTGGCCTATAGCCTGTGGACACGGCTGCTGCAGCGCCATCCCGCCGGCCGGGTGACGCCGTTTTCGCTGGTGGTGCCGGTGGTGGGCCTGTGGGCGGCGGTGCTGGTGTTTGGCGAGCAGCCTGCGTTGCAGCAGTGGCTGGGCACTGGGGTGGTGCTGCTGGGGCTGGTGGTGAACCAGAGACGCTGACAGAGGGCGGTTTTGATGCAGAAACAGGCTCTGTACGCCCTGTCTCTCGTCGCATTGTGCTACTAATTTGGTAGCGTAATGCCTGGGGCTGCGCCAATGACAAAGCCCGCAACGCGGCGGGCTTTTGTGCAGTCGGCTGGGGGCGCCACCTGCGCGGCGCGGGCGCTCAGAACGTGCGGCGGGGTGCGGCGGGGCCGCGGCCTTCGATGTGGCGGAAGGTCACGCGGCCTTTGCTCAGGTCGTAGGGCGACATTTCCAACGACACCTTGTCGCCGGCCAGGATGCGGATGTGGTTCTTGCGCATCTTGCCCGAGGTGTAGGCAATCAGTTCGTGCCCGTTGTCCAGCGTCACGCGAAAACGCGAGTCCGGCAGCACTTCCGTCACCTTGCCCTGCATTTCAATCAGTTCTTCCTTGGCCATCAACTACTCCAGCAAATCTCAATGGGTCTCAATCGGTGCGGGCGGCGTCGTGCCGCGCGCATTACACATACGGCCACTGGTCCGCGTGAACGGGCTGGTGGACACTGCCGGTGTCTGCCGCCGTCCGCATCATGCGGCTGTAGCGGGTGAGGCCATTGCGGGGGTAAAACCGTGCCGTTTGCTCAGGGGCTGGTGCGGGGAGCACCACGGCGCAGGGAACCTGCCGGGCATCTAGATGGTCTGTGCCTGCGCTAACCAAGCAGGCGAGAGAAAAGGGCGGCACACCAGGGTGTTATTCAGGTATGTTGCCATTCACCGGGCGCATTATTTTAGCCCTTCTGGCATGTTTGCGCTCATTTTTGGGTGGCCTGCATGCGCATCTGCTCCACAAACCGACGCGCCGCCAGGCCCCGGGGCTGCTCGTTCGACCACACCACGTCCACACACAATGGCTGCGCGTTGCTCAGCCCCTGCAGCGGCAGCAGGCACAGGCTGCCCGCGTCCAGCCGCCACTGCACGAGGCTGCGCGGCAGCCAGCCCCAGCCCAGGCCGGCCTCCAGCAGGCCGCAGGCAGCCTCTGGGCTGTCGGTGTGCCACAGGTGGCGGGCGAACAGCACCCGCGTGTCGGCCACCCCGGTGTCGCGACCGGCGATGACGATCTGCCGGGTGGCGGCCAGGTGGGCCTCGCCCAGCGCTTTGGTCTGCAGCAGCGGGTGGTGGGGCGCGGCCACCGCCACCAGGGTTTCGGCACCCACTTGCTGGAATCTCTCGCGGCCATCCAGCAGCGGGCGCTCGAACACCAGCGCCAGCTGCGCGCGGCCCGTGTGCAGCAGCGTAAGCGCATCGGACTGCGGCGCCACCAGCACTTCCACGTCCAGCAGCGGGTATTCGGCGGCCAGCTGGGCCAGCGGGCCGCTCCAGCGCGCCGACATCAGCTCGGGCGCAATGGCCAGCGTGAGCCGCTCCTCCAGCCCCTGGGTGAGTGAGAGGGCATGGGCCTGCAGGGCACGCAGCTGCAGCGCGATCTGGCGCGCCTGGGGCTCCAGCGCACGCGCCGCATCGGTGGGGCGCGGCTCGCGGCCCGTGCGGTCGAACAGCTGCAGCGCCAGCTCGGCTTCCAGGTGGGCCACCGCCATGCTCACCGCCGACGGCACCCGCCCCAGCGCCCGGGCGGCGGCCGAGAAAGAGCCCTGGTCCAGCACCGCCAGGAACACCTGCACATTGTCTGAAGTGAAGGCCATATCGGGTCGATCTATCAATTTATCTGAAACAAGCTGACTTTATATGTCAGATTGAAAGACATAAAGTGGCGCTATCTCTTCGAAAAGCACCAGAAAGTTCAGGTTTCAGTTATGCAGGGCGTCAAGCGCAAAGTGGTCTATGTCAGCCTCTACGAAGGCATCGCCATCGTGGCGGCCACGCTGGGGCTGTCGGCCATGTCGGGGCATGGCGCCCAGGATGCCGGTGCCGTGGCCGTGGCCGCGTCGGCCATCGCCATCGTCTGGAACCTGGTGTTCAACACCCTGTTCGAGGCCTGGGAGGCCCGCCAGCACGTGAAGGGCCGCGGCCTGGGCCGGCGCATTGCGCACGCCATCGGCTTCGAGGGGGGGCTGGTCCTGTTCCTGGTGCCGCTGATCGCCTGGTGGTTCGACACCAGCCTGTGGCATGCGCTGGTGATGGACCTGGGGCTGGTGGTGTTTTTCCTGGTCTACACCTTTGTCTTCAACTGGGCGTTCGACCGCGTCTTCGGCCTGCCTGCTTCGGCCTTGCAGGCGGCGTAAGCCGGGTGGAGGCCTGCAGTGCCGGCTGGATGGACGGGTAACTAGCCGGCATGCTTGATCAGTCGCGGCGTGTCGAACCAGCCGTACCACCCGTACCACCCGCTCTACTCAGGCGCTTTTGTGTTCGCCCCCGACGGGCACACGGTCGCCTGACCGGAGAGGGGGATCCCCATCTTCCCCCTTGGCATCTGGCTGGCTGAACTGGTCAACGAGAAATACCGCCGTGCCGCCACCAGCTACGTGCAGAACCTGGTGGGCGGCTCGCTGCTGCAGTTTTTGCCGGTGCGCTGAGCCGGGGTGTTACCTCGGAACGATGAATACCGACTTCTCCGACACCTGCGCCTTGTCACCCAGGGCCTGCACGTCGAAGTGCACGGTGTGCGAGCCCTGGGGTGCTGCGTCGTAGGGCAGTTGCAGCCGCACGGCCACCCAGCGTGACTCCGCCGGCCCCACTTCCACCTCGCCGTCCGTTGCCACCTGCAGGCCTTCCAGGCCATGGGCCTGGATGCGGTAGCGCTGCGGGCCTTCGGTGGCGTTCATGATCTGCAGGCGGTACACGTTCTCCAGTTGGCCACCGGCCACGATGCGCGCCAGCGAGGCGCGGTCGCGCACCACATCGACCTTGAGCGGCGTGCGTGTGGCCAGGCTCAGCAGCAAGGCCAGGCACAGGGCGAGCAGCACGCTGCCGTACAGCAACACGCGTGGGCGCAGCACGCGGCGCAGCATTTGCGCACTGCTCCAGCGGTTGGTCATGCCGTTGTGCGTGGCATAGCGGATCAGGCCGCGCGGGTATTGCACCTTGTCCATGACCGAGTTGCAGGCGTCCACGCACAGGCCGCAGCCTATGCATTCGTACTGCAGGCCGTTGCGGATGTCGATGCCCGTGGGGCAGACCTGCACACACAGCGAGCAGTCGATGCAGTCGCCCAGGCCCGCGGCCTTGTGGTCCGTTACCTTCTTGCTGCGCGCGCCACGCGGTTCGCCACGGGCGCCGTCGTAGGTGACAACGAGTGTGTCCTGGTCAAACATGGCGCTCTGGAAGCGTGCATAGGGGCACATGTACTTGCACACCTGCTCGCGCATGAAACCGGCAAAGCCATAGGTGGCAAAAGCGTAGAAGAACACCCAGAACAGTTGCCAGCCACCCTGCAGCGCCAGCAGCTCACCGCCGAGCTGGCGGATAGGCACGAAAAAGCCGACGAAGGTGAAGCCCGTCCACAGCGCCACGGCAATCCAGGTGAACTGCTTGGCCCCTTTCTTCCAGACCTTCTCCCACGAAGTCCAGGGCGCCTTGTCCAGGCGCATGCGGGCGCTGCGGTCGCCCTCGATATGGGTCTCCAGCCACATGAAGAGCTTGGTGTACACCGTCTGGGGGCAGGCAAAGCCGCACCACAGGCGCCCGGCCACGGCGGTGAACAGGAAAAGCGACAGCGCCGAGATGATCAGCAGCCCGGTCAGGTAGATGAAGTCCTGCGGGTACAGCACCAGGCCGAACAGGTAGAAGCGCCGCGCCCCCAGGTCGAACAGCACCATCTGCCGCCCGCCCCACTGCAGCCAGGGCAGGCCGTAGAACACCAGCTGGGTTGCGAACAGCAGCACCCAGCGCCAGCGGTTGAACACGCCGTCGATGGCGCGCGGATAGACCTTGGTCTTGGCCTGGTACAAAGGGATGAACTTGCCTGGGGGGGGCGATGGCTGGTGTTCGGGAGAGGTCATGGCGGGGCGTATGTTGTTTTCTGTTTTCTTCTGGCGGGACGCAGCGGGTTTGTCAGCCGGGGATACCGGCCCCGATGCGCAGCCACGTACGCCGTCGAGTGTAGGCTGTAGTGGCGGCGGTGGGTAGGGCAGAGCTGTTCATGGCGATGGCCCTGCTCTTGATTCAAGACTCGTGCCAACCATGCCAGTCCCTGTCTCTGAAAAAAAGTGCTTATGTGACAGCCACTTGGCTCTGCGTATCGGGTTGGCTGGGTCGTGTGGCACTGCCAGGGGCTGCCATATGTATGCCAGGGCTGCCATATGTGGCAGCATATGGCGCATGCCTGTCATGCCCCAAGACCCCCCGACCGCTGCCCAGCCCGCGCTGTTCACTTCCTGGCTGGAGGCCTTGCCCGAGCCGCACATCGTGTTTGACCGCGACTACCGTATCGTGGCCGCCAACAGCGCCTACCGGCGGCAGTTCGGCCAGGGCACGCAGGTCGTGGGGCGTACCTGCCATGCGGTGTCGCACCATTCACCAGTGCCCTGCGACCAGGCCGGTGAAACCTGCCCCCTGGTGCGCGCCCTGCAGAGCGGCCAGCGCGAGCGCGTGCTGCACCTGCACCACACGCCGGCGGGCGAGGACTATGTGCAGATTGAACTCGTGCCGTTGCGCGGCGAGTCGGGCCAGCCCATGTTCTTCATGGAGAAAATGGAGCCGCTGCGCCTGGCGCAGGCCCACGCGGGCGCCCAGGGCATGATCGGGCGTGCGCCAGCCTTCAAGGCCTTGCTGGCGCTGATCGCCCGCGTGGGCCCGTCGCAGGCCAGCGTGCTGCTGCTGGGCGAGTCGGGCACCGGCAAGGAGCTGGCGGCGCGCGCCGTGCACGAGGCCAGCGCGCGTGCCGCCCGCCCGCTGGTGGTGGTGGACTGTGCCAGCCTGCCCGAGACGCTGTTCGAGAGCGAACTGTTCGGCCACGAGCGCGGCGCCTTCACCGGCGCCCATGCGGCGCGGGCCGGCCTGGTGGAGGCTGCGCAGGGCGGCACCCTGTTCCTGGACGAGGTGGGCGACATTCCCCTGACGATGCAGGTCAAGCTGCTGCGCCTGCTGGAGAGCGGCACCTACCGCCGCGTCGGCCAGACCGAGCTGCGCCGTGCCGACATCCGCCTGGTGGCGGCCACCCACCGCGACCTGCGCGCCATGGTGCGCGAGGGGCGCTTCCGCCAGGACCTGTACTACCGCCTGAGCACCTTTCCCATCCACCTGCCGCCGCTACGCGAGCGGGTGTCGGACATCGGCCTGCTGGCGCCGGCCCTGCTGGCGCGCGTAGCGCCAGGCCGAAGCCTGGTGCTGGAGCCGGCCGCGCTGCGCCGCCTGCTGCAGCACCCCTTCCCCGGCAACGTGCGCGAGTTGCGCAACGTGCTCGAGCGTGCTGCCTTGCTGAGCGACGGCGATCGCATCAGCGCCCAGACCATCCACAAGGCCTTGTCCTTCGACGCTTCCTTCTTGCCCGCACCCGCCGCCGCGGGCGCCCCGCTGCGCACGCTGCAGGCCCAGGCCTTGCGCGAGGCCTTGCCGGTATCGGGGCGCACCCGCAGCGAGCAGGCCCAGGCCCTGGGCATCAGCCAGCGCACCCTGTACCGCCAATTGCGCGCGCTGAGGGGCTCGCAGAATACCGAATAAATGCTATATGTTTGATAGCTTTGTGTGACCGCCTGGTGCGCGCAAAGACCTGATTCGAGCATCATTTTGGGCCCAGGTGCCCCCTTCGGCACCCATGCCGGTGCCGCCAGCAGCCGCGTGCGCGCGCCGGTAAAATCGGGCTCCTTTCCCAAGGAGCGTTGCAGCAGGCCTTCTCGAGCGCCTGTCAGGCTTGGGGATTCAGACCTCTCGCAACGACGCTCGCCTGTTCCCCCACGAATTCCTGCACAGGTGAGCCTGATGACCGCTGTATCCATGCCCCCCATGAAACTCTCCGGCCTGGAGCCGGTGACCATCGGCGCCGGCACCTTGTTCGTCAACGTCGGCGAACGCACCAACGTCACCGGCTCCAAGGCCTTCGCCCGCATGGTCCTGAACGGTGACTTCGACCAGGCGCTGTCGGTGGCGCGCCAGCAGGTGGAGAACGGCGCCCAGGTGATCGACATCAACATGGACGAGGCCATGCTCGACAGCAAGGCCGCCATGGTGCGCTTCCTGAACCTGATCGCCAGCGAGCCCGACATCGCCCGCGTGCCGGTGATGGTGGACAGCTCCAAGTGGGAGGTCATCGAGGCCGGCCTGCGCTGCATCCAGGGCAAGGGCATCGTCAACTCGATCAGCATGAAGGAGGGTGTCGAGAAGTTCAAGCACGAGGCGCGCCTCGTCAAGCGCTACGGTGCTGCCGCCGTGGTCATGGCCTTCGACGAGACGGGCCAGGCCGACACCTATGCCCGCAAGATCGAGATCTGCGAGCGCGCCTACCGCATCCTGGTGGACGAGGTCGGCTTTCCGCCCGAAGACATCATCTTCGACCCGAACATCTTCGCGGTGGCCACGGGCATCGAGGAGCACAACAACTACGCCGTCGATTTCATCGAGGCGGTGCGCTGGATCAAGCAGCACCTGCCGGGCGCGAAGGTGAGCGGCGGCGTCTCCAACGTCTCTTTCAGCTTCCGCGGCAACGACCCGGTGCGCGAGGCCATCCACACCGTGTTCCTGTACCACGCCATTCAAGCGGGCATGGACATGGGCATCGTCAACGCCGGCATGGTGGGCGTCTACGACGACCTGGAGCCGGTGCTGCGCGAGCGGGTGGAAGACGTGGTGCTCAACCGCCGGCCCGACGCGGGTGAGCGGCTGGTGGAAATCGCCGAGACCGCCAAGAGCGGCGCCAAGGACGAGAGCAGGAAGCTCGAATGGCGCGGCACGCCCGAGGCGCCGGTCAGCGTGGAACAGCGCCTGTCGCACGCCATGGTGCACGGCATCACCGACTTCATCGTCGAGGACACCGAAGAGGCCTACCAGGCCATCCTGGCCAAGGGCGGCCGGCCGCTGCATGTGATCGAAGGCCCGCTGATGGCAGGCATGAATATCGTGGGCGACCTGTTCGGCGCCGGCAAGATGTTCCTGCCGCAGGTGGTGAAGTCGGCGCGGGTGATGAAGTCCGCCGTGGCGCACCTGATCCCCTACATCGAGGAGGAAAAGCGCCAGGACGAGGCCGCCGGCCGCGATGTGCGCAGCAAGGGCAAGATCGTGATCGCCACCGTGAAGGGCGACGTGCACGACATCGGCAAGAACATCGTCACCGTGGTGCTCCAGTGCAACAACTTCGAGGTGGTGAACATGGGCGTGATGGTGCCGTGCCACGAAATCCTGGCCAAAGCCAAGGCAGAAGGCGCTGACATCGTGGGCCTGAGCGGCCTGATCACCCCCAGCCTGGAGGAGATGCAGTACGTGGCCGGCGAGATGCAGAAGGACGAACACTTCCGCATCAAGAAGATCCCGTTGCTGATCGGCGGTGCCACCACCAGCCGCGTGCACACCGCCGTGAAGATCGCGCCGCACTACGAAGGCCCCGTGGTCTACGTGCCCGACGCCTCGCGCAGCGTGGGTGTGGCGCAGAGCCTGCTGTCCGACCAGGCGGCTGCCTATATCGACGAGCTCAACGCCGACTACGACAAGGTGCGACGGCAGCACGCCAACAAGAAGCAGACCCCGTTGTGGCCCATCGCCAAGGCGCGGGCCAACAAGACACCGATCGACTGGGCGGGCTACCAGCCCACCACCCCGAAATTCATCGGCCGGCGTGTCTTCAAGAACTTCGACCTGGCCGAGCTGGCCAAGTACATCGATTGGGGCCCGTTCTTCCAGACCTGGGACCTGGCCGGGCCCTTCCCCGCCATCCTGAAGGACGAGATCGTCGGCGCCGAGGCCGTGCGCGTGTTCGCCGACGGCAAGCGCATGCTGCAGCGCCTCATCGAAGGCCGCTGGCTCACCGCCAGCGGGGTGGTGGGCTTTTGGCCCGCCAACACCGAGCGCGACGACGACATCGTGCTCTACACCGATGAGAGCCGCAGCCAGACCGCACTCACCTGGTACGGCATGCGCCAGCAGACCGAGAAGCAGGTCATCGACGGCGTGATGCGCCCCAGCCGCTGTCTGGCCGACTTCGTGGCGCCCAAGGCCAGTGGCGTGGCCGACTATGTGGGCATGTTCGCCGTCACCGCCGGCATCGGCGCCGAGAAACGCGAGCAGCGGTTCATCGACGACCTGGACGACTACTCCGCCATCATGTTCAAGGCCCTGGCCGACCGGCTGGCCGAGGCCTTCGCCGAAGCCCTGCACCACCGCGTGCGCACCGACCTGTGGGGCTATGCGGCGGGTGAGTCGCTGGACAACGAGGCGATGATCAAGGAACAGTACCGCGGCATCCGCCCGGCACCGGGCTACCCGGCCTGCCCCGACCACAGCGTCAAGGGCCCCATGTTCGACCTGCTGCAGTGCGAAGAAATCGGCATGGGGCTGACCGAGAGCCTGGCGATGACCCCCGCTGCCAGCGTCAGCGGCTTCTATATCGGCCACCCGGACAGTGCCTATTTCAACGTGGGCAAGATCGCCGAGGACCAGCTGCACGACATGGCCCAGCGCCGCGGCATGGACGAGCAAGACCTGCAGCGGCTGCTGGCCCCGAACCTATGAAACCCCTTTTTTTGAGCATCAAAATGGCGTATCGCGCTTGTTTTATAAACGCATCGCGCTATCAATTTGATTGCGCTGCCTGCTGATGGCTTCCGACACCGCCCGCTGGCTCGAAGGCCTGGTGATTCGGCTGCGCCGCTGGGCTAGCCTGCTCTGGCGCGAGATCCGCACGCCGGCCCGCCCGGTGCTGCGCGCCATCAACCTGTGGCTCGACGCCGACGGCCTGCGCATGAGTGCGGCCATGTCTTTCTACGGCATCCTGAGCCTGGCGCCGCTGGTGGCCTTGCTGGTGTCGGTGCTGGGGCGCTGGCTCGACATGGAACGGCTGGAGGCCAACCTGCTGGCGCGGGTCAGTGCAGGCATGGGGCAGCAGGCGGCCGACGTGGTGCAGCAGGCGCTGGGTAATGCCTTCTCCAGCGACGGCAACGTCATTTCCTTGCTCACCTTCCTGGTGTTTGCTTCGGGTGCCCTGGGGGTGTTTGCCGAGTTGCTGTCGGCCTTCGAGCGGCTGTGGCGGCAGGACCGGCCCGGCATGCCCAGCGTGCCCTGGTGGAACAGCGTGAAGCTGCACCTGCGCGGCATGCTGTACATCCTGGTGATGGGTGGGCTGCTGCTGGTGTCGCTGATCGCCTCCACCCTGATGACGGTGCTCACCGGCAAGGTCCCCTTCCTGGCGGCCATGGGCTGGGTGCTGCCGGCGCTCAACGAGTTGCTGTCCTTCGTGTTCTGCACCGCCCTGTTCATCGGCCTGATGCGCCTGAGCACCGGCCCCAAGCCGGCCCTGCGCCATGTGGCCTGGGGGGCGGTGGTGGGCGCTGTGCTGTTCAGCGTGGTGCGCCATGCACTGGCGCGCTATCTGATGGCCGCCCCCATCGTCAACGCCTACGGCGCGGCAGGCTCGATGGTGGCCGTGCTGATGTGGTTCTACGTCACCTCGGCCATCCTGCTCTTCGCCGCCGCCTGGGCGCGGGCGCTGGCGGACGAAAGCCGGCTGCGCAAGGCCGAGCGGGAACTGGCCGAGGCTTCGTTGCCACCCTGAGGCATCCATGCTGACGCACCGGCAACTGCGCTACTTCGTGCACATCGTGGACGCCGGCAGCTTCAGCCTGGCGGCGGAGCGGCTCTTCGTGGCCCAGTCGGCCCTGAGCCGGCAGGTGCGCGAGATGGAGGGCCAACTGCAGACGCCGCTGCTGCAGCGCGACACCCGCCACCTGGAGATGACCGCCGCGGGCCGGTCGCTGTATGCCGATGCCAGGCGTATCCTCGCCGCGCTGGAGGACGCCGCCGTCCGGGCGGCCCAGGCGCAACGCGGCATCGAGGGCACGCTGCAGCTGGTCCACTCCAGTTCCGTGCCGCTGGGCGCGCCGATCCTGGCCGTGCTGCGCCAGCATGCCGAGCAGCACCCGGGGGTGGTGGTCGAGATCTCGCAGGCCTCCTCGGAACACCAGGCGCTCGACATCCACGAAGGCCGCGCCGACGTAGGGCTGGCGCGTGCCCCCATCCTGCGGCGTTATGGCAGCGTGCACTACCTGCCGCTGTACGAGGAACCCCTGGTGGTCGCCGTGGCCGCGAGCCATGCGCTGGCGGGCCAGGCCGGCACCACGGTGGCCGCGCTGCGCCACGAATGTTTTGTCGCCACGCCGCATCTGGAGCGCGGCGGGCTGAGCCACCATGTGGCCGAGCTGTGCCGGGCGCAGGGCTTCCAGCCGGTGCCCGCGCCGGTGCGCTCGCGCAAATGGTCACAGCTCGCGCTGGTGCAGGGGGGCTTCGGCATCGCCGTGGTTCCCCTGTCCATGGGGCGACTGGCGCCTGAGGGGGTGCGCCTGCTGCCGCTGCAGGGTGAAGGCTGCACGAGTGGTGTCATGGCCTTGTACCGGCATGGTGCGCCACCCCTTGTGCGGCACTTCACCGACGCCTTGTCCAGGCTCGGTGCCGGGTTCGCATCCAGCTGATTTCGAGATAGGCGGGCGCCACATTCGGTATTGGCCCTTTCAGGCGCATGCCGATAGATTCGACGCCTTGCCATTGCTCCCCTGCCCCATGGATGCGCTCACCTCCGTTCTTCCTCTGCCCCCTTTGCCACTCCTGGCCGTGTGCCTGGGCGTGTTGCTGGCCTATGTGGTCTTTGGCATCGCGGGCTTTGGCACCGCGCTGGTGGCCGGCCCGGTGCTGGCGCAGTTCGTGCCGGTGGCCACCATCGTGCCCTTGCTGGCACTGCTGGACTGTGCGGCGGCCGGCGTCAGCGTGGCACGCGACGGCAAGGCGGCTGACACGGTGGAGCTCAGGCGGATCGTCCCCGCGATGGTGCTGGGCAGCCTGGGGGGCGCCGCGATGCTGCTGCTCGGCCCGCCCCGGGTGCTGCTGCTGGCGCTGGGCCTCTTCGCCGTGGGGTATGCCGTGTACGTGCTCAGCGGCTTCAAGCCGGACGCCCGTTTCAGCCCCCGGGCCGCTCGGCCCTTCGGGCTGGTGGGTGGCGTGTTCTCTGCGTTGTTCGGCAGCGGCGGGTTCATCTACGCCATCTACCTGGCCGGGCGGATCGAGAACAACGAGCGCATGCGGGTCACGCAGTCCGCGCTCATCGGGCTTTCCACGTTGACGCGTGCGGTGCTGTTCCTGCTGGCGGGGGTGTACGCCCACCGGGACATCCTGGTTCTGGCGGGGCTGCTGGCGCCCGCGATGCTGGCCGGCACGGCCGTCGGGCGGCGCATCACGCTGGCGCTGTCACGCGCGCAGTTTCTGCGCATCGTCAGTGTGGTGGTGCTGTGCGCCGGGGTGGCCTTGATCGTGCGGTATGGGGCCAGCCCGTGATCCTTGCAGCGGCGTCCCGCAACCCGGCTTGCTATGCGATCGCAGCTTCCAATGCCGCAGTGTCTTCATAGAAGTGGTACAGCGCGATCTGCCCCTGCTGCACCCGGCAGACCAACGCCCAGTTGCTGGGGAAGTCGCGGCCTGTTTCGCGGCTGCGGTGGCGGAGGTTGCCGTACATCGCGGCGTGTTCGCCTTCCGAGAAGCTGGCCGTGACGTTGAACTCCCCGGGTTCGAGGAGCTCTGCAAAGCGCCTGAAGAACTCCCGGGCGCCTGCCGGTCCTGCGAAGGTTCCGTGCACCGGTACGCGAGGATTTGGAACGGGCCTTGCCGAAATGAATTGCGCGTCCGGGGCCACCAGGGTCCATGCCTCTTCCAGGGTGCCGGAGAAGACATGCTTCAGGAATGTTTGAACAGTGTCGAGGGAGGTCATGGGCGGTTCCTTGTGCACACAGGGCGATGGACGTGGTGGAGGGCACGCCCTCATGCCATGCACTTTAGTTATGTTCATAAACTTACGGAAGTTGATTAAAAAACCATGTTCCGTGCAAAAATAAACAGATGAAAACCCTGCAGTGGGACGATGTGCGCTATTTCCTGGCGCTGGCCCGCCAGGGCAGCCTTTCGGCGACCGCGCGGTGGATGGCGATCGAACATTCCACCGTCGCCCGGCGGGTATCCAGCCTTGAGCAGTCCTTGGGACTGAAGTTGTTCGACCGCTTGCCGCGCGGATGGACGCTCACCGCGGAGGGGCAGGCGCTCTATGAGCGCGCGTGCCTGCTCGAAGAAGACATGCTGGCCTTGCAACGGACAGCGCTGGGCCAATCGGCGCTTGCGGGGCGCGTGCGTGTGTCGGCACCTCCGTTGCTGCTGAACTACTTCGTGCTACCGCATCTCGACGGATTCCGTGCCTTGTATCCGCAGATCGAACTGGAATTGAGGGGAGAGCGGCGCGGTGCCCGCCTCGGGAGTGGCGAAGCAGACATCGCCTTGCGCATGGCCGAGCCCCGCGAACCGGATCTGGTGGCTCGGAATCTGGGGCCCATCGCTTATGGGCTCTACGGTACGAAGGCATGCAACGCGCAGCCCGAATCCGAGTGGACATTCATTGGCTTTGACGACAGCATGCCTGAGCTGCCGCAAAAGCTGTGGCTGGACCGCTATGCGAGAGCCCGCCGCTACGTCTTGCGCGCCAATGACATGGTGGCGATGTGCCAGGCTGCCGGCCAGGGCTGGGGGCTTGCGCTGTTGCCCCGGTTTCTTGCGGCAAGGGACCACAGGCTCCATGGCGTGGATACACCGGTCCCGCCGCCACTATTGCCGGTGTATCTGGTCATGCATGCGGATGTCCGCCGGGCACCGCGCATTCGCAGCACCGCCGACTATCTGATCGAAGTGTTCGCCAGGCATGGCGGAGAGCTTGCGCCGAGGGATGGCGCTCCGCCGTAGCGCCTGCCTGCGCGCCGATGGCCGGTCTGGGAGACTTTATTTCTCGACGAACGCCCGTTCCACCACGAAGTCGCCGGGGATGGACGTATTGCCTTCTTCAAAGCCCAGGTGCTCCAGGATGGCCTTCAGATCCGTCAGCAATTCGGGGCTGCCGCACATCATGGCGCGGTCTTCCAGCGGGTTGAGCGGGGGCAGGCCCAGGTCGTCGGTGAGCTTGTTGCTCTTGATCAGGTCGGTGATGCGGCCCTGGTTGCGGAAGGGCTCGCGGGTGACGGTGGGGTAGTACAGCAGCTGCTTGGAGATGATCTCCCCCAGCACTTCGTCTGCGGGCCAGTCCTTGGTGATCTGGTCGTAGTAGGCCAGCTCTTTCACTTCGCGCACGCCGTGCACCAGGATGACCTTGTCGTATTTCTCGTAGGTGTCCGGGTCGCGGATGATGCTCAGGAACGGCGCCAGGCCGGTGCCGGTGCCAAACAGGTACAGGCGCTTGCCGGGCAGGGTGTAGTCGATCAGCAGGGTGCCGGTGGGCTTCTTGCCCACAATGATCTTGTCGCCCACCTGGATGTGCTGCAGCTTCGAGGTGAGCGGGCCGTTTTCCACCTTGATGCTGAGGAACTCCAGGTGCTCCTCGTAGTTGGCGCTGGCGATGCTGTAGGCGCGCAGCAGCGGCTTGTCGTTCACGCGCAGGCCGATCATGGTGAAGTGGCCGTTGGAGAAGCGCAGCGACGGGTCGCGCGTGGTGGTGAACGAGAACAGGCGATCCGTCCAGTGGTGCACGCTCAGCACGGTCTCTTCGTTGAAAGCACTCATGGGTTCAAAAATCCGGGTTGAAAAGGGCGCGGCCGGGGCGATGGCTGGGCCGTATCAAAGGGTTATCCCGTGCATGGTAGATTTCCGGGCGCACAAAACCTTGACGAATCGCAGAGTCTATCCATTTTGTTACTACTCCTGGGCATAAGAAAAAATGGTCGGAATGGAGCCGTGAGGATCCTGCTGCAGCAAGGGTGGTGGCCGCATGGCAGACTTGCGCCCTGTGCGTGTGCGCCGTAGCGCCGCCTGCTGCGTTGGTATGTATCTGTTTCACTGTGAGAACAAGGAGCTCCCCGATGATGTCGTCCCGCCGTGCACTCTGTTTCGCGATCGCCGCCAGTCTGGGAGGCATGGCCGCTGGCGCCCATGCGCAGCAGCAAGGCACCATCAAGATCGGTGAACTCAACAGCTACAAGGCCCAGCCCGCCTTCCTGGAGCCCTACAAGAAGGGCATGGAGCTGGCGATCGAGGAGATCAACGCCAAGGGCGGCGTCAACGGCAAGAAGCTGGAGCTCATCAGCCGCGACGACAACGCCAACCCCGGCGACGCCGTGCGGGTGGCCGAGGAGCTGGTCTCGCGCGAGAAGGTGGACGTGCTGACCGGCACCTTCCTGTCCAACACGGGCCTGGCCGTGGCCGACTTCGCCAAGCAGAAGAAGCGGTTCTTCCTGGGCGGCGAGCCGCTGACCGACAAGCTGACCTGGCAGGGCGGCAACCACTACACCTTCCGTCTGCGCCCGGGCACCTACATGCAGTCGGCCATGCTGGTGCAGGAGGCGGCCAAGCTCAACAAGAAGCGCTGGGCCATCGTCTACCCTAACTACGAATACGGCCAGTCGGCTGTGGCGGCGTTCAAGCAGCTGCTGAAGGCCGCGCAGCCGGACGTGGAATTCGTCACCGAGCAGGCCACGCCGCTGGGCAAGGTGGACGCCGGCAGCGTGGTGCAGGCCCTGGCCGACGCCAAGCCCGACGCCATCTTCAACGTGCTGTTCGCGGCCGACCTGTCGAAGTTCGTGCGCGAGGGCAACACCCGGGGGCTCTTCAAGGACCGCGCCGTGGTCAGCCTGCTGACCGGCGAGCCCGAATACCTGGATGCGCTGCGCGACGAAGCCCCGAACGGCTGGATCGTCACCGGCTACCCCTGGTACGGCATCCAGACGCCCGAGCACAAGGCCTTCTTCCTCGCGTACCACAACAAGTACAAGGACTACCCGCGCGCCGGCTCGGTGGTGGGTTATTCGATGATCAAGTCGGTGGCAGCCGGCCTGGCCAAGGCCAAGAGCACCGACCAGGAAAAACTC
>Ga0208564_1001804_pt1 | contig 17530 bp, 6 predicted proteins | sample AD_UKC073_MetaG_FD_184439 | JGI IMG/M metagenome (GOLD analysis project Ga0208564, IMG submission 184439) | Active sludge microbial communities of municipal wastewater-treating anaerobic digesters from USA - AD_UKC073_MetaG (SPAdes) (version 2) | ecosystem: Engineered > Bioreactor > Anaerobic >... | reverse complement strand
GGTGTCGTCGAAACCGTCAACGAGAGGCATACTAAAGCGTATTCGCTGAAAGTACAAAGATCTTGCGGTTTGGGATATTCAGAGAGGGGTGGGGGTTAATGCGGATGATCGGATGACAGTAATCGTGTCCAGAAGTTTGATAGTTCTGGGAACTTCCTTACGAAGTGGGGGTCGTATGGTAGAGGAGATGGAGAGTTCCGAAACCCCTCAGGTGTTGCGGTTGATGCTGCCGGAAACGTCTATGTGGCAGACCGAGAAAATCATCGCATCCAGAAGTTTGATAGCTCTGGAAACTTCCTCACAACATTGGGGTCGTATGGTAAGGGGGATGGAGAGTTCCGAAACCCCTCAGGTGTTGCGGTTGATGCTGCCGGAAACGTCTATGTAGCAGACCGCGGAAATGGCCGCATCCAGAAATTCGCACCACGAGCGCCAGCCCCCGTCGCCGCCTTCACCACGAACACCACCGCCGGCCCGGCGCCGCTCGCTGTCAGGTTCACTGACACCTCGACCGGGAATCCATCATCCTGGCTCTGGGACTTCGGGGACAAAGGAACCTCCACCGACCAGCACACGACCCACACCTACACCACCCCTGGCAACTATACCGTCACGCTCTCGGTGGACGGTGAGGTTTCGACCGCCACAAAACCCGACTACATCAAGGTCACCCCCGTCCTCTTCGGGGACGCCACCGGGGACGGGCGGGTTAACCAGGCCGATACCCTTCTTGTGCTCCAGCAGGTCGTGGGACTGAAGAATATGCCAGATGCGGACACCGACCCCCTGTTCCAGAAGACCGATGTCAATCGAAACGGGGTGATCGAGGTCGGGGATGCCCTCTTCATCGCCCAGTACAACGTCGGCCTCCGGGATGTCTGGTTTGAGCTGCTGGAATAATCCCATCTTTTTTCTCGAATCCGGGTGGCGGGCGACAGCGCGCGGACCCGGGGGACATGCTACCCTGTTTGCAGGCATCGTCGCATGCCAGATCCGGAAAATACCTCTTCCTGGTGGTGCATCCGCGGGAAGCGGCCCGGATACCCGGGAAGTGAAAGAGAAACGTTTTTCATCGCCTGGAGATTAACGCCATCTATGGATACCCGGTGCCGAACCGGTGTCCCGCGAAACTGATCGCCCCCGGACGAGAAGCATTCACCGACCAGCCCCCGGCACGGGCTACCCCCCAGGCAATCTGGATTTCCTGGCAACACCAGCTTCATCAATTACCTCTCGTTTCTCGGCAGGCAGGATCTCAGGATCTGGTTAGTATCCGCTAACGTGATGTGGTGATAATGAAGCAGATATTCACGCTTGTAGTTGCTCTACTTATTGCACTGACGCCTCTGGCTGTGGCGGCAGAGCCGATCGCGACTGGTACTACTGATGCGTCGCCTCTTCCTACCCCGGAGGTCACGCTTTTTGAGTCTTCAGAGAAGCAGTCATCGAATATGACCCCTCCCATCTGCATCAATGAAAGCAGTACCAGCGACCCGTTGCTATCAGACATCAAGGTCGGCTGCGATGAAAGTGGAGAGTATTTCTCGGAGTCAGATGGATCGGTGAATGTAACGGGTACCCCGGAACCGTGGTCCGTCAACACCTCAGAGAGTGATTATGATTCCAGGGATTTGGATCAGAGCATCATCGATACCTGTGAGGAAAATGGAAGTACCGAGCAGCCTGAATGGCATACGGATACCGTCCCTGATATTACAGCAACAGGTGCTGCCCTGCAGACCTCTGCCCAGCCTAGCAGGGTACGGAATATTACCGTCGAGTCTGAACATCCCTATGCCAATAACTATACGTACACCTGGGAGATCTCCGAGCCCGGTGCCCACCAGATGCGGATTCATTTTGATAAACTGAGCCTGAAGAGCTACGACAGCCTCACGGTTTACGATGAACTGGGTAGACAGTTAGTACGTTATGGAAGTCATAACTCATATGATTACGCAGATTTCTGGACCGCGTGGCAGACCGCTGATACCCTACGGGTGACGTTGTCCACAGATGACAGTGGAACGTCATATGGATTCTTTATCGACAAGGTCGAGTGCAGGGATGAGAAATTCCCACCTACCAAGCATCTCGCAGAGTCGTATCACCCCTATGCCAACAATTATGTGCATACCTGGGAGATCTCCAAGCCCGGTGCTAACCAGATACGACTCCATTTTGATAAACTGAGCCTGGAGAGCTACGACAGCCTCACGGTTTACGATGAACTGGGTAGACAGTTAGTACGTTATGGAAGTCATAACTCATATGATGACACAGATTTCTGGACTGAATGGCAGACCACCGATACTCTCCTAGTGACGTTATCTACAGGTAACAGCGGAACGTCCTATGGATTCCTCATCGATAAGGTCGAGTGCAGGAATGAGACATCTCCACCTACCGATACCGAACATCGCGCAGAGTCATACCACCCCTATGCCAACAATTATGCGCACACCTGGAATATTTCCGAGCCCGGTGCTAACCAGATACGACTCCATTTTGATAAACTGAGTCTGAAGGATTACGACAGCCTCACGGTTTACGATGAACTGGGAAGAGAGTTAGCACGTTATGGAGGAGGTTATAACTCATATGATGACACAGATTTCTGGACCGAATGGCAGACCACTGATACTCTCCTAGTGACGTTAGCTACAGATAACGGTGGAACGTCCTATGGATTCCTCATCGACAGGGCCGAGCGCAGGGATGAGAAATCTCCGTATACCGAACATTTCGCAGAGTCATATCACCCCTATGCCAACAATTACGTGCACACCTGGGAGATCTCCATGCCCGGTGCCAATCAGACGCGGCTCCATTTCGATAAACTGAGCCTGGCAAAGGACGACACTCTCAAGATTTATGATGCCCAGGGCAGGCAGTTAGTGAACTATAAAGGTTCATGTGATGACACAGATTTCTGGACCGAATGGCAGATCACCGACACCCTCCAGGTGAAGTTATCTACAGGTAACAGCGGAACATCCTATGGATTCCTCATCGACCTGATCGAGACCGAGGAAGGAGTTTTCACCCCATCTCAAATACCTGCGCCTGCCGACCTCACCCTCCACTCCGGCTGGAACTTCATCTCGGTCCCCAGGCCGCTTGCGGCCGGCAACGACACCGCGTTGATCTTTACCCCCGTCGAGACGGACGGTCGTTCGATCTTCCGGTATAACACTGCCGCCGGAGAATGGATGGCACTCGCGGCAACCGATCAGATCGCTCCCCTCGAGGGGTTCTGGATATACTCAACCGGGCCCTCGACGGTCCCGCTCAACTTCTCGACCGACCCGCTGATCCCGCCGGCTGAACGCACCCTCTCCACGGGCTGGAACGCCGTCGGGGTCACCAGCACAACCCCGGTAACAGCACGGGACACATTCTACTCGGTCAACGCACAGTGGACGACCCTGATCGGGTTTGATGCCGGGAAACAGGCCTTCGAGGCGGGGATCGTTAATGGCGGGAGCGGTGGAAACGCCGATACCAGATCAGTTTATCCTGGAAAGGGCTACTGGCTCTACATGACCGAGCCGGGTACGCTCTGCGCCATCGGGGCGTGATGTCGGTGAGAAGGCTATCCCTCATCCTCCTCATCTTCCTCGTCGGGACGGCGTCTGCCGTCCCCCTCCTCCCTGCAGAGTTCTCCGGCGCGGTCACCATCGACGGGAGCCCGGCTCCGGCCGGAACCATCATCACCGCCCGGATCGACGGTCGCGACTGCGGGTCGCTCACCCTTGAGACCGCCGGGGTCTACGGCGGGGATGCCACCTTTGATAAGCGGCTGCTCGTCAGCGGCGGGGATGATGATGCCGGGAAGATCATCACGTTCTTCGTCGACGGCATGAAAGCCACCAGGACAGCGGTCTATACGCCCGGCACCTCTACCCGCCTCGACCTTGTGGTCACGTCAGGAGCAGGCTTCTCGGCGGACGTCACCTCCGGGGTAGCCCCGCTCACCGTCCGGTTCACCGACGAAAGCACCGGGAATCCGAAGTCCTGGTCCTGGAAATTCGGGGACGGCGGAAGCGCCACCGTGCAGAACCCGACGCACACCTACAGAACACCGGGCAACTATACCGTCACGCTCTCGGTGGACGGCGGCCTCTTGAAGGTCACAAAACCCGACTACATCAAGGTCACCCCCGTCCTCTTCGGGGACGCCACCGGGGATGGCGAGGTCAACCAGGCTGATACCCTTCTTGTGCTCCAGCAGGTCGTGGGGCTCGCGGAGAAGCCCGGAACCGGCACCAAAGAGTTCCAGAAGACTGACGTCCGCCGGAACGGGGTGATCGAGGTCGGCGACGCCCTCTTCATCGCCCAGTACAACGTCGGCCTCCGGGATGTCTGGTTTGAACTGCTGGAATAATCCCAGCTCTTTTTGGTCCAGACCAAATAGGAGCACAATCCCGCAGAGCAACACCGCGTCTGATTGGGAGCGCGCACTCCCGGTGGAATAGAGGGTTTCCAGACGTGCCTGCAGCCGATCCCGGATCGGGAGAAGATAACTGCGAATGCTCAACCCTACCGCGGTGAAGGGTCTTCTTGTCTGCAGTCTTCGTAACCTCGCCAGAGAAACCATTTACCAAATCCATCATCAATCATCTTCAAAAGGACAACCCTTCACGGGAGCCAGTGAGGTCGTGGAGGTCTTAGGGGGGAGAAGAGCAAAGAAACCTGAGATCAAGCATAACCAACCCCATGATCAGCGCGCGGGAAGACAGGTATCCCTGGCAGCAAAAAAGGCGATAATAATCACCTTTTTTTGAATCTGCCAGCATACTGGAAAAACACGATATCAAAATCCAATAATTATCACCAATTTTCCAGAATAGTGGAAATTTTGCGTTATATATATTTCCAAATAAAAAAACTGATATATATTGATTTAAATCTTAAATATTCGTCCGTCAATTTTTAGATTTTCCCATAATATAATCTAATTTGCCAGAGTTAAAACAAAACTATTATAATTAGGTCGGCATCTTTAATCTATTGTCGATTATATTCTGGTGGCCGCATGAAGATCTCAAAACTGCAGGCAGGCTTGATAGCTCTGCTTATTGTGCTGCTGGCAGGCACAGCAAGTGCCCTGCCAAACGATAACCAGATAATACGGGAACCCCCACCACAACCGGCAGGAGAACGAATCCCGGTATTTCTGATCTTAGAGGAACAACCACAACCACCTGCATCATTCAGCCAGCTCAAAACCGAAACGCTGAGCCGGCAAGCGCAGGTGTTACAGATGGTCAGGGGGGTGGATGTAACCGCTTCCGAGACCGCGCAGTCTTACTGGATCGCAAACGCCATCCGGGTTGAAGTCGACCCGGCAACACTCGACCGCCTTGCCATGCTACCGGGGGTCAGCCGCATTGAACCAGACCTGACCATCACAGTGAACGATCCGGTCGTGGAGGTCTCATCAAGGCTCGAACCCGATTACATCCACCAAACCGGGAATAAAAACGCTACAGTCTGGAGTGCAGATTTCATCGAAGCTCCATCAGTCTGGAAGTGCGGAAACACCGGTGAAGGGGTGGCGATAGCCGTCCTCGACACCGGGATCGACGGCGATCACCCGGCGTTTGGCGACCGTATCACCAAATTTGTTGACTTTATCAACGGCTGGAACGAGACCGCTTACGACGACAACGGTCACGGAACCCACTGCGCCGGCACGGCGGCAGGTGGCATGGTCAGTCACGAAGGACTAAGTGTAACCCTGGGCGTAGCGCCCGGAGCCGACCTGATGGGCGTAAAAGTCCTCGACGAAGCAGGACACGGCTCGACGAGCACCGTCCTCGAGGGTATCCAGTGGGCGGTTGAGAATGGAGCTGATGTCATCTCCATGAGCCTCGGGCTCAGCCAGGACAGCAAGAACCGCTCGCTCAGTGGTGTCGCCCTCTCAGAAGGCAAAACAACGACCACCAGCCACGATGTCTCATCAGAGTGGTATAAAACCGATAACGGGCTCTACGAACCGCAGTTTGTTCTCGGCCGGGTCATCGTCAGTGACCCTGCCCACCTGCAGAACCTCACCATAACCCTGAAGGATGCCCAAGGTGGTGTCGCAAACGGGGCAGAGATCGACTGGCTCGGTTTCGAGCATCGGGAGAACTGCTACCACTTTAAAGCACCTTACGCCCTGAACACCGCCAACTGGACCGGAACCTGGAAGATCGAGGTTACCAACACGGGAGGGGCAGACATCCAGATCGATGAGATCGGGCTTGCTGTGTACTACCAGTCTGGAGGAGAAACTCTCCTTGATACCGCCGTGAACAACGTCATCAGGCAAGGCATCGTTGTAGTAGCCTCTGCCGGAAATGACGGATATTGCGGCCGATCCACCATCTCCTCTCCAGGAACCGCTAAAGATGCCATCACCGTCGGTGCCACCGACTGTGCCACCGACTATCTGATGGACTACCGTGCGGCCTTCAGCAGCATGGGACCGGTGAACCGAGCTGCTTCCTATGTCAAGCCCGATGTCATGGCCCCTGGCGTTGGCATCATATCAGCATATCCCGAATGGCAGTACGCCGTCATGGATGGCACATCAATGTCCTGCCCAGCCGTCGCCGGGGCAGCGGCGCTGATGCTCTCTGGGAACACCACCCTTGCGCCCGCTGACGTGAAGACCGCCCTGATGGAGACAGCAGTCCACATCAGCGAAAATGGGATCATTCAGACGGAATCACAGCCGAACAACGCTTACGGCGCAGGAAGAATCAACGCCTATGAGGCTGTAAACATCACCGGTGGACTCGGCAGAACTGTTCCATGGAACGGCATCCAGCACGAGCTCTTCGGCGGAGCACTCACTGACTGGGACTCGGCAACAGGTGATACTCTCAAACTCATGGCAGTCCTCTGGAACACGACCTCCGGGATGCCTGTAGGAGGAGAGGAGGTTCTGTTCAGCGTCGATGATCCTTACAATCAGGTATTCATCAACGAGACCAGAACAACCGATGAGAACGGGCAGGCCTATCTCGAGGTAGACATCTCGGACTGTTCTTCGTCAGACTATTACATAGCAATAACCCATGGAAACCTCGTGGTGTATGACTGGGTACGTAACGATACAGTCACACCAGCGTCGACACCAACCGTCCCCATCTTTGATACAGTAGCCTACTCGGCGAGACCAGACGAAACCATTCAAATCAAGTACCCGCTCCTCAACGCCGACGGCTCGCCCTATACCGAGAATGTCGTTTTTACGATCACGAACCCGACAGGAGCAGAGGTCGTCAATGAGATGATTACGCCGGAAGACGGCGTCATTGCCTACTCACTCAATCTCACCAGAACATCTCCAGGAGACAGTTCTCTCTCCATCTGGATCAACGACCAGTATGCAGGTTGCATCAGGATTGGCGAAGAAGAGAACATCGACCAGTACGTGGATGTCTTCCCGAGATGTGCTATCTGTCCGCCGGGAGAGAGCATCGACATTGCTGTAATGGCCAAACCCTACTACGGGCAGAAGACCTTAAGCCAGGACTTTGATGTCTATGTCACCACACTGACTGAGACCGAGGTTCTATCGCTCTCTCCCGGGAGCGCCCGGGCACTCTCCACACGCACGGGGAGCGACATGCAGGCACTGCTTGCTGAGATCGACGCGATGAAACCCGGGGAGTATACGTCCACAGTCCAGGTGAGAAACGGCGTCGGGCTTCTCGACTTCACGATGCCAGAGGGCGGCTACATTGCACTCGTCCGGTTCGGCCCATACAGTGGTTCAGAGGATCTCACAACCCTCGTCTACGGAACACTCGAACCCTGGCTCATGCACCGGAGCACTCCCCCGGCAACCAACGAACACCATGTCATAGAATTGCTGGAGATCTACGCCAGCGGCGACTGGCCGGCAACCTGGGACCAGGATGCCTATGCATCAGTGCCTGCCGATGAGGCATCTATCACAGCAGTGGTCTACACCTACAACATGACCTCGGTAGCTTGCGTACCCGGGCAGAAGGTCTATCTCTACACAGAGAACGGTGCACAGACCAACGTGACCGATGCAAACGGGGTCTGTACGTTTACCGTCGATACAAGCGGGAAGACCGAGCTCACCTATCTTCTGGTCACCGAAGGACAAACCTCGATTAACTGGATATACGGCCCATATTGCCCATTAAATCCAATTAAGGAGTCCTCCGTTGAACCAGGAATGATTACGAGCAATCCTGCAGCGCCGATGTATACCGGCACGCTCTACCCGGACACTGAAGAGCGCATCGTCAGGGTCGATCAAAAAGACGGCGCTTATGACGTGATCGTGACAAGCTACGGACCAGATGATGCTCCTATCCATGAGAAGGGCTACTTCCGGTTTGACAGGGTGCCAGAGAATACCTTCTGGGAGGTTACAGAGACAGAAGCGGCAGCAACAGTAGATTTCACCGGCACGCATACCGAGAGGGTGGCAGTCCCCACCATGGAAGGCTATTATTATACTGGCTATGGCTTCCTTGACCCGAATAGTAAAAACATAGCTCGTTATGCCTCCGCCATGATCCATAACCCGGGAAGGGTTATCTCCTACACGTTAGACGATTCCGTCATCGCGGGAGAATCCATGGCAGTTCCGTTCTCCGTCTCAAACCAGGAAGGAACACCGCTCCCTGGTGCACAGGTGATGCTTGCGCTTGGGGCGGCGGCAGACCCGGATTCGTTCTGGCATTATTCGCCCTGGTACCATGAGGACCTGAGGGACGAAAACATCTGGCTTGCGGCGGACGACTATCCCGACCCCTACACGACAATCGCGACCGGCTACACAGACCCCTCTGGTGAGGTAACCCTGACGTTCACTGCACCGGATTCCAGCCAGCAGGCACTCAGGAAGACTCTCGCTCATGGATCGGTCATCCCCTATATGGTGACCTGCTACCACGATGGCGAGCTCGTGCAGGAAGACTATGGCTACATCAGGGTGACCGACCAGCGCCTTCCTGACTTTGTGCCGAAGGTTTCCGCACCACATGTTGTTAAGTTTGAGCGGGACGACAAGATCAAGGTCACCGATGTCTCCCTCAGCATCAGCAATCAGGGTACAGCAGATCACGTTTACAACAGTGAACTGAATAACACAATACACTGCGTTGCAGAGATCGGATCCCACCGCCAGAGCGAGACCATCAAGCAGAGTCTGCCCGCAGGGAAGACGAAACCAGTCCTCAGCGTATCAATTGAGGCCTCTGCAGATGATTTCGGGATCGACCCGAATGACTACCAGCTGCCCGTCGATGTTGAGATCAAGGTCACCGTCAACCCTGACAGGACAGTCGCGGAGCTGAACTACCAGAATAACCAGCTCATGCACCCGGTCAGGATCACCGCGCCGGACCTGGCTGTGGAGGTCCTCGCGCCGAGGTACACGACGACGGCGAGCGAAACCGCGATCGGAATCAGGGTGACGAACCACGGTGAGGTCGGGAGCAACCCGGCAAGCCTCGCCTACGGTATCACCGGCAAGCGGGAGGAGACGATCCCAGTCCCGGCGCTCGGAGCAAACGAGTCAGTCATGCTCTGGCAGAACCAGACGCTTGCTGCCGGTGACTACCGGGTCAGCGCCGAGATCAACCGGAATGGTGACAGCGACTACGAGACAACGTTTGCAAACAACTGTGCCAACGCCACGATCTCTTCGTACCGCAACCCGGCAAACCGCATCGAGGTCCCCCGGGACCTCGTGCTGGTGCCAGGCACAACCTATGACCTCCCGATAACCGTCTCAGGGGTTGCAGACCTTGCGGCCTACCAGATGGATCTCACCTTCAACGGATCTGTCCTTACGGTGGAGGAGATCATTCCTGGCCCCCTGGGTCTTACAGCGAAGAACATCAGGAGCGGGAGCGTTAGTTTCAACGGTGCAAAGGTATCTGGCGTCAGCGGGAACGTCACCGTTGCCACCGTCCGGTTCAAGGTAACCGGCACGACCGGCGATGAGACTGCCCTGAACCTGGCCGCCGGGCTCTGGGATGAGAACGGATTCGCCATCCCGGTGGAGGTCAGGAGCGGTGGTGCGTATCTCCTGCTCTACGGTGACGCAAATGGGGATGGAGAAGTCAATCAGGCTGATACCCTGAAAGTCCTCAGGCAGGTCGTCGGCCTCGATAAGAAACCCCTTGCCAGGACACCAGAGTTCCTCGCGACTGATGTCACCAGGAACGGGGTGATTGATGTCGGCGATGCGATGTTCATCGCCCAATACAATGCCGACCTGAGGAATGAGTACTTTGGATTGAAGTGAATGGAAAATGGAGGAAATTAAAATGAAAAATGTATTCTGGAGCATCCTGCTCCTCACCCTCCTCTGTGGCGCGGCCTCTGCCGCTACCCTGTCGGTAGAACCGGCAGAGAGCACCTGCCCCTATGGAGAGACTGTAGACCTGACCGTCAAGGTGCAGGACGTCAACAACCTTGGCGGGTTCGATATCGACATGACATGGGATCCCTCGGTGGTCGTCCTTGATACCGAGGTCGGAAATGTTACAATCGGCCCGCTCTTCTCGGGGCATGTGAACAACAGCGCCGTCTACTCCCAGAGCGGACGCGTCCGCGTTGCAGCGGTGAACGCAACCCTCGGTGGCGTCTCGGGCAGCGCTGACCTCTTCACAGTGCGCCTGAAAGCAGTAGATAATACGGGCACCCCGACACCCGTCAAACTCAAAGTCAACAACTATGGATTCCTGAACTCCACGTCCGGCGAGAACATTACCGTCTCGGCGATCACCGGTGCCACGATCACGACGACGAACCAAAACGTCGTCGATGCCCGGATCGCCACGGCCTCGAACCAGATGATCGTCGGTCAGGAAAACAAGATCACCGCCTCCGTCGTGAACCGACGGGGCGTTGAGACGTCCCCGCTCGATATCACAGTCAGCATCGTCGACGGTAACGGTGCCCCGGTTGGTGGACCCTGGAGTTACCCTAACGTAATCATCCCCGCCTGGGGCGGGTTCCAGGAAGTAGTGACATGGACGCCGGGAAAATCCGGGACCTACACTGCCATCATCAACGTGACGAGCGATAAACCCCTGACTGGAAAGCCGACCGATGCAAAAACCTTCACTGTAAAGGAGTACACCCTCAAATTCAACGGCAATATCTACGGCCCGTGGAACAACAAAGCAAGCGCCGGTTCATGGTTCTCTATGTATGCCTACGTGAAGGCGAGCCAGTCTGGCAACGTCTGGCTTAACATCACCGCCCCCGACCACGTGGTGGTCGATGGTGGGAAAAACCAGACCCGGTACCTGTACGCCAGCGACTGGAACTACGTGGGTGTCCGAATGAAGACAGATACGCCTGGCCGGATCGCTGCGGAAGATATCAGGTTTGATATCGCCGCGAACGGGAAGACAGACTCCCGGGACGGCCCTGAAGTGCTCATCTGGGTCCCCTCGATCCGGGTCTCGTCGGTCGGGGCTACGTCTGTACAGGATAACGGTGATACCGGTGAACTGGCCTTCAACACGCTCCACACCAACAACACCTACGATAATGTAACAACAATCATCGTCCAGTCCGGTGCCCAGGGCCGCACTCTCTCGGGCCTCGATTACCTCGTTGGTTACCCCTACGGGTGTGTCGAGCAGACGACGAGCAGGATGCTGGCATCATTGAATGTGAAGAACTACTATCTTAACCGCGACGACAAGCCCGAGAACTGGGATAACATCAGGAGGACCGCGAACGAATCGGTCGAAGCAGGCGCCAAGAGAATTCTGAAGACCAGTGACAAAGGCCAGAACTCTGACGGAGGCTGGAGCCTCTGGGGACGCGGCAAATCTGAGTCGTCGTCGAGTTCCTACGCGGGCTACACCCTTGCACGGATCAATGACGAGAAGGAGGACTTAAACCGGCTCCTTGACGGGAAGGTCGTACCGGGCAGCGAAGGGATCAAAGACGGCAAGGTGAACTTCGAGAGACTGATCGAGTGGTTCCACGAGAACCCGGACGACAAGGACAGCGGCACCTGGACGTGGAGCGCGCACGTCTGCCACTCGTGGACCCCGGAGTCAAACACCGCGTTCGTCATGCTCATCCATGACATGATCAATCAGACGGTGGAGGTTCAGGAGCCATACCGTGGCTACATGGAAGACAACATGAGGAACGCCACGCGGTACTTTGTCGAGAACCAGAAACCCGATGGTTCCTGGGGAGGCGGCAATGACCAGGCGATGGCAACGGCGCTCGCCCTCTGGGGGCTTGAGGAGTTCGCGATGCCGTCTGATGATGTCACCGAGCAGCAGATCGGGGATGCTAGGGCGGCTGCGGTGGAGTGGTTGATCGAGAACCAGGATGATGACGGCTTCTGGTCTGCCGGCTCAAAGTACGGCTGGTACTCGAACGGAAGGGTGACCGAAGCGACTGCGTATGCGGTCCTCGCGTTGAACGCAACCGGACTTCCTGCTGAGAATGAGACGATCAGCAACGGGGTTGACTGGCTCATCAAGCAGTACGAGAAAGGTGGAGGATGGGGGTACACCTGGGCCTCCCAGGCAGCCATCGATGCCCTGATCCAGTGTCAGCCGACGGAGGTTGCCACCGGTACGGTTGAAGTCAGGATCGACAACAACCTGATAAGTTTCTTCCCGGTGGACGCAAAAACCCCACGGGTCGAGTACACGCTGACTGAAGAGCAGATGAACACCTTGATGGCGGGTGGGACAGAGGTTCGTCGCATCGAAGCATCTGGCAACGGTGAAGTGAGGAGTCATAAACTCACCGCCGAGATAACCGGTGGCACTGGCCCGATTCTGGTCAGCGTCGATCACTCACAGTCCGCCCCGGTCAATGAGATCGACGGAAAGATTCGGGATAGTCGGCTGATCCAGTCATTCGGCTATGAGGAAGAGGCCGGGCTCCTGCAGATCTCGACCGATATCGAGATCCTGGACGATGTTACGCTGATGCAGGAGAACCCCAATAACTACGATGTTAAAATCACCTCAGACCAGATGATTGCCGGCGAGGAGGCTGAGGTGACGATCACAGTCAAGTCTGAGAAGGAAAACGTCTACTCCCCGATGATCGAGATCCCGATCGCCGGGTTTACCTTTGATAACACGTCGGTAATCACCGAAAACGATGAAGAATGCGCCTTCGAGGTTCTGAACGGCACGACAGGCAACGACCACCCCTCGCTCTTCATCCAGTCCGTCGGGTGGAAGGCGGGTGACCCCCAGACTTACGAGTTCAAGATAACCCCCGAAGACCATGGGACGCTGGATCTGGATCTCCGTATCCGGCCGCTCTACGATGACACAGAGGTGACCTTTGCCAGCGAGACCTTCACGGTCATGGGCAGGGGGAACGTCAGTGTCAACGTCGTCGATGAGAGCGGGAACCCCGCTGATGCCAGGATTATCCTCGTTGGAGGAGACAGTGTTTCGGATAAATCGACCCACACTTTCACCAACATCCTCGAGGGGAACTACACACTTGTCGTGAACGGGACCAATGACTACCCCTCGATCCGCACGGGGGTCCGGGTCACGCCTGATACGACGGCGCTCTGCAATGTGACGCTCCCGTCATCCCTGACCGCTCCGACCCTGGTCTTCTCAGAAGGAGGGGCAGGCAGCATCGCCAGTGTGGTGCAGGTGCCGCCCGGGCGGCTCAGCGCGGCTTATCCCGAGAACACCACCTACACCGTGACGGTCCTCGGGGACGGCGGTGAGATCGGTATTGCGCTTGAGTTCCCGATGAGGTACCTGATGAACGGACCTCCGGTGGTGAAGGTGAACGGGGATCCGACGACGGATTATGAGATCATCGATGGGACGTTTGAGTATGACATAAACAACGAAGAAAAAAACTACTTTACCACGAATGCTACCTTGATCGTCTATAACACGACGGGTGACCGAAACACGATTGAGATCAGGTTTGAAGGTGGGCTGCTGGGCAACGTGATTCGCACTGGGGATGAAGTAGATCTGTGGGATGCTCTTGCCATCCTAGACTATGGTGTAGGAAACTACGGAGACGAGGAATTCAAGGAATTTGGATCCTACGATTACCCTGATGTAGACAGGAACTGTAGAATAGATCTGTGGGATGCGCTTGATATCCTGGATTACGGCGTAGGAAACAAAGACCAATACTACAATTAAGGAAGAACAAATCATGAACTCCACTTTTTCACGCACACTCATGCTTGTAGCAGTACTGTGCGTATCGTTCACAGCGGCACAGGCAGCAGAAGTGCGCCTAACTGATGGGCAACTCATCGTCGCGGGTGTCGACGATAGCATTGGTCTCGGGGGCTTTGACGTTGTTCTCTCGTACGGAACAGATGTCTCCATCACCTCGGTTGAACCTCTCTCAGGGTTTTTGGTGGCAGAGAACATACGGAACGACAAGGGGATGACCATCATTGCCGGAATATCGACTGAAGGGCTGACTGGGGACATCCCTGTTGCCTCTGTAGGAGTCGAAGGGACAGGTCCTATCACAATCAGCGTCAGGGATCTCGGAAATACCCGGGGGGATCCCATCCCCTTCACTAACCCGGAATTTAGCGGGACAATTCCCACTCCTGGACCGTCCCAGTCGGGGAGCGCGTCAGGCGGTGGAAGCAGCGCCACGCCTGCTTCGACCCAGGTCTCCCTGCCGGCGACAACCACCGCGCCTGCGGGAACGCCGCAGCCGACGGAGACTGAGACAACACCAGCTACGACAGCTACCGCAACAACCACAACCGAGCAAGCATCGCCTACAAAGTCCCAGGAGACGCCTGATGGGATAACAGAGACAGAAAGCACGCCGAAGGCAGCATTACCTGCCCTGCTTGTGCTCTCTGCAGTGCTTATCGTAATGATATTAAAAAGAAAGGGTTAATTATTCTAAAAATAGAGAAGGGAAAACATGAAACTAACGAAACTTGTAACGGCCTGCATGATAGTGCCGTTTTTACTTGCTCTCTGCGTCGTTACAGCAAGTGCTGCCGGTGCCGGCGGGACGCTTGTTGCAACCGATGCACTAGAGATTAAAGCGGGAGAAGAGGCCCATGTACTCATCTTTCTCAATGGTTCGTATGAGCCTCCAGTGCGTGGTATAAGATTGCGCGTCTCCTACGATGAATCCGTCGCGGAATGTACCAAAATCTCAAGGAACAATGCGGCTGGTTTTGGGACCGTTCCAAATGACCGGTCAACCGGATTTATTCTACAGCTTATAGATCAAAGTGACGATAAAACAGGCATACCAACCGGAACTTGGTTATGGGACATCACCTTTAAAGTTAAACCGGAGAAGGACGACGGGAGTAGGATGGAGATCGCCCTTGACCTCGAAGATATCGGGGCCTCCTCGGAGCAAAAATATATTGATGTGACGACTGTCCAGAACGGCATCTTCACCACCAAGGATGAAGTCGCCCCGAAGATCGAGATCACCACAGGTGAAACCGTCTCGTCCACGTTCAACATCGCCGGAACCATCACTGAGGTCGGTGGGATGGAGAAAAATGCCCCGGCAAAGGCAACGCTAACAAACAAGACCGCTACTTGTTCGTACGATCTTCCGCTGAACGAGATCAACAGCACCACATATTCCTTCAGCAAGCAGGTCACCTGGCCGGTTGAGAACGGTGTCACGCTGACCGTCACGGCCATCGATGCCGCCGGGAACAAAGGGACAGAAACCGCGACCATCGACGTAGTTGCTGCCGGATTCTCAGATCCGCTTCCTGCACCAGGAAGTTACATCAACGAGATCCCGGAGTCTGCCTCGGTAATCATCACCGAGATGAAGACTAAGACAATCACCATGTGTCTCGGCAATGCGACACATGAGAAGAATCTAGATGTAAATGCCACCATCAAAGATAGCTGCGCAAAAGGAAAACTGCCCTGTGACCTCGCTGACGGCGAGTACTGGGTGAACGTCAGCGGAATCGACAACTACGAAAACCCGCAATCCCTGAACTGGACCTTCACGCTCGACACCAACGCGCCGGTGATCAACACCTTCACCATCACCGACAGCGACGGTGACGGCTACATCGAGGCGGGCGAGGAACTCACCCTGAACTGGAAGGTCACCGACCCGAACTTTGAACATGTCGCCCTCGTGGACACCGAAACAGACGATGAACTCTGGTGCTGTGACTCCTCCACCTCCTCCACCGGAACCGAAAAAGTAGTGATTGACGTCGGAAACCGCGACCTCGAGTTCCGTGCCTACGACCTGGCGTGCAACTCTGACAGCTGCGCGTTCCACCTCTACAACAACTACATGATCTGGGTGAACTCGACGAAGGTGGGCGAGGTCTCCGGTATCGACACGACCTACACCGCAGCAAAAGACCTCAGCCGGACTGATGTGAGCTCCATCACCCTTCACAACGCGTGCAATGTCCCCCGCCCCAGCGTGAGCGAACTGAAGCGGACGGTGACGGGCCTTGGCTGGGTCACTTCTGACACCTACGTGACCGCAGACAAGGATGCCAACAGAACACTCGAAGGAAGCGAGACCTACCAGAACGCCTGGGTCTACGACCCCAACAAGACCTTTGACTTCACGGTGAAGGTGCCAAACACGCAGAAAGCCGTCCTCGTGCTCGCAGAGGCAAATGAGTCCTACATCGCCGAACTGATCGATGGCGGAAAGAGCAGCATCAAATCAGTCGACTACATGGATCTCGTGCAGAAGACCGCATACATCTTCATCGACGGCGGCTGGACGAAGGTCACGATGGATGATGAAGGGAAGGTCCAGCAGGACCACTCCTCTGGAAAGGCCATCACGACTCCCGCTGACCTGTCCGCCACCGGGGTCCTGAGTCACCCTGATAACCAGGTGGACCTGCATAACGGCTACCGGCTGAGCGCCCAGAAATATCAGGACAAGTGCCTGGAACCGATCATCCTCCCGCCCGGTGACTACACGCTCGCCGCAGTCACTGTGGACGGCGACCGGATCGGCCTCCTTGCCTCGATGCCGGTCATAGTCCTCGAGAGCAACGATCAGGGATCGATCTCCCCTGCGAACGTGAAGAAGGAAGGAGAATTTACCGCAGGGTTCACAACCGACTGTGAGCGCCTCGGCGTGATCCTGCTCCGCGATACCACCTACGAGGGTACCGCATACATCGATGCAGCGAAGCTCGGCAAAGACACCATCAAACAAACACTCAAGCTAAACATCACCCACAACGGCATCCCCGCAACCCAGAAACTCGTTGGTGATGTCTACGTCAGCCCGAACAGCGGGAAGTACGTGGTGGCAAATACGAAACAGACCACGGTCTCGACATCAGGGCTTGACGCCGGCACCTACCTGGTCTACCTGGTAGCGCAGAGTGCAAACGGCACGGTACAGGCCTACGGCATGCACACGCTCGAGATAACCTCCGATGAGGTGACCCCCGAACCCACAACACCCACCCCGTACACCCCGGGCAGAAGCGGTGGCGGCGGTGGCGGCGGTGGCGGCAGCAGCTACACCTCCTACACCGAGACGGGCACCCTGA
>Ga0208564_1001790_pt1 | contig 17640 bp, 14 predicted proteins | sample AD_UKC073_MetaG_FD_184439 | JGI IMG/M metagenome (GOLD analysis project Ga0208564, IMG submission 184439) | Active sludge microbial communities of municipal wastewater-treating anaerobic digesters from USA - AD_UKC073_MetaG (SPAdes) (version 2) | ecosystem: Engineered > Bioreactor > Anaerobic >... | reverse complement strand
ACACGACCGAGGGGGGCGCCTCCGGCGGCCTGGCAGGGGCCTGAATTCTTGAGATCAAGTCGGGCTTGGAACCAACCCCGACACCCGCACCACGGCAGGCCGCTTCAGGCTGATCGTGGACGATTCAGCTACATTCAAACGAGTTCCTGCGCGCCTCCCCGGCGCTGCCCACGGCAACCCAGATTTGCCGTCCACGATCAGCCTGAAATGGGCGTCCACGATCGCTGAAATACGCAGTCGGCCACCAGGGCCTTGGCCTCCGGCTTGTTGATGCGCGCACCACCTTTCTCGTAGACGCCCTTGACGTGATGAAAACTCACCGCGCGGTCTTCGGTCACCGGTGACGGGAAGGTCACCAGCGCCCCGCCGTAGTAGCGGTGGTTGGAGAACGCGATCAGGCTCTCATTGCGGCTGCGGTAGTGCCATGCCAGGTTCATCGTCGGCAGGTTCGCACCCATGCATTCGTCGAGGATGCTCTCGAGGTCTCCTTCCACGTCCTCGTCGTCGTCATCGGACTCCGCACGATCGAAAAAGTTGGTCGGCGGCAGCTGCTTCGGGTCGCCCACCATGACCACCTGCTTGCCGCGGGCGATGGCGCCCACGGCGTCCCACACCGGGATCTGCGAGGCCTCGTCGAACACCACCACGTCGAAGGTGCTGGCGTCGGCGCTGAGGTACTGCGCAATCGACAACGGGCTCATCAGCAGGCAAGGCGTCAGCTTGGTCAACGCCGACGGGATGCTGGTCATCAGTTCGCGCAGGGGGAGGTGTCGCTTCTTCTTGCTGATCTCGTGCCGCAGGATGCCCCACTCGGAGTTGCGCGTGACCGCATCCTGCTTGGGCAGGTCGGCGCACAGCGCGGCACGGACCCAGGCACGGGTCAGGCCGGTGTACTGCGCCTCCAGGGCCCGGAAGTCACCGATGCGCTTCTCGTGCTCCACCGCCACGAAACCTCGGATGACCGGCTCGTCGTCCACCACGGCGTTCAGCCACCAGCGGCAGTACCCGGTCTCGAAAGTCCGTCGGACCTCACCAGCACCGATGGCACCGTTCTCGATGCCGGACACCAGGGGCGCCAGACCGAGGGCGAGCGCCTGTTGGCAGGCCTTGCGCCAGGCACACCAGGCATTCAGTCGGTTCTCGGCCTGCACGATGGCACCGCAGCGCTGCAGCAACTCGTCGAGGGCCATCTCCCCGAAGCTGTTCTTGGCCTCCTCGACAAACTCGCCGGCGGCAGCCAGGTTGTCGATGGACGGCTGCAACGCGGCCCAGACCTCCAGATAGGCCTGCCCTGCCGCGACCACGGGACCGCCCTGCGCCAGCAAGGCATTGCCCTCGCCGATCAGGCGGTCCAGCGGCGCCCTCACCGCCGTGACGTCGTCCGGTGTCGCAGCCAGGTTGGCAACCGCTGCAGCCATCGAGGCCTGGAACTTCAGCGCCTTGTCCAGTTCGTCCAGCCGGGTCTGCAGGCCGCACCACAAGCCGGCCGTCGTTGCGCCCAGGTCGTCGAAGCCAACCAGGTCGCGCTCGACGGCGGCGCGGCGTTGCAGGACCTGCAGATCGGCGGCTAGCCTGGCACCACACTCGCCGTTCGCCACAAGCGCGTGCTCACCTGCCAGCGGCCCGGCTTCACGCACGGCATCGACGGCCGCCTTGAAAGCCAGCGCTGCCGCCAGACGGTCATCGCTGGTGGCCAGGCCGGCCCAAAGCCCATCGGTCGCCGGTCCGATGTGCGACAGCGCAGCGATCTGCGCATCCAACGCCTGCAGAGACCGCAGCTTCGCAAGTTCCCTGGCCAGCCGATCGCCGCAACGCCCGTTGGCCACGGCTTCCAGGCCAACATCGGTCCAGGGCTGATCGGCGCGCGCAGCCGCCAGTACCTGCTGGAACTTGAGCGCCGCATCGGCGAACTCACGCCGCGTCTTCAGCCCCGACCAAACGCCTTCGGTGCTCGGGCCGAGTTCGAGCCGTTCGACTTCGGACCGCAACCCCTGAATCCGCGCCAGGGCCCGCAGGTCGGCGCCAACCTTGAGCTCCCCCTCTCCGGTCGCCAAGGCACTCAGCACCGCCTTGATCTTGCGTTTTCCCAGCATCGACAGCGGCCAGATCGCCTTCTCGGCCTTGGCCCACTCACGCTGCAACTGCACGGCATTGAGCTGGTCGACTTGATCGCTGTAGGAGACGGACAGTTGCTGGCGAGTCTGCGCGATCTGATCCAGCAGTGCCAGGCCCTTCTGCAGTTCCTCCAGGACATCAGGTGGCCAGGGCAGTCCGAGCTCGGCATGAGAAGCGCGGCGCTGCGCCAACAGCGTCAGCCCTTGCCTGCAAGCGGTGATGATTGCCACAGGCCAGGCGTGCGACAGCTGTGCACGGAGCGCGCGCTGCTGGCCCAGCATGGTCGCCGCTGCCTGCAGGCGATCGCTGACGGTGCGGGCATCCGCGCGCAGCACGAAGCGCCAATCCCGGCCCGCCGCTTGGGGCAGTGCACGGGCCAGCACGCCCAGGGCGCCACGCACGCGGCGTGTCAGCGGCTGATCGGGCAGGCCGATGGCTGCCGTCAGCCGAGCCGCCGCAGCTTGCACGGCCTGGCCGGCGGGTTGCACCGTCCGCGCGGCGGCGACCAGGCCTTGCTGCCAGCCGGGAGACCACTCACCACGCCCGACCGCGGACAAGGGATTGCTGCGCAGCGCACCCTGGCCCACCGCGCTGGCGTTCACGTCCAGCCTGTCGGCAACCTCGCGCAGGGCCTGCATGGCCGCTGCACCATGGACATGTGCCGTCGCCCAGCTCAGGCCCAGCGCAGGAACAGCCTCACCCGCCACGACGCAGCCAATCGCGTCGAAGATCGACAGGCCGTTTGCATGCCGAAAGTGCAGGCGCTCGACGTAGCCGTTGAGGCCGTCGCGCAGACGCTTCAAGTGTTCGGCCTGCGCACGCCAAATTTCCGGATCGACATCGCCTTGCGCTTCCCAGGCCTTCTGCAACTGGGCCAGGACATCGAGCTTGCGCGCCTTGCTGGAGTGCAGCTCGAGACAGAACTCACCCAGGTTCGCCTCACGCAAACGGCGGTAGACGACATCCAGTGCGGCGATCTTCTCCGAGACGAACAGCACCCGTTTGCCCTCGGCCAGACACTGCGCGATCAGGTTGCTGATGGTCTGGCTCTTGCCGGTGCCCGGCGGGCCGATGAGCACGAAGTCCTTGCCGCGCACGGCGGCCATCACCGCAGACAGCTGCGACGAGTCGGCCGGCAGCGGGCAGAAGATCTGCTCCGGGCGGTAGTCGCTGTCCAGGCGCCTGGGATTGGGAAAGGCCGTGCCCGACGGATAACTCTCGCGCGGCGTGTCGATGAGGTGTTTGACGACCGGGTTCTCGCGCAGCTGGTCGGTGCGTTCGGTGAGGTCCTTCCACATCAGGTACTTGGCGAAGGAGAACATCGCCAACACCACCTCTTCGGACACCTCCCAGCCCTTGATGTCCTTGATGGCCCTGGACACCGTGTTCCAGACCGCCCTGACATCCAGCCCTGCTTCGTCGCGTGGCAGTTCACCATCGGCCACGCCCAGGTCGAGCTTGAAGTCCTGGCGCAGCATCTCGATGAGCGTGGGGTTGAAGCGCGGCTCGTCGTCATGCAGGGCCAGCGTGAAGCCGGACCGGGCGCTCCTGCGGTGCAGGGTCACTGGCACCAGGACCAGCGGCGCGCGGTACTTCTGGCCGGCCTTGTCATCGCGGGTCCAGGTCAGGAACCCCAAGGCCAGGAACAGGGTGTTGGCACCGCCTTCCTGCAGCGTGGTCCTGGCGGTGCGGAACAGCTCTACCAGCCGGGGTTCGAGGTCGTCCTGCGGCAAGGCGATGAACAGCTCGCGGCGCTTCAAGGCATCGAGTGCATGGGCTCGGCGCAGGTCTTCGCGCTCACGTCCCTCGTGGATGGCCTGGTTGCGTGGGTCCGCGCCGTCCATCAAGTCCGGACGCGGCAACAGTTTCAGGGCCTGGCCGTCGGACAGCAGGTCCTCCAGCGCCCCCGCATCCGGCGCCTCCAGCTTCAGGGCCTTCTTGCCGGGTTTGAAGTTGAGCAGGTTGTTGCGCAGCGACAGATCCAGCAGCTTGCGCTGCCAGCGTGCCAGCCTGTCTTTCGGGTTGAGCGTGGCCAGGTCGGCATCGGCGCTGGCGTTGTCGTCCGGCAGGTCCGGCGGCGCGTCGAATGCCGGTTCCACGGCGGCCGCCGGCTCCGGTGGCGCAGCGACCGCAGGCGCTTCGGCGCTGGCCAGCGGCTTGATGCGCTGCATGCGCGCCCGGCGGATGTCGACAGCCAGCTCGAAGGCCTCTTCCTTGTCTTCGGCAATCTGCTGCGCCGCATGCTGCGCGGCAAAGCTGAACGTCGGTGCCGGCCGCTGGGTGGCCAGCGTGGTCTCGAACAGGAGCAGTTCCTTGAGCTTGACGCGTTTGCGCAGCGCCGTGACGTCATCGACGACGGTGGACGAGAACTCTTCGGCGCGCAGCCAAACGCCGGCGAAGGCGTGGCCTTTGGTGAACACCAGCAAGGGATTCAGCCCAGCCTGTTCGATGGCCGCACAGAACAGCAGGGCCAGGTCCAGACAGGTGGCCAGGCCGGACTCGGCGATCTGTCCCGGCCCGCGCACCTTCTGACCGGTGTGTTCGAAGCTGGCGGGCGGCAGCGCGTAGTCCAGGCCCATCGCGGCCACTGCGCTCCAGATGGCCGAACTCAGCTCCCAGGCGCGTTTGCTGCCACCTTTGTAGCCGTCCAGCGCCGCACTCCTGCCGTTCTTGCGGAGAACCTCGGCGGTCTGCTTGAGCAGCCGCTCCACGGCGGGCTCGTTGGGCTGCACAAAGGCCGCCACCAGGTCCGGCAGATGGGACAAGCCACCCCACTGATTGCGCGGCAGCAATTCGACCGCGCGCTCGAAGCGGGCCAGGTCCGGCGCATCGCCACCACGCTGACGCAATGTCAGGGTGACCACGGCCTGCTCCGCCTCGGTCAGCCGTGTCAGCAACGCGCCATCGAGTTGGACATCGAGATCGGGAATCCGGCAACTGTCGCCGGCCGCCACCGTGTCAATCCGCCAGGTCTTCGGCTTGAGGAAGCCGGGCTCCGAGGCGATGTGCAGTTCCAGGTCCTGCGCCGCGAGAGTCGTGTCGTTGACGATGCGCAGTTCCCTGAGCATCGGCACCGCGTTCTGGAAATCCGCAAGGTTGAGCTTGGCGATCAGCGTGGCTTCAACGCGCAGACACTTGTCGGGGCATGACCCGTCGACTTCAGGACCTGATTCCGACATGGCGCGCCACCCTGCAGACCGAGCTTGCACTACGGGCCGTCGAGGGCCCTCCCCTTGGAGATCTGTCGACGCGCCATGGCGGCGAATCAAGATCCCTCCTCCGACGCATCTTGTCACACCCGCCGGACAAGATTTGGGATCGACCGCTGGCTGACCAGACTGCGGCGGCACACTCCACGTCGACACGGCAGGTTGTTGATGCCTGCAAAAGCAGCACCGGTCTTGACAGCCAGGATCCGCGCGGCCTGCAGCGCCCTGCCCTAGGCTTGCGCACAGTCTTATGCACCGATGCGGTGGACAACGTGACCCGGAAGGAGAGGCTTGTAAATCGGCCCTGCGGCTGATACGCCCGGGGAGTACGGTGGACGGGATTGTGGGAACACGAGAAGCGTCTGACGGTGATGTTTGGCCATGAGAAGTCCAGCCCTCAGCACGTGACCCGGGTCAGCCGTTAACGAGGTCTTGCACCATGACTTGAAATCATTCGCTTCGAATTCTGCGAATGCTGCGAATAGAGCGTAGAGTCTTGGTCTGTCGGCACTGGTCCGACTCATGCTCTGGAGACACGATGTCCACGCCCGACCTGCTCGAACCCCCGGCCTCCGAACGTGAAGCCGAGATGGCCAAGGTCGCCCAGCGCTGCCTGATGGCTGCGTTGGACCACTCGCGCGCGCAGCGCATCGCCCTCGTCGACGAGAAGGGGGAGATCACCGACGCGCCGGTGCTGGAGCTGCCACCGCAGGCCCTGCGCTTCTTCGCAGAGATGCTAGGCATGATGGCGCAGCGCCGCCCGGTGATGCTCGTGCCGCAGAACCACGAACTGACCACCCAGGACGCCGCGGCGCTGCTCAACGTGTCGCGGCCCTTCGTGATCAAGGAAATCGAGGCCGGACGATTGCGCTGCCGCAAGGTCGGCCGGCACCGCCGGATCGAGTACGAGGAACTGCGCCGGTACCAGGCGGCGCAGCGCGCCCAGTCCGAGGAAGCCTTGCAAAAACTCGCTGACTTGTCCCAGGACCTCGGCCTAGGCTACTGATGGCTGGTTCCTCGCAGTACACGGCGGTCCTGGACGCGAACACGCTGTACCCGGCGCCGCTGCGCGACCTGCTGCTCAGCCTGGCAGTCGACAGCCTGTACCACGCGAGATGGACGGCCCGGATCCACGAGGAGTGGGTCCGCAACTTGGCCCGCAACCGGCCCGAGCTCGAGGTGCAGCTCGGCGCGCTGGTCGAGCTGATGAACCGCTCGGTCCCCGACTGCCTGGTGGAGAACTACGAAGGCCTGATCGCCGGCCTGGTTCTGCCGGACCCCGATGACCGCCACGTTTTGGCTGCCGCCATCGCCGGCCACGCCGACGCGATCGTCACCTTCAACCTAAAGGACTTCCCGGCGGACGCCCTCGATGCGCACCAGATCGAGGCCATCCACCCGGACGACTTCGTGCTGAACCAGCTCGAGCTCCGTCCCTACGAGGCCCTGGCGGCCGTCAAGAAGATGCGCGCACGCCTGAACCGCCCTCCGCAGACGGCCGCCGAGCTGATCGCGACGCTGGAGCGCTCGGGTCTGCCGGCGAGCGCGACGCACCTGCGTCAGGCGCAGGCCCTGATCTGAAGCTGCCGTCGGCGGCCCGTCGGACCGCCCTTCCCTGCCTTCCAGGCTGCCAGCCACCTGGATAGACCTCATTTTCACGACGCGCGCTCTGTGCGCAGCCCTGCGGCGCCCTGCCCTGGTCTGCCAGCGCGGCGTGCCCAGCCCGCTGCGCCTATTCGGTGGCGATGCCGATCGGTAGCCCAACATAGCTACAGATTACGCGCATAATCTGTAGTGTATAAATTCGTGGAGAAAATGGGGCGCCACCCTCCCCTCTCCCGATTTCCAGTGCCGACAAGGACTTACGCGCCGCCGACCATCCTTCCAAACGCCCCTGCCGTGGCTTCGGCGCGAGACGCGCAGCCTGAGAACGGCCCAGGCGGGCGCCGGCTGGGCAAGCGGGGCGCTGATCGGGTTCTCCAAGTCGGGCGGCATCACTTCGCACACTTGCGGGCGGTTTCCGAAGGTCTGAGCGTTGCGGAGGCCGCGGCGCGGTACCTGGGCATCGACCACGGTCTGCAGGCTCACTCCGCGCATGCCGCAGCGATCGACGCCGTCCGTGCCCTCGCCCGGCGCGTCGGTCAGCGTGACTGGCGCCTCATCGGTCTGGTCATCGGCGTGCCCTCCACCATCGGTGCGGACCCTGCAAAGTCCGGCGCACGGCCGTCGCTGGAAGAGTTCATCGACGAACGTGGGCTGCACGACTGGAGCGAAGCGGAAGCCCGCGAGTTCTACGAGGAGGCCTTCCCGGTCGACCAGCGGGCGCAGCGCCGGTACCGCCTGCGCGAGCGCCAGTTGCAGCTGCTGCGCGCGCTGGAGACCTCGAGTGCGGTCGCGGCTGCGCCCCACGATCGCATCGACACCTGGTTCGATCCTGTGACCAGTCAGCGCCTGGGCTGCGTCGGGCTGCTGCTGCTGAGCGACTTGGCCGAGCGCATCGCGCTGCGCGGGCGCTGGTGGCAGGCCATCCCCGCCGTTGGCGCCGGCAAGGCGGCCCGCATCGCCGCGTTCCTGAGGGTGTTGTTGCCTGCCTGGTCGCCACCGGCGCCAGGCGGCGGGCGCGGCGCGAGATCGAGTTTTGCGCTGGCCGGCGCAGAAGTGGCGCTGAAGGGGACTGGGAACGGGGCATTGCCCACCGCCCTTGCGCACTCGGCGCACTCCAGCCCGCTCGGCGAGGTTCAAGCGCCCTCCCCTGCCCTGCCTCGCGCCACGAGCAGCCCGCATGCCATTCAGGCGCCTGCGCAAGCCCCTGAAGGTGCGCTGCTGGCCGCACGCACCGACGCGGATGCCATGGAAAGCTGGATCGACGCCCGCGCGGGCTCTGAGGCCACCGCCCGCAGCTACCGGCGTGAGGCCAGGCGGTTGCTTCTCTGGCTGCACTTGGAGCGCGCCCGGGGCCTGCGCACGATGACCGTCGACGACTGCCGTGCGTATGCGGTGTTTCTGGAGCACGTCCCGCCGGCGTGGATCTCGCGCGCCAAGGCGCAGCCGCTGGCCGATGGCTGGGCGCCCTTCCGCGGGCCGCTGTCGGTGGGCAGCCGGCGCCTGTCGCTGACCGTGCTGGCAAGCTTCTTCGACTGGTTGGTGGCGGCGGACTACTTGCCTCGCAACCCTTGGGCGCTGATCAACCGGAAGATCGGCGACACCCAGGAGCGCGCGGCTGAGCAGCTCGACACCCGGGCCTTCACGCCGGAGGCGTGGGCCGCCATCCTGGACATGATCGACGCTGAACCGCCCTCCCCTGCCCGGGCTCGCATGCAGTTCATCCTGCGCTTCGTGGAGGCCACCGGCCTGCGTTCCGCCGAGCTGGTGGGCGCCCGGCTGGAGCAACTGCGTCGGCACCGGGGCGGCTTGGTCATGGCGGTGCACGGCAAAGGCGACAAGACCCGCGTGGTGGCCGTGCCGGTTCAAGCGTGCCAAGCGCTGGAAGCTTATCTTGCCGCCCGGCAACTGCCTCCCATCAAACACGCCCCAGGGGAAGCGCCGCTGCTGGCCAGCGCCTCGGATCCAATGGAAGGCGTCACCTATTCGGCGCTGTACAAGACCGTGAAGGCTTGGCTTCGTCGTGCCATCGATGCGAGCCCGCTGCAGGGCCGCGATCGAGAACTGGCGATGCGGGCCTCACCGCACTGGCTGCGGCACACCTTCGGTACCCGTGCGGTCGAGCGTGAAGTGCCACTGGAGGTGGTGCAGCGCCAGCTTGGGCACGCCGATCCGCGCACGACGAGCCGTTACAGCCGGGCGCAGCTGGAGCGACTGCAAGCTGCCATGGACCGAGCGTTCGGTGGGGTGACCGACGGTACTGGGGCGGCTTAACCCTGGGCTCCAGGGCTGCAGGCGACCGTCTTCCAGAGCCTTCAGGAAGACCGCAGTGAGCGGGCGAGAGCCTAGGGAGCGCCCAGAGCCTTGGCTGCCTCCGGCACCGTGAACACCTCGACGAAGCCGGCGCCGACACGGCGCACCAAGCCGATGTCACCAAGGAAACTCCGACCAATGAGGTTGTTCAGCCGCCGCGCAAGGAGGACCTGCTCAGCGCCCTCCCATGCCCTGCGCGCTTCCGCCTCGAGCGCTTGACCGCCCAGGAGAAGAGGATCGGCAAGCGGGATGCCGCTTTACCGTAAAGCACTCTCCTCCCATCGACTCCCCGCTGTTGGCGCCGGTGCAAATCCGACACTATTCGCAGGTGAGGTGGCGGCTTTGGGTGACATCAGGCCAGCGTGTCGTTCTCATGTGGGCTAGCTGCCGACGCCGCGATCCGCGTGCGACGGCGGCGGCGCAGCGAGCGGGCTCGACACGATGGACTCCACCACATCCATCGCAGAACAGCGGGCACACAGCAGCAATCGGATCGACGACAACGGCCGCCCCTGCCCCACAACATGAGCCCAATAGCTGCCGTCATGCGCTCGGCACAGCCGTCAAATGCCAAGAGTCCCCGCCGCCGGAAGGGCTCGAGAGTCGTGAGCGCAAGCAAGTAGCCGACCGCTCCCAACCTCAATCCCGCCCCAAACCACCACCTCACCGGCGAATAGTCTCGGATCCTGGCCGGTTTTTACACCCGCCGAGCAGTGGCTCGAGGCGCTCTACGAGCAACAGTTGATTGCACGGCTGGTTCGCGAAACGGTCACACGTCCTGACCAGGGTGCTTTACGGTAAAGCGCCCTGGTCACCAGCTGTCGGCGAATTGCCGAGCGCTTAGCGAATAGCAAATCTCCTCGAAACCTGTCCCGGCAGCGGATTGCCGGCCACGTCACTGGCGAGGAGTCGCCCATGACCGCACGCCACGCCAAAGCGCATTACCGTAAAGCACTCACGTTGCCGATTAGCAGTTCTTGGATGGGAACACTTTGACCCGACGCTCTGCAGTCGTGGTGCGCGCGATCCACCTACACAACAGCACCCGTTGCGCATGTCATTTCTGCAAGGAGACGCGCCGCGGCATTACTACGTCTCACACCAACGCTTCGACGCACCCACGCTTGCTTCGCGGCAAAGCGCCGCCGTGACCACGACAGCGCGAGGCGCTTCACGTCTAAACACCCGCCTGCCCGCAGCTGCCCCCCATGCTGCAGCCTGGTAATCAATCAGTCTGCTGCGCTCTGCGTTCACCTCGTCCGCTCCAAGCTACTCATCGGGCCGTTCGGAGGAACGATCGTTGTGCAACCGGAGCAGGAGCGAACAGGTGCAGTGGCATCTTGGCTGGTCGACCCCGGCGGGTGCTTTACGGTAAAGCACCACTCGAATGCTTGTTGTCGAGCCGGATCCTCGCCGACCCCGACACGCAGGCCGGAGTCCATCGCCATGCGATACCAATGAGTGCTGTACGAAAAATCAAGCTGTTCATAACAACAGCCATCTCCGAGGCGCCAGACAGCCGGGACGCGCTTCCGCAGAAGGTGCTTTACCGAAAAGCACCCAGTCGGGCGGCAAAGAAGGCACTGGCGACCCGACGTGTCATCACGGGCGGGGCGGTGGGCCGCGGCGCATCGCGGGTGCTCTACCGTAAAGCACCCCGCGGCCGCAATATCAGTCAGTCTTCCGCCAGGAACTTGGAAACGGCCTCGATCAGACGCTGTTGCTTTGCAGCTGGAACGGCACCAGGCTTGACCTTCATGGTGACACCACCCGAACTGTCGAAATTGATCGAGCCCACCACCTTACGGCCGACCTTCAGGTCATATGCGGCCAGCCCTGATCGCTGCGCACCGTTCGCCACTCCGGTGAGCTGTTCAAAGACCACCTTCGCAGGCGGACGCGGGTTGGTCTTCGCAAATTCATCGGCCAGCCTGAGAACACGCTGCGGATCCTTCTGCAGAGATTCCTCCAGTGGGAGAGCCCACCGGAATTGGAGATCCAGGGGAGAAGGGAAAGCGTCGACGATTTCCTTGGGAAGGTGGGCTAGCTTCCGCGCCACCGTCACGTTGCCCGAGCTGATGCCCAGCGCTTCCGCGAGGCGCCGCAGGCTGGGAAACAACCCCTGCGTGAGCGCGTCGTCGTACATCACACCCTGCTCCCAGGGCGTGAGGGCTTCGCGCGCCACGTTCTCGCGGTACATCTCCATGTAGGCCTGCTGCTCGGACAGGTCCTCGATCACCGCGGAAACGGGCAACCCCAGCTCCAGGCAAGCCCGGGTCCGGCGACGGCCGTAGACGATCTCGTACTCATCGGAGTCCAGCAATCGTCGAACCTTGACCGGCTGCACATTGCCGCCCGAGCGCTGGATCTCTTCCTTCAACGTCCGGAACTCAGGAGTTTCGAAAGATCGAAGGTCGCGATTTCGCCAGCGGCTATCCCGGATCTTCTGCGGATCCAGTCGAACGACGATCTTGGCGTCTTCGTACTGCCGCAGCCGATCGCGGACATCGTGGAGCTCCTGCTGGATGCTGATGCTGCGGCCAATGGCGGCAACGCCCGAGCGGCGCTGCGCAGCCGGGGCAGGCGGCGAGGGCGGGGAGGGTGGCTTGGCCACCGCCTCCGCCGCATCGGCAACCTCTTGCGCGGTGCTCGCCAATGCGACGGCCTGAGCCGAGGATTGACCCTGGTCGAGGTCGCTGAAGTCGATGGCGCCCTTGGCTGCCATGCTCCGGCCCTTGGTCATGCTGCCTCCTTGGTCGTCGCGAGCAACTGCCTTGCCCAAGCAAAGTTGACCTGGTCCTCGACGAGTTCGACAAACCGGTCGTACGCGGCAGTTGCGCGCTTGCGGGGCTGGTCGTACACCGTGCCGAACTCGGCCGACGCCGAGCCGGCCGAAGCCGTGAGCGGGATCTCCACCGACATCAGCTTGTCCGCGTAGGCCGCCTTGATCCACTCTCGCACCACCGGCGTCGCGGTGTCATCCGGGTCGACCTTGCTCAGCACGACATCCAGGAAGTCGAACTTCTTCTTGCTGCCGTGTCGCTGCAGTTGGTTGGTGAGGCTGCTCACCAGACCCCAGAACTGGCCACTCGACAGGAAGTCGAGGGCGTTCGGCGGCAGCGGCATGATGATGCCGTCGGCAGCCATCAGCGCGTTGATCGTGATGTAGGAGAGGGCAGGTGGTGTGTCGATGATGATGACGTCGTAATCCAGCCTGGCCGCGTCGATGCCGTTGTTCAGCACGTTCCAGAACTCGAAGCCCTTGTTGCCGACCTGGCGCGATGGCAGATCGAACTCGGCGCCAAAGAGGTCCGAGACAGCCGGCACCAGCGAGATGCCGTCCCAGTACGTCGCACGGATCGCGTAGTCGATCGAGTCCTCGTCGCCGCGGCACAACGGGAGGATGGTCTGGTCCTCGTCGACCTCGATCTCCGCCAGCACCCCGAAGAGCGATGTCGCGCTGGCCTGCGGATCGGCGTCGATCATCAACACCCGGTGTCCTCGCAGCGCTAGGCCCTGTGCCAGGGTCACCGAGCTGGTTGTCTTTGCGACCCCGCCCTTGAAGTTCGCGATGCAGACAACCACCGCCTCGGCGCCCTCAGGCCGCAGGCGCTTCTTGCGCAAGATCCGCGCGGCATTGCGCACATCCGCCACGGTGAAGAAGCGGCGGCGCCCGGCGCTCATCTCGCCGGGTGGCAACTCGCCCTTCTTCACCCTGTAGTCGAACTGCTTCAGGTCGAGGCCAAGCAACGCTGCAACCTGAGAAGATGGAAACTTGGGCGCCTGCTTGTGGCTTTGCGGCTGGAGCATCCGGTCTCGAACCCGGCTGATCACTTTCGCGCAACGCTGGTGGATTTCGTCGAAGGCCTCGATGCCGATACGTTCGGTCAAGATGCCGGATTTGGTCGTCTGGTCCATTGGCGTTGATCTCGGAATTTTCGGCGATTCTGAGCCAAAGAGACGACTTTTGCCAAATCGGCCCGTTGCAGAGACGGTACAGCGCTTCATTCGCAAAGCCCGGACACTTGAAGTTGACATCCTCAAGATCGTTCTATGCTTTAGCCAATTCAACGATTTGCATGGTCAGATTTTCCAACGCTGACAACAACTTAGACTCTTGAAGCGTCCGCAGAATGCGAACGTGACGTCCGGACCGTGTGAACGGCTGTCCTGGGATTGCGAATGACCCGTCCGGGCGAACGCATGAACTGTCCGCATACTGCGGAGGCGAGACACCGGCGGCGCCGCGCGACATGACCAGTTTCCTGGGACTGCGCGATGGTTCCGCTCTGGTGACGAACTGTCCGGACTTTGCGAACGAGATCGCTGGTTTGGATATGCAGTCAGACGGTCGAACTGTCCGCACTTTGCGAACGCACCAAAGAAGGCATCTTCCTGAAGTGTCCAGGCGCGCTTCGGACATACACTGGCGGCATGCTTCCGGATGAGTTTCGCGAGGGTCCGAGTGATGCTTGGACATTCCGCAAGGCGGTTACCGCCTTGGCGATCATTCCTCAAAACGCTTCGCTGACGCGCACCGGCCGGATGGCGTTCAACGTCATGTTGTGGCTGGCGCAACGGGAGGCGCCCTCGGCGGAGGGCTGGTGGTCTGCCCCAATCTCCCAGATCGTCAAAGGCCTGGGGTCGACCACCCGAGACTCCATGCGCGTGAAGGCCAACATCGACGCCATGGTGTCCACGCTGGTGCGCTACTCGCCCCTGTCTGCAAGCGACGCAGCAGCCTTTGCGACCAGCCTGCCCGCAGCGGCACAAGCCACGCTCGACGGTGTGGAAGCCCCGCCTGTGCCGCAGGACGCGTTCGACGGCGCCCGAACCTTCACCCTCATCTCCGAAGCGCGCTTCAGCCGCCGATCTGGTGAAGCCTGGGTGGAATGGTGCTTCCCGCCCACCGTCCGGGAGATGCTCGTGGATCCTGTGCGCTGGGCACAGCTGGACCTTGCCGAACTCGCCAGCCTGTCGCGGTATTCGGCCGTGGCGCTTTACGAGATCGTCGCCCGCTATCGCAACGTCCCAGGCGGTCTCACCAACCGCGCTACCACGGACTGGTGGATGGCCACGCTGCGCCACGACAGCCGGGAGCAGACCCGGGAGTGGCGCAAGGTCAAGAACGAACTCCTGAAACCTGCGATCGCCGAGATCAACCAGCGCACCAGCCTGGAGGTCCGGATGATCGAGCACAAGGCCGGGCGCGCGGTGTCGCATGTGCAGTTTCATGTCCGGCAACGGGCACAGGTCGCACCCCCCGAGATGCCCGACATGAGCCTGGCCGGCAGGGCAGGGGGGCTGGGGCTCAAGGAGCGCGAGGTGGATGCCCTGATCGACGAGTTCGGTCAGGATGCTGTGGGCAAGGCGCTCGACGCTTTGGAAGGTCGCATGCGCTTGCAGATGCGCGACAAGGTGGGCCGACCCCTTGCCTACCTGAAGCGGATCCTGAAGAACGACGGTGTCGGCGACATGTTCGACCAGGCGGCAACGCCCGGGCGGCCGGCAGTGCGCCGAGAAGCGAAGGTGAGTGTGCCGTCAGGTCAGGCCGAGGACAGCGACGGCGCATCCAGTCTCGACAATGCCGACGAACGCGAAGCGCAAATCCGTCGCCTCAACGCTCAACTTGACGCCATGAGCACGGAAGAGATGGCGCTGCTGGCTGTGGAAGCCTACGAACTGACGAAGCGCAAAGGAACGCTCACCGTGAACCTTCAGCGCCGGTGGGATGCGGGGCAGTATTCCTCGCCGTTGTTGCGCTCCGCCTTGCGCGAGGCGCTGGCCGCACGACAGCCTACGCCACTTCAAGCTCACTCATGATCGCTGACCGTCGTCCAGGCGGTTCTCAAGGAATCAGCGGCACCAGTGAGCGCCGGGCAGTATCTGCGACCCATTTGTTGACCGCACCCTGAGGGTTGGCCAGAGCTGTCCGCCAGAGCAACTTCGTCGCGGCACTCCCGGGGTCGAACAGAACGAAGCAATCCTGTGCGAAGTGCTGTGCGGAGCGATAGATGATGCCGTGAAAGCCCGCCCGGTGCAGGGCTGCCGCGAGCGCCTGCGTCTTGGAGAAGCGCAGCGACTGCAGCACTGGCCAGGCTGTCGCGTGCGGACGGAGGTCACCCAGGACAAGTTGCGCGCTGGTTTGAACGGCAAGCAACTCTCGCAGCTGCAGTAGGGAAACCGACACGCCGGTACTCTCCCTGCGGAACAGTGCCTCGTAGAGCGCGGTGTCGGGCGCCTCTGCCAGGTACGCGCATGGGACGCCGGCCAGATCGAATCGGCCAGACATCGAGCCGATGGGTGGGAGGTGGAGCGGTCCTCGGGCGACTGCTGCTCCGGTCACAACGGGACGCTGGATCCTGAAGAGCGATTGACCTTGGGCCAGGCGGTAGGGTGAGAGGTGTTCGAGGTCTGAAAGCTTCATGAGCGGACGTCAGCTGCTCTCCGCTCCAGCAAGGGTGACCGCACGTTCCTGCATTCCTCGCTCGATCGCTTCGCGCGGCGTCGCACCGTCCAGGCCTGGGCTGGGCGTTTCCAGGAAGGCGAGCAGCGCCCATCCTTCCGTCGTGCCCAAAGCCTTGGCGAGCCTTGGCAAGGTGTCCCACATCGGGGCATCAAACTGCCATTTCGGCAACCGGAACCCGCGCTTGGTGCGAGTCAGCCCGATGGCTCGCCCACTGGCGATCCAGGCATTCATCGTCACGCGGCTCGTCCCGGTCATCTGTGCTGCTTCGTCGGTCGAGACCATGTCTCCTGCTTCGAGCCGTTGCTGGCGTGCAGCCAGACTCCCAGCCATCAAGGCCTTGGTCTCGGCGAGGGAGACGAAGTCGTTGGAGAGATTGGACTTGGTGCGATCCCGCACGCTGATACGGGAGTCGGTTGAGATCAAGTGGGGTGCTGACTTCATCGTTGCCCTCTGCTTACGGAAGGTTGCGGGCGTCGACCTTGGCTGCGTGGAAGAACGCAGCAGTCCGGCTGAAGCGCGGCATCCGACGTACCGCAGTCTTCTGAGAGATCACAAAAGGCTTGGCCAGTTCGTAGAGCTTGCCAGATGCCTCTGCAAGCTTTCGGGCCATCTCTGAGACCTTGCCGGTCAGGTGGCCAAAGAGTGCCTGGACGGCGTCCAGGTAGTTGTCAAAGGCCTGCTTCCCAGCGCCATCCAGCAACTCACGGGAGACCCGCCCGAGGTTTCCGATCAGGATCACTTTGTTCACTGAGGCCATGGCTATTTAGGTAATTTCGTTAAGTTGGGATTGTACGTTAAGATGAGTCACGAGGGTGTCGTTTCAAACGACACAGCTGCGGCCACGCAAGCTCTGGCCCGAGCAGCGGGCCAACCCGCCACTGCCGCTTTGTCGGAACTTTATCGATGGAATATACTTTGATATATACCATCGGAGCGTCCCGTGACCCAGACCGCCAAGATCTTCACCAACGGCCGCAGCCAGGCGGTGCGGCTGCCGGCGGCATTTCGCTTCGACACCAAGGAAGTGTTCATCCGCCAAGACCCGGCCACCGGCGATGTGATCCTGTCGCGCAAGCCGACCAGCTGGGACGGCTTCTTCGAGGCCCTGGACGCCGCGGCCGTCCCTGCCGACTTCCTCAGCGATGAGGAACGGGCCCAGGGCAGCCATGAGCGGGATCCGCTGGAGGGCTTGGGCGTATGACACGCTACATGCTCGACACCAATACGGTCAGCCATCTGTTGAAGAGGCACCCCGCGGTGGCCCGCCGCGTGCTGTCCACACCGATCACGGCCCTGTGCATCTCGGCCGTGACACAAGGCGAACTGCTGTTCGGCCTAGCCAGGCGGCCCGAGGCCACCGCGTTGCATGCGGTCGTGCGGGAGTTCCTGCGGCGCGTTGACGTGCTGCCCTGGGACGCGGCCGAAGTCTATGGCCCAGCCCGGGCGGCCAGCCAACGCCAGGGCAGGGTGCTTGCGCCGCTGGACCTGCTCATCGGCACCCAGGCAATGGCTGTCGGCGCTGTGCTGGTGACGAACGACCACGCTTTCGCCCAGGTGGACGGCCTGCAGGTGGAAGACTGGACCACCGATGGGCCGTGACGCAGGCCGACGGACCGAGTGACACCGCACACGGCGTGCCGGCGGGCCAGGTCGGCATCGCTGGAGAAGGTCTGCTGCGGCGCCAGCCAAATATCGCCGGAGCGCGTGTCCTCCGGTCTACGTCCGCACTTGCGAGATGTTGGGAGGGCTTTGTTCCCCGTGGGAACGCAACCAGGACGCGTCGTCGCCAGCAAGATCACGCGCCTGCATGCTTCGCAGAGACTTGTTGCCCGGGGCAGATCAGGACACCCGTAAATGGTCGGCCCGGCGAAATTCACTTCACGCTGAGCAGGCCGCGCATCATGGTCGTCGCCGTGCGCGGGGCCGTGCGCC